>Ga0114964_10000047_pt1 | contig 87244 bp, 56 predicted proteins | sample C_131016_MF_Meta_FD_92638 | JGI IMG/M metagenome (GOLD analysis project Ga0114964, IMG submission 92638) | Freshwater microbial communities from Lake Croche, Canada to study carbon cycling - C_131016_MF_MetaG | ecosystem: Environmental > Aquatic > Freshwater > Lake | place: Lake Croche, Canada... | reverse complement strand
ATGCAGATGATATTGATTTTTTAGATGCGCGTTTAGCAGAAGAAGAAAAACAACTACCTACTGAAAAAAGAAGTGGCCTTGGATTAAGAGAAAAATTAGAATTGGTGGTGAATAATAATTTTGAACGCATTACTTATACAGAAGCCATCACTATTTTATTAAATAGCAATCATTATAAGAAAAAGAAATTCCAATACGAAGTAAAGTGGGGGATTGATTTACAAAGTGAGCATGAAAGATATTTGGTAGAACAACATTTTAAAAAACCAGTCATTGTTACGGGTTATCCTGCAGCAATTAAAGCCTTTTACATGCGTATGAATGATGGTTGTGAACCAGGCAAGGAAACGGTGGCAGCCATGGATATACTAGCGCCAGGTATTGGTGAAATAGTGGGTGGGTCTCAAAGAGAGGAGCGTTTAGATAAGTTGGAGGCAAGGATGAAAGCAATGCATATTCCACTAGAAGATATGAGCTGGTATTTAGATACCAGAAGATTTGGAACCGTACCACATGCAGGTTTTGGTTTAGGTTTTGAAAGAATGATACAATTTGTTACTGGCATGACCAATATTAGAGACGTGATTCCTTTTGCGCGTACGCCGAAAAATTGTGAATATTAAATGGGAATTATTTTTGTCTTAATTGGCGCGCTTTGTTTTGCCATTAGTAATGCGTATTGGAAAAAAGTAACGGAGACTATTCCTTATCAAATAGGTATGTTTTACAGAGGCATATTTGCCGCTACTATTTTTTCTATTTTATATTTTGGGTTTAGAGACAGCGCTTTTTTTAAAGGATGGACAGTACATGTTTTAAATTTTGGTACTCCTTTTTTATTAACCATTGCGTTAAGTGTATTTAATATTTTTGGACTAGTATTTTTTTTAAGAGGTATTCAGAAAGCGCCTGTAAGCATTGTGGTGCCTGTATCTGCGATAAAATTATTTACTATTTTAACTGCAGTATTTATAGTAGGAGAAGTTTGGAAAGCAAATTATCTATACGCTTTTATATTTTCAACGGCTGGTTTATTGCTTTTATATTTTCAAAGTAAAGTTCATTCAAGTATTAGCGAACAAAAAAATGGAATGTTGTATGGATTATTGGCTAGCTTTTTTTGGGGCAGCTCGTATGCGCTATATACTTATCCAATTAGCTGGTGGGGTCCTTTGGGTTTTAGTTTGGTGATAGAAACCACTGCTATGTTATTTGGACTGGTATTAGTTATACGCGATGGCTTATTAAAAAACATATGGAACTATATAAGTGTAAAACATATTTTCACTTATTTAAAATTGGGTGTCTTACTTGTAGCTGGAGGACTTGCTATTAATATATCTTATCAGTACTTGCCTATAATGGTTATTAATATCTTAATTATTAGTAGTCAGTTGTTGTCGGTGTTAATTGGCTACTTCTTTTTTAAAGAAAGACTAAGCCCTAAGCAATGGCTGGGCCTTGCCTTAATAATTATCTCCTTTTTTATAGTGGCTACTTCGGCATAGTAAAATTTGGCTTAGTAAACCACTGATTTTCAATAAAGCATCCATATTTTTTGCTATTTAAGGCCGCCTAGCCTATATTTGCTCCCCGGTTCATAAAGGTCTTAGGATGTAATAGTCTTATTATTAAACTGAACCAAAGGATGGCGCTGTAGCTCAGTTGGTAGAGCAAAGGACTGAAAATCCTTGTGTCCCCGGTTCGAGCCCGGGTGGTGCCACAAACCCCGAACAATTGTTCGGGGTTTTTTTATTTATAAAACTCAGCCCCCTCCTAGCAATTCAAGAAAACAATGGTTAATTTTAATAACCCTCTTTTTTAACAATTTGGGTAAAAAAATAATTATTATGAATACACCAAAGCAAAAATTATCCAGATTAGATTTTTTAAAAAATACCGGATTAGTCGCAACTGGATTGGCTTTTTTTCCAAGTCAAGTGAGCGCTCAATTACAATCAACTAGCCTAGGTAATGAATTAATTAAAGGAGGTAATATAAAAGTAAAAGTCATACTTTCTAAACAGGCTAAAGAAATAGAAAAACAAGCAGCACAAAAATTACAACAATATTTATTAACCATAGCGGGTTCGAGTGTAGAAATAGTGGAAGAAGGAATAGAAATAAAAGGCAGCGCCATTTATTTGGGTCAAACAAATTTTGCAAAATCAAAAAATATTGATTTTAATAAAATACATGAAGATGGGTATTTAAATAAAATGGAGGGTGAAAAAATTATTTTAGTAGGCGGATTAAAAGGAGGAATAGTATATGGGGTGTATGACTTATTAGAGGAACTGGGTTTTAAACGTTTTGGTGCGAATGAAACAGCAAGCCCAAAAACAACTAGCCTAGCTGCTATAAAAAAAGAAAAACTTTTTACTCCCAAAATAAAATACCGTACCACTTCCTATAGCCAAATGGCACCACAAGATTATGCTGATTGGCATAAGCTTTCATCAAGAGACGACTGGGGTTTATTTGTTCATACATTAGATACGTTGGTACCCGCAAAACTTTATTCCAAATCAAATCCTGAATATTATTCACTTATTGATGGAGTGCGCAGACCCGGTACCCAATTGTGTTTATCCAATCCCGAAGTACTTCAAGTTTTAATTGCTAGTTTAAAAAATAAAATAGCAGAAAAGCCCAATGCAACTTATTGGTCTGTAAGTCAGGACGACAATGATCGTTATTGTGCTTGTGATAATTGCAAAGCCTTAAATCAAAAATATGGAGGAGTACCAAGTGGATCTATTATATGGTTTGTTAATCAGGTAGCAAAGGCATTTCCAAATAAAATTATTTCTACACTGGCTTATTGGTATTCTAGAAAAGCACCAAAAAATATTCAAATTGAACACAATGTGAATATTATGCTATGTAATATTGAAAGCACAAGAGAGGCACCTGTATTTGTTACTGACAAAGCGTTTTCTAATGACCTAAAAGATTGGGGCGCGCTTTCAAAAGATATTTTGATATGGGATTACAATATACAGTTTACCAATTTTGTTTCTCCTTTTCCAAATTTATTTACCATCAAACCCAATATAAAATTTTATACCGACAATAATGTGAATGCATTATTTATGCAAGCGAATAATGAGCCTGCGGCAGAAATGGCTTTATTGCGATCTTATCTAATTTCTAAATTCATGTGGAATCCAGATTTAGAAGAGAAGGAAGTAATGGATGAATTTTTAAATGGTTATTTTGGAGCAGCCGGCTTATTTATTCGAAAATACATTGATAGTATGCAAGCTTCTTTGCAAAATAGTAAAATGAAGCTGAGCATTTTTGGTGATCCGATTCATGCGAAAGAAGCCTATTTATCAACAAGTATGTTGGTTACTTATAATCAACTATTTGATCAAGCCGAAAAAGCGGTTGCAACTAATGCCGCCTTACTAAATCGTGTTCAAACCGCCCGCTTGCCATTAATGTATGCCGCCATTCAAATTGGCCGAACTGAAGTGGATACGGATAGGGCCATGTTTTATACAAAACAAAATGGAAACATAGCGGTGAAGCTAGAAATGAAAAAATTAGTAACCACTTTTATTAATAGATGTTTAAATGAAAAAATAAAATTATTAAGAGAACGTGCAGGTTCACCTGAACATTATTTAGATTCGTATCAACGTATTTTTAGCAATATGGATGAGATTGAAACCGCGGTTTCCTTCAAGAAAAAAATCATTCCTATTAGCGCCGTAGCAGAAAAATCAAAACCAGTTCAGTCCTTGACCCAGGGAGTTTTTGCTTCTTATGAATCCTGGCAGGAACCCGATCAAAATTGGGTCTATTATACTGGAACACACATGGATTTTATTTTAGACTTGGGCACGCTAACAGAGGTGAATCTTATTAATATGGATTTTTTAAATCCACAAGCACAACCAGATTGGCATTTATTTGCCTTGCCTAAATATGTATCTTATTCCCTTTCTTTGGATGGTGTGCATTATGAGGATCCAGTGGTGGTAAATAATCCAAACAATCCTAATCCAATAGAGAATCCAGATGTGAAATTGATTTCAATTTTTTCTTTTAAACAAGCATTTAAAACAAAAGCAAGATATATTAAAGTACATGCAGAAAGCTTATTGAAAACACCTTCATGGCATATTCGTTCCGGATCACCTATTTCTATTTATTGCGATCAGATCGTTGTTAAATAATTTCAAATAGTAATAACTTTAGAGTCGGATCCTAAAAACAGTATAAAACTATATTCACCAACCTATGAACAGCCGTAGAAAATTTATTCAAAATTCAGTACTTGCTAGTACTGCTTTATTTTACAAAAAACTAGTTCCTTTCCGTTTGGAGCAATTGTATATTACCAATCGACCCGCTATTGAAAAAAGAAATTTCACTAGTACTGGGGTTAATAAATTTATTGAATCAGCCAAAGCTAAAATCAAAGATCCAGAAGTAGCATGGCTTTTTGAAAACTGTTATCCCAATACATTAGACACTACTGTAGAGTATGAACTAATTAATAATCAACCTGATACTTACGTAATTACGGGTGATATTGATGCCATGTGGCTTCGAGATAGTACAGCACAAATAACACCATATCTGCCATTTGTAAAAGAAGACAAGGCACTTGCTCAATTAATAGAGGGAGTGATCAATAGACAAAAAAAATGTGTTTTATTAGATAGTTATGCCAATGCCTTTTATAAAGATGTTAAAAAAGTGAGTGAATGGAAGAGTGATTTAACGACGATGCAACCTGGTATTCATGAACGCAAATGGGAGATTGACTCTTTGTGCTATCCTATCAGATTAGCTTATAAATATTGGAAATTAACTGGCAACACAACTGTTTTTGATGATCAGTGGGTGAGCGCTATAGAGCGTACGCTTAAAACATTTAAAGAACAACAAAGAAAAGACAACAATGGTCCTTATACTTTTCAGCGAACTACAGCCTGGGCTACCGACGGCGTTCCATTAGGGGGCTATGGCTATCCAACCAAACCGGTGGGATTAATTTGTTCTATGTTTAGACCCAGTGATGATGCGACTATTTTTCCTTTTTTAATTCCCTCCAATTGTTTTGCAGTTGTTGCACTTAGGCAAGCAGCAGAAATACTTACTAAAGTAAAAAATAATACTAACCTTGCTGCTGGTTGTTTACAATTAGCCAATGAAGTAGACGCGGCCATTCAAAAGTATGGTATTATAAACCACCCAAGTTTAGGTAAGGTATATGCCTATGAAGTAAATGGATATGGTAGTTTTAACTTGATGGATGATGCCAATGTGCCTAGCTTATTATCTTTACCTTATTTAGGGTATGTAAAAAAGAACGATCCTGTTTATCTTACCACAAGAAAATTAGTACTTAGCGCCAATAACCCTTTTTATTATAAAGGAACCAAGGCAGAAGGTATTGGCGGTCCTCATGCAGGGGTAAATATGATATGGCCATTGAGTATCATCATGAGAGGCTTAACCACGGATTCTAAAACAGAAATGCAATATTGTTTAAAAATGCTTAAAGAAACACATGCGCATACCGGATTTATGCATGAGTCGTTTCATAAGGATGATGCGAATAACTTTACCAGAAAATGGTTTGCCTGGGCCAATACCTTGTTTGGAGAATTTATTCAACATATTTTAGAAGTGCAACCTGAAATTTTAGCAAAACAGTTATAATATTTTAACTTTAAAAATTCAATCATTAATTAATAGTTTAATTTAAAAATTATGTCTACTAGTAACACATATGATGCAATTGTAATTGGTTCTGGAATTAGTGGTGGGTGGGCTGCCAAAGAATTGTGTGAGAAGGGTTTAAAAACTTTAGTATTAGAAAGAGGCAAGGATGTGGTACATCTTAAAGATTATCCTACAGCCACCAAAAATCCATGGGACTTTGATCATCGTGGTAAAAAAACAAAAAAGCTAACTACAAATAATCCAGTAGTGAGCAGATGTTATGCCTATAATGAAACATCAGCACACTTTTTTGTAAAAGATACAGAGCATCCCTATATTCAAGAAAAGCCATACGATTGGATTAGAGGGTATCAAGTGGGCGGTAAATCTTTATTGTGGGCTAGACAAACACAAAGATGGAGTAAATATGATTTTGAAGGACCTGCAAGAGATGGCTTTGGAGATTGGCCTATTCGCTATTCAGATATAGAACCTTGGTATACCCATGTTGAAATTTTTGCAGGCATCAGCGGTAACTATGATAAACTTGATACTTTACCAGATGGTTCTTTTTTACCAGCATGGCAGATGAACAGTGTAGAAAAAGAAATGCAAACCAGCATCATGAAAAAGTTTACCGATCGTCATGTGGTTCAAGGAAGATGCGCTCATTTAACTATACCACAGCCCATTCACATTGAACAAGGCAGACAACAATGTCAATCTCGTTCTTTATGCGAAAGAGGTTGTCCCTTTGGTGGTTATTTTAGTTCTAATGCCTCTACCATTCCTTGGGCACAAAAAACAGGTAACCTAACGCTGCAGCCTAACTCGGTAGTACATTCTATCATTTATGACGATGCCAAACAAAAAGCAACAGGAGTTCGCGTAATAGATACCATCACTAAAAAAGCAACTGAATATTTTGCAAAAATAATTTTTGTTAATGCGGCTACCTTAAATACAAATTTAATTTTATTAAACTCCACCTCTAAGCGTTTTCCTAATGGGCTTGGAAATGATAGTGGACTGTTAGGAAAGTATATTGCGTTTCATAATTATCGTGGGAATTTATCAGCAACGATTGATGGAAATTTAGATAAGTATTATTATGGACGTCGCCCAACACAACCCATGATGCCGAATTTTAGAAATGTGCACAAGCAAGAAACAGATTTTCAAAGAGGCTACATGGTATTTTTTGGAGCAGGAAGATCTGCCGCTGCAGCAGAAGGTATTGGAGCAGACTTTAAAGAACAAAGTTCAGAACTAGGTGGATGGCATGTATCCATGATGATGCAAGGGGAAACGGTTCCTAAAGAATCCAATCATGTAAGATTAAGTCCTGATCAAAAAGATGAGTGGGGGATTCCTCAATTAATTACTTCGGTTGGTTATGATGAGAATGATGAAAGATTATTAAAAGATTTTTTACAAGTAGGCAGCGAGTTATTAGAGGCAGCGGGTTGTAAAAATATTCATTCATGGGATACCAAACAAGCACCTGGACTAGACATTCATGAAATGGGTGGGGTTCGCATGGGCAATGATCCAAAAACATCCTTGCTAAATAATTGGAATCAAATGCATCATTGTAAAAATGTGTTTGTGACAGATGGTGCATGCATGGCTAGTACTAGTACACAAAATCCTTCATTAACTTTTATGGCCATAACAGCCAGAGCTGCTAATTATGCCGTAGAAGCTTTAAAAAAAGGGGAGATCTAAAATTTTAAAATGATTCTTTAAAATATAATATCATTTACTCATGATTAGTTTATATAAAAATCTATTGAAAAATAAATTGAAACCCATCCAGGTTTTATTAATTTTTTTATTATCTTTTTCAAACCAACTAGGGGCACAAGTAAATAAAAAAGTTATTTATACAGATGTGCTGGTAGTGGGCGGCTCTGCAAGTGGAGTGGCTGCTGGACTTCAATCTGCTCGTATGGGTGTGGCTACATTAATCGTTGAACCAACCACTTGGTTAGGAGGCATGATTACTGCCGCAGGGGTTTCTGCTTTTGACGGAAACCATTTAATGCCAGCTGGCTTATTTGGTGAGTTTAGAAATCAATTGTATCAAGTATATGGTGGACCTAAGCAGGTAGAAACGGGTTGGGTAAGTAATACTTTATTTGAACCGCATGTAGGAGACAGTATTTTTAAAGCGTTCGCAACCAAAGAAAAAAAATTACAAATTCAATTTAATTATTCTTTTAAAGAAGTGTTATTAAAAGGAGCTACAATTATTGGTGCTAAATTTATTTCAAATAAAAATAATTCAGAGTTGTTGGTGTATGCTAAGCGAACCATTGATGCAACAGAAATGGGTGATGTCATGGCCAGCGCTAAAATCCCCTACAGCCTGGGTATGGAATCCTATAAAGAAACTGGCGAAAATGTACATGTACCAGCTACCAATGATATTATACAAGACATCACTTTTGTTGCCATCTTAAAAGATTTTGGTAAACCGCAACCTTTAATTGATCGACCAGCAAATTATGACTCCACCGAATTTGACGCCTCCAATACCGATTTTTATTTTGATACGACGCGCAAAAAACCGGGTATCAATGCAAGAAAAATGCTTGATTATGGAAAGTTACCCAATGAAAAATATATGTTGAATTGGCCCATTTTTGGAAATGATATTTACTTAAATGTGGTGGAACAAGACCAAGCGTCTCGTGAAAAATTATTAGAAAAAGCAAAACAACAAACTTTAAGGTTTGTGTATTTTATTCAAAAAGATTTAGGTTTTAAAAATTATGGATTGGCTATTGATGAATTTCCAACAAAAGATAAATTAGCACTGCATCCTTATTATAGAGAATCTAGACGTTTGAAAGGAGTGGTTAGAATGAAAGTTCAAAATATTGCTACTCCATTTGATACGGATTTGCCTTTATACAGAACAGGAATTGCAGTAGGAGATTATGCCATTGATCATCACCATAAAAAAAATGCTACTGCACCGCAGCATTTAGATTTTTATCCGGTACCCTCCTTTAATATTCCATTAGGTGCTTTAATTCCGCCGCAACATAAAAATATAATTATAGCCGAAAAGTCTATAAGTGTATCTAATGTCGTGAACGGCACTACTCGATTACAACCTTGTGTGCTGCAAATAGGCCAGGCGGCTGGCATGTTGGCTGCATTGAGTGTGATCCATCATATTGCGCCTATTGATGTTTCGGTAAGAATGGTTCAAGAAAATTTATTAAAAACAGGATCCTATATCATGCCTTATGTTGATCTTGAAAAAACAGATATGCATTTTGTTGCTGCTCAAAAATTAGGTGCAACAGGATTGATAAAAGGGAAAGGCGTTCCAATGGGTTGGGCCAACAAAACTTATTTTAATCCTAAGGATAGTGTAGCTACAAAATCTTTTTTAGAAGTTTGGCTTAAAAAATATCCAAATGATAAAAAAGTAATCCATGAAAATATGTCTATTAATGAAGCTGTGTATTTTGCTTCTGAATTGACAAAAAATAATTTCAATCAACAAAAAGAAATTATAAAAAATAAGTGGAAAGCATGGGGCTTTAGCAATTTTGATTTGGAAAGACCTATACATCGAATTGAATTAGCGGCAGTATTAAATGAGGCTGATGTGTTTAATAAATTTTCAGTGGATTTAAAAGGGAATTTTTAAAGCGGCCTTACCCAAATATTTCTATAACTAATGGGTTCACTTTTGTCACCATGTGCTTGTAATTTAAGCGGCATGGCACCATGTTTTACATAAATGGGTTGGCCAACAAAAGGAGTATCACCTGTTAATTCAAAATTATTTTGCACTACTATTCCATTGTGCAAAGCAGTCATTCTTGCTGCCGATTTTACAGTGCCATCTTCATTAAATAAAGGGGCTGTCCAAATCACATCAAAGCTTTGCCATTCGCCAGGAGGCAAGGCAGCATTCACTAATGGAGGTGATTGCTTATAAATACTTCCCACTTGTCCATTCACATAAGTAGTATTAATATAATTGTCTAACACTTGTAATTCATATCCACCCGCTGTTCCCATTCCATTGGGTAATGCGGCTAAAAAAATACCACTATTGCCTCTTGCTTGACCCTCTCCAGTAATATAAGCTGGTATAAAATATTCTATATGCAATTGAAAGTTCATAAACTTTCTTTTGGTTTGTAAATCCCCATTGGGTTTATTCACTCGCATTACTCCATCTACTAAATCCCATTTGTTGCTACTAGTTGGATTATTTACTAATTCCCATTCATCCATATTGGTGCCGTTAAATAAAACAATGGCATCTGAAGGCGCACTGGCAATTCCTTTGGCTGGAGTCACCTTTTTTGGGACAGGCGTATAGTATTCGGTATCTCTGGGTTCTAATTTTTTTTGAGCAGTTAAGTTAAAACCATAAAAAATGGCAATCACTAGTAATAATTTGTATTTCAATCCCATAAATTTAAAGTTGAACTATATTATTTAGCCCTTCTACGAGCTTCTTCGGCTTCTTTGTAAATTCTAATCCAAGTAAGAGATATATCTATCATTGCCAATAAAGGACCTAGTAAAATCACCATAATCACCTCTAATCCAGGGGTATATCCAATCACCCCGTCTAAAGAAATGGATTTAGATCTTTTGGTTAACTTATAGATACAATAGACAGCAGATAAAACCCAAATGGCGATTAGTATATTTTGACTCATATTAAATATTATTTTATTGTACAAAGATAATACAAATTCAACTTTTCTATTGATAAATGATATGGCCGTTTAATAGCTAATACCTTTCTTACAGGTTATCTATTAAAGCAGTGTTATTTGTTGTAAATTAGTAGCCCAAAGTATTTTTATGAAAAAAAACAAACCATTATTTTTATTAGTTATCCTATTATTAAGCGCCCCATTCTTTTTACAAGCCCAAAGAAGGCCAAGAATTGAATTACCTAGTGCTGTAAATTCAAATTACAATTACCATGATGCCTTTGCACCTTTTTTTTATACGCACAACGGAACTGAATATAGGGCTGCTACAGGTGAACCTGGACCACGCTATTGGCAAAACAAAGCAGACTATAAATTAGCTGTTAAGTTAAATGAAGCTGCTAATGAAATTAGCGGTACAGAAATTTTATCTTATACCAACAACAGTCCACAAAATTTAAATTTTCTTTGGATGCAGTTGGATCAAAATTTATTTAAACAGGATTCTCGTGGAAATGCCATTGTTCCATTAAATGGAAGTAGAAATGCAGGCCGCGGTCAACTATTTGATGCAGGCTTTAAAATAAAATCTGTTTCAATTGTATCAGGTGCAAAAAATGAAATCACTACTGATGTCAAGTATATGATCGAAGACACCCGTATGCAAATCTTTTTACCAAAAGCGATGGCAGCTAATGGTGGAAATATAAAAATTAAAATTAATTATTCTTTTATATCACCCGATTATGGCTCTGATAGAATGGGTGTGTTGTCCACTAAAAATGGTAAAATATTTTCTGTAGCACAATGGTACCCTAGAATCTGTGTCTTTGATGATGTACTCGGATGGAACACCCATCCTTATACAGGTCCTGGTGAATTTTATTTAGAATATGGTGATTTTGATTTTACCATCACAGCGCCTTCAAACATTATTGTGGTTGGTTCTGGAGAATTATTGAATCCTAAAGAAGTGTATACGACAGAACAATTAAAACGTTGGACAACAGCTAGCACATCGGATAAAACTATTTTAATTCGCACCGCTGAAGAAGTAGAAAAAGAAAATTTAAAAGGCGTTACCAATAAAGAGCTTAGCTGGCATTTCAAAATTAACAATGCGCGTGATGCTGCTTGGGCGGCTTCTGCTGCTTTTATTGTAGACGCAGCAAAAATTAATTTACCCGACGGAAAAAAATCATTGGCGATATCTGCTTATCCTTTAGAAAGCAATGGGGATAGCGCTTGGGGACGTTCTACAGAATATGTAAAAAAATCAATTGAATTCAATTCTGCAAAATGGTATGCCTATCCTTATCCTGCCGCTACCTGTGTTGCAGGAAATGTTTCTGGGATGGAATATCCTGGCATTGTATTTTGTGGCATACGTGCCAAAAAAGCAGGCCTTATGCATGTAAATGATCATGAATTTGGTCATACTTGGTTTCCCATGATCGTAGGATCTAATGAAAGATTGTACGGTTGGATGGACGAAGGATTTAATACTTTTATAAACACACTATCTCAAGCAGATTTTAATAATGGTGAATACAAAAGCAAAGAGCCAATTGACAAACAGGCAATTGGAAATTATTATACTGCACCTGGATTAGAGCCTGTATTAAGTTATGTTGACAATTATAAAGAAAGAAACAATGGAACTTTGTCCTATAGCAAACCAGGAGAAGGACTTACTTTACTTCGAGAACAAATTTTAGGTAAAGAGCGTTTTGATCGCGCCTTTACCACCTATATTCAAAGATGGGCTTTTAAACATCCCACTCCTGACGATTTTTTTAGAACCATTGAAAATGTGTCCGGCGAAAGCTTACAATGGTTTTGGAGGGGTTGGTTTGTAAATAACTGGAGATTAGATGTGGCCGTAAGAGAAGTGAAGTATGTGGATTCAACGGATGTTTCAAAAGGGGCTTTGATTACCTTAGACAATTTAGAAAAAATGGCCATGCCTGTTGTGTTAGAAATTAAATTAAGCAGCGGAAAAACAGATCGAGTAAAATTACCTGTTGAAATTTGGGAAAGAAATATTTCTTGGACCTTTAAATATAATTGTAAAGAAGCCATTGAATCGGTAACTTATGATCCGGAAAAAGTATTGCCCGACTTTAACCCATCTAATAATAGCTGGACCAAACAACGATAAAAATATTAAACATAAATAGGATAGTGTATATTTTAATTTAGTAACTATGAAATTTTATAAATTTTTATTTATTTTGATGGGTGCCCCCGTTTTTTTATTTGCTCAAAAAAAACCAACTAAAAAAAAGGAGCCAATAAAACTAATTACTACCAATGTTCAGCCAGCTTCCATTCAGCCACCACTTAAACTTTGGTATGATCAACCTGCCAGGTATTTTGAAGAGGCATTGGTATTGGGCAATGGACATCAAGGGGCTACCGTATTCGGAGGCATAGCTACCGATAAAATATATTTAAACGATCTTACTTTATGGTCGGGCGAACCTGTTGATGCGAACATGAATCCTCAGGCCTATAAAAATTTACCTGCTGTACGCAAAGCTTTACAAGAAAAAAATTATAAGAAAGCGGGAGAGTTGATAAAAAAATTACAAGGTAAATTTTCTGAATCTTATGCACCACTTGGCACTTTATTTTTAGAAATGAACGACGATCCTTACATCACAGATTATTATCGTGAATTAGATATAGATCAAGCCATTGCAAAAGTTAAAACCACATCTAATAATAATGTTATAGAAAGAGAATACTTGGTTTCCAATCCAGATAAAATATTTGCTATTCATTTAACTAGTAAAAAAGCAGGGGCATTGGGGTTCACTGTTTATTTTCAATCACTTTTACAACACACTACAGCTAATACCAATAATACCATTCAAATCAATGGCATTGCACCTGTGAAAGCCGATCCCAATTATGTTCAAAAAACGCGCAATGCTATTGTTTTTGACAAAAAAAGAGGTACCCGTTTTTCTGCTAATATTCAAATACAAACCACATCAGGAGCATTGACTAAAACGGACTCTTCCTTAACATTGTCTGGAGCAACAGAGGCGACCATTTATGTTTCTATGGCAACCAGCTTTAATGGATTTGATAAAGACCCTGCAACCAAAGGTTTGAATAATATTGCGATGGCCGAAACGCAATTAAATCATGCCAAACAAGTTGGCTGGGTAAATATTAAAAAACAACACATTAAAGATTATCAAAGTTTTTTTAAACGTGTTGAATTAAAATTAGCCGATAAAGACCTAATTAATTTACCTACTGACGAACGTTTAAAAAAATACGCCAAAGGAGACGCAGATCCTTATTTAGAAACTTTGTATTTTCAATATGGACGTTACTTATTAATCTCTAGCTCTCGAACATCAGGTGTACCAGCCAATTTACAAGGCTTATGGAACTCCTATTTACAACCACCTTGGTCGAGTAACTATACCATCAATATTAATGCAGAAGAAAATTATTGGTTGGCAGAAAACACCAATCTTTCTGAAATGCATTTGCCATTTTTACAATTCGTAAGCAATTTAGCTACTACCGGAAAAATTACCGCTAAAACATTTTACAATATGCCAGGTTGGGTAGCACACCACAATTCAGATATTTGGGCCATGTCCAATCCTGTAGGCAATTTCGGAAATGGTGATCCTGTTTGGGCCAACTGGACGATGGGGGGCACTTGGGCTTCCACACATTTGTGGGAACATTATTTATTTACTCAGGACCAAAACTTCTTAGAACAAAAAGCGTATCCATTAATGCGTGGTGCTGCTGAATTTTGTTTGGCTTGGTTGATACCAGATAGTAGTGGTCAATTAATTACTTCACCATCTACCTCGCCAGAAAATACTTTCAAAACACCAAGCGGCTTTGTAGGGGCTACTTTTTTTGGAGGCACTGCAGATTTGGCCATGATACGTGAATTATTTATAGATGTGATCGCTGCACAGAAAATTTTAAAAAATGACAATGAATTTGCATCAAAAATTAATACAGCCTTAAATAATTTACATCCTTATCAAGTGGGTAAAGCAGGAAATTTACAAGAATGGTATTATGATTGGGAAGACAGCGATCCTAAACATCGTCATCAATCTCATTTATTTGGATTGTATCCTGGCACGCATGTCACTCCCGAATCAACGCCTACAATTGCAGCAGCAGCCAAAAAAACTTTAGAAATAAAAGGTGATGAAACCACAGGTTGGTCCAAGGGATGGAGAATTAATTTATGGGCAAGATTAAAAGACGGAGACCACGCTTATAAAATGTACCGTGAATTATTAAAATATGTACCTCCAGATGAAACCAAAGAAAATTATACCAATGCAGGAGGTACTTATCCTAATTTATTAGATGCGCATCCGCCTTTTCAAATTGATGGAAATTTTGGAGGAGCGGCAGCAGTATCGGAAATGTTGGTTCAATCTAATGCAGACTATATTGAATTGTTACCAGCCTTACCCAAAGCTTGGGCTGCAGGCGCTGTTAAAGGGCTTAAAGCGAGAGGAAATTATGAAATTGAGATGAGCTGGAATGCTGGTTTAGTCACCAATCTAAAAATAAAATCAACTACACAAACAACTGCGAAGGTTTTAATGAATGGCAAAATGCAATTGATTAAAACGATTAAATTATAAAAAAGAATTAAACACATCACTATGCGAAAAATTTTATTGTCATTTTTATTAATTGTAGCCACTCAATTTTTGGTAGCTGCACAAAGTGTACCTACTCCTAAATCACATTTTGGTTTTAACATAGGTGACAATTATCAACTGGCTACTTTTACTCAAACAGAAGCCTATTTGAAAAAAGTAGCTAGTGTATCCAAAAAAGTTAAACTACAAGTAATTGGTAAAACCGAGGAAGGGCGTAATCAATATATGGTGATTGTTTCTGACCCAAGCAACCTTGCAAATTTAGAAAAATATAAAGCCATCTCACAAAAATTAGCACATGCCGAAAATTTATCATTAGAGGAGGCTACTCAGTTATCAAAAGAAGGAAAGGCCGTAGTGTGGATTGATGGCGGCTTACATGCAACCGAAGTAACAGGCATTCATCAATGGATTGAATCTCTATACCAAATAATTACAAGAGAAGATGAAGAAACTAAACGTATTTTAAAATCGACCATTATTTTATTTGTGCATGCTAATCCTGATGGCCAAGAACTCGTTTCCAATTGGTACATGAGAAATAGTGATACTTTGAAAAGAACTACATCGAATTTACCTCGCTTGTATGAAAAGTATATAGGACATGATAACAACCGTGATTTTTTTATGACCAATATGGCAGAGTCTAAAAACATGAGTCGTCAACAATATATAGAATGGATGCCTCAGGTACTTTACAATCATCATCAAACAGGTCCTCCGGGCTCTGTGGTAGCGGGTCCTCCTTACCGTGATCCTTTTAATTATGTGTATGATCCCTTATTAGTAACTGGTATTGATGCACTAGGGGCAGCGATGAGTAGTCGTTTGAATGCAGAAGGCAAACCTGGTTATACGATGAAGAGCGGTTCTGTTTATTCCACTTGGTGGAACGGAGGATTAAGAACCACTGCTTATTATCATAATATTATCGGATTACTTACTGAAATTATTGGTAACCCAACGCCGATGTCTATTCCTTTGGTACCACAAAGATTGATTCCTAATAGTGCTACCCCTTTTCCAATTACGCCACAAAAATGGTATTTTAAAAATTCAATAGATTATTCTATCTCCCTTAACTATGCTGTGTTGAATTATGCTGCTCGGTATAAAGATGAATTGCTTATGAATATTTACACTATGGGTAGACACAGTATTGAAGCCGGAAGCAAAGACAGTTGGACTTTGTCACCAAAGAAATCAGATTTAATTACAGAATTATTTAAAGCAGAAAAAAAAGACAGTAAATCAGATACCATCCCATTGGCTTATTATGATAAGGTGTATAAGAATCCTAACTTTAGAGATCCAAGAGGCTATATTATTCCAATCAATCAATCTACCTCTGCCATAGCTTTTATTAATATTTTAATTCAAAGTGGTATTAAAATTGAAAAAGCAAGTTCCAATTTTACAGTGGCAGGAAAAAATTACCCAGCTGGTTCCTATATTGTAAAAACCAATCAAGCATTTAGACCTCATGTGTTAGATATGTTTGAGCCACAAGATCATCCCAATGATTTTTTATATCCAGGAGGTCCCCCAGTAAGACCTTATGATGCTGCAGGATGGACACCCGCCTTTACGATGGGTATTGAGTTTGATAGAATCCTAGAAGATTTCAACGGACCATTTGAAACCATTCCTTATGGTATGCTACAAAAACCAGTAGGCACTATTAATAAAGTAGGTAAAGACTGGGCAGGGTATACTTTTTCTACCAATGAGAATGCTGCCTATATAGCCGTTAATGAATTTTTAAATGTAGGTGTTGAAATCGTTAAAAACAAAGATCAATATTTTGTTGCCACTAATAAAAGTGTAGAAGAGCAAGTAGAAAAATTAAGTGCAGAACAAGGTATCAGATTTACAAGTGTAACTAAAAAACCCGAAGGGCTTAATGATAAAGTGACTGCACAAAGAATTGCACTATGGGACAAATACGGTGGATCCATTTCGTCGGGCTGGGTTAGATGGATTTTTGAAAAATATCATTTCCCATTTAAACTTATTTATCCAAAACAAATAGATGCAGGTGGTTTAAAAGATCAATTTGATGTAATAGTTTTTGTAGAAGGGGCTATTCCTTCACTAAAACCAGAAGCTTCTTCTTATGAAGAAAAAGAACCCATAACGGATGAAATTCCTCAAGAATTTCAATACATGTTGGGTAAAATTAATACTCAAAAGTCCATCCCTGCTTTACAAGAATTTTTGCAAAAAGGAGGGAAGGTGATTACGATTGGTTCTAGTGCTAATTTAGCTTATCATTTAAATGTGCCTGTTAGAAATGCATTGGTAGAAATGGTGGCAGGAAAAGAAAAATCATTGCCTGGAGAAAAATTTTATATTCCTGGAAGTGTTATGCAAATTACTGTAGACAATGAATACAAAGCCAATTGGGGTATGTCCAAAAAAGCGGATGTTTACTTTAGTGCAAGTCCGGTATTTAAATTATTACCCGATGCCATTGCACACAAAGAAGTAGTGCCTTTGGCTTGGTATGCCAGCGATAAAACATTAAGAAGTGGTTGGGCTTTTGGCCAAGCTTATTTACAAGATGGCATTGCTGCATTTGAGGCCAAAGTGGGTAACGGAAAACTATTTGTGTATGGTCCTGAAATCACCTTCAGAGCACAAACACATGGTAATTATAAAATGTTATTTAATCAGTTATATCAATAATTAAACCAATACGATATTAATTTATTATTAATCAATATATTATAAATTATATAATAAATATATTTAATTTAATTTATATAAGTCAGCTCCTTTTCAAATTTTTACAACCATTTGTTAACGAATTGTGAATTTAATTTACAAGTTTTAGATTAAATTTGCACTTAGTCTATTTAATGATATCGTTATTAAATAAGCTTAGAAAAAGTACTATTTAAAAAATCTTGTTTACGTAGTATTTAATAAAACAACATCTGTAATAAATCAAAAAATAAAAAAAAGTATGAAAAAGGTAATTGTCCTGATGATTGGATTAATGACGTTAAGTTTATCGTCATTTTCTCAAATTAAGGGTAAGGTCATAGACCAAACAACAAGAGAGATTTTAGCTAATGCTACTATTACAAGTTCAAAAGGGGAAAATGTTACTTCAGGATTAGATGGAACATTCACTTTGACAAAAACAAACAAAGGAGATAATATTACTATTTCTTATGTTGGTTTTAATACTTTAAAAGTAGATGCTAAAGACGGCATGGTTGTTGAATTACAATCTACTTCCATTGGTTTAAAAGAAGTTGCCGTATTTGCTAACTTAGGTGTTGACAGAAAAACACCTGTTCCTATTTCAACTGTAAATGCAAAATTTGCACAAGAAAACTTAGGTACTCAAGAATTACCAGAATTATTAAGAATTACTCCTTCTGCTTTTGTTACCAAAGCAGGTGGTGGATATGGAGATTCTAGAATAAACATCAGAGGTTTTGATAATAAAAATATCGCTGTATTAATCAATGGTGTTCCAGTAAATGATATGGAAGGTGGTACAGTTTATTTTTCAAACTGGGCTGGTATTGGTGATGCCTTAAAACAAATTCAAGTACAAAGAGGTATGGGTGCTTCTAAATTAGCTATCCAATCTGTGGGAGGCACAATGAACATCATTACTAAAACAACTGATGCGGAAAAAGGCGGATCTATTCAACAATCTTTAACTGATTTCGGTCAATCACATACAGTATTGTCTTTATCAACTGGTAATACAGAAAAAGGTGCATTTTCTTTTGTAGGATCTACCACACAAGGAAATGGTTATGTAAATAATACTTATACTAAGGCCTATTCTTATTTCTTGTCTTATTCTAGAAATTTAGGAAGTCACAAAATTCAATTTACTGCATTAGGTGCACCTCAAGAACACGGACAAAGAAGTACTCGTTTAACACCTGCAGAATATGATAAATATGGTTTGAAATACAATAAAGATGTTTATACTTTTTCTGATGGCAGTCAAAAAAATATCAATATCAACTATTTCCACAAACCAATTTTTAGTTTAAACGATTATTGGACTCTGAGCAAGAATACTACTTTAACTACTTCAGTTTATACTTCATTCGGTCATGGTGGTGGTAGTGGTACGATTGGTACAGCTCCTACAGCTAGAGATGCGAATGGTTTATTATTGATGGATGCTACTTATGCTAATAATCCTTATTCAGCAACAGGTTCAACTTTTGCTATTAGAAACTCTATTAACAACCACGTTTGGACTGGTGCTTTATCTACTTTAAATACACAATTGACTCCAACTTTAAACTTAACCTTTGGTTTGGACGGTAGAACTTATGTTGGAACACACTTCCGTGAAATGAGAGATTTAGTAGGTGGTTATTTCTTCAAAGATCCATTTAATGTTCTTGCAAAAGTAGATCCTAAAGTAAGTTCATATGTAGATGTTACAGCAGTAACTCCTGTTAACAATCGTGTAGCTTATGATTATGATGGTTTAGTGAATTACTTAGGAACATTTGGTCAATTAGAATACAATAAAGATAATGTATCCTTATTCTTACAAGGTGCCTTATCTGAAACTTACTATGGAAGAACTGATAGATATAATAACTCTCATACAGAATACAGTGCTGCTAAGGTAAATTTAACTGGTTACAATCTTAAAACTGGTGCTAACTATAATATTGATGAATACAATAATATTTTTGCTAGCATTGGTGCTTATAGCAGAGCTCCCTATTTAAGCTTTATTTACAATGGTACTACTACTACTGCAAATCCTCTTTCTGGAAATGCAGTAAATGCGAATATTAAAAATGAAGAAGCAAAGTCAGGTGAGATTGGATATGGTTTCCGTTCAAATACATTTACTTTTAAATTGAATGCATACTATACAGAATTTAAAAACCGTTCTTTAACTTCTCCATTATTAAACAATGCGGATGGTACACAATACAGAGCATTGATTACTGGACAAGGTGCGGTGCATCAAGGAATAGAAGCTGAAGCGAAAGTTAAAGTAACTAAGAAATTAGAAATTGGTGCATTTGCTTCAGGTGGTGATTGGAAATGGAAAGGTAATGCTGCAGCCATTTTACATGATGATGTAAAAAATACAGATACAAAAGTAAACGTTTACTCTGATGGTTTATTTGTTGGTGACCAACCACAAATCAGCACTGGATTGATCGTTAGATACCAAGTAACTAAAAACTTTGACTTAGGTGGTGACTTTACTTATAATGATAAGTATTATGGCTACTATGATCCATCTGCAAGAACAAATGCTGCAATTACTGCACAACCTTATAGAATCCCTGCTTATGGTGTTGGTAATGCAAGAATTGGTTATAAGTTAAAAATTGGTGGTCTTGATTCATACGCTTCTGCACACGTTTACAACTTATTTGACAGAAACTACTGGATTGAAGCAAATGATGCTGGTGGTAATGCTGCTGGTACATTGGGTTCTGGCTTCAAAGGCTGGGGCAGATCTTCTGACATTAGTTTGAAAATTAACTTCTAATCAGATTAGTTAATTAAAAAATGCTCAATAAAAAAAAACCCTCACAGCAATGTGAGGGTTTTTTTATGTCAACGCTTAATTAAGGTTTAAGCTTTTCTTTTTCTTTTTGATTTTACGGCTTCAATGATTTTCTTAACACGCATGTTTTTAAATCTAACTACATCGCCGTGGCCTAAGAACCCTAAGTGTCCAGTTGTTCTTGTTAATCCAGGATGTTGTTGATGGTCCATGGTTCCATTAGCAGAAGCTGTTGCATAATCTCCATCCACAATGACCGTTCCATTTAAAGTTACTTTTATTTTAGTACCATTGACCATGATTTCTTCCTGATTCCACTGCCCAGTTGGTTTTAAAAAGCCTCTTTTAGCAGGGATAATACCGTAAACAGATCCATGGTATTGATAAGGTTGTAATGTTGTATACATTGGATATTCGCTATCTAATACTTGAATTTCCATACCTAAATAAGCAGCATCGCCCTCTAATGGAGCATGTACACCAATGCCATTATTGGCACCTGGTGTCAATTGAAATTCGAAGCGATATATAAAATTATCAAACTCCTCCTTGGTATATAAATTACCCACACTGCCATTTTCTGGATTTACCATCAGGGCTCCATCTTGAATTAAATAACCTTTTGTATTTCCAGTCCATTGGTCAATATTACTGCCATCAAACAAAGAAACAAAACCTTGCTTTTGCTCTTCCTCTGTTATTGTTTTGGTTGTTGCTGTAGGCAGTTCTTTAATATAAATATTTCTGTAAGCTACATATGTGCCATGTGCTTGCAATTCGATTTGTTCTTTTGCAAAAATGGGTAAACTATGGTCCCAGTAGTTTTCTAATGTGATGTTATCGGTTACTAAAATGCCATTTAAATAAACGGTTACTTTTTCACCTTGCATCATAATATGAAAGGTATTCCACTCGCCCACTTTGTTGTCTGCCACCACCAATGGCTTGCTTACATTTTTTTGATTATTGTATAATCCACCTGAACCTACTTGTGCCCCAGCATCTCTGCGGCTAGTATCCCATATTTGAACTTGTGGTGTGCCTCTTAAGTAAATACCAGCATCTCCATGCGCTGTAATTTTCCAATCTACATACATTTCAAAGTCGCCATACTTTTTTTCAGTGGCTAAATTATCACCATGACCAGTAAATACAAGTAAACCATCTTTTGCTATCCAATCTCCTTTTGTTTTTTCGTTGGCTATTTTTTCTGCTGCTACTAATGCAGAATCGCTCATTTTGGAACGAACAATTGGATTGGCCACCAAAGCTTTCCAATTAGAAAGGTCTTTGCCATTAAATAAACTTATAAATCCGTAATCATAGGGCAATGTTTTTAAATGTGCTTTTAATTTTGAAACTAATACAGCGCTATCTTCTCCATGGATTAGGTTCAAGGTCTTCTCTAATGCAGTTCTAACCTCAGCCCCTTTAATTTGTTTATCTGCTAAAGCCAATCTAGTTAAAATGAGTGCGGCCTCTTTATTTAAATTTTCATCATCTAATGATTTACTTACAAACATAAAGCTACCAAAGCCTGGAATTTTTGAAGCACTTACTAAAATTCTTTTCTTTTCAATATAATTAGTTGCTTTTTCCATTTCATCTTGTAATAAAAGCAATTGTTGTGCATGGGTGATGACTTTTTTGTTTTCAATAACTGCTTGTTTTATTTCAGGTAAAACAAAATGCACATTTTCTAATGCAGCTTGAATATTTATTTTATTTTCACCTTTTGCATTTTTTAATGCATTATTTAAGGTAGCAATGGAACTTTCTGAATGTATACTAGCCAATGCCCTTGCAGCATTGCCATTAAAAGTTTCGTCTTTTAATAAATTGGTTAATAATTTTACAGCTGCATCATCGCCTAATAATGAAAGTTGTTTGATGAGTAATTCTTTTGCATAAAAAGTGGTGGCTTCTGAATATAGGCTAGCTAAAATAGATGCTGTTTGCTTTTTTAATACTGGGTGTAAACTTGCTTCATGAACAAATGCATTCATTGCATAGCTAGACTTTAATTTTAAAGAATCATCATTTAATAATTTTATCAATTGCTTCCATTCTTTTTTTTGCCATGACTGCATAGCAATTATTGAAGCAGTTGCTTCCGATTTGTGTTGGTAAGGAAATGCATTAATAGTGGTGGTGATAGATTCTTGTTGAGCGTTCGCTATTGTTAGACTCATTGAGAAGAACAATATATAAGAGAATAAATTTTTCATGGTACTGTTTTGTTTCATTTTTAAATATTCCAAGGAGAACGCATAGGTGGATTAATAAGCATATTGGCTTCTTGATCATTGATGAACTCTAGCGTAGCTGGATTAAAATTTAATGTTCTTCCTAATTGTAAAGCAATTTTTCCCATATTGATAAGGGTACAAGATCGAAAGCCATTAGACTCGTTGAGTGCAAAAGGGGTTCTAAACCTAACGCTATCTAAAAAATTAGTTACTTGAGGTTTTGGATCCGGCATCATGGCTAATTTCTCTTTTAAATTAAGGATGTCTGATTTAAAACCGGCGAATAATTTTCCTTTAGGTCCTGTTATATAAGCTGCATTAGGTTCCGTGTCTTCTCCATCTAAAATTATTTTACAGCCGTCTGCATAAGTGAAAATTATTTTTCTAAAAGTACCACAGGCATCAGGATGTTGTTGCTCTGCATCCACTTCAACCAGCACAGGACTGGTTTCATCTTTTCCTAAAAAATATTGTATTGGATCTAAATAGTGTTGACCCATATCGCCTAATCCACCACCATCATAATCCCAATAACCTCTAAATGTGGTATGAACTCTGTGCGCATTATAAGGTTTGTAAGGAGCAGGTCCTAACCATCTATCGTAATTTAATTCCTCTGGAATAGGCTGTTCTTCTAATTTTGTTTTACCTACCCAATAAAACTTCCAATCAAAACCAGTGGTTTTACTTACTGTAACGGTTAATGGCCATCCCAATAAACCAGATTCCACTAATTTTTTTATAGGCTTAACCGTGGTATTCATTCCGTAAAAATTATCTTCAAAACGAAACCAGGTATTGAGTCGAAACATTCGCTTGTATTGTTGTACTGCTTCTACTACTCTTTTTCCTTCTCCAATGGTTCTTGTCATTGGTTTTTCGCACCATATATCTTTACCCGCTTTAGCTGCATCTATTGAAATAATACCATGCCAATGTGGTGGAGTGGCAATATGTACAATGTCTACTTCTGGTAAGGCTATTAAATCGTGATGGTTATCAAAAGTTTTAACATTTCCACCAATTTGTGATGCTGCACTTTCTAAATGTTTTTTATCTACATCGCAAATAGCCACGACTCTAGTACCAGCATAAGGAATATGGCCTCTGCCCATTCCACCTACACCAACAATACCTTTTGTAAGTTGATCACTAGGCGCTAAAAAACCTCGTCCTAAAACACTTCTTGGAACAATAGAAAATCCTGCAGCAATGGCTGCTGTATTTTTTAAAAATCGACGCCTGCTATTTTTATCTTTCATTATATTGTTTTTAATGTTTAATTAACCCAAGCTTTTTATTTTTACATTTTTAAAATAAATCGGTGCGCCAGCGTGCTTACCTTGTAATCCAACATGACCATGCAGTGGAAGTGTAGACATTGGGTTGCTTAACCAAGAAGGAATGTTTGTTCCATCAGGATTTGTTTTTGAAGAAGTATAGTCATCCATATTACACTCATTTACTTTAGTACCATTTAAAACAATAGTGATCATTTTTCCTTTACAAGTAATAGTATAATGATTCCACTCACCTGCAGGTTTTAATGATTTATTGGTAGCCGCCTTGTGTCCAAATATGGCCGCGCATTGCCAAGTTGGATCTGCCTTGCTCCATTCTTTTGAATAATCATCAGCAATTTGGATTTCAACTGAATGTGGAATCCATTCAACAATTTCAGTGGCATGAACTATCACACCACTATTCGTTCCATCGGCTGTTTGAAAGTCTAAATCCAAAATAAAATCATCATATTGAACTTTACTCCATATACATTCATCTTTATAGGCTGTTATCACTCCATTTGAATCTTTCCATATGGCTGGATTATAAATTGCATTTGATAAATTAGTACCAAATAAATTTTCAAATCCTTGTTTGTTATTAGCTTTTTTTTGAGCCACTACTTGCATTGAAAATGCAATAAATAAAAATAAGAAATACCACTTCACTTGTTTCATAAATTTGTTTGTAATGTTTTAGTTAGTTGTTGAATTTGACAACCTAACCAGTTAAATGTGATGAATAAATTTGCTTCTCTAAATTTATTAATTTTTGCTTAAATTTGGTATAATTAGTTTATTTAAAATCATTGTCATGAATCAGACCCATTTACACCTAGAAGAGCATATGCAAAGCAGTGATTTATTAACGGATATTGTCATAGGAATGAGTGATGGCCTTACTGTTCCTTTTGCATTAGCTGCGGGTTTAAGTGGTGCAGTTCAGGGAAATGTGAACTTAATTTGGATTGCAGGTATCGCAGAAATTGCTGCAGGTTCTATCGCCATGGGATTAGGTGGGTTTTTAGCTGGTAAAACAGAGCAGGACCACTATGCAAGTGAATTAAAAAAGGAATTTTGGGAATTGGAACATAAAAGAGACGTAGAAATTGAAGAAGTTAGAAAAGTTTTTCTAGAATGGGGGTTAAGTGCAAGCACAGCCGAAGAGGCGACTCAAGAAATTATAAAAGATGACAAACGTTGGGTAGATTTTATGATGAAACATGAATTAGGTTTAACTGAACCAGATCCTAAAAGAGCAAGAAAAAGTGCGTTTAATATTGGCTTTAGTTATATTCTTGGTGGCTTAATTCCTTTAACACCTTATTTTTTTGTTGACAATGCGATTGAAGGGCTAAAGCTATCTGCCATCATTACCCTAATTTGCTTATTTATTTTCGGATTCTTTAAAAGTAAAATGACGGGTGTCAATCCTTTATGGGGAGGCGTGAAAGTAATGATGACTGGAGCGCTTGCAGCTACCGCAGCCTTTGGTATCGCCAAACTTATTCAAGGCTAAGCCCACCAGTTAGTAGCTATTTTAATTTTTATTTCGAATGGCCATTCCTTTTTTAGTGCCATTGTGTTTACCCTCATTGATGGTTAGTCCACCATTGACCCAGCAATATTTAAAGCCCACTGAATATTGATGAGGTGCTTCATACAGCGATTTATCAGCTACTTCATTTTCATCAAAGATGACTATATCTGCATAATAACCTTCCTTAATAAGGCCTCTATTTTTAATATTAAATTTTTCAGCAGGCAAAGAGGTCATTCTTCTAATGGCTTCTTCTAATGACATCACTTTCTCCTCTCTAACATATTTTCCTAATACTCTTGCATTGGTTCCATACGCTCTTGGGTGAGGCCTTCCTTCATTCATATTAGCAATGCCAGCATCACTGGCAATCATATTAAATGGATATTTCATAATATTAATGACATCGGCTTCGCTCATACCATGGTAAACCATTTGAGCACCACCTTGTTCCATCATTTGAACAATCGTTTCAGCTTCGTTTATAGCGGAATGCTTATTACCTCTTAAAGTATTTATTTCTTCAATACTCTTTCCATTGTATAGGGTATCTGCATTGTAATTAGCCACCATCGCATAACTAAAATGTTTTAATCCTCTTTTTTTAATGATTCCTAATGCATGTTCAATCACTTTTTTTCTAATTTCAGGATTTTTCAATCTTCTATTAATAGAATCTTGTCCATCTGCTAATACCCATTCTGGTAATAAAACACTTAACTGCGTACTACTTGCTGTATAAGGATATTGATCTATAGTAACATCTATTCCTTGATTACGTGCATCTATTACCAAAGCTAATGTTTCATTACTCCTTCCCCAATTTTGTTGTGCATTTACCTTAAAATGGGAAATTTCTACTGGTAGCTTTGCCGCATCTCCAATATGTATGGCTTCTTTAATAGCTTCGACTACCTTGTCTTCTTCATTTCGAATGTGTGAAGAATAAATACCACCATTATTGGCTACTACTTTAGCTAATCGTATAATTTCTTCAGTGGGTGTATAGGCGCCTGGTATATAGATTAAGCCTGTAGACATTCCAACAGCCCCTTCGTTCATTGCAGTTTGAGTAATTTTTTCCATTGCCAGCATTTCTTCTTCTGTTGCATTTCGATTAGCGGTACCCATGACTTCTTTTCTAATATTATTTTGTCCAATCAAAGAAGCAATATTAATAGATACTCCAATGGAATCTAAATGATCAAAATATTTTTTTAATTGTACAAATGAACTTCCGCAGTTGCCTGTTACCACAGTGGTTACTCCATCGTAAATAAAATTTGTTGCCAATGGATTGCTAATTTCATCTCCTTCTACGTGCGCATGAACATCAATAAAACCAGGCGCTATCACCAATCCTTTTGCATCTATTTCTTTAATGCCTTTCCAGTTTTTTAAATTGCCAACAGCAATAATTTTATTTCCTTTTATGGCTAAGTCTTTATATTGCCAATTGTTTCCCGAACCATCAATTAACTTGCCATTTCTTATTAGATAATCTGCTTCTTGAGCATAGTTAAATGAAGCATAAAGTATACCTACAACAGTTAGTATTTTTTTGATCATAACAGATAGCTTGAACTATAAATTTACTACATACTTTGTATATATCTTCTATTTTAAAGAAATAGAAACTTAAAAAACTGTATTTTTAAACACCTAATTAAACAATTTAAAATAATTAATAAATGAATTTCTCAAACTATAAAAAAAGTACCACATCGGTATGGGGTGGTGAAAGTGATTTAAATGTAACAGGTGCAGTAACCTCTCCCATTGTTAATAGTGTTGCTTTTTCCTATCATGATGTGGATCATTGGCATGAGGTATCCTTGGGAAAAGCGGATGGCTTCATATACAGCAGAAACACGAATCCAACGGTAGCCGTTTTAGAAGAAAAAATTCGTTTACTTGAAGGTGCAGAAGCCGCTACTTCATTTGCGACTGGCATGGCTGCAATAAGTAATACATTGTATACATTTTTAACGAATGGTAAAAGAGTTGTTTCTCAAAAAGATAATTATGGAGGAACCAGTAAAATATTTTTAGATTTTCTTCCTTTAAATAAGGTGCAAGTACAATTATGCGATACTACTGATTTTGATCAATTTGAAATAGAAATTGCAAAGGGATGTGATTTAGTTTATTTAGAAACGCCCACTAATCCAACTTTAAAAGTAGTGGACATAAAAAGATTGGCAACCGCTGCCAAAAAAGTAGGTGCGATAGTGGTGGTAGACAATACATTTGCTACGCCTATCAATCAAAATCCATTAGCATTAGGAGCAGACTTGGTTATACATAGTGCTACTAAATTTTTATGTGGACATTCAGATGCCATGGGTGGAGTGGTGGCTGGTAAAAAAGAATTGGTGCAAAAAATCTATCAATACCGAGAAATTAATGGAGCTAGTTTGCAAGCTGATCCAGCTTATATGATTGCCAGAGGAATGAAAACGCTAGAATTAAGAATAGAAAGACAAAATGCCTCTGCTTTAAAAATTGCTCAATATTTAAAATCACATTCAAAAGTGGCTGATGTATTTTATCCGGGACTTATATCACATCCAGGACACGAAATTGCTCAACAACAAATGACTGGCTTTGGAGGTATTATGAGTTTTGCATTAGATGGTGGCTATGATCATGTAAAAAAATTATTAACCACGCTTAAGTTAGTTCATTTGGCTGCAAGCTTAGGATCGGTTAGTACTTTAGCTGGACCACCAAGAACCACTAGTCATGTTGAATTAACCGAAGCGCAACGTAAATTATTGGGTATTCCAGAAAGTCTAATACGTTATTCAGTAGGCATTGAAAATGTAGATGATCTATTACAAGATTTAGAAGAGGCATTGAAAAGTTTATAAATGATTGAATGCTGTTCTTTATCCAGCTATATAGTATAAAAATAGTAGTTGTATATTTTGGAAAAAAACTAAAGATTATTTAGATTTAGAGTGCTTAAACCAAACCATTTAAATATTTTACTTATGAGCCAACCCATTAATGCAAATAGACTGTTTTATGCAAGTTGCTTTGCACTTATCACCACTGCTTTCTCATTTAGTATCCGTGCTGGTATTTTGACACAGCTTGGAGCTGAAATGCATTTAGACACGGTACAACTTGGTACCATTAATTCTATGTGGTTTCTTGGATTTCCGATCTCAATGATTTTAGGTGGAATTTTTTATTCTTCTATTGGGCCTAAATTTATCATGCAAGTGGCTTTATTAGCACATGCCATCGGTATTTTTTTAACAATATATGCCACAGGTTATAACACTTTATTAATTTCTACTTTATTAATTGGGTTAGGAAATGGATGTACCGAAGCAGCTTGTAATCCTATGATTGCAGACTCTTATTCAGGAATACAAATGAACAGTAAATTAAATCGTTTTCATATGTGGTTCCCAGGTGGAATTGTATTGGGCGCTTTAGTTTCAAAATTCATGTCAGATGCGAATATGCATTGGCAAGCACAAATTTGGGTTATTTTAATCCCAACTATTATTTATGCAGTTTTATTTTTTGGACAAAGTTTTCCTAAACCAAGAACTGCAGAAAATTCAGTGGTGGCCAATTTTAAAGCGATGTTGAATCCTTTGTATTTATTCATGGCAGCTTGTATGGCTTTAACAGCTATATCTGAATTTGGTCCACAACAATGGGTAGGACCTATTTTAGCAAAAGCGGGTGCTAGTCCCATGTTAATATTAGCCTTGGTCACTGGATTAATGGCGGTAGGTAGATATTTTGCAGGACCATTGATTAAGCAATTGAATACAGTTGGTGTATTGCTTGGATCAGCTGTATTTGGTGTAATTGGTATTTATATGATGAGTACCATGCATGGATCTATGTTGTATGTTGCTGCTGTATTTTATGCATTGGGTATTTGTTATTTCTGGCCTAATATGCTTGGTTATATTGCCGAGAGTTTACCACAAACAGGCGCACTAGGACTTTCTATTTTAGGGGGCATTGGCATGTTCTCTTCATCTATGTTCCAACCTGTTATTGGAGGATGGATCAAGCAAAATAAAGTGGTAGCAGAGGCAAGTGGATTAACGGGCGATGCGGCAGATTTAGCTGCTGGTCAATCTACTTTATCTAATATGTTGCTTTTTCCAGCGATTTTAATTGTTGCTTTTGTTGCTTTGTATTTTATTGGAAAAAAGAGACAAGTGGCTTAATTATCCGAACACTTAATAATAAAAGGGGCGTCCAATTTAAATTGGACGCCCCTTTTATATTGAAACTATTTTTACCAGTTATTTTAGAAAATCGGTGATCGCTTTTGCAACCGCATTGGGCGCTTCTTCCATTGGAATATGACCAACATTTTTCAGGATCACTACTGAATTATTCTTTACATCTTTTTGAAATAAATAAGCATTTTCTACTGAAATTAATTGATCCTGATCTCCCCATACAATTAAAGTAGGGGTAGTAATGGTCTTAATTAGATTGGCATCGGGTGCAACTCTGTTTTGAAACAAAGACAAAGCAGCTCTTCTATTGCCCTCGCTCAATAACATTTCATGATACCTTGTTACGGTGGCCTCGGTAATTAAATCATGATTGTAAAAAACAGTTTCTAAACTTTTTCTAACCAATGACTTTGGTGTGATAACTAATAATAAGTTATTAATGATAGGCATGCTAGCAATTTTAAATCCTAAACTTCCTTTTTCATTTTTTATAGGATATCCAGCTGCGTCAATTAAAATCAGTTGACTTACTTTATTGGGATGTGCTACCGTATACTGCCATGCAATAGCTCCTCCTAAAGAATTTCCTGCTAAAATGCATCTATTGATATGAAGTTGATTTAAAAAGGAATCTAAAAAAAGTGAATAATAAGCAGCAGTGTATTTATTTTCAGGATTGGGACCCGTTAACCCAAAGGCAGGTAAATCTAAACGGATGATTCTTTTATGGGTACTATTTGCTAATAAATTTACCAAGGAATCCCAGGTATGAAGAGAGGATGAAGTACCATGAATTAAAATAAGTGGCAGGGTATCGTCCTTATTTCCTTCGGAGCGATAGTGTACTTGCATGCCCATCAGCGGCATAAAAGAAGAAGCACTTGTAGTATATTTTACTTTTAATTTTACAACTGGAATGTCTTTTTGTCCAAATAGGGTTAAACCAACTAGCACTAGTACTACAAAGCTTATAGCAATAAATCTTATAGCTTTACTTAAGTTTTTCATAGTTCACTATTTTTTTATGGGTGCCTTTAATACCACCGTATCTGATGGTAAATTTTGTGTACGGTAATTACCAAATATAATTTTTGCTTTTGGAAATGTTTTTTGAATTAGTAAAGAATCTTTATTACTAATAAGTGTTTCTCCAAGGTATAATTCACTGAGTTGATTTAAATTTTTTAATTGCAACAAACCCTTTAAAGTAATTTTTGTCCCCACTAAATTTAAATAGTGAATCCTTTTTAAATTTTGTAATTGATTTAATTGATCGTCGGTTATATTAGCATGTTCAATATGTAGCTTGGTTAAGGAATCACAAGAAGCAATAGCAGCTACCAGGGCATTTGAAAAATTCATACGGGGCATTTTTAACCAAACCATATTGGCGCTTACTGTTTTAATTAAATTAGCAATGGTATCGTTGCTATTTATAACTGTAATAAAATTAGCAGTTAAGTAGTTAGAGTTGTTGGCTACCTTTAAAATAGTAACCCCTATTTTAGTTAATTGGTTGATGCTATTTTGATTGGCTGGTTTAATTTCATTTAAAGGTACTTCCTCATTTACTATTGGCTTAATCGTATTTTTTTCTAAGGCAATTAAGACAGGAGCTATATTGGCTGGTTGTAGAAGTTCTTTTACTTTTTTATCAAAATGGCCACCTGAGTTAATCCACCATTCAAGTAAAATTCTTTCTTGTTCTGTTATTTGAGGTTTACCCTTTGGAGGCATGTGTTTTTCATCCACTGGATCTAATATAATCCTTTTATACATTGGGCTATTCAGTGCCGTTCCATTATGAATGATGATGCCATCCTCCCCTCCTTTCAAAATCCATTCTTTTGTATCTAATCTTAATTTTCCTTTTTGTTTGATTTTAGAATGACAACCATAACATTTTTCTTCTAAAATAGGTTGAATTATATCGGCATATAAGAAAGCCTCTTGCGTATTGGTAATGACTGGCTTAGTGGCCACTTTGATTTGTGCAGTAGCATCTTTGGTTAAAAAGCCCTCGCCATGGGTTAAAGTACCTCCATAATGTCCTGTAATAAAAAGTAATACCAACAAAGAGATGGAGACCCATTTTGATATAGTTGTTTTTTGCTTTTTGGTAAAATAGGCACCCACCATTGAAACAATGGCTACCGTAATGCCAAGCCATTGATGGTACAATAAAATTTGTTCATCATATTCTCCATTGGTAGATAAGGCTAGCCCACTTAAACAAGATAGTATGGCAGCGATGGCACCTATTAAATAAGTAAAGGGTAAAATTATTTCAAAATTTGAAAACCGTTTTTTGTACGAAAGCCCATGTATTAAAATGGCAAATAATAATATTCCAATTGGTAAATGCACCAATAAGGGATGAAAGTGTCCAAATATATTAACGATAGGATCCAATGAATTTAAATTTTCAGATGTATGGAATTAATTTACTTGGTATCTTTTTCTAATTAACTCCATCATGTATACGTTGATATCCCATTGATTGGAAATAGGTTGTTGCGAATACGGCACGGTAGGCATATAATTAGGTGGTCCAAATTCTGTTAAGAAAGTCATGGTAGTTGCACCGTTTTTAATTTTCATTTGTACAATAGCATCCCACCATTCAAGATATCGCTGAACAGTAGTTGCCCATTCTGGGGCACGAGGATCATTTACCTGAGGCCCTTCTGGATGTCCAATACGCGCATGAATATGATCGGTTCTTGACAAGGCCATTTGAACCGTATTTTCTTGATCGTGTAATAAAGATTCATGCACATTGCACCAATGAGAAATATCTAATGTAATCCTTAACGCTTCATTTTTTTCCATAAACTGTTTGGTAGTAGGCGCAGAGTACAACATTCTTGATCGATGGGTTTCATGACAAATGGGAATACCCGATTTTTTTGATTGCGCGATGGTAAACTCAATAATTTCATTATTAGCATCAAACGAAAAATAATCTTTACCAGAATGGCAATTAATATACAATGGCTTTTGTTGGGTGTTGTCAAGTAAACTATTGACCATGTTTTTAAAAGCCGCAATATGTTTAGTGGCCTCTTCCTCTCCAACGCCACATAAAAAACCGATGGCTAAATTATATTTTTTTAAAGTATCAAATAAAAGTTCTTGTTCTTTTTGGTCCATAGGCCACCACATTTCTATGCCATCGTATCCTGCTAGTTTTACTTTATTGCAAAAAGAATCTAAGCTGCCTTCGTAGCCCCAATTAGTGGCTAGTATAATTGGTTTAAAATGGTTGGGTTGCATAGTGGTAGTTGCATTTAGTTGGGTAAAAGAGGCTAAGCTTAGTGAGGCAATGCCTGTGGTCTTGCTTAAAAAATTACGACGATCCATTTTCACTAGGTATTATTTATTTAAGCTATAATCTCATTAATTACTCGGCCATGTACGTCAGTTAATCTAAATTGTCTTCCTTGAGAAGTATAAGTTAATTTTTCATGGTCAAATCCCAGTTGATTTAATATAGTGGCTTGCATATCATGTGCAGTAACTTTTCCGCTAATGGCACTGTATCCAATTTCATCTGTCTCACCAAAACTACTTCCTTGTTTAATACCACCTCCAGCCATCCAAGTAGTAAATGCTTCTGTATGATGATCGCGACCTTTAAATGGCATTGTTTTTCCATCTCTATTTTCCTGCATCGGTGTACGACCAAATTCCCCACCCCATACTACTAAGGTCTCATCCAATAAACCTCTTTGTTTTAAATCTAATAATAATGCGGTAATAGGTTTATCTATATTTCTACATTTATTTACCAATCCAATATCAACGGCAGTAGTTCCATCAGTTCCATGACTATCCCAACCCCAATCAAATAATTGCACAAATCGAACACCCTTTTCAACCAACTTACGTGCCAATAAAACATTGTTTGCAAAACTTGCTTTGCCAGGTTCTGTTCCATACATTTCATGAATATAGGCGGGTTCATCATTTATATTCATCACATCGGGAACAGATATTTGCATTTTAAATGCCATTTCATATTGCGCCATTCTTGCTACAATCTCAGGATCTTGAAATTCATTGTAGGTCAATTGATTTGCTTCGTTAATAGCATCAATGGAAGCTTTTCTTAAATCACGATCAATCCCTGCAGGGTCTTTTAAAAATAAAACAGGGTCTCCCTCGTTGCGACATTGCACCCCTTGATATATGGATGGTAAAAATCCACTGCCCCAAACGCTTTTCCCAGCATCTGGATTATTCCCTCCAGAGGTAAGTACCATAAATCCAGGTAGATTGCTGTTTTCGCTTCCTAAACCATAAGTGACCCATGAACCAATACTAGGACGGCCTAAACGTGGTGATCCGGTATGCATTAATAACTGCGCAGGGCCATGATTGAATTGATCGGTTTGTACCGCTTTTAAAAAACTTATTTCATCAGCTACCGTAGCTAAATGAGGAAGATTATCAGAGATCCATGCACCACTTTGTCCTCTTTGTTTAAAAACTGCTTGCGGTCCTAACATTTTTGGAACGCCACGAATGAATGCGAATTTTTTTCCTTCTAATAAACTTTGAGGACAATCCTGTCCATCTAGTTTTAATAAATCGGGTTTGAAATCAAATAATTCTAATTGAGAAGGTGCGCCAGCCATGTGCAAGTAAATAACTGATTTTGCTTTACCAATAAAATGAGGTGCGCGAGCCATTAATGGGTTGGTGTTGGTAAAATTATTAAAGCTATCCTTATTGCCTAACCAATCACAGCCTTGCAACATTGAGCCCAAGGCCATAGCACCCATTCCAGAAAAACATTCTTTAAAAAAATATTTTCTTGTGATCTGTTCTGTAGTCGAAATGGTTGCTTCCTTTATAATTTTTTTATTGTCTTTACTCATATCTATTAATTTTTTGTCAAAAACTCATCTGTATTTAATAATGCAGTAGCGACTAATACTAAAGCGGCACCCGAAGGGCCTGCTTTTTTATCACCCGTGATATGTTGTATTTGTACGCTGTCTTGACTGTATTTTGAAAAAGCAGTACGATATAATTTTTCAAATACTTTTTGTTTTTCCGGAGAAATAGATTGGTTAAAAGCCAACTCATAGCCCTTGCCTATTTGTTTACTTACATTTTCTGGTACCATATTTTTAATTCTTCGTGCAAGCTGTTGAGCAGCTTCAATGTACACCGAATCGTTTAATAAGTTTAAAGCTTGTAAAGGCGTGTTAGTTCTAATTCTTCTTACTGTACATACTTCTCTACTGGTGCCATCAAAACTAATCATGGAGGGATAAGGTGCCGATCTTTTTACATAAGTATATAAAGCTCTTCTGTATTGATTTCCTTCCTTACTAAGGTTCCAAGTTGCCCCATTGTAAGGCGATTTCCAAACGCCTTCGGGTTGATAAGGCATTACACTAGGTCCATACATTTTTTCACTCAATAATCCACTCACCCACAATGCTTGATCTCTTATTTGTTCTGCCGATAATCTAATACGTGGACCCCTTGCATAAAATTTATTAAATGGATCTTTGAGTACTGCCTCTTTATTAAATTTGGAATCCTGCTGATAGGTAGCACTCATTACTAATTCTTTGATTGTTTTTTTCAAACTCCATTGATGTTGATGCATCAATTGATAGGCTAAATAATTTAACAATGCTTCATGCGTTGGTGCAATACCTTGGGTACCCAAATCTTCTAATGTTTCGGCAATGCCTTGACCAAACAATTGCTCCCAAATTCGATTAACAATGGTTCTAGAGGTAAGCGGATTTTTTTTATCTGTTAACCACATGGCCATGCCAAGTCGATTGCGCGGTGCACCAGGTGGTAATCCACCTAAGGAGGCTGGCACATCTGCTATCACTTCTTGCCCCTTTACCAACCAATTGCCTCTTTCAAATACGTTGGTTTTTCTTGCTAAGTTAAAAGGATTTTCCATCATGATTGGCGTAGCTGTAAATTGTTGTGCATACAACAAGGAATCAAAATTTTGTAGGGCAGTTTGATAACCTGCTAACTCTTTTCCAGGAAATGGATTAGTAAAATGAAACCAATCAAATTGTACACCACTTTCATCTGGATTTTTTATTTTGTTATTATGGTAAGTGATATAAAAATGATGTTTCCCTTTTGTTTGCGGTATAGAAATGTTAGCAATTTTCCAGGCGCCCTTAGAATCTCCAATAGCAATATTTTTTACGATTGCTCCATCAGCAGCATCTATATGAATTTGAAATTGCCCACCCGGCTTCCAACTAATATATCTATAGTATAATTCAGTAAAGCCTGTTAAGTCGATGTTTTTTATTCTTGCAGATCCATTATTTCTAAATTGCAACCATTTGGTATCTGCTAAGGCGCCATTTTTAATTTCGTCAGCTACCAAAGAGTTGATAGCAGGTTGGCCCGTTTTTATAAATTGCGTAATTTCTTTTTCTTGTTGGGGTGCATTGCTACGCAACCATTTTTGTAAAGCAGTAAATCGTGTACTATCGGTATCGTGAAACTCTTTTAATACTGGATATTCTGCCCAGGTATCTTCATCACGAGAGTTATTAAAAAATGCTAAAAATTTATAATACTCTTCATGTCTAAATGGATCGTAAGGATGACTATGGCATTGAACACATGCAAAACTAGTTCCCATTAAACTTACCCAAGTCGTATTCACTCTATCAATCACGGCAGCTGTTCTAAATTCTTCGTTGTCGCTACCACCTTCATCATTGGTTAATGTATTTCGATGAAAGGCTGTTGCAATATATTGCGCATCGGTAGGATTGGGTAATAAGTCGCCTGCCAATTGTTCAGTTAAAAAAATATTGTAAGGTTTGTCGGTATTGAAAGCGTCAATTAACCAATCACGATACCTCCATATATTTCGACCATCATCCTTTTCAAATCCTTTGGTATCAGCATACCTAGCCATATCCAACCACATGCTGGTCCATTTTTCACCATAGGTAGGTAAGGTTAATAAAGTATCTACTAATTTTTCATAGGCATTGCTATTTGTACTTTCTAAAAATTGTTGAGCAATGGCATGAGGTGCTGGCATGCCAATTAAATCTAAACTCACTCTTCTTAACAGAGTGGCTTTGTCAGCCATGGCTGATGGTGTTAATTTTTCTTCTTTTAATTTTTCATAAATAAAAGCATCTACATTATTTTTTATCCATGCTGGTTTGCCAAAAAGTCCAAATGGGCCTTGCTCAATATTGGGTAGGGGTGTTTCTTGCACTGGAGTGTATGCCCAATGATTTCCCCAGGCTGCTCCTTGATTAATCCATTTTTTTAACAAAGCAATTTCATCATTACTCAAAGGAGGATGCTTGTAAGGCATGCGTTCTTCGGGGTCCTTTAAATAAAGGCGTTTTATCATTTCACTATTGTCTGCGTCACCCGGTATAATAGCTACTTTACCAGATTTGTTGATGGCAAGTGCATCATTTCTAAACAATAAGCTAAATCCACTTTGTCTTTTAACGCCTCCATGGCAGGTAATACACTTTTTATTTAAAAGGGGTTTCACTTCTGTATTAAAATCAACCTTCTTGTTGCTAACAAAATAACTAGAAATGATGGCCACTCCAATAATCGAACCAACTACCATCCAATAGGAAGTGGGTATTTTTAAAAATCGCATTCTTACTTATAGATTAATCAAAGATTAAGTTATATCATTTTTTAATAATAATCAACTCTTGTTCAATAGTTTAAGCAGCCATCTATTGACTTGGTTTACAAAAATTAAATGTTAAGAAAAACATAAAGATATTTTTTATAGCAGTTGACCGTTTCTTGCTTACTATTTGATAGTCAATGATTTAAAAATTTTACCCAGGGCTGATTCGTAGAACCAAAATCAATGACGATCATTTATATACTATTTAATTGTAATTTCTATATGCCGAATTGCTTAATTAAAAACCAAACCAAAACAATATGAAAAAAATCTATCAACAAATCCTTGATTTTCCCCAGATGGTCAATCAAAAGGTTTTGAATGCGCAGTTAAATGCAGCAGTGGATAATTTCGATTCTCAAGATGGCGTTAGAGCTTACACCAAAAGAATCTATCAGTTCGTATCCATTGTGGTGTTTATTATGATGGAAGTAGCCATTATAAATGGGGCTATGGCTTACTTTACCAATGCAACTAGTACAGGACTTGCCAAAATGGGTAGTGTGCTTACTACTATTTTGCTGGTTTATTCAGCTTTTCCTATTGCACACATTATTAGAGCTAGAGGGGAAAGCCTTGGCGCTTCGCATCACGGCATGGTAGGATTTATTTTTAAAGATTTTGTTACTACTAATATAAGAATAGTAGGGGAAGTGGTAGCGGTAGGTACCTTTATAGGTGCTTGTTGCTTTACTTTATCATTCCTATTTGATACCAATTTATTCAATGCAGCTACAGAAGTGCCATTAAGTGCTGTAAGTGGCATTGCTGGTTTACCTATGGATGGATTAAATACTTTGTTTAATGCTTTAAGACTCGAATACTTAACAACAGTGTTGCATACATTTACAGCGTTCAAAATGCCAAGTACACAAAACTTTACTGGTGATATGTTATGGAATATCAATGATTTATTATTAGTGGGTGGCGCTTTTGTAAATGTGGTAGCTGGATTAGTTGTTTTATATGTTAACCTAGCTATTTACCATTTCTTATACAGCATTGTTGCTAATTTTATTAAATGGATTCAAAGTCCTTCTATTCCTATTTCAATGAAAAGCAAATAGAAAAAAAGGTTTACTTTATAATGAAGCCCTGCTCGATGTATCGAAGCGGGGCTTTTTATGTAAAGTTGAAAATAAATAAGTATTTTTAAATGCTTTAAAAAATACAAATATGAAAAAGACCCTTAGCTTATTATTTATAGTGATGTCCATTTCTTTGTTGGCACAACCAACACAAAAGCCACCCTTACATGGTAAAAATTGGATGGCCATAACAGGAAAACCTTTAGCAGCCACTGCAGGTGCAAAAATTTTTGATAGAGGTGGTAATGCGGTAGATGCTGCTTGTGCAATGTTGGCAGCTACTTGTACTATGTGGGATGTATTAAGTTGGGGTGGAGAAACGCAAGCATTGATTTACAACCCAAATACCAAGCAAGTCATTGCCATCAATGCAATGGGCGTTGCGCCTACTGGAGCAACACCCGCTTTTTTTAAATCAAAGGGTTATAATTTTCCACCTGAACTAGGACCTTTAGCAGCAACGACGCCTGGTACACCTGGAGGAATTTGTTATATGCTCACACATTATGGCACTATGAGTTTAAAGGAAGTGTTAGCGCCTGCAATGGAGTTAGCAGCAGGCTATCCAATAGAAGCGCAAACAGCCAATAGCATTGAAAAAGGGAAAGCAAAAATTAAAGAATGGCCTTATAGTAAAAAAGTTTTGTTGCCACATTTAGGACAAAAAAGAGAAGCACCAGAAGCAGGTGAAATTTTTGTGCAACAAGATTTATTAAACACTTTACAAAAAATGGTGGATGCAGAACAAGCAGCTTTAAAAAAGGGAAAGACAAGAAAGGAGGCAATTGCTGCTGCGTATGATCGATTTTATAAAGGGGATATTGCGGATGAGTTTGTAAGAGGAGTGCAAGAGCAAGGTGGATTAATCACCAAGGAAGATTTAGCCAATTGGCAACCCGTTGAAGAAGCTACTACACATGTCAATTATAAAGGCATTGAAGTGTATAAATTACAACAATGGACCCAAGGTCCAGCCATGTTACAAGCATTAAATATTTTAGAAAATTTTGACTTGAAAAGTATGGGGTATAATTCATCAAGATATATTCATACAGTGTATCAAGCAATGAATTTAAGTTTTGCTGATCGTGATTTTTATTATGGTGATCCGCGTTTTGCAATCAATCAACCCATGAAAGGACTGTTAAGTAAAGAGTATGCTAAACAAAGAGCTAGTGAAATTAATTTTATTTCCAATAATCCAAATGCAGGACCTGGTGATCCTTACCCATTTGAAGGGAAAAAGAATCCCTTTTTAGATTTGTTAAAATCAAGAGGATTTAAACCCAATGCGGATACAAGTAAAACAAAAAATAGTTTTTTACCTGCGCATGATGCAATAGTATATAATGATAATAACAATGCTCCTGATGCAGCTTATATGGATCGATTGTGGAGAGGAACTACCACTGTTGAAGCTGCAGATAAAGAAGGATGGGTTGTTTCTGTAACACCTAGCGGTGGCTGGTTACCTGCGGTGATTGCTGGTAATACAGGCGTTGGTATGAGTCAAAGGATGCAAAGTTTTGTATTGGATTCAAGCATCAATCCATTTAATGTAGTCGCTCCTGGAAAAAGACCAAGAGTTACTTTAACACCAAGCATTGCAATGAAAGAAGGTAAGCCTTATTTAGCATTTGGTGTACAAGGTGGTGACACACAGGATCAGAATTTGTTACAATTTTTTTTAAATGTAGTTGAGTTTGGAATGACGGTTCAAGAAGCTACTGAAGCAGCTAATATTAATACCAATCAATTGTGGTTGTCTTTAGGAGGTTCAAGATTAGAAGATAGAAAACCAAAGCCAGGTAATTTATTATTAAATAGTAATGTTCCAGATTGGGTGCGTAAAGATTTAAGAGGAATGGGCTATACTTTAAGTTTTGAAGAAAGAACGAATGGTCCAATTAATGCCATCTTTTTAGACTGGAAACATGGAAGTATTTGGGGAGGAAGCTCACACCATGGGGAGGACTATGGAATCGGATGGTAATATTTTTCCATCTTCCATTTTTATAATTCGATGTGTACGTTCAGTAAAACTGGGATCATGCGTTACGATTAATAAGGTTTGATAAAATTGCTTTTTGTATATTTATAGACAACAATTTATCGCTATGCCCAAAGGTTTTACTTTTTTTAGAATGGTAATTTTAATTTTCTTTTTTCATTTGGTTTCAAGTCTGCAGGCCATGTCTTTTTTTAATAAAAAATTAAATCTGGACACTCCTATTATAAGATCTTATACCGTTAATTACACTTCCCGCCCCGTTCAAATAGATGGCCAACTTACTGATCCTGCTTGGAAAATGGCCAAATGGAGTGAACTTTTTGTAGACATAGAAGGAGATCTAAAACCAAAACCTTTGTATGATACCAAGGTGAAAATGTTGTGGGATAGCCAATACTTGTATATTGGTGCGTATTTAAAAGAACCCAATTTATGGGCCACTTTAAAAAACCATGATGATATTATTTTTAGAGACCATGATTTTGAAGTTTTTATTGATCCCAATAATGACGAAAATCAGTATTTTGAAATTGAGATCAATACAATTGGCACCGTGATGGATTTGTTTATGTTTAGGTCTTATAAAAAAGGGGGTCCCATGGATATGGGTTGGAACAGTGATGGAATGAAAAGTGCTACAAGTTATGAAGGCACACTAAATGACAATAGCGATACAGACAAAGGATGGTATGTGGAAATGGCTATTCCTTATGATTGCATGAAAAAGCCTGGCAGAAACTATTTGCCACAAACCAATCAACCATGGCGAATTGATTTTTCTAGAGTTGAATGGACCTTGGAAAAAAATGGCATGAGTTATTCCAAAAAATTACAATCTAATGGAAAACCGATACCTGAATTTAACTGGGTATGGTCGCCTATTGGCATCATTGATATGCATATACCGAGTCGTTGGGGATTTTTGTATTTTAAAAAGTAAATACACTATACAAACAAAAATTACTAAATAAAAATTCTAATTCATTTATATGAAACAATATTTAACCTATGTTTTTCTTTGCTTAAGCATCTATTCTTTTTCTCAATCAAGTGCGTTTCCAACAAACCAAAATGAAAAGAAGGACTGGCTTGTAAGTTCTTTTTCACAAAAAGCAAAAATTACATTAGAGGGGCAATACATTATTTTGAACAATGGCTTAGTTAAAAGAGTATTTGTTATCCAACCCAATGTGGCTTGTATAGATTATACTAATTTAACCAATGGCCAACAATTACTAAGAAGTATAGAACCGGAAGCTAAAGTAGTATTAGACCAAGTTACTTATAAAGTGGGTGGCTTGTCGGGTCAAAAAGAAAAAGCCTATTTAAAATTAGAAACCATAAAAAATTTACAAAAAAATGATTCTGATTTTGTTTTTGCAAAGTATACCATTGGCACCATAAAGCCTTTTATCAATTGGAAGCCCACTACATGGCTACCCAAAGGCAAGCAACCTACTGGCGCAAGTATTGATTTTGAATATACCTCTCCATTGGTAGCCTATAAAAATATTGTTATTAAAGTACACTATGAATTATACGATGGCATTCCTTTAATAACAAAGTGGGTATCCATACACAACAATGCTTCGAAGTCTGTTAAAATTAATAGAGTAGTGAATGAAATTATTGGTTTAGTGGAAGAGGAAAGTTCAGTGGTGGGTAAGCCAGAAGAAATGAAAAAACAACATGGTATCTATTTTGAAACCAATTATGCTTTTAACAATGCAATGCGCTATGATATTAGCGATCAAACTACGCATTGGAAAATTGATTCTAATTATACTTCACAGGTTAATTATAATTACGAAACACCTTGTTTACTTGAAATTTATCCTGAAAAAGCACCTGGTATTGACTTACTACCTAATGAAAATTTCAAATCGGTTCGAACCAATGAACTATTGATGGATAGCTATGACCGACAAAGAAGAGGGTTAATGTTAAAAAAAATGTACCGCACCCTAGCACCATGGACTACTCAGAATCCTATTTTTATGCACTTGGTGAGTAACAATGATCAAGAAGTTAGGAATGCCATTGATCAATGTGTTGCAACAGGGTATGAAGCAGTTATTTTAAGTTTTGGAAGTCATCTAAACATGGAAGATAGTTCTGCAGCCAATATAAAAAAATGGAAAGACTTAACTAACTATGCGCATCAACATAAAATTCTTTTAGGAGGGTATTCCTTATTTAGCAGTAGACGAATTAGTGATGAGGATGATGTAGTGGATATTAAAACTGGCAAACCGGGTGGTGCATTTTTTGGTAATGCACCTTGTTTTGGAAGTAAATGGGGTTTAGGCTATAGAGATAAGATCAAATACTTTTTCACTCAAACTAAATTTGATATTTGGGAAAATGATGGACCCTATCCAGGGGATGTTTGCGCTTCAACAACGCATCCTGGCCACAAAGGATATGATGATTCCCAATGGAGACAAATGGAGATTCAAAAAGAATTATATCATTGGCTAAATGAACGTGGTGTGTATATTAATGCGCCAGATTGGTATTTTTTAGATGGTACGCACAAAATTGCCTTAGGTTATAGAGAAGTAAATTTCTCTTTGTCAAGAAATCAACAAAAATTATTAAACCGTCAAAATATTCATGATGGCACACTTGAAAAAACACCATCTATGTCTTGGGGATTTGTACCCCTTACTAAATATCAGGGTGGCAACGAAGACGCAGTCTTGGAGCCTTTATCCGATCATTTAAAAGAGTATGAGCAACTAATGGTTCAATATTATGGAGCGGGTGTGCAGGCTTGTTACAGAGGACCACGTTTATATGATACAGAAAAAACAAGATTAGTGGTAGCCAATACTATTAATTGGTATAAAAAATATCGAACCATTTTAAATTCAGATATCATACAATTAAGAAGAGCAGATGGAAGAGATTGGGATGGTTGGATGCATGTAAACCCTGAATTAAAAGAAAAAGGGTTTATGTTATTTTTTAATCCAACGAATACACCAATGACTAAAATTATTTCGCTGCCCTTATATTATACAGGTCTTTCTAAAGATGCTACTATTATTAATTCCAATGGAGTTGCTTCTAAATATACTTTAAAAAGAGATTACAGCATCGATTTTACTGTAAACATACCAGCCGATTCGTATAGCTGGTATGTTATAGAATAAATAATTTATAAAAGGATTAGTCTAAAAATAATTCGTCAACAAATATCCATCCAGGAGTACCTTTTCCTGGATGCCAAACTGGTAACTTTTTTACATTTTGTAAAGTAAATCTATAATATTTAAAAGCTTTATTGGCTGGGAAGGAACAATCGAATGACTTGTTGCCTCTAAACATATTTGTTTTTTCAAGCGAAGGGAATTTAGCTTCATTTAAAAATTTAAATGATTTTCCATCATTACTGCCTTCAATTTTAATAGAAATAATAGGGAAGATATAAGCGCCCATGTCAATGAAAGCGTTAAAATTAGCATGGTTCAATTGTTTTGGTTGTACAAAACTGGTTATAAAAACCATATTGCTGTCTTTATAAGCAAGCCATTTTCCTCCTGAAAAATTTTGTTCGCCTAACTCATAATCAACGAGTGTTTTGGCCCCCTTACCGGCGTATTTTTTATCTGGTTGAGTTACAAAATAAATGGAGTCGGGATGAATTTCAGATTTGTAAAATGTTTTTTCTATAACATCACTACTTAACCAACCAGGTTTAAAAGCCTTAGTTTTTAACGTACCGCTTTTGGTAAGTTGGAATTTCTTATTGTAAATGGGACTATTAATGGAATCTGGTATGCTTCCGTCAATGGTATATCTAATAATGGCCCCTTTCATAAAATGTTTTAATGTTACATCTAAGTGGTTAACAATAATACTTGAATCCTGTTCAATAACCGGATTGGTAATTTTTAAAATTTCATTGTCTAAATTATCTCCAATAATTATTTTAGTTTTTTTATTACTAGCCATTAAAGCAGCATACTCTTTTTCGTTGGTTTTATTATTCCAAATATGTACTAACGTGAAAGGAGCATTTTCAATAAAGGAAGACAATGTGGTTGGATTTAAGTCAATCCCACAGATAGAAATATTTTTTAATTTTAATAAGCTCTTTAATGGAACCAATTCATTTAAAGTAAGTTTAGAATAATTAACATTTAATTTTCTTAGGTTTGAAAAAGAACTGATAATGGCGACATCTTCTTTAGTAAGCGGCATTCCTTGCATGTTTAAACTTGTCACTTTATCTTTTATAGGCTCCAATTTTTTTAATGACTCTGATTTATAAAACGAGCCTTGGAAAAAGTCAACAAAAACTTCATCTGCTCCAAAATAAGCATAATAAACAGTGCAATAGCTGGTATTGTATTGCTTCAAATCGGGTGAATTATTTTTATTATTATCCTCTCCTTTTTTAGGTGCCTTGTAAGCATTGGCTAATAGGCTTAAGGTATCTGTATTGGCTAATTCATTTAATTTTTTCTTAAAATCTCCACCTGCCTTTACCCATTTACTTAATAAATTAAGCTCTTCCAAAGTAAGTTGAAGCTTACCATCTGGAGGCATGTGTTTTTCATCTGTATTTGGTAAATGAATTCTTTGTAATAACAATGCTTCATTATTATTTACACTATTTAATAAATTACCATTTAAACCACCTTTTAAAATTAACTCGGGCGTATTGAGTTGAAGCTTACCTTTTATCTTTTCAGTTCCATGACAACTCACACATTTTTGTTCTAAGATAGGTGCAATAGCTTTTTCATACACGGTGATATTGCTATCAATTTTATTTGCTTCTTGTGCAACCGCCGGTGCTGGATGAGGTAATGAAAGCACATCTTCGCCATGTGTTAGTTGTGCTCCTTTATGTGTAAAAATTAATAATACCAATAAGTAAACAACACCTAATCCTTTTTTCCAATTAATTTTTATATCGCCTATGTATAAAAATCCCCAACTAATAAGGGCAATAGCTACGCCACCCCATTTATGTAAATCAACAATTGTTTTATCATAAGCATCTTGTTTGGATAAGAACAATCCAAATAAGGCAACGAGGGTTGCTAATAGTGCATTTCCTACAAACAAAGATTTTTCTAAATTAGATGCTAAGCGTTTATGTGCGAAGAAAACCAAATAGATCACAATGCCAATACCTAAGACAATGGGAAAATGTAATAGCAAAGGATGGAATTTTCCAAGCCAAGCTAAACCTAGATTGATTTTTGTGGAATCATTAAAAATGCCTAAAATGATAAGGAGTGGATTTAATAACCATAATAATCCTTCACCCCATTGATTAAATTTTTTCAAGTGCATGCTTAACTAATAATTTCATTAACTACTTTACCAGCGACATCAGTTAATCGATATCTTCTTCCTTGGTGTTTGAATGTAAAACGTTCGTGATCAATACCCATCAAGTGCATTACTGTTGCTTGAAAATCGTGCACATGAACGGGCAATGAATTAATATTATATCCAAAGTCGTCTGTTTCTCCGTGCACGCCTGGCTTTACACCCCCGCCTGCCATCCAAATGGTAAAACATTTTGGATGATGATCTCTTCCATAATTATCTTTAGTTAAAGCACCTTGACAATAATTAGTTCTTCCAAATTCTCCACCCCAGATGACCAATGTTTCATCTAACAGACCTCTTTGTTTTAAATCTTTAATTAAAGCAGCAGAAGATTGATCTACATCTCTACATTGTCCTTCAATTTCTTTAGGTAAATTACCATGTGTGTCCCAACCTTGATGGTACAACTGCACAAATCTTACTCCATTTTCAGAAAGTTTTCTAGCCAATAAACAATTGGCTGCATAGGTGCCAGGAATTAAACATTCTGGACCATACATTTTTACAATGGATTCTGGTTCATTTTGTAAGGAAGTAATTTCTGGAACCGCCATTTGCATTCTGTAGGCCAGTTCATACTGTTGTATTTTAGTAACAATCTCAGGATCACCAATCTTATCATAAGAAGCTTGATTGAGTGCAGCTATTTCGTCCAGCATCACACGTTTATCGGTACGTTTAATAAATTCAGGATCGGTTAAATATTTTACTGGCTCTTCTCCACTACTAAATTGAACGCCTTGGTGTATTGAATCTAAAAAGCCGTTGTTCCATAATTTTGAATAAACCCCTTGTCCATTTCCTTTTCCCTTACTTAGTAAAACACAAAAAGCAGGTAAATTTTTATTTTCACTTCCCAAACCATAACTAATCCAAGAGCCCATACTTGGACGATTACCTACCTGAGATCCTGTTTGAAAAAAGGTTAGTGCTGGATCATGGTTGATGGCTTCGGTGTACATCGTTTTTACAATACAAAGATCATCGGCCATGCTTGCTATATGAGGAAGTGTTTCACTAAACCAAGCACCATGGCTACCATGTTGAGAGAAATTAAATTTAGTACCTGCCAATGGAAGTTTTGTTTGATTGGCAGTCATACCCGTTAATCTCTGTCCCATTCTAATACTTGCGGGCAAATCAGACCCTTGCATTTTTTGAAGTAAAGGTTTGTAATCGAATAAGTCTAATTGAGACGGCGCTCCATTTTGAAACAAATAAATTACTCTTTTTGCTTTTGGTGCAAAGTGGGGTAATACATTGGTAAAAAGTTCTTCCTCATTGCTTGCTTCAAACAGTCCAGGCACCATTAAAGAACCCAATGCCAATCCGCCAATACCTAAACTTAATTTAGATAAAAATTTACGACGATTTTGATTTAAGCCATGTTCTAAAAATTCTTTCATATGAGTAGTTTATGATTTTGTAATTGTTTCTTCTAAATTATAAAGTATAAGAATTGCTTTCATTAAAGCAGCTGTTTCAACAGTATTGTATTTTTTTGTTGGATGAGCATATTCTCCAACGTCTATTGTATTTTTTAATAAGGTTGGATTAGCATTGAAAAAGGTAACCTGATTTTCACAAAATGCAGTTAACTTATTTTTTTCAAATTTGGAAGGCTTTCTGATCATGATAGTTTGAAAAGCCTGCTCAATTTTATCCTCCATGCTTTTATTAGACAAGGAAATATTTTCTGCAAGTACTCTAGAGGCTTCTAAAACAGCAGGATCATTTAACATTGTCAAAGCTTGCAATGGCGTATTGGTGCTAGCTCTCTTGGCTTCGCATTGGTCTCTGTTGCTCGCATCAAAAACCATCATGCTTGGTGGAGGTGCCGTTAATTTAATAAAAGTATATAAGCCTCTTCTATAAATTGCAGGGCCATGGTCTTGTTTATAGGTAGCCAATACACCTCTGCCCGAAGTGGTACTTTCCCATACGCCTTTTGGTTGGTAGGGTTTTACACTTGGTCCGCCTATTGCTGTGTTTAATAAACCACTCGTGCTCAAAACCCAATCTCTTACTATTTCTGCTTTAAACCTTAGACGAGGCGATCTTGTGTAATAAATATTTTCAGGATCTTTTTCCAATTGTTTTTTACTAACTACACTTGATTGTTGATAGGTATTGCTCGTAAGAATTTTTTTAATTAAATATTTAATATCCCAGTTGTGTTCCATAAAATCAACTGCTAACCAGTCTAGCAATTCGGGATGCGTAGGAAGTTCACCTTGTAAACCATAATCACTGGAGGTTTTAACTATACCCTTTCCAAAAATCTCCTGCCAAATAAAATTGACAAATACCCTTGCAGTTAGAGGGTTCTTTTTTTCAACAGTCCATTTAGCCAAACCCAAACGATTGCGTTCATACTTTAAAGAATCATAAGGCAATATAGATTCCAATCCTGTAGGTTTAACTTCAATGTTAGTAGGTGCATCATATCTACCTCTGCTCAAAATATAAGTGGGTCTTGCTTTTACAGTATCCGTTGGCTTCCAATCACCCATTACAGACACTTCTAATTTATTGGTATCTGGTTGATTGATAAAAGTCATGAACTTATTTCTTTCAGTTGCATCAATAAATACTTTAGGATTTTTTGCAGGAGTAGAAGTACTTACATCACCCTCAAATCCCTTTTCTTTACTCATGTTAAAAAAAGCATACAATTGATAATAATCTTTATTGGAGAAGGGATCGTATTTATGATCGTGACACTGAGCACATTCTATGGTTACCCCTAAAATGGCTTTTCCATAAGTTCTTGTTTTGTCAATATTATAAGACACTCTGTATTCTTCTTCAATGACTCCTCCTTCTTCGGTGTATTTATGATTTCTAAAAAAAGCAGTGGCTAATATATTTGACTTGGTGGCATTGGGCATTAAATCACCCGCAATTTGTTGTGTCAAAAATTGATCATAAGATAAGTTAGTATTGAAGGCATTGATTACCCAGTCTCTCCAAGGCCATTGAGATCTTATGTTGTCATCTTGAAAACCATAAGAATCAGAATAGCGTGCTAGATCCATCCATAGCAGTGCCATTTTTTCACCATAAGCTGGTTTTTTTAACAACTGATCTATCAGTTCGCCGTACCAATTTTCATTTGAAACATTATTCCAACGATTTAATTCATCAAAAGAAGGGGCTATTCCTAAAATATCTGCATAAGCCCTTTTGATCAATGTTTCTTTGGTTGCTGGATCATTGGGACTAAATCCTTTTTGTTCCATTTTTTGTAAAATAAATGGGTCGATCTCATTTTTTACCCAACTGCTATGGTCTACCTCAGGAAGCTTCGCTTTTACTGGAGCCACAAAAGCCCAATGTTTTTCATACTTAGCACCTTGCTCAATCCATCTTTTAAATAAATTAATTTCTTCGGTTGTTAATCTAGTTAAGTGACTCTCTGGCATAGGCATCATGATGGCTGGATCGTTGGATGCAATACGCTTTATTAATTCACTTTTGTCTGGTTGTCCAGGAACAATGGCAAAATGTCCTTTATTTTTTTCTAATTCGCCAAAGGCGCTAGCTGGGATATCTAATCTTAAACCGGCTTTTACTTTTGATACATCAGGTCCATGACATGCAAAACATTTGTCTGATAACAAAGGACGTATCTCTCTATTATAGGATACTAGTGCATTAGACGCTTCTTTTTTTGCATAAGTATACTTAACCACACCATATACTAATCCAGTAACAATTAGTATAATTCCTAATAAGGTATATCTTTTCATAATTAATTTTAGTAAAAAAATTCAATCGAATAAAATGCAAGCTTTTATACTCTTGTAAATTTATAAGGATACACTTTTCCTGAAGCCCATTGAGCGACGTATATGCTTCCTTCATCATCTACACAAACATCGTGAGGATGAACAAATATTTTTTCTTTTTGTGCCATAGGTTGAAGTACATTGTTTTCATACACAGGTGCCGTGCCACCTAAATTAGAAACTACTTTATTGTCTTTGTCTAAAATGGTTACAAAGCCAGAATTAACAGTATCTAAATTAGGAGAACGCAATACCGCTGCATATAAGTAATCTCCTTTGATAACGGGCCTACATACACAGGCACCAGGCAAATGAATGACTTCTAATAATTTTCCATCCATAGAAAAACGCTTAAATGCATTTCTAGTTCGATCGGTGATAATCAAGGTAGGCTTGGCATTTCGGTAATCTACACAAATTCCATGAGCATTGTCTAAATGTTCATCACCTGCGCCTCTTCCTCCAAATACATTTTTTAATTTTCCTTTTTCATCATAATGTAAAATATGTTGAGCGCCATATCCATCTGCAATGTAAAAATCACCATTGGCCAATACGGTAGTTTCTGTAGGAACAAAAGCATCCTTTTTTTGATAAGCAGGAACATCTGCTGGAGGATCAATAGTTAATAATATTTTACCGTCAATGGTAGTTTTATAAACCTGATGTTTGTTGGTATCTGTAATAAATAAAAAATCTTCTTTACCATTGTGTTGTACCGTAAGACCATGCGCGCCTGGAAATTCTGTACCCCATGTATCCATCAAACGACCACTTTTATTGTAGATGATAATGTTATTTTTTGTTTCGTTGGTCAATAAAATAATTCTTCCCTTTCCATCTTGAATCATTTCATGACAATCATTCACTGGAGTTTTATCTGCATTCAAAGTGCCCCAGTTGGTATTTAATTGGTAAGTCATTCCATTTTGACCATACACTTGCCCTTGAACTGGGCGCATTAAATTTCTAGTAATTAACAAACCGGCAGTAGAAACAACGGTGTTTTTTATAAAGGCACTTCTTTTCATAGTAGTTATTTTTATAGTATTTACTAAGATAAGATTTTTAGCAAAAAAAAAGGCCAGTTTCTCATAGAGACTGGCCTTTTGCGTATAAAATACACGTTAGTTTTTGGTACTAATTAATCATCTATCTCCACTTTAGGATTTACTTTAATAAAAGCGGCTCTTTTAGGTGCCGGTACCACGGCATTTTCGCCTTTCAAACCCTTCCACAACACTTCGGTAAAATCATGATCATTGATACTGTCTTCTTTTTTGAAGTTAAAAAGCTCACTTTTTCTTTGCATAGCATTACGGGCTGTATTTTTTTCATTGATATCATATCTTAATGGCTTGTGCGTATACCCTGTTAAATTAGGTGTTTTTTCAAAACATCTCCAAAGTGGTGTTGCGGCAGCATCATATTGACTCATTGGCGGCATACCTAGAATTAGTTCTATTGTTTTTAAGATAGAACTGGTTGAATACATGGTGTGATCCACAAAATTTCGTTTTACATATCCACCTGCGACAAAAGCAGGACTTCGATGCGCATCAACATGGTCTGGGCCGTCTTGAGCATCATCTTCAACTACAAAAACTACACTCTCGTTCCATATTGGACTCTTACTCAAATAGTCAATAAACATTCCAGTCGCTAAATCATTGTCTGCCACATGTGCATAAGGAGAGGGTTTGCCTAGTCTCATTCCATCTGTATGATCATTTACAAATCTTAATGTGTTTAATTGAGGCACGGCATTAATAGCCAATAAAGAATCAAAATCTCGTTTCCATTGTCCAAACCGAACGGTATCTCTTAGTTTAGTATCAAAACTTGTAAAATAGGGGCAGAAGTGATCTTTTAATACTGGAATGTTTGGCTTGTAATCATCTGCAAATTCACCATAAGTTCTATAACTTACTCCAGCTCGCTTTGCAAAGTCCCATATAAAACCATTTTTATTATTAGCAATAGCGCGAGTTCCTTCTGCATCATAAGTGCCCCCACGACCACCATAACTAGTGACCCAATTTTTTTCTAAATAATCATTTGCATAAGCACCTAATGACCAATTGTGTCCGTCAGCACTCACTTCTCCATCCACATAAAAATTATCTAATAAAATAAATTCTTTTGCAAGCGCATGAAAATTGGGTGTAATTTTTTCACCGAATAAACACAAACTTGTATCTCCATTGCCTTCTTTCATATCCCCTAAAACTTGATCGTAGGTTCTGTTTTCTTTTACAATATAAAATACATGTTTTATAGGCGACGCATCTCCCACTTTTTGAGGAATCACAGATCCTTTTTCTGCATTGGATAACAATTCATTTGCTTTAGTGTAGGGTGTATTTTGATAAACAGCCTGAGCATACAAACTTAATTGTTTATCGCTTGGCACATTAATTATACTTAAAGTACCTTTCATTAATCCGCCTATGTATTGAACATCTTTAACGCTTTTTAATAAGCCCTTTTGTACACTAAGTTGAGCATTTTTTTTGTACGGATCCGGTCCTAATGGATTAGGAAATGAAGTAAATCCCTTTCCATTGGTTACATAAATTTTATTTCCAATTACTTTAACATTGGTTGGATACCAACCCACAGGAATAAATCCTTTTGACTTTGAAGAGCCTGCTTGACTTACATCAAATACAGCCAAACAATTGTTATCTGCATTGGCAATGTATAAAGTTTTTTGATCTTCACTTAAAGCAATTCCATTGGTAGCAGAACCTGTTGGCGCATCTGGATATAGCGCGCTGTTAAGGGTTTCAATGACTTTACTATTTTTAATATCAATCACCGAAACACTGTTGTCTTCTCCATTCGCAACATAAATTAATTTACCATTTTTTGATATTGTAAAATCATTTGGATGTGTTCCTGTCTTAATTTGATTGGTAATTTTTTGTTGTTCAGTATTGTATACTAGTAATTTTTCACCACCCCATATCGTAATATACAATGCTGAATTATCACTTGATAAAGCACAGGTATAAGCCTCGGCAGGCAATAATGTTTTTTTAATAATTTTTTTGTTGCTCAAATTAATTTCATATAAACAACTATCATCTTTAGTGACAACGTATAGTATATTTTTTTTATCGTTGATGCAAATTCCAGCTGGCGAAATTTTAGTAGGCCACTTATTACCTAATTTAATAGAATCTACTAAAAATAATTTTTCATTCTTTATATTATATTTCAAAATCCAATTGTCATTCCCTCCAGAAGCGTATAAATTTTTCTCATCTTTAGAAAAGACGATACCCAGCCAAGATTTATCAATACTGATATTGTCAATGATTTTATTGGTGGCTACATTTATTAATTGAATACTTTGTTTGCTTTGACCATTATTCGTAATAGCCATATATTTTTTAGAAGAAGACACCGCTATATTTAAAGGGAAGTCGCCTAGTGGCAAACTTTTTCCGGCAGGACTTAGCGTCCATCCGTTGGGAAGTTGTACTTTATTTAATACCTCCACATTAGCTTGTTGTGCCTGACTAACTAATCCTAAACAAATTGAGGCTAAAAGAAAAAAATATTTTTTCATGATTAAAAATTTGCGTGAATGATGATTATATAAAATTAAGATGATTATATAAAATTAAATTATTAGCGTACCTATTTTAGCTCAACAAGTTATTGATTCTTACTTAATTCAAAACACAACTTCCTCATTTTTATAAAATAGTAACAAAAAAATATTATTTACCTATTGTACTTTTTTATCAAATTGAATTTTTTTAGTTGCATCAATTTTTAACCAAACAAATCCACCTATAAAAACAATGATTCCTATGTAAAGTACAGGTAAGTAATAGCCATAGGTAGCTGCGAGGTAGCCAAAAAATACGGTACTCAAATAGGCACCTGTTAATCCAGCACTATTCATGGATCCTGAGATGGTCCCACTTTTATCTCCCCCTAAATCCATCGCCACCGCCCAAGCCACTGGTGCAGTTAGATCCATAAAAGCCATTCCAATAGCCAATGCGATGATGGCGGTTAGGTTATCATCAATCAATGCAGCTCCTATAATACACAAGCCAGCGACAAATAACCCTACCATGGGCACAATACGACGACCCCACTTTTTACCCCAACGTAAACAAGCGATATCGCTAAGCCAACCTCCTGTAAAACAACCTATTGCAGCCAATAAATAGGGTATAGAAGAGGCCCAAATGAGTTGAGCTTTTGCAATATGTCTGCCCTTTTCTAAATAAGTATGAAACCAGCTTTGAAAAAAATAAGCCCCCACTGCATAACATACGTACATCAATAACAAAAACCACAAATTGGTTGATTTAAAACCACTCCATACAGAAATCTTAGCAGTTTTTTCTTTGTTCAATGGTAAATCTCTAGTAGTTAATATATGTTCTAATTCCTCTTTTGAAATAGATTTACAGGAGGTCGGTTCCTCCTGATGCCAAAAAATCCAAAATAAAGTCCACACTACACCCACTGCACCCAACACATAAAAGGAAGTTTGCCAATTGTATTTTTGTTGAATAGGCAGTACTAAAAAAGGAGTGAGTGCAGCACCTAAACGGGAAGCCCCCCAAATAGTTGCTTGCGCACGACCTCTTTCTAAAACAGGAAACCATTTTGATAATACAATAGACGTATTTGGATAGGCACCTGCTTCGCCCATGCCAAATAAAAATCTAACACAAAGCAACATCATAAAACTGGATGAAAATCCGGTCATGATCGTAAAGAATGACCACCACAATACCACCCTAATTAAAATTCTTTTTCCTCCAAATCGGTCACCCAACCATCCTGTTGGTATTTCAAATGCCGCATAGGCAATGGTAAACATACCCAAAATCCAACCCCATTGTACCGTTGAAATATGTAATTCATCCATGATATTGCCACTTGCCGAAGAAAGTGCAATTCGATCTAGGAAGGTGATCATAGATAGTACCGATAAAACGAATAATACCTGGTATCTTTTTTTCATACACTTAGAGATGTGTACACAATATAAGTAATCCCTTACTTATTTATCTATACAAAAATAGTACCTGTTTATTTTGATTATAACTTATTAAATTTTTAAATTAGTAGTTCAAACCTAAATGCTATTTATGTATTTAAATCCCAATCCATCAGACTTTATTTTAATTAGCCAGCATGACAATTGTGAAGTAAAACAAAATAAAGAAAATCAACACAAGTCTTTATTTGCATTAGCCTCCTTTAAAGTAGGAGCGGCTGTTGCCACATTTGATGCCTCTAAAATTGTTGATACGCCTAATTATTTAACAGTACAAATTAGTGAGCAAAAGCATATTCATTTATTTCCAGAATATCTACAATACATCAATCATTCCTGTGACCCGAATGTTTTGTTTAATACCACTACTATGCAACTAGAATGTGTTAAGGATATTGAATTGGGAGATGAACTCTGCTTTTTTTATCCTGCCACCGAATGGCGCATGGCACAACAATTTGTTTGTAATTGTGGCAGACCCAATTGTGTTGGATTAATACAAGGCGCTGCAGATACAAGCGATGAAGTGTTAAAAAGATATAAGCTTACTGATTTTATAAAATCTATGGCGGCTCAATACAAATCTTTATTGTTATTGTTTTAAAATAAAAAAACCCTGAGATACATACCTCAGGGTTTTTATTTTATTGTCTTTCACCGATAGTTAAAAATATTTAGTAACACCAGGAACTGCAACAGGATAAAAGCCATCTGCGTTTGGTAATACAGGAGGTTCTGCATTCCAATCATACACCTTTGGATGAATGTCTATTCCTGAATTAATTGCTTTATCCCATTCAATCACTTGCCCAGTATAAGTAGCCATACGTCCTAATATGGAAGTCATACTACTACTTGCTCCATTTTCGGCATCGGCAAATTTATATTCACCTTTTGCAATAGCTGCAAATAATTCATCGTGTTCTGTTTGATAAGGATTGTTTTCTAATTTAGTATCATACTGATAAATGACTCTTCCGCTATGGTCTTTAATATTGGCAGCCCCACAATAAATTTTTCCTTTTGTACCCACTAACAATTCATCTACCTTACTCATGGTGCCAGGAATATGTCTACACTGGCTATTTAAAATAGAACCATCCGCATATTCAAACTCTACAAAATGATGGTCAAAAATTTCTCCATTGTCTTTTCCTTTTCTTACTTGACGTCCGCCCAAACCTTGCGCTTTTACTGGATGTCCACCTTTGAACCAGTTAATTACATCTAAATTATGAATATGTTGTTCTGTGATATGATCGCCGCAAAGCCAATTAAAATAATACCAGTTACGCATTTGGTATTCCATTTCTGTTTGGTTGTATTTTCTTGGTCTTACCCAAACACCATCATTGTCCCACCAAGCTTGTGCAGAAGTAATGTCACCAATTAAATCTTTTCTCTTGAATAATTCACGATAAGAATTTTGATAATGTCTTTGTAAACCAACTACTACGTTTAATTTTTTCTGTTTTGCAATAGCAGCAGTGGCTAATACACTTTGAATGCCAGCAGGATCAGTGGCTACAGGCTTTTCCATAAACACATGTTTATTTTGTTTGATTGCTTCTGCAAAATGGATGGGTCTGAAACCTGGAGGTGTAGCCAATATCACCACATCTGCAAGGGCAATCGCTTTTTGATAAGCATCAAAACCTGTAAATCTTCTTTCTTCAGGAACATCTAATCTTTTTGCTAATTCTCCAATGCTGTTATTGATTTCATCTGTTAATGCTTTATGGCAATTGTTTAAATTGTCTTTAAAGGCATCAGCCATTGCAACAATTTTTACATTTTGTTTACTAGACAAAGCTTGCATTGCAGCACCTGTTCCTCTGCCGCCGCAACCTACTACTGCTACTTTTATAACATCATCTGCTCCTGAAAAAAAGTTAGCCCTAGACATCATAGGAGCAGCAATGAGGCCTCCAGCCAAGAGGCTAGTTCCCTTTACAAATTCTCTTCTTGAATTTTTTCCCGAAAATGGTTGGTTCATAATGGTAATTTTTATTTTATTAATTTAAATAGGCGTTAAAAAATTGATTGATTTCTTCTTCTGTTGGCGGGATGCTAGGGCGAACCAATCTGATACCAACTTGTTTGGCTTCAGTCAACCACCATTTACTTTTTGGAATTTGTGGATCTCTTCTGTTCCAGATGGGATCAGAGTGAAATCTTTTTGCTGATCTTAATTCAGTAGCAGCATCTAAATAACTGCCGCCCTTTAAAGTTTTAGGATACCTAGCACTATTGGGTACAACATTTAATTGTTGGTTGTTTACTTTTTCAAAAGCAGCTGGGTCATAATGATCCAAGGTCCATTCGGTAACATTTCCAAGCATATCATACAAACCCCAAGGGTTGGGTAATTTTTGTCCTACTTTATGAAATGTATTGGTACTATTTTTTTCAAACCATGCATACTTGTCTAAATTCTTTTCATCATCCCCAAAAAAGTAAGCAGAATTTGTGCCTGCTTTACAAGCATACTCCCATTCTGCTTCCGTGGGCAATCGATAAAACACTTTTGTTTTTTGATACAACCATTTACAATACATGATGGCTGTACGTTGCGACATACTATTGGCAGGATAGCCGCCCTCTTTTCCCATGCCCCAGCTTAAATCTACATATTGTGGACTTGGTCTTGTGATGGCATCTACAGGTACATTTTGGCTAGTGGTTTCATCTTTTAAAAAAACATCCAATTCATCTCTTGTAACTTCATTAGCACTCATCCAAAATGCATCCATTTTTAATTCTTTTTTTGGCCCCTCATCGGCATTACGACCATTTTCATTTTCATCACTACCAATGGTAAAGCTTCCTGCAGGAATAGGCACCATTTTAAAAGATAAATTACTTCCAGTAATTTTTTGATTGTAAGTGGAATACATTACAACACCTACATTACCTTCTTGCTTAATTGATTGAGCAATAATTGTTGTTGAATAGAAACAGCAAGAAAAAATTATAATTAAAAGAAGCCCCTTTTTCACAATCGTTTTTTAGTCTATTAAGATAAAACTTATTTTAATCTTTTTGACATTTTTAAGGTTGAATTGTATTTTATGGCTTCCAATATTTATTAAATCCAGGGGTAGCATCAAATTTTATTTTATCCTTTTGGATGGTTGTAATCAGCAATTGAGCATGATTTTCGAGGGCTACTTTTTTGGCTAGTTCAATGGGTAAAATACTACAAGCGGTAGCCAGCCAGTCGGCAGTAGCACCAAGAGGCGCTATCACTGTTACGTTTCGGAGCGAAGTGACCCCATAACCAGTTATGGGATTGATGATATGTGAATATTTTACCCCCTCATTTTCAATAAATTGATACACGTCTCCCGAAGTGGCTACTGAAATTGAAGTCAATTCAAGTTTTTTTGATAATAAATCATCAGCTGTTTCGGGTACATTCACGCCCACCAACCATCCTTTACTACTCAAGGGCGCACCACTCATGGAAATATCACCACCCGCATCTGCTAATGCCTCTTTAATACCAATGCTTTTTAAGTAATCAATAACCCATTGTGCGATGTATCCTTTTGCAATCCCTCCAAAATCTAGTCGCATGCCTTTTTTCGGTAAAAAAATAATTGCCTTTTCGCTATCTATTTGAACCTGATTAAATCCCATTAAATGACGAGCAGTTTCAATGGCTGCCTTGGTAGGAAACTCCTGCTTTTTTCTAGCTTTTCGCCATAGCAAGCTGAGTGGGCCAATCGTAATGTCATAAGCTCCTATACTTTTATGATAGGCTTGTTTTGAAAGCAACAGCAAATCCAACATGGCAGGAGATACTTTAGTAGTTGTTAAACCTGCACTAGCATTGATTTTATTTACTTCACTCGTGGTATCATAATCACTAAAAATTTGACTTAATGAGTCTATTAAGGTAAAACAATCTTGGGCGATGTGCTTGGCTTTTAAGGAGTCGTTGGATACAAAAATTAAGTTAAAGGGTGAGCCCATCTTATTTTCTGTAAAAATGTATTTCTTGTTTTGAGCAGCTGTCGTAAGTGAAAAAAATACAAAAAGCGTAAAAAGGAAAATGAATGATTTCAAACTTGTTCTTATTGATACTTATGCCTAAATTTAAGTTATAAAAAAATACAACAGCATGGAACGTAGAAATTTTTTAAAACAAAATGTTTTAGTAGGCGGATCGCTATTAACAGGAAGTAGTTTATTAGCCAATAAGGTAAAAACAAATAATTCAATAGATACCACCCCTTATAAATTAAATTATGGGATTCATGATGGCATGTTTTCGAATACTGCCGGACCTGATTTTATAGAACAAATAAAATATGCACACAGTATAGGCTTTAGCGCCATCGAAGACAATGGAATGATGAGTAGAACCCCTGAAATGCAGCAAAAAATAGGAGACACATTAGCTTCCTTAGGGATGCACATGGGTGTTTTTGTTATTAATTTTTCTATTAATGATAAAATAAATTTAACTACAGGTACGCAAGAGTGGAAAGATAAATTTGTAGCATCTTGTAAAGAAGCGGTAGAAGTGGCTAAAAGAACCAATGCTAAATGGATGACCGTTGTACCAGGAAATTTTGAAAGAAGATTACCCATGGACATTCAAACAGGAAATGTCATTGAAGGATTAAGACCTGGCGCAGAAATTTTAGCTAAACATGATTTGGTCATGGTGTTAGAGCCCTTAAGTGATACGCCAGATTTATTTTTACGTCATTCAGATCAAACCTATGCTATTTGTAAGGCAATCAATAGTCCTTCCTGTAAAATATTATTTGACATGTATCATATGCAAAGAAATGAGGGGAACATGATTAATAATATTGATAAATGTTGGAATGAAATTGGCTATTTTCAAATTGGTGATAATCCTGGTAGAAATGAACCCGGAACAGGAGAAGTAAATTATCATAATATTTTCAAACACCTACACGCCAAGGGTTACAAAGGGGTATTAGGAATGGAGCATGGAAAAGTGGGAGCGGGAAAAGAGGGCGAAATGGCTTTGATAAAAGCCTATCGTGATGCAGATAATTTTTAATACCATCAATGAAAAAAATAATTTTCTTTTTCTTTACACTACTTGTTTTTAATTTTTCTACTGCACAATCTAAAAAACACAATTTAAATTTTTTAGTATTAGCAAAGCAATGGGATGAAGCGATTCCTTTAGGCAATGGAACTTTAGGTGCATTAATTTGGGAAAAAAATAAATTGTTACGATTCTCCTTAGATAGAGCAGATGTATGGGACAATAGACCAATGAAAGGATTGCATCGTGAAGAATTTAGTTATCAATGGATATACAATCAGGTTCAAAAAAAAGACTATCAACCAGTTCAACAAAATTTTGATCGTCCTTATGACAATGAACCAGCGCCCACTAAAATTCCAGTGGCTGCTATTGAATTTAATTCAACCAGTTGGGGCAATGTAAAAAATGTTGAACTTGATCTTGCATCCGCCACCTGTAAAGTGAATTGGACGAATGGTGTTAAACTTACTACCATCGTGGATGCGAATCAGGCAGTGGGTTGGTTTAAATTTTCAAATTTACCTGAGGCGTTAGGGATTGAGTTAATGGCACCTAATTATAATGGGGCGGTTAAAAATATTGCTGATCCAGTGGGCGGAGATGATTTAGGCCGATTGCAATATGACCAAGGAACTATAATTAAAGCAGCTCACAAAATTGTATATCAACAAAAAGGATGGGGTGGATTGTCTTATGAAGTGACGGTGGTATGGAAAGAAAATAAAACGGGCGAAGTAGAAGGGGTATGGACCATCAAAAGAACGCCTGCATTAAAAAATCAAATTGAAAATACGAATCCAACACTTGCTTTAGAAAAAGGATTTGTAAACGCTTATCAAAAACATCTTCAATGGTGGGATCGTTTTTGGAATCAATCCAATTTGGCAATACCAGACACTTTACTTGAAAAACAATGGTATTTAGAACAATATAAATTTGGATCTACCGCAAGAAAAAAAGCACCACCTATTTCTTTACAAGCCATATGGACTGCTGATAATGGTAGAATACCCCCTTGGAAGGGCGACTTTCATCATGATTTAAATACGCAATTAAGTTATTGGCCAGCCTATAGCGGCAATCATTTAACTGAAGCCATGGGGTATCTAGATCATTTTGAAGAAAACAAAGAAAATTATAAAAGATATACAAAATTATTTTTTCAAAAAGAAGGCATTGCTATTCCAGGCGTTACCACTTTAGATGGAACAGAAATGGGCGGATGGATTCAGTATTCTTTATCACCAACGGTAGCTGCTTGGATTGCCCAACATTACTATTTGCAATGGCGATATAGTATGGATAGAAATTTTTTGAAAGAGAAGGCCTATCCATTCATTAAAGAAACTGCTACTTTTTTAGAGCAAATAACGGTACTTGATTCATGTGGTGTTAGAAAATTATTAATGAGCTCGAGTCCAGAAATAAATGACAATAGTTTAAGTGCTTGGTTTGGCCAAACTACGAATTATGATTTGGCTTTAATCAAATTCAATTTTCAAATAGCAGCAGCATTGGCCGAAGAATTAAATCTACATCAAGAAGCGACGCATTGGTTAAAATTAATGAACCAATTACCTGGCTTCGCACTTTCAGCCAATAGTGAAATGTTAATCGCGCCTAACTATCCCTTCAAAGAATCACATCGTCATTTTTCAAATACAATGGCTATACATCCTTTAGGTTTATTTCAATGGGATAAATCAGATCAAGATAAATTAGTGATACGTAATAGTATACATCTGTTAGATAGTATTGGTCCCTTAAATTGGTGTGGTTATTCTTATGCGTGGTTGGCTAACTTAAAAGCCAGAGCAAAAGATGGCAATGGGGCAGCGAAGGCCTTAACCATATTCTCCAACGCATTTTGTTCAATCAATAGTTTTCACTTAAATGGAGATCAAACTAAATCTGGATATTCAAGTTTTACTTATAGACCTTTTACTTTAGAAGGCAATTTTGCTTATGCAGCAGGTTTACAAGAAATGTTAATTCAGTCCTATCAAGGTTTTGTTGAAATTATGCCTGCTATTCCATTTGCTTGGCAAGAAACCTCTTTTACCAATTTAAGAACAGAAGGTGCATTTATTGTAAGTGCCAAAAGGAGCAAAGGCAGCATTAAAAAAGTAAAAATTGTTTCAGAAAAAGGGGGGCTGTTGAAATTAAAAAATCCATTTAATAACTATACATACGAAACAAATGATAATGTACAATTAATTAGCACTGATAAACAATTTATTAATATTAATTTTAAACCTGGTGCTACCATCACTTTACAAGCTAAATAAAATTTAAAAATTAATTGATAATGAAAAAAAGCATTATAGTCATCATCGCCTTTACTTTTAGTATAGTAGGTTTTACTCAAAAGTATGAAGCCAATTGGGAATCGCTGAATACACGTAAAATTCCAGCTTGGTTTAACCAAGATAAGTTTGGCATTTTTATTCATTGGGGTATTTATTCTGTACCTGCTTATGCACCAGTAATTCCTAATAGTGGGTATAGTTATGCAGAATGGTATTGGTTTAGAATGAATGAAAAGCAAAAAGATTTTATGGCTTTTCACAATAAAAATTATGGAAATAGTTTTGCGTACCAACAGTTTGAACCCATGTTTAAAGCTGAAATGTTTGAACCGGATCAATGGGCTGATTTATTTAAAAAATCAGGTGCAAAATATGTAGTGCTTACCTCTAAACACCACGAAGGGTATACTTTATGGAATAGCGCTGAAGCAGATAGGGATTGGAATAGGCCCTGGAATTCAGTAACAGGCACACCGCATCGTGATTTATTAGGGGACTTAACCACTTCTGTTAGAAATGCAGGGCTTAAAATGGGTTACTATTATTCTTTATATGAATGGTTTAATCCAATGTGGCTGTATGATAAAAAGAAATATGTTGAACAACACATGACACCTCAGTTTAAAGATTTAGTTACAAAATACAAACCCTCCATTATTTTTTCAGATGGGGAGAGGGATATTTCGGATACGGCTTGGCAAAGCCCAAAATTACTTAGCTGGTTATTTAATGAATCTCCTGTAAAAGAAGAGGTAGTAGTAAATGATCGATGGGGAAATAATACCAGAGAAAAAAATCATGGCTCCATGTATACTACTTCAGAATATGGAAGTGGGATGGATGCGAGTATTATTTGGGAAGAAAGCCAGGGGGTTGGTCATTCTTATGGTTACAACAGAAATGAACAATTGAAAGATTATAAATCTAGTTATGAGTTGGTATTAATGTTGAATGACTTGGTATCTAGAGGAGGAAATTTTTTATTGGATATTGGACCCAATGCAGATGGCACCATCCCGGTAATTATGCAGCAAAGGCTTACTGATATTGGAGATTGGCTTGCCATTAATGGCGAAGCGATCTATGGAACTTCTGCATGGAGACAACCATCACAGTGGACTGAAGGACTTAAGGCAGATAAAAATAAAGCTAGTTTTATGGCTGCTTATAAGGTTGCCAATTTAGTAGTGCCTAAAAAAGATTCTGCATACATCGAAGCATTTTTTACTAAGAAAGGAAATGATGTGTTTTGTATTTTACCTTCGTATAGAACTAGTATCACGATTAAAGATTTAAAACTACCTGCTGCTACTCAAACAACCATTTTAGGATCTAATGTAAATTGCACTTGGAGACAAAAAGGAAAAGATGTGTTTATTGACTTAAGTCATTTAAGACCAGGAGACATTTCTCCTACTGGAATTTTTGTTATTAAATTGAAACAGTAGAGTGTTGTAAAATAATTCTAAATAGAATCATTCTAAAATGCTAGTTACCTATCCGTAGCTAGCATTTTATTTTAACTGATATTTTTTCATTTGTTGGTTCATTATTTTAAACCAAATGGGCGGTGCCAATGAAAGTAATATCATACCTGGATAGCCTGTAGGCATTTGAGGTGCATTGTCAAAACTTCTGAGTACTTGATATTTTCTGGAAGCCAAATAATGATGATCGCTATGTCTGCTTAATTCAAATAGCATTAATCTTCCTATGATATGATTGCTGTTCCAGCTATGATGTGGTTGGACTCTTTCATACTGATCATTGCTAGTAGCATTACGTGTTAATCCATAATGTTCTATGTAGTTAACGGTTTCTAATAAAAGCACGCCCAATAAGGCGGCCATTAAAAAATACAAAGCAACATGTGCACCAAATAGCAAATAGATGCCTAGTACAAATGCCAATTGGATCATTTGAAATAACAACATCTCATTTCCAATATTGAACCAAGATTTACCTTTCTTTACCAATTCTTCATTGGCAATTTTCCAGGCACTTGCATAAGTACCTATTAAAGTTTGAGGCCAGAATGCATATACCGATTGATTGTATTTGGCCGTACTTGGATCTGCGCTGGTAGCAACATGTTTGTGGTGTCCTTTATTGTGTTCAATAAAAAAGTGCATGTACATACTTGAAAGCAATAGCATTTTTGCTAAAAATTGTTCAAATTTATTGACACGATGTCCAAGCTCATGTCCTACGTTAATTCCAAAAGCACCACATAGCAATCCCATGCCTATAATTCTTCCTGCTAAGTCCCAATGACTTATTGAAGTTTCTTGTACAGCATGAAAAAAAATCCATAAAGAATAATATTGTAAGATAACTGCTGCATACAATACCAGATCGTATCCTTTATTTTTTTTAGCCAACGCTTCTTCTACCTCATCTAAATTACGGGCGTCGGCTTTGATAAAAAGCTCAATAAATGGGATGATAAAAAAAGTATACAATATTGGATACCAGCAAACCAAGCCTGTTCCATTAAATGCAAAAAGCGCTAATACGTATAAAATAAAAGGAGTTAAGTACTTAAATGACTTTGTAAATGCAATCATATCATTATTTTAAAAAATTAGTTGGGTTGCTCATTGTATTCTAAATATAAATCTGCTATTTTTTTTGCTTCAATAATTGGTGTGCCCTCATTTCGATTGGTTAATAAAATAACCATCAATTTTTGTTCAGGGAATAATAAAATATGATTTCTGAATCCAATGGAACTTCCATTATGATGTGGATGTGTTTTGTTATTGTATTCTTCTATCTCCCATCCGTATCCATAATTAATTAAAGTTCCATTTTCAGTTTTTTTCCTACTCCATGCTTCTTTTTGCATGGCAGGTGGTAATAATTTATAATCCCATAAAGCTTTAATCCACTTGGTCATGTCAAGTGTATTGGTATAAATTCCACCATCTCCTAATACTGCACTAGTAAGACTTTGATCGGTTTGGATCCAAGTATTATTTTCAAATGAATTTCCAAAGGCTCTGTCTGCTATGACCGACTTGCCTTCTTCATAAGCCAATGTATTTTTCATATCCAAAGGCTTAAAAATATTTGTATTTAAAAAACTAGCAAAACTTTGACCACTTACTCTTTCAACTATTAACGATAAAATGGCATAGCCGGTATTGCTGTACTTATATTTGGTACCTGCTGGAAAATAAAGCGAATCTGCTAAGTACATCAACTGTAAACAATTGGTATCATGCAGCTGTACTACTTGATTAGCGGGCATGAGGTCTTCGTAATCTATTAACCCAGCTGTATGGGTAAGTAAATGTTTAATTTTTATTTTTTTTCCATAAGCAGGAAAACTTGAAAAATATTTAGTCAAGGGATCTTCTAATGAAATTTTCTTGTTTTTAACCAATAATAAAACAGACATGGCTGTAAACTGCTTGGTTAAGGAGGCCAATCTAAAATTAGTGGTAGGTGTTATTTGATCATTTCCCTCTGCAGACTTAACACCATATCCTTTTTGAAAAACTATTTTATCGTTTTGATACACCAATACACTTGCACCAGGATTATTACTTGAATTATAGGCTGCAAGAATGGCATCTACTTTTCTTTCTTTAATTAATAAAGCACTTGGTTTACAAGATGCAAAACCAATTGCAACTAGATAAATAAGTAGACCATTTATTAATTTAGACCTCATTTGTTTAATTCTTTTAGTAAAGCAGCTTGTGTTTCCATGACCGCTTTTTCAGTGGACAGGGTGGGCGCCATTTCTGTATGATCTAATATATTAAATAAAGCGCTAAAATGTTGGTAAATCACTGGGTATTTTCCCATTGATTTTTTTCTGCCCTCATAGCAAATCATAGACAAATCATGTTGACGTTTTAAATCGGTTAAACTAGTTTTAACCCTAGGGTCTATTTCTACTTTAATCACTTGCTCAAATACTTTATTACCCATTTTTAAACGTAGGGTATAATTACCTGGCAATACCCAAGGTGCTGAGCTTACTGGCGCCGTATTGTTGGCTACTGCAGCAATAGGGTATTCAGCAGGAACATTTAATGGGGCGTATTTTAAATCCCATAAAAAACGATGTGCACCTGCTTCAGTTGATAATATTTGTTGTGGTCTAATCCAATACAATGGAATGTTTACTGCAGGTATTTTATAAAAAGTATCTGTGCTACTATAGGTTCGTACAACAACTCCTTTATCATTTCTAATTTCTAAACTAATTGGGGTACTACTATTATTACTTAAATAATAATCAATAATGGCTCCATCTGGAGGGTTTTCTCCTGCGGGTTCTTCTGGAGGTAATGGTGTATCATTGTTCATGTTCCACCTTACTCGAATAGCTTTTTGTGGTTTTAATAATACAGTTGCTTTGTTTGCATTTAAATTGATTTGTCTTAATGGACTTATATTGTCTAAAATCCAAAAACTACGACCATGGGTACCCAATACTAAATCATCTTCGTGTATGACTAAGTCTCTAATTGAAGTGGCTGGCATATTCAATCTTAATGATTGCCAATGTTCGCCTGCATCCAATGAAAAGTAAACTGCATTTTCTGATCCAGCAAATAACAAACCTTTTCTTACAGCGTCTTCTCTTACCGTATTGATTGGCTCGTTGGGTAAACCGGAAATAATTTTTTTCCAAGTAATACCACCATCATTGGTTTTATAAATATGAGGTGTCACGTCATCGCACCGAATTCTATTCACCGCTACATAGGCTGTATTGTTATCAAATCTACTTGCATCAATCATAGAAATTTTACTCCAAGAACTAATGGCAGCAGGGGTGATATTTTTCCAATGTTTACCGCCATCTTTTGTAATATGAATGTATCCATCATCAGTGCCTGCCCATAATGTATTAATATCTTGATAGGAAGGAGCTAATGTATACACCACTCCACGACGAGGCATCTTTTTTAAATTTTCAGAAGTATATACGCCAACACTACTAGGAATATCCCAGGCTTCACGTGTTAAATCGGGACTAATTGTTTCCCAGCTACTACCACCATTGTTTGTTTTAAAAATGATGTTACCTGCAAAAAATAAAGTTTTTGGATCTACAGGTGAAAATAAAACAGGAGCTGTTCTAAGAAATCTAACTTTTCCTTCTCTTACAGGAACTGGAGTTATGTTTTGAATTTGTCCTGTTCTTTTATCATATTTTGTAAGCTTACCTCCATAAATAATATTAGGATCTAAAGGATCTGCAGCGATGTAACCATATTCTTCCACACCCACTGGATGCCATTCTCTAAAACTAATAGTTCCATCATTGGATCGGGAAGCGATACCAACGGAACCACTTTCTTGTTGCCCTCCGTATACATTATAAGGGAAAGCATTATCAGTACTCACATGATAAAACTGAGCAGTGGCTTGATTGTACCAACTTGAAAAAGTTTCTCCTCCATTAACGGTGATGGTAGCACCTTGGTCTAATGCAATGGCCATGATATTTGTATTATTTGGATTGATCCAGATGCGATGGTAATCATCTCCACCTGGTGCCCCTTTAATACCTTCCCAATTTTTTCCACCATCTATTGATTTCCATACTACCACGTTTGCAGAATAAACAATGTCTTCATTTTTGGGATCTGTTTTTACTTCTGCAAAATCACTTCCTCTTCCCCAATATCTATTGTCACTTGTTATTAAATACCAGTTTTCTCCTGCATCATCACTACGATATACACCACCTTTTTTTTGTGCATCCACCGTGGCATACATTCTATTTGAATTACTTGGGGCAATGGTAAAACCAATTCTGCCTAATCCATCTTCTGTAGTCGTAGGCAATCCTTTTGTAATTTTATTCCAGCTGGTTCCACCATCTATTGATTTATACAATCCACTTTCAACACCATCCCATGCACCATTTTCCCAAGGACCTTGACGCGCCGCCCAAATGGTTGCAAAAACAATATTCGTATGATTGGGATCGATGCTCACCTGAACAGCTCCCGTATTTTCATTAATAAATAAAACCTGTTCTAAAGTTTTTCCTCCATCCAAACTTCTATATACGCCACGTTCTTTATTCGGACCATAAGGATGTCCTAAAGCTGCAACAAATATTCTGTTTTCATTGGTGGGATCTATACTAATTCCACCAATTTGTTGTGCATCACGCAATCCAATATTGGTCCAAGTATTTCCAGCATCACTTGATTTATAAACACCATTTCCTATAGATAAGTCGGGACGTTGAATGCCTTCTCCACTTCCAACATAAATAATATTTGGATTAGAGGGTGCTACGGCAATATCTCCTACTGATCCAGTATTCTGACTATCAAAAATGGGTTTCCAAGTATGACCGTAATCCTTTGTTTTCCAAACGCCTCCATTGTTGACGCCCATGTAAAATACATTGGGTTCATTGTTGACACCACTAATTCCAACTGTTCTGCCACCTCTATGGGGGCCTATCATTCTGTATTTTAAGCCAGCTAATAAAGAAGGATCCACTTGAGCAAAACTAGAGATGGAAACAAAACTTGCCAATACAAGCATTAGACCAAAGATAATTTTAGCATTATTAGCTACTATTAGTTTCATAATTTTTATATTTTAGGCTAATAAATATACAAATTAAATTTCTTTGTTTTAATTGTGTTTGGGTAGCAATATTTTTATTAAATTCAGCTATTGGTTTACTATTAGAAAAATAACTTATATCATGAAAAAACATTTTTTTGCATTTTTAGGGCTTCTTTTTAGCGTAGTAATTTTTGCGCAAACAAATAATACTGATTTATTTTCTGCGCTCCCTTTTAGATTTATTGGGCCAGATGGAAACAGAGCTATTGCAGTAGTGGGAGAGCCCGGAAATCCAAATGTATCCTATGTTGGCGCTGCCTCGGGCGGTATTTTTAAAACAACCGATGCCGGGGTGCATTGGTTACCTGTTTTTGATCAAATGGATAATTCAACCATTGGCGCTTTGGCTATTTCCGAGAGTCATCCTCAACAAGTTTGGGCAGGTACGGGCGAAACTTTTGTAATAAGACCTGCACATGCCAATGGTAATGGTGTTTATAAATCAAGTGACGGCGGTAAAACATGGCAAAATAAAGGATTGAAAGAAACCATTTTAATAAGTAAAGTGATTGTAGATCCTACTGATACCAATATAGTTTATGTGGCTGCCATGGGTCATATGCATGGACCTCAACAAGAAAAAGGAGTCTATAAAACGATTAACGGTGGTAAAACATGGGAACGTATTTTGTTTGTAGACGAAAATACTGGTTGTATTGATTTATCCTTAAATGGAAAAGACACAAAAAATTTAGTAGCTGCCATGTGGCAAGTAGATGTAAAAACTTGGAATTTAAATAGTGGCGGACCAGGAAGTGGATTTTACAAAACAACAGATGGTGGTAAAACTTGGAAGCAAATGCAAAATGGTTTACCTGGCGGTGCAAGTCATCCAGTGGGAAAAACATCTATTGATTTTGCACAAAGTAATCCATCCACTATATATGCATTGGTAGAAGATAAAGTACCTGGATTGTATAAATCAATTGATGGAGGAGAACATTGGAAGTTAATGTATCAAGCACATTCAATGGCACAGCGCGCTCCTTATTATACCAGAGTGCGTGTATCTACAGAAGACGAAAATAAATTGTATACCATCTGTGTAACCATCATGGAATCAAAAGATGGTGGCGTCACTTTTAATGGAGAAGGAACTTATGCACCTGGTGGAGACAACCATGATATTTGGTTTGATCCCAAAAATGCGAAAAGAATTATGGTGGCACATGATGGCTGTTTAAATATGAGTTTTAATGCAGGAAAATCTTGGAACAATATTAATTTACCTATTGCGCAAATGTATCATGTAGCGGTTGATAATATGATACCTTATCATGTGATGGGAAATAGACAGGATGGCTATTCCTATCGTACTGCAGCCATTAGTATGCAAGGTTCAATACCATTGGGCTTATGGGAAGGAGTGGGTGGATGCGAAAGTGGTTTCGCACAGCCTGATCCATTTGATAATAATATTATTTGGTCTGGATGTTATGATGGAGGTTTAGATGTCACTGATGTGAGAACTGGTTATTCTCATGATGTAAGACCTTGGCCTGAAGCAGGTTTTGGATGGGCCCCTGCAGATATGAAATATCGTTGGCATTGGAATTTTCCAATGGCTTTATCAAAGCACCAAAAAGGAGTTGTTTATGTAGGTAGTCAATATGTACATAAAACTGATAATAAAGGAATGTCTTGGACAGTCATTAGTCCTGATTTAACCACCAATGATAAAACACATCAACAAAATTCTGGAGGAATGAACTCAGACAATCTAATGACTTTTGATGGTTGTACTTTATATGTGATAGCAGAATCTCCGGTGAAGCAAGGTGTATTGTGGACAGGAAGTAATGATGGTCAAATTCAAGTAACCGTAAATGAAGGAAAAACTTGGAGCAATGTAACTTCTAATTTAAAAGGGATTGCTCCTTGGGGCACCATTCGTAGTATAGACCCTTCTAATTTTGATGCAGGCACGGCTTATATTAGTATCAGCTATCAGCAATTGGGTGATTTTAAACCCTATATATTTAAAACTACTGATTATGGTAAAACCTGGAAAGCAATAGGGGCTGGAATTCCAGCTAGTAATACTTCTTTTGTACATAGCATCAAAGAAGACCCAGCTCAAAAGGGATTATTGTATGCAGGAACAGACAATGGCTTATATATTAGTCCTGATGATGGCGCCAATTGGGTTCCATTAAGAAATAATTTACCGCCATCACCTATTTATTATATTGCTATTCAAAAAAACTTTAGAGATTTAGTGATTGCTACCTATGGTCGTGGATTTTATATATTAGATGATATTACACCCATTAGAGAGTGGAGTAAACAACAAGTAAAAAATAAAAATGAATTGTTTGCACCTAAGCAAGCGTATCGTTTTAATTATAAGACAGGCATCCATGCTGAGTCGTCGATGGTAACAGGTCAGAACCCTCCTGCTGGTGCAAGTATCAATTATTATTTAGCAGAGGAAGTAAAAGACAAGCCTTCAATCATTATTTTAAATCAACAAGGAGACACCATCAATAAAATGAATGGTAGCAAAAAGAAAGGATTTAATAGAGTATGGTGGAATCTCTCGCATACTTCTATTGTATTGCCTCCATTAAAAACAATACCTGATCAAAAAGATTATCTTAAACTTGACACTGCAGGCAACAGACCTTTAAATATTTATGATTTAGACATTGGTCCTGGATTAAAACCAATTAAAGTTCCAGCAGGTAATTACACGGTAGTATTAAAAGTGGGTGATTTTGTGCAAAAACAAACGGTACAAGTTTTAAATGATCCAAATTTAAATTCAAACAATGCATCCATACAAGCCCAATACACTTTAGGCAAACAACTTTTGTCTAGTATTAATACTTGTTTGTCTTTAATTAATCGCATGGAAGTGAACAGAGCGAACTTTATAAAACAAAATACAAGTGAAAGTGCTTTAAAAGAAAAAGAAATATACAATATCGAAAAGGAATTATTTGATATTCATTTAACTGGAGCTAGAATGGATGTATTCAGAAATCCAGCTAAAATACTAGAACGTTTACTTGCGCTTTCAGCCGAAAGTCAAACACTAGGTGCTGATTTTGCGCCAACTGCACAACAAAAATTAGTATATGAGGCTTTGAATAGTCAATTAAAAAAACTAGAAGCCTCCTATTTGAAATTAAAACTATAATGGTTCAAAAGGCAAAATTAAAAAATAGTACAAAGGCAAATTAGTTTTGTACTATTTTTTAATAGCGCTGGTGTCTAATTCCCAATCGTCAGTTCTAAATAAGTTTACAGGCAATCCTTCTTTATTAAATAAATGAGGGGTTGCTGTATTGTTAAATGCAAAAAGAACCGCTATATGATTATATATACTTTTATAGATGATTTTAATAAAATTAATTTAACCAATAAGTGAGTTTGAATACAACAGCTCTATTCTTAACAAAGACCGGACCAATATAATAATTGTCTGTATATACAATAAATAAATCTGAAACAGGCTTGTATCTCCATTGAAACCTAGTATTGAAATTTATATTTTTGGTTTGTTCGTTGTATTGATAAAACGCCGTAAAGAAAATTTTATTGGTCATAGTAACATCTACTTTGGGTCCCACCAACAAAAAATTATTATTCCCCCAAGGTTGTGGCAACTCAATGTGATTGTAGGTGGCTGCTAAATCAAAATTTACAAATGGCTGAAATCTATATCCAATATCACCAGTTACACTTATTAAATTACCATTGGCATAATAGCCGCCCACTCTTGTACTAAACGTATAAGTAAATTTATGTTGAGGAGCTGAAACCCAATCCACCCCAGTTGTACTCCATTGATGTTTAGTATGCGCAGCTAGCGGTGTTTTGCCAATTCTAGTTGGATCAAAAGGCGCCAGAAGTTCTACGTAATCATTTTGTAGGACAGAGGCCAATGTAGTTTTATTTCTAAAAGTGATTAAGTAGTTTAAGTATTTTGTATTGTCTGTTACATCTAAGTTTGTATTAAAATAATAACTAGTAGTTAATTGTGGACCGTGACTTAATATTGGACCCCCTTTTGGAAAAAATAATTTTGTAATACTTGGGGTAAATTTTATATAATTATTTCTAGGCACATAACCTACTTCTGCATTGTAATTGTTGCCTACTATTTCATGTTGCCATGAAACAATAATTTTTCTACTGCTGTATTGCAAATTGGCAGCATTTACAAAATCACTTCCAGTTTTACTTGGGGTAAATGATTTTATAAAAATAGTTTTCCCCGACCAGGTATTATTTTTTGGTGCTAAATTAAATTCAAATCCGAAATTTCTATTGTAGGCATTGGTTGAACTGGCTATGGCAGTTTTATCAATATAGAAAAGCTCAATGCTAGATTTCTTTAAAATTTTTCTGTGTAGTGCTAATACCGCAAAATTTTGAGCAGGAGTAAGGCTGGCATCATCCATACTAGTTTTCATATCCATTACCCCAATGCGCCAATTGTTATCTATCCTGCCACTCATTCTTGCACCAAAATCAATATGCGTATTGAGTCCAATTCTTCTTGAAAAGAATGGACGTACATTATCAAATCCTAAATTGGAAAAAAGGTCGGCGTTCTCTAAAAAAAATTGTCTTTTTTCAGGAAAGAATAATTCAAATCGACTCAAGTTGGTCACTTGACGGTCTACTTCTACTTGAGAAAAATCGGGATTTACTGTTAAGTCTAAATTTAGGGAAGAACTTAAACTTATTTTAGCATCCATTCCATACTCCGAATTAAACATCGATTTTGCATTTAATTTTACACCATCATTTCCTGCATACTCTTTTGATACACTGGTTCTGATATAAGGAATTAAAGAAAAATTATTTTGATGTTCAGGTAAAGTAGTATCCCAAGCCAAGGTACCCGTATAAGCCAAAGAAGCAGTGGGGAATTGTCTTGGAATAGGCGCCCAGCTTGACTTTTCGGTAGTTTTAAGATCATTTCTGCTAAAGTTGATGCCCCATTCTTGAATCCCTTTTTTATAACGAATTGATTTAAAAGGGATGGCCGCTTCCCATATATATTTAGCAGAATCGTTATAAACAGCAGAGTTCCAAATATGATCCCAATTCAAATCTACAGTACCCCCATCATACATCGTACCATCCCATTGCGCTCCTGCAGCATTGACCCCAAATCCAAAACCGCTATTTAAATCGCCATAGGTATCCATGAATACAATGAAATTGTCATTCTTTACAAAAGTCCAATCTCTTTTTAAAGATTCAACCATGTTTACCCCCTGTCCTACCTTATAACAGACAGCTAGGATGTATAAATTATTATGATCATAAGTCATTCTTACCTCTGTTGGAACTTTAGCTAAACTCGTATCCATGGGAAGTATCATGGCAAATTTTTCTGCTACCTGTGCGTTTTTCCATGACTGCTCGGTCAACATGCCATCTACTTTAATGACATCGGTAGCTCTATGTAAATAGTATTTTAAACCCGCGTTCTTTTTTTGTGCATCTAATTTATTATGAACAATACATAAGCTTAGTAAAAAAATAATTCGAAATACTTTCAATGATATTAATTTAAACAATAAAAAATTGAGCACCTCTAATTGGTTCAAATAGCAGGCCTCCAAGCATTAAATTTAATGCTTTTAAATTATTAATTTATCTTAACTTTAATACATCTTAAAATAGAGTAGTATGTCATTTAATAGAAGAAAATTTATATCCCTGACTGCATTAACAGCAGGCACTTTAGGTGTTAGCAATCGTATTTTTGGCGCCAACGGGTATGAGGCACACGGCGAGGCCAACATACCAAAAGCCATTCGTGATTTACAACCTATGTTGAATGGTATCGTACCCATATCAGTAGCGGAACGAAAAAATCGCATTGCCAAGGCGCAAAGTTTAATGGGTAAGGAAAAAATGGATGCCATTTTTTTAGAAGGTACTACTTCTTGTTATTATTATACTGGTATGAGATGGGGTCAAAGTGAAAGAACCTTTGGTGTAATCATTCCAGCAAAGGGATCTATTGTATATGTATGCCCAAAATTTGAAGAAGACCGAGCAAGAGAATTAATACTTCCAGCATTTGGAGAGGAAGTAAGATGCTGGGAAGAACACGAAAGTCCTTATGAGGTTATAGTAGGAATTGTAAAAGACAAAGGAGTGGTGCATCGTAGAATAGGTATGGAGGAAAGAGTTCGCTTTTTTATAGCGAATGGAGTAAAAAAAGTAGCTACCGGATTTGATATTGTAGATGCCACTCCCATAACAGCGGGTTGTAGAATGATCAAAACGAAAGCAGAGATTGCTTTAATGCAAATAGCAAGTGATGCTACTATTGAAGCTTATAAAGCTGCATTTACTACCATTCATGCAGGTATGTCTCAAACAGAATTAAGTAATACTATTTCAGCTGCCTTTAAGCAACTTGGTTTTTCAGGAGGGGCATCGGTGCAAGTGGGAAAATATTCGGCTTTGCCACACGGAAGTATTACGCCTCAAACCATTCGTGAAGGAGATATTGTGATGGTTGATGGAGGAACAAGTTGTGAGGGTTATGCTTCGGATATTACTAGAACTATAGTGGTAGGCAAACCCACTCAACGACAAATGGATGTTTGGAACTTAGAGAAAAAAGCACAAGATGCTGCATTTGCAGCAATGAAAATTGGAGCACCATGCGAGCAAGTAGATGCAGCAGCAAGAGCTGTTATTGAAAACGGCGGCTTTAGTAAAAATTACAAACTTCCAGGCCTACCTCATAGAACTGGCCATGGCATTGGATTAGAAGGACACGAGTGGACCAATTTTGTCAAAGGAAATAAAACACCTATTGCAGTGGGGATGTGCTTTAGTGATGAGCCAACTATTTCTATTCCAGGTGAATTTGGCATTAGACTAGAAGATTGCGTATACATTGCAGAAGATGGAGCACATTTCTTTTCAAAACAAAGTGTTTCAATTGAACAACCTTTTGGTTAATACACTCGATTTATAGTTAATAGCACAGAGGGGGTGGCTGGTCGTGATGGAGTTAATTGAGTAAGATTTCCAGTTGGGATGGTATTGCTATTTTTTACACTGTAATATAATTCTACATAATCATTGGTACCAAGTTCTACATAGTAAGAAGCGGTACACATATTTTTGATACCGCTACCGGTAACATTATAATTAACATTGGTATTTAAATAGGCGCTTCCATTTCTTCTAATCCAAACACTCGCAATATCCGATCCCACATCATTTTTTAATAATTGGATCGCATAGTGTATATTATAAATACCAGCATGTAATACAGTAATTTTAGTGGGAGCTAAAGCAGTGTTATTGGTTATTGAGATATTATTAGAAAAACTAGCAAAAGAAAATTTCAATGCAGTAGCGGTTGCAACGAGTGCGGGCTGCGAAGCCGTATCATAAAAACTACCATAATCATCCTTTCCAATTAATTTAATTCTATTAGATAAACTTAAAGTATCTGCACTATTTAATTTTGTATTGAGCGCCGTTGTTGCTAAAATAGTTAATGGCTTTATGCTGTCTGGTGTATTGTTAATTTTATCAATAGCCAAAAACTCTTTCAAACTTTTTAAGTTATCAAAGCCAGTTCCACCTTGACTAAGTCCTATGATCCCATTTATATTTTGCGCCCCAACATTATCTGCATAAAATGAAAATGGGACATAGTTTATTTTTTGTGAACCCATATTCATAAAGGAAAAATCGCCTAAAGTATCTACCTCCACTAGTAAATATTTTTCAACCTTAGACCAATTTATATTTTCAAATGGACCTACCGTAATAGTTTTATTATTTTCAACGGCACCTACCACAATTGTAAATAAGCCAAGCGCATTGGTAATGACGGGAACAATTTCCTGGTATTCATTTTTAGTACTATTGGTATCCGCTTTAATGGATAGTCTAATGTTTAACGATTTATTTGGGATGATAACACCATTATTACTTCTTGCTATTGCTTGAAAATTGATTCCTTTGGTACTTTGTGCTTTACTCTTTAATGGGATTAAAATGATTGCTAGTATTATATAAATCCATACACAACTATATTTCATAACATTAGGCTTTAATTACTTTATATACTTTTATTTTAGTAGAATTTTGTTCCACAATATAAAAGATAGATATAAAGTAAACCCCAGTATTTACCGAAGCAAAGGGTACTTGAGTTTTAAAATTTACTCCCGAAAAAGGACCTTTAAAAATAGTTTTTATTTGACCGAAGACATCGGCCACTTGTATACTTGAGATGACAACTCCTAATTCATTACAAGTTATCGTTAGATTATCTCGAACAGGATTGGGGCCTATGCTTATTTTTAAATTTGTTGCATTACTTGATATAACTCCAAAACCTTTATTGATATTGGGTTGCAAGAATCCACCCGTTAAAATAAATCCATTCTTATTGACCAAAGTAGTGGTAAAAGCTGTTTCACCGAAACTCCAGCTAACTATTTTATTTGTAATCGCATTTGTACTACTACTTTGATTTACAATAGGTGTAAATTTATTTTGCGCTTTATTATTCATTGCCACTAATAATAAAAAAAATAGCACTATTGATTTGGCCATGTTTAATTTTTAAAAAATACCTGAACTGCTCAAAAGTATATTTTAAAAATTAATAAATGATTTTTCTGGTAGTAGAAAACAACCTAATTTATTGATAGAAAATGCTAAAGTTAGTTTATACTTTTTTCGCTAATTTTTCAATAGCGTATACTAACTTATCCAAATCTTGTATTCTTGTATACACATGAGGTGTTATTCTAACACAACTCACATTTTCCCAAACAATGCCTACTGTGTGAATTTTATACTCATTAAATAAAGCAGCATCCAATTCACCAGGTGTCATGCCATCAATGCTTACACCACAGATCGCACAGGAATATGCATCTTTAAGTGAGGTTTTAATTTTTACTTTAGGAATATTGATTACACGAGTGGCCCAATAGTTTTTTAAATAACGAATACGTTCCTCTTTTCTTTTACTTCCTATTGCGGTATGAAAATTAATCGCTTCCCCAATGCCTTGCTCTATTGGAAAGCTTCTGGTGCCAAGGGTTTCAAATTTTCTAATGTCCGACCCTTTAGGATTGTCATTACAAACCAATGGCCAAATCTTTTCTATATTTTCTTTTTTAATCCATAGCATGCCACTACCAATAGGAGCCGATAAAAATTTATGTAAAGAAGTACCGAAATAATCACAGCCTAAATCAGGAATTTTAAAATCCATCAATCCAAAACTATGGGCTCCATCAACAATGGTTTGAATATTGTGTTTTTTGGCAAGCGCACATAATTTTTTAACTGGCATAATTTGACCTACCCAATTCACCATATGTGTGATGTGAAAAATTTTAGTTTTAGGTGTGATGGCTTTTTCAAAAGCACTTACTATTTCTTCCTCATTTTCAATGGGGTATTGAAAACTAAGTTGGGTATAGATGATTCCTTCTCTCGCTGCTCTTTGTTTCCAAGCATTGATCATATTTGGATAATCCTGTTTGGTTCCTATCACTTCATCACCTGCATTTAAGTTCAATCCAAAAATGACCGTATTCAAAGCTTCTGTAGCATTTCGATTGATGGCAATTTCTTCAGGATCACATCCAGCCAATTGAGCCAACTTATACCTTAATGGCTCTCTACCTTGATCTAAAATTCGCCACATATAATAGGATGGGCCTTCATTGCTCATTTTATTAAATTGCTCTACTGCTTCTTGTACGATTCTAGGACTAGGACTCACCCCTCCATTATTTAAGTTTATAAGTGCAGGATTAACTGTAAACCCTTGCTGAACCACACTCCAATAATCTTCATCCATGGCTAGCTCATTGGGAGACAAATCTTTTTTCTGCAGGTTGACATGTTGGAATGCTGCAGCATGCGCTTGATTAAATAAACTATTGGCTGAAAATGCACCAGCCATTAGGCCTAGGTGTTGTATAAAATTGCGTCTGTTTGCCATAAACTTGAATTGTATAGGGAAGTTAAAAATAATTTGCTAATAAAATCGGATAATCTTCCCTTGACATGCTTTATAATACTAGGTAAAAAACCTAAATTTAGGGGTAGAAAAGCCTTTGATTTGAGATACCTCACTTGTTCCATATTATTATTTCTAGCTTTAAGTAGCCAATTGGGTACTTATGTGGTGTATGTGGTTCAGCAAGAATTGAATAAAGAATATATTGCACAACAAATGGCGCGCAAACTTCCAGAAGAAAAGCTAGTTAAAATAAAAAATAACCATAAGATCAAATGGGAAGAGGCAGGCAAAGAATTTTATTTAGAGGGTGTTTTTTATGATATAGTAACTACTAAAAAAATAGATGGGGAAATATGGTTTTATTGTATCAATGATAAAATGGAAAGTCAATTATATAATCATTACACTGCTTCCTTTAAGACTAACACAGATGCTACACCTACAAGTAAAGAAGGCAAACAAGTTTTAAAATTTTCACTTTCTTATTTTTTACTTTATACTAATGATGAATTAGTTTCATTACAACTATTGAAAAGCAATCATTTTAATTTAATGACACAAGGCTTAAATACAATGGTGTTAAAAGTAAATGCACCTCCCCCACGAATGGCATAGCTTTTTCATGCCTATTACACAGCTCCCCTATTTTATTAGGAGCAATTTTTTTTTAGATATTTTAAATTTTATTGTATGAAACTCAATGGCTTCATCTTATTTATATTTTTATTAAGTTTTCAAGCTGCAATAGCTCAAAACGTTATTTCAGGAAAAGTCCTGGATGTCATCACAGGCAAGCCTTTAGCAAGTGCTACGGTCGTTGTTGGTGATAAAAAAACCACTACCAATACCACTGGAGATTTTACATTAGCTATTTCAAATAATGATAGAATTAATATTTCCTATATCGGATATGAAACCTTCATCTCCTCGGTTAATTTAAATAAAAAATCAAACAGTTTTTACTTAACACCTATTGCTTTGTCTTTGGCGGAAGTAGAAGTGACCAATACCTCTAATCCCAACAAATCTATTTTGTACCAACCAGGTTCTATTGCCAAATTGGGCACTATGGAATTAAATAGAAATACAGGTTTAAATTTAGATGATGCGATTCAAACCAATGTAACAGGCGTTCAAATGAATAGAAGATCTGCCGGGGGTGGACAGCAACTTAATATCAGAGGGTATGGCAATGGCACAAGAGGGACAAGAGGTATCAGCAGTAATTTTGATGGGCAAGGGTATAAAGTGTATTTAAATGGAATACCATTAACAGATGCAGAAGGCATCACTACTATGGATGATATTGATTTTAGTTCTATTGGTAATGTAGAAGTAGTAAAAGGTCCGGCTGGAACCTTGTATGGATTAGCCATTGCAGGTGCGATTAATTTGACCAGTGAAAAAGCAGAAAAAGGAAAAACAAGTATGAGTCAACAAATCCTATTGGGTGAGTATGGTACAAGAAGATTCACCACTACGCTAAAGGCAGGTACTGATAAAACTTCTTTATTGGTGAACTATGGCAATCAACAAACAGATGGTTATACGATGCACAATGCCTCTAAAAAAGATTTTGTAAATGCGATTGCCGACTTGCAACCCAATCAAAAAAACAGTTTTAGTATGTATGCCGGTTATAGCAATAGTTATGATCAACGCTCTGGAGAGTTAACCACCACGCAATTTGATAACAATGATTTTTCAGGCAATCCTGATTATATAAAAAGAGATGGGCATAGCAATGTGGTTAGTTTTAGAACGGGTATCAGTCACATCTATACACATACTCAAAATGTTTCAATTAGTTCCACAGTATATGGTATAGGATTTAATAGCAATGCAAGTTCTGCTGCAGGATGGACTGATAAAAATGCAGTTAATTATGGTTTAAGATCTGCTATCAATACTAAAATTCCTATAACAACTGAAATTACACTAGGTGGTGTTACTGGAATAGAAGTACAGCAACAAGTGGCGCAGGTGGTTGGCTATAGCATGAAACAAAGCCCTTATGATAGTGCGGCTAATTGGGTATATGGAGTGAACCCTTATTGGGTAATCAATACCGCTACTTCAAATATATATGCGACTAGTACCAACCATCATCTTTTTTCAGAATGGACATTAAGCTTACCTAATGATTTTTCTATTTTAGGTGGAATTGGCATAAGCAATATGCATTTAAATTTAAATGATCGATTCAATACAGCTTTAATTACAAGACCTGCAAATTTTGATACAGCATATAAAGGCATGGTGGCACCTCATTTTGCTATCAATAAAGTAATTAATAAGCAGGTATCTATTTATGCTTCTTATAGTACCGGATTTAAAGCGCCCACTAGTTCTTATTTTTATATCACTACCCCAGCTGTTACGAAACCAGTTACCCCTGCCACTGGAAGTTTAAACCATGTGTTGTCTCCTGAGCAAGGTGATCAATTTGAAATTGGATCCAAAGGTCAATTGTTCGCAAACAAATTAACTTATGAACTTGCCTACTTTAATACCGTGTTTTCGAAAAAAATGACTGCTATTGCTGTGGTGTCTCCTGCCTCGCCATCTACTACCCTATATAGTTATGTAGTCAATGGCGGAAAGGAAGTACACAACGGAGTTGAGGCATTGGTAAAATATACGCTATACCAATCTACCAGTAATTTTATAAGTTCAATTAGGCCTTTTGCTAATTTAACTTACTCAAATTTTACTTATGGAGATAATTTTAAAATTCAAAAATCTGTTGTTTTAACCGAAGACTATTCTAATAAAATGGTTGCTGGTGTACCAAAATATATGATCAATGGAGGGGTAGATGTTTTAACCAATATGGGCATATATGGAAACATGACTTATAATTATAAGGACAGAACCCCTATAACTTCAATGAATGATTTTTATGCAACGAGTTATAGCTTAGTCGATGGAAAAATTGGTTATCAAAATAAAATTTCTAATAAAATCAATTTTGATGTTTATGTTGGAGTAACTAACTTGATGGGTATAAAATATCCAATGATGATTTTTGCGAACCAAATGCCTGATGTGTATACTGCCGCTCCTGAAAAACCTTTGGTTTTTGGAGGAGTCAACTTGAAATATAATTTTTAAAAAATAACTATGAAAAAAATAATACTAGGAACCTTAGTTTTTGCAGGTCTTATTTCTTGCGGACGTTTTAAAAACAGAGAAATAGATGGCACTAAAGATATAAGAATTGTTAGTTTGTCAAAACATTTAACAGAATTCACTTTTGCTTTAGGAAAAGGACACAATATTATAGGCGTTGATTGGAGTAGTACTTACCCTGATAGTGCTAAATTAATTAAGCCAGTTGGATATCATAGAGCATTGAATCCAGAAGGGATCATCTCCTTAACACCTGATTTAGTAATGCATAGTAATGACATTGGTCCAGAAACAGTATTGCCACAAATTCAAAAAGCAGGTTTAAGTTGTAAAGCATTTGGCAACGCCAATACCATCGACAGTGCAAAAATGTTATTAAAAGAGTTGGGCGCATTTTTTGGAGTGAGTACAAAAGCAGATTCACTTTGTAAGCTCATGGATGATGGTATAGCCAATGCCAATATTGCTTTAAAAGAAATTAAGATTAAAGATACACCTAGCGTGATGATTATACATTTTGGTAGAGCCAGTAATGTTTATTTTGTAATGAGTGGAAGAAAAGGAGTAGGAGATCAATTGATACAATTAGCGGGTGCTAAAGTAGCACATTATGATGCCAAGGGCGCAAGACAAATAAGTGCAGAATCCATTGCAACAGCCAATCCAGACATTATTATTGCTACCGATTTTGGATACGATCAAATGGGAAGTATGGATAAATTTATAGCAGGTGTGCCTGGTGTGGCTTTAACCAAGGCAGGAAAAAATAAAAGAATAGTAAGGTTTGAAGAACATGATTTAACTTATTATGGTCCAAGAACAGGAGAAAATATTATTCAATTAATGCATTCATTTTATCCAAGTGCCAATGCGACTAAATAATAAAATATTTTTTATTGTTTTAACCTTACTACTAGTATTGGTATTAATTGCTGCCATTGCTTTTGGAGCAGTACAAATATTGCCTTCCGAAATGATGGCGGCATTGATGCATTGGTTTAAGGGGTCGTCCACTAATTCAATTTATGAAAATGTTTTTTTACAATTAAGATTACCAAGAGTTTTATTGTGTGCAATAACAGGCGCCATATTGGCTGTATCTGGTGTACTCATGCAAGGCTTATTTAGAAACCCCGTGGTGGAACCAGGTTTGATAGGAACAAGTGCTGGCGCCGCTTTTGGTGCTTCTATCGTATTTAGTTTAAGCCCTTTTATGTCACCGGTTTTTAAAAGTGTTTTAGGACCTTTTTTAGTACCTGTATTTGCATTTATGGGAGGATTAGCAGCTACCTACTTAGTGTATAGTCTTGCAAAAAATAATAAAAGAGTGTCCATACTGCCTCTCTTATTAGTAGGCATGGCAATCAATGCCATTGGGTTAAGTGGGGTTGGACTAATGACTTATATTGCTAGAGACCCGCAAGCAAGAAGTATTACCTTTTGGAATTTAGGTACTTTCTCAGGGGCTTCTTGGTTTCAAGTAGTTGTAACAGGTATGGTTGCATTGGTTTGTATTTTCATTTCTTTTCGACAAGCCAAAAAATTAAATGTTTTATTATTAGGTGAACAAGAAGCAGGTTACTTAGGGGTAGAAGTGAATAAATTAAAAACAGGTATTTTAATAGTGAATACCGCCATGGTTTCTGTGGCCACAGCCTTTGTTGGCGTGATTGCCTTTATGGGCTTAATTGTACCGCATGTATTAAGACTGCTTATTGGAAGTGATAATCGAAAATTAATACCAGCTTCCATACTTATGGGTGCTTTATTATTAACCGTGGCCGATATGGGTGCTCGACTTTTATTAGCCCCTGCTGAAATGCCTATTGGTATCATTACTTCTATTATAGGCGCACCCTTGTATATTTTTCTGTTGAAGAAATATCATTTTAATCAAAACGATTTGTAATTATGATAACAGCAGAACAAATAAAATATAGTGTTGGACAAAAAAATATTATAAACAATATTTCTATTCAATTTTTACCAGGTAGATGTAATTTAATCATTGGTCCCAATGGATCAGGTAAGTCCACGCTTATTAAATTATTAAGCGGAGAACTTGAAAATTATGATGGAAGGATAATGTATAATAACTCCGATATCAAAACCTTTACAAAACTAAAAATGGCGGCCTCTAGAGCGGTTTTGAGTCAACAAACAGAATTGAGTTTTCCTATGATGGTGGAAGAAGTGGTTATGCTGGGAAGAAATCCGCATTTTGATTTTAACCCTTCTACAAAAGACCTAGAAATTGTAAAAGAAGTTATTGCCTTATTAGATTTAAATAGCTTTATTCATAGAAATTATCAAACCCTAAGTGGGGGAGAAAAACAACGCGTACATTATGCACGCGTGCTCGCACAAATTTGGGAAGTCCCCAAAGGCGAACAGCGATATTTATTTTTAGATGAACCTTTGAATAATTTAGATATTTATTATCAAGAACTATTTTTATCGATGGCCGTTTCTTTATTAAATGAAACCACTACTTTAATTGGCGTAGTACATGATATTAATATTGCCATGCGCTATGCAGATTCTTTATGTTTCTTAAAAGAAGGCGCTATCATTAAAAATGGCGCCCCAGAAAAAATCGTGGACGCCATTTTGATTAAGGAAGTATTTAATGTAGATACGCAAATTATGGCGCATCCTTCATCGGGCAAACCTATTGTACTATTTTAGGTTTATCAATAGCTTTATATTTTAGGAATGCTATATCCGTTATGGTATGTCTTGGTGAAGTATTCTTTATTTATTGCATCATCTGTAAATAAATTTTTACTCACATCCCAGTTTACTTTTTTACCAGAGCGATAAGCAATATTACCCATCTGTGCAATCGTTGCAATATGTGCGCCTTCTTCAATCGGGCAATGTAAACTTCCTGGTGTATTGTTGCGAATAGCGTTGGTGAAATTTAACCAATGCAAATTAACCCCATTGTCTTCACTCTTATGAAGTGGAATGGCTACTTTATTTTTTGATTGTATTTCTTCAATCACCTCCCAACCGCCTCTATCTAAAACAAGGGTACCGTTATTACCAATAAATGCAATGCCATGATTACGACCATAAGAACCGTTGTCAATACCCATTGCAGAATCCCATACTAAATTAAATTTATCAAATTCATATAGCGTAGTTAAAGTGTCGGGTGTTTCTTCGGCTAATTCTGGGTAAGCAAATTTGCCACCTAATGCACTTACACTTTTTGGATTACCAGCTTTCATCCCTTGAATAGCGTAATCTAATAAATGCACACCCCAATCTGTCATCAATCCACCTGCATAATCCCAGAACCATCTAAAATGAAAATGGAATCGGCTTGCATTAAATTCACGTAAAGGAGCAGGGCCCAACCAAGTTTTATAATCAACTCCAGCAGGTGGTGCGCTATTTGGCACAACAGGTTGAGGACGCATCCAACCTTGATAACACCAAACCTTAGTGGTACGAATATTTCCTAACTGTCCAGAGTGCACCACATCTAATGCATCTTTAAAATGTTTTTGACTTCTTTGCCATTGACCCACTTGCACAATACGATTGTATCTATTTTTAGCTGCAATCATCGTATTACATTCTCCAATTGAATTTCCTGCTGGCTTTTCTACATATACATGTTTGCCCGCTGCACAAGCGTCAATCATTTGCAGTGCATGCCAATGATCGGGTGTGCCTACAATGACAATATCAATATCTTTTCTTTCCAACATTTTTCTATAGTCACTATAGGTATCAATTTTAGTGACGCTAGGTTGTTTGATAAGTAATTCGGCTTTTCTTTTATTTAATACATTCTCATCAATATCACATAAAGCAACTACTTCCACATTTTTTACGGATAGCGCACCTACTGTGTTGGCCCATCCCATTCCATTTACCCCAATGGTTCCTACTCTTAATGTATCGGTGTTAAAAATTTTACTACTTGCAAATAAATTTGAAGTGATAAGCGCTCCAGAAGTTAATGCAGTATTTTTTAAAAAAAGACGTCTGCTGTTCATATGTAAATCGTTTAAGGTTAAAAAATAAGGCCAGTTAAATATAATAATTTTTTCTCCTACACTTATATTTAAAAGCGCTTATTTTTAGCCTCCAAAGAACCTGCATAAGGACTAGCATAAAAACTTGCCCATATTTCAGGGAAGCTAGGCTTGGTCAATACATGTAAATACTGAAAAATTTACCTATCATAATATTTTGTATTTTTATTTTATAAAATAAGGTAATTTTATAATTAATTCAAAAAATAAACAAAATGAAAATTTTATTTGCAATTGCCTTTCTCTTAATTTCTGTTGCCGGAATCTCTCAAAATAATAATGTACCACCAGTCATCAAGACTGCTTTTACGAAATCATTTAATAATGTAAGTGATGTCAAATGGGAGAAAGAAGGAAAGAGTTACGAAGTAAATTTTGTTCAGAATGCTAATAAAATGTCTGCTGTTATAGATGAACAAGGAAAAATTTTGGAAATAGAATCTGAAATAAAAATATCATCATTACTTCCTCAAATCCTTAGTTATATGAACGAAAATTATAAAGGAAAAGAATTAATTGGCGCATCAAAAATTAATAATGAAAATGGTAGTATTCATTATGAAGCATTGATAAAAGGCAAGGGCATTGTTTTTGATTCAAAAGGGATGTTTTTAAAAGTGATTAAAGATTAAATTGAAATTTAAAAATAAAAAAAGAGACCTCTCATAAAAAGTCTCTTTTTTTATAGAATTAAGCGGGCGATTCTAAGTGCCTTATTTTCTTGTGAAAACTAAAACTTGAAATGTTCCTGGAATCATTTTAGGTCTTGATTTATCGCCAGGTTCCTGCTTTTCAAAGTCGGCAGTAGGTAGGTAAATATTGTGTGTAGATTCATCATTGCCAATGGTTCTAGCTCCTTTTTTAGTTTTTAAAGTTTCAATTACTTTAAAATCAGTAGCACTATTTTCTTTAATTACAGTTAAGGTACCTTCTCCATTAGAAGTAAAAATAAATTTTAATTTATTGTCAAATGCAACTCCATCACAACCATCGCCAATAGGTAATTTATCAACCACTTTACCATTGGTAGCGTCTAGTACAATTAATTGTTTTTCACAACCTGCAAACAAACGATGCGTAGCATTGTCAATGGCTAAACCAGTGGGAGACTCACCAGGCATGATGGACCAATGAGCCAATACCACATTTTTTGTAATGTCGATGTCTACAATTTCATTTTTGTCTTCCACATTCACATAGACATGACCTGCATTATTGCTTACTGCAGTTTCAGGTTTTCCACCCACTGGAATGGTGGCTACTACT
>Ga0114964_10000046_pt1 | contig 87423 bp, 88 predicted proteins | sample C_131016_MF_Meta_FD_92638 | JGI IMG/M metagenome (GOLD analysis project Ga0114964, IMG submission 92638) | Freshwater microbial communities from Lake Croche, Canada to study carbon cycling - C_131016_MF_MetaG | ecosystem: Environmental > Aquatic > Freshwater > Lake | place: Lake Croche, Canada... | reverse complement strand
TGCCCACCCACATGGACATAGACAAAAAACTGGTGATGGGCAGTTTGTTGTTTGGAGCCGGTTGGGGCTTGGCGGGTTTTTGCCCTGGCCCTGCTCTGGTGTCGATGGCGGATGGCCAACCCAAGGCGCTGGTGTTTGTCTTGGCCATGTTGGTCGGCATGCTGGGCTTTGAGTGGATGGACCGTTTTGTGCACGCACCCCGCAAATCCAAACTGAACGCCGTTTGAATCTCACGATAGACAAATCCAAAGCTCACATGGTGGACCGATGACTGCACTGCCAAGCTGGCTCCCCACTGTTCCGATGTTGGCGTGGGGTCGTCAATACAACCGAGAAACCTTCACCAGCGACATGGTGGCGGCACTCATCGTCACCATCATGTTGATCCCGCAAAGCTTGGCCTATGCTTTGTTGGCAGGCCTGCCGCCTGAGGTGGGTTTGTACGCCAGCGTGGCGCCCTTGCTGCTCTATGCTGTGTTGGGCAGCAGCCGTGTCTTGGCGGTGGGGCCTGTGGCCGTGGTGTCTTTGATGACCGCTGCGGCGGTGGCAGAACATGCGGCGGCGGGGACGCATGCTTATTGGCAAGTGGCCATCACGTTGGCGTTTTTGTCGGGCGGCATGTTGTTGATCATGGGGTTTTTGAGATTGGGCTTTTTGGCGAATTTTTTAAGCCATCCCGTGATCTCTGGCTTCATTTCGGCCTCGGGTTTGTTGATCGCCTTGAGCCAAATCAAAACCCTCATGGGCGTGAAAGCCGAGGGCCACAATTTTGTGGAGCTGCTGTCTGCACTGATGCACCAAGCGTCTCATCTGCACCTGCTCACCTTGGGTGTGGGCATCGCTGCCACGGTGTTTTTGTTTTGGGTCCGCAAGGGCTTGAAACCCCTGCTCATGGCTGCAGGCCTTCAGCCGAAGCTGGCCGATGTGCTGGCCAAGGCCGGCCCTGTGGTCGCCATTGCCTTGACCGCGCTGTTGGCTTGGGCGCTGGACTGGCAAGGCCAAGGCATGAAATTGGTGGGCACCGTGCCGCAAGGCTTGCCCCCGCTCACCGCGCCACTGTGGGACTTGGCCTTGTGGCAAAAGTTGTGGGTGCCCGCGCTGCTGATCAGCGTGGTGGGGTTTGTCGAATCGGTGTCGGTGGGCCAAACCTTGGCCGCCAAACGTCGTCAACGCATTGAGCCCGACCAAGAGTTGGTGGCCTTGGGTGCCAGCAACTTGTCGGCAGCCTTCACTGGCGGCTTTCCTGTGACCGGTGGTTTCGCCCGCTCTGTGGTCAATTTTGACGCCGGCGCTGTCACGCCTGCCGCAGGCGTTTACACGGCGGTGGGCATCACCCTGGCCTCGCTTTTTTTAACCCCTGCGCTTTACTATCTGCCGCAGGCCACACTGGCCGCCACCATCATCGTGGCGGTGCTTTCTTTGGTCGACTTTGGTATGTTGAAATCCACTTGGCGTTTCTCCAAACTCGACTTCATCGCCGTGGCCACCACTTTGCTGGCCACCTTGTGGCTGGGTGTGGAAACGGGTTTGGTGCTCGGTGTGCTGGTGTCTTTGGCGCTGTTTTTGTTCCGAGCCAGCCGACCCCACATCGCCTGCGTGGGCCTTGTTCCCGGCACCGAGCATTTCCGCAATGTGCTTCGCCACGATGTATTGACCAGTCCCAAGCTGGTCTGCCTGCGGGTGGATGCCAGCTTGTTTTTTTGCCAATGCCCGTGGTGTGGAGGACCGCATCAACGCCGAGGTGGCAGCGCGACCAGGCTTAGAGTACCTTGTGTTGCAATGCGCTGCGGTGAACGACATCGACGCCAGTGCCTTGGAAAGCCTGGAGGCCATTGCGAACCGAATGAAAGACGCTGGTATTGCCCTGCATTTGTCTGAGATCAAAGGCCCTGTCATGGACAAACTCAACACCACCCATTTTTTGCAGCATTTGCAGGGGAGGGTGTTTTTGACCAATTACCAAGCCATTCAAGCGCTCACGCCTGAGGTCATTCGGTGAGTTGGATGCAATGGCGTCTGGTGCCCCCGACAGGAATCGAACCTGTATCACTCCCTTAGGAGGGGAGAGTTCTATCCATTGAACTACGGTGGCGGTGAAAACCCAATTTTACAGGGCGATCATTAACCCGCTGAGCCGTTGCCAGAGATTAACCATCCACGCCATCGACCAGTGCCAAGTGGCCTTCTGAGTGGGCTTGTCGCAGCGGCAAAATCGCTTGGTATTCAGGGCCGTGGTACCAAGCTTCGGCTGCCGAGCGGCTGGGGAATTCGATCACAACACGGCGAGCGCCTTGGGCTTGGCCCTCGAGCTGGGTCGAGGTGCCGCCCCGGACCACATAGTGACCGCCGTATGGGGCAATGGTGCCGGGCACCTTTTGGGCGTACTGCCCATAACCCTCGGGGTTGTGGACAGTGACTTCTCCAACGATATAGGCTTTGGCCATGGATTTCTTTCGGATGACTTGACAAAGAATGACGCGATCAAGAATAACGCCTATGGTGCAAAACGTCTAATTGTGCACAATGGACATTTTGACCAGTGAGGTGTTCATGTCGGTTCATTCTTTGCATCCTGTCGGCTCGTCCGATCCCGTTCACCGTGCCAAAGTGCACTTGGCAGCCTCCCTGCGCATGGCAGTGACCGATGAACTCGAAGAAGGCATTGACAACCATTTCACCATGACGGTGCCTGGCCGCGCGGGCCAGTATTTGGTCTTGCCTTTCGGCTTGCATTGGTCTGAGGCCCGGGCCAGTGACATGATCGTCTTTGACGAAGAAGGTCGCACCCTCGAAGGCCACGGCGTGGTGGAATTGTCGGCACAGTGCATCCATGCGCCGCTGCACCGCATCACCGGCGCCAATGTGGTCTTGCATACGCATCAGCACTGGGCCATGGCGCTCAATATGCTCAAGGACAATCGCTTGGTTTCAGCCAGTCAGACGGCGGCATTTTTTGACGGGCAAATTGCCTATGACGACCACTACCAGGGCCTGGCCAGCTCGGTCACAGAAGGTGAACGCTTGGCCGCATGTTTGGGCGATAAGCCGATTTTGTTCATGAAAAACCATGGCGTGGTCGTGACCGGCGAAACCGTGGCCCAAGCTTACCGCCGCATGTACAAACTCGAACGGGTCTGCCGCGCCCAGGTGATGGCCTTGTCCACCGGTCAGCCGATTGAAGTGCTCAGCCCCGAGGTGATCGCCCGCGTCAAAACGCCATCACCCGAAGACCGCCACCCCCGAGCCGAGCGCGAGCGTTTGTTCTTTGAAGCCCGCATGCGGGTGCTGGACCGCGAGTTGCCTGGCTACGCGGACTGATCACAAGGCGTGATGGACTTTACTTGCTCATCATCCGCATCGCGTCTTCGAGTCCTTTGAGGGTCAGCGGGAACATGCGCTGACTCATCAATTGCTGAATGATGGCGATGCTTTGGCGGTACTGCCACACCCCTTGGGGCTCGGGGTTGATCCATGCAAATTTGGGGAAGGTGTGCGTCAATCTTTGAAGCCACTCGGCGCCGGCTTCTTCGTTGTTGTACTCCACACTGCCGCCGGTTTGCAAAATTTCATAGGGACTCATGGTGGCATCACCAATGAAGATGAGCTTGTAGTCCTTGTTGTATTTGCGCAGAATGTCCCAGGTCGGGAACTTTTCGGCGTACCGGCGCTTGTTGTTCTTCCACATGAAGTCGTACACACAGTTGTGGAAGTAGTAAAACTCGAGGTGCTTGAACTCGGCCTTGGCGGCTGAAAACAATTCTTCCACCCGCGCAATGTGGTCGTCCATCGTGCCGCCCACGTCCATGAGCAGCAAAACTTTCACATTGTTGTGCCGCTCGGGCACCATTTTGATGTCCAAAAAACCCGCATTGGCGGCGGTGGAGCGGATGGTGTCGGGCAAGTCCAGTTCATCGGCCGAGCCTTCGCGGGCAAATTTACGCAGGCGGCGCAACGCCACCTTGATGTTGCGGGTGCCCAGTTCTTGGGTGTCGTCATAGTCTTTGTAGGCGCGCTGCTCCCAGACCTTGACGGCGCTGCGGTTGCCGCCTTTGCCGCCAATGCGCACGCCCTGGGGGTTGTAGCCGCCATTGCCAAAGGGGGAGGTGCCGCCGGTGCCGATCCATTTACTGCCGCCTTCGTGACGTTCTTTTTGTTCTTCGAGACGCTTTTTGAGCGTGTCCATCAACTCGTCCCAGCCCATTTTGTCGATGGCCGCTTTTTGTTCGGGCGTGAGTTCTTTTTCCAGAATTTTTTGCAACCAATCCAGCGGCACCTCTTGGGTGAAGTCGGTCAGCATCTCAACACCCTTGAAGTAGGCGCCAAAGGCTTTGTCGAACTTGTCAAAGTGCTTTTCGTCTTTGACCATGACCGTGCGGCTCAGATGGTAAAAGTCGTCAATGCTGCAGGATTCTGTGGTCGGGCCCACCACATTGGCCTGCAAGGCTTCGAGCAGGGTCAGGTACTCGCGCACCGAGACGGGGACTTTGGCGGCGCGCAGGGTGTAGAAAAAGTCGATCAACATGGCGTGAGCTTTTCAGGAGTTGCGGGGGCGCTGGAGTTGGTAGTCCAGATGCGTTTTGACACTCGGCCACTCACTGGCCAGGATGCTGTAGACGCAGGTGTCTCGCAGTGCGCCATGCGCCAAGGGGTGGTTGTTGATCTGGTGGTTGCGCAGCACGCCGTCGAGCTTGGCGCCCAGGCGCTCGATGGCGCGGCGGCTTTGCTGGTTGAAGAAATGCGTGCGAAATTCCACCGCAATGCAGTTCAGTTGCTCGAAAGCATGGGCCAACAAGAGGCGCTTGGCTTCGGTGTTCAGCGGCCCGCGTTGCACGCTGCGGCGGTACCAGGTGGAGCCAATTTCGACACGGCGGTTGGCGGCGTCGATGTTCATGTAGGTGGTCATGCCCACGGCGCGGCCACTGGCGGGGTCGATGACGGCAAAGGCCGTCATGCCGCCTTGGCTTTGCAAGCCCAGGCGGCGGGTGATTTCGGCCTGCATGCTGTCGGGTGCGGGAATCGCGGTGTACCAATGCGTCCACAGCGCCCCATCCTTGACCGCGTCAACCAAATCGTCATGGTGCGAGAGGTTCAACGGCTGCAAATGAACATGTTGGCCCGTGAGGCTCAGGGGTGCTGCAAAGGGTGTCATGCGGGGTCGGCCTTTTCAGGGTTTGTTTTTCTGCTTGGCGCCCCAGGCTTTGGCTGCCTGCAAGCCAATGCCGCCGCCCAGGCTGACCAACAAGATGGCCACCAAAGTACCAGGCCCGTATCCGGCCGCAAAGATGTCCAAGCCCAGCCAGCGGCCGATCCAAAAGCCGGCCAGGCTGCCGCCCAGAAAGCCAATGGCATCTGCAAAGCCTTCTTTCAAAAGGGGCTGGCGCTGCATGGCTTTAACGGTTGCGCTGGTTCATGAACACCAGCTTTTCAAACAAAGTGACGTCTTGCTCGTTTTTGAGCAAAGCCCCCACCAAGGGCGGCACCGAAACCTTTTGGTCAGCACTTTGCAGGGCTTCGAGCGGAATGTCTTCGGCCACCAAGAGTTTGAGCCAGTCCAGCAACTCGCTGGTGGAGGGTTTCTTTTTCAGGCCCGGCAGATTGCGCACATCGTAAAAAGTTTTCAGGGCCACGGCCAACAACTCTTGTTTGAGTGTGGGGAAGTGCACCGCCACGATTTGCTTCATCGTTTCCGCTTCGGGGAACTTGATGTAGTGAAAGAAGCAACGGCGCAAAAAAGCGTCGGGCAACTCTTTTTCGTTGTTGGAGGTGATGAACACCACCGGACGGGTTTTGGCTTTGATCAGTTGGCGGGTTTCGTAGCAATAAAACTCCATCCGGTCAATTTCGCGCAACAAGTCATTCGGGAACTCGATGTCAGCCTTGTCGATCTCGTCAATCAAAATGGCCACCGGCTCATCGGCGGTAAAGGCCTGCCAGAGCACACCTTTGATGATGTAGTTTTCAATGTTTTTGACCTTCTCGTCACCCAATTGGCTGTCTCGCAGACGGCTGACCGCATCGTATTCGTAGAGGCCTTGCTGGGCTTTGGTGGTCGATTTGATGTGCCATTGCAGCAGTTGGAGGCCCAGCGCCTCGGCCACTTCTTCGGCCAGCATGGTTTTGCCGGTGCCGGGTTCACCTTTGACCAACAGGGGCCTTTTGAGGGTGATCGCCGCATTCACGGCCAAGGTGAGGTCTTGTGTCGAGACGTAATTGTCAGTGCCTTGAAATTTCATGATGAAGTCGGTTTTTGGGTGGCAAAAAAATGAAGTTCTCAGGATAAACCGGATTCGGCCGATATAATCCGCAATTGATTTTTTCTCAATCTACACGTGATTGTGTTCTCAAAATGAACAAGTTGTTGTCCTCTCTGTTTGCCTTGGCTGTCGCTTCTGTGACGTCCCTGTCTGTTCATTCCCAAGAGCTCAAGGGGGATGCCAAAGCGGCAGAGCAAAAAATTGCGATGTGCATTGGTTGTCACGGCATCAAAGGCTACCAAGCCAGCTTTCCTGAGATTTACAAAGTCCCGATGATCTCCGGCCAAAACGCCAAGTACATCGCTTCTGCTTTGCACGCCTACCAAAAGGGTGACCGTAAGCACCCCACCATGCGCGGTATTTCAGCCAGTTTATCGGACCAAGACATGGCGGACATCGCCGCTTACTATCAGCAACATGGCCAAACTCAAGCGCCTGCGCCAGTCGCGGCTGCACCCGACGCCAAAGTGGCCGAGTTGCTGAAAAAAGGCGCCTGTGTGTCTTGCCACGGTGACAACTTCTCCAAACCCATCGATCCGGGTTACCCCAAAATTGCCGGTCAGCACAAAGATTATTTGTTTGTGGCCCTGAAGTCTTACAAAACTGAAAACATGGCCACCTGGGGTCGCGCCAATGGCGTGATGGGTGGCATCGCCAAGCAATACTCCAACAACGAATTGAAAGCCTTGGCCGGCTATGTGGGCTCCCTTGACGGCGAGTTGAAGACCGTGCCTCAGTCCAAATTCCGTTGAGATAGCCCCTGCGTTCTTTCACAAAAGCCCGCTTGAGCGGGCTTTTGTATTGGGGGGGTCAATCGCGGGTGGCGTGCCTTTGAACGCAAGCCACGTAAGCCTCGCCGTCAGGCATGCGGCCCGCTTTTTGGCTCTCATAGACCATGCTGCCCAGGCATTCCATGGCTTGGTGGTGTGCGTCGTGCAATGAGTTGAGCCTGTGGGTCAGCAACTCCACCGCTTGCCGGATACCCCGGGGTTGGTCGATGCTGCACTGCTCACTGATGGACAGGTGCATGGACAAATGCAAAAAGGGGTTTTCTTTGTGGGGGTCGACTACGTGCATGCTGGCCAGCGCGCTGTCGACATCGGCCAGTGCTGCATGGTATTGGGGGTGCTCACCGATCCATTGACTGACCAGCATTTCTATGGGCTCCAAGGGGGCTGGGGTTTGTGCTTTGGCGTAGACGCCGCAAAAAAATCGCCGCACATCGGCTTGGGAAGGTTGGATCAGCATGGACTGCATTGTCGCAGGCGCGCAAATCCTGTGCCCCGTGTGCCAAGCATCGACTTGCACTGACCCTATACTGCTTCCTTTTTTGACCTGAGATAACGCCCATGAATCAAGCCTTTATTTGCGATGCCATCCGTACACCTTTCGGCCGCTACGGTGGTGCCTTGTCCAGCGTGCGCACCGATGATTTGGGCGCTGTTCCCTTGAAGGCCTTAATGGCTCGCAATCCGAGCGTGGACTGGGCTGCCGTCACGGATTTGATCTACGGTTGCGTGAACCAAGCAGGTGAAGACAACCGCAACGTGGGCCACATGAGCAGTTTGCTCGCGGGTTTGCCCATGGAGTTGCCCGGTTGCACGATCAACCGGCTGTGCGGCTCGGGCATGGACGCCATCGGAACCGCAGCGCGCGCCATCAAATCGGGTGAAGCCAGTCTGATGATCGCCGGTGGTGTGGAAAGCATGAGCCGCGCGCCCTTTGTCATGCCCAAGGCCGAGAGCGCTTTCAGTCGCAACAACACGGTGTATGACACCACCATCGGCTGGCGCTTCATCAACAAGTTGATGAAAGAAACCTATGGCGTCGACTCGATGCCCGAGACGGCCGAAAACGTGGCGACTGATTTCAAAATCGAACGCGAAGCACAAGACCTGATGGCTTACAACAGCCAGTTGCGTGCCGTGGCCGCGATCAAGGCGGGGCATCTGGCGCGTGAAATTGTCGGTGTGAGCATCCCTCAGAAAAAGGGCGACGCGCTTGTGGTGGACACCGATGAACATCCCCGCGAAACCAGCCTGGAAGCTTTGGCCAAACTCAAAGGCGTGGTGCGTCCTGACGGCACCGTGACTGCAGGCAATGCTTCGGGTGTGAACGACGGCGCTTGTGCCGTCCTGCTGGCCGACGAAGCGACGGCTGCCAAGCAAGGCTTGACGCCCAAGGCCCGTGTGGTCGGTATGGCCACGGCGGGCGTGGCACCCCGCATTATGGGCATTGGCCCGGCCCCGGCCACACGCAAAGTATTGGCCCAGACGGGATTGACCCTGGACCACATGGACGTGATCGAGTTGAACGAAGCCTTTGCGGCGCAAGGCCTGGCGGTAATGCGCATGCTGGGCCTCAAAGACGATGACACCCGCGTGAATGCCTGGGGTGGCGCGATTGCGTTGGGTCACCCTTTGGGCGCTTCAGGTGCGCGTTTGGTGACCACGGCCATCAACCGTTTGCAACAGACGGCTGGTCGGTATGCGCTGTGCACCATGTGCATCGGCGTAGGTCAAGGCATTGCATTGATCATTGAACGCGTTTGATTTTTAATGGCCTCAAGGAGATTCACAATGCGAGCAGCTTGGTACAGCCACAATGGAGAAGCCAAAGACGTGTTGGTGGTGGGCGAGATGCCTCTGCCAGAGCCCGGCCCGGGCGAGGTGAGGGTGCGGCTGCACACCTCGGGCGTCAATCCCTCTGATGTCAAATCGCGTCGTGCCCGCCCTGTGGTCGATCCGCGCATCGTGCCGCACAGCGATGGAGCCGGCGTGATTGACGCCGTGGGCCAAGGCGTGCCCGCTCATCGTTTGGGGGAGCGTGTCTGGATCTGGAACGGCCAGTGGGCCAGGCCCTTGGGCACTGCGAGTACTGGCATGGCCTTGCCTTCCGAGCAGGCGGTGTTGTTGCCTGAGGGCGTGGATTTTGCAGCGGGCGCTTGCCTGGGCATCCCGGCCCTCACTGCCCTGCAGGCCGTGCGTTTGTCAGGGGACTTGAAAGATCAAACCGTGTTGGTCACCGGAGCTTCTTCTGCGGTTGGGCATTACATCACGCAGCTGGTGACTTTGGCGGGAGGCCATGTGATCGGAACAGTGGGCTCGCCTCAAAAGGCGGCACATGCCCAAGCAGCTGGCATGCAGGAGGCCATTTTTTACAAAACCGAACCGGTGGCCGATCGCGTCAAAGCGCTGACCGGTGGCAAAGGTGTGTCGGTCATCATCGACATGGATTTTGCCAGCACGTCTGAGCTGGTGAGCGCTGGCGCTTTGGCTGCCCATGGCACGGTGGTCTGTTACGGCTCCAATGCGCCGCAGGTGCCTGTCAACTTCAGGGCCATGTTGTTTGGCTCCATCGCCTTGAAGTTTTTCCTGGTCTATGACCTGACGGCGCAAGACCGCGCATGGGGGCTGGAACGGTTGACGGCGCTGTTGAAGGCAGGGCAACTGCAACACAGCATTGGGCCGCGATTCTCGCTAGATCAGATCGTGCAGGCGCATGAAACCGTGGAAGCGGGTCAATCCCTGGGCAATGTGGTCGTGGATTTGATGTGAACCCAGCCCCTGGCTCAATGCGCCCCGCCTGCATCGGTAGCGCCCGGCCCGCCTGCCGCCGAGGGTAAAGGCACCGGTCTTTTGGTCATCCAAATGAAGCCAATCAGGCCGATGAAGATGCAGGCCGAGGCCAGAAAAATATCATCCGCAGCGCGGGTGTAGGCTTGCTGATCGATCAAGCGGTTGATTTGTAGCAGCGCTTGCGCTGGGCTCAAACCCGTGGCTTGGAGCGACGCCATGGTGACGCCAAAAACCCCTTGGCCTTGTATCAACAACTCACTCAGGTGCGCATGGTGCAAAGCGGCCCGGCTGTCCCACAGGGTGGTGGCAATCGATGTGCCCATGGCCCCTGCGGTGATGCGGGTGAAGTTGCTCAGGCCAGCCGCTGACGGAATCCGCTCAGGCGGGATGCCACTCAGCGTGAGGGTGGTCAAGGGGATGAAGAACATGGCCATGGCTGCGCCTTGCAGCACAGTGGGAATCAGGATGTGCATCAAATCCGTTTGCACTGTGAACTGCGCGCGCATCCACAAGACAATGGCAAAGCCGATGAATGCAATGGTGGCCATGCGGCGTGGGTCCCAGACGGTGACTTTTTTGCCGATCAAAGGTGTGATCAAAATCGCCAACAAACCCACCGGGGCCAGGGCCACGCCGGCGTTGGTGGCGGTGTAACCCATCCATTGTTGCAACCACAAGGGCAGCAGCACCACATTGCCAAAGAACAGCGCATAAGCTACAGACAAAGAGAATGCGCCATACGAAAAATTGCGGCCTTTAAAGAGGCGTAAATCCACCACCGGGTGCTTCTCGGTGAGCTCCCACACCACGAACACGGCAAAGGCGACCAAGGCCACCAAGCCCAAACCGACGATGGTGCTGGAGGCAAACCAGTCAAGCTCCTTGCCTTTGTCCAGCATGAGCTGCAAAGCGCCCACCCAAATGACCAGCAGGCTCAGCCCGATGGTGTCGATGGGCAATTTACGGATGGGTGTTTCGCGGTGTCGGTAGGTGCCCCAAGTCAGGGCAGCGGCAAACAAACCCACCGGCACATTGATGTAAAAAATCCACGGCCAAGACATGCTGTCGGTGATCCAGCCGCCAAGCAAAGGCCCCGCCACCGGTGCGACCAAGGTGGTCATGCCCCATAAGGCCAAGGCAGTGCCGGCTTTGGCGCGCGGGTAACTGCTCAGCAAAAGCGTTTGCGACAGCGGAATCATCGGCCCGGCCACGAGGCCTTGCAGCACCCGAAAGAAAACCAGCATTTCCAAGGAATGTGCGAGGCCGCACAGCCAACTGGCCAACACAAACAACAACACGCTCATGGTGAACAAACGCACCGCGCCAAAGCGTTGTGTCAGCCAGCCGGTCAGGGGCACGGCAATCGCGTTGGCAATGCCAAAGCTGGTGATGACCCAGGTGCCTTGACCCGGGCTCACGCCCAGATCTCCCGAAATGGCGGGTATCGATACGTTGGCAATGGAAGAGTCCAGCACGTTCATGAACGTGGCCAAGGACAAGCAGAGCGTGCCCAGCCACAGCGCCGTGCCGTGCAAGGGCGGGATCGCCGCAGGAGAGTGCGCAGGGGTTGAACTCACCACCTTCAGCGCGCAGGGCGACCCAGGTTGGCGGCAATGATCTGCGAAACCCGTTGGTCGGCGGCTTGGCTTGGGGCTTCAAAGACTGAGGTGATGACGGCGGGTGCTGTGCGCGGTGTGTCATTCAAGGCTTTGCCTTTGAGGTCAGCGGTGTCGATCGTCACGTCCATGGACAGGCCCACCCGCAAGGGGTGCTCAGTCAAGTCCTTCGGATCGATGGCAATGCGCACCGGTACACGTTGGACAATTTTGATCCAATTGCCGGTGGCGTTTTGTGCAGGCAACAGGGCAAAGGCCGCGCCGGTACCGGCGCCCAAACCGATGACGGTGCCGTGGTAGATCACTTCAGTGCCGTACACATCGGCCTGCATTTCGGCCGCTTGACCGATACGGATGTTGTCGAGCTGGCTTTCTTTGAAGTTGGCATCGACCCACAATTGGTTCAGTGCCACGAGGGTCATCAAGGGCGCGCCTGCGGGCACGCGCTGGCCGAGTTGAACGCCGCGTTTGGCCACATGGCCATCCACCGGTGCGAGCAGCTCCAGGCGCTGCAGTGCCAGATAAGCTTCGCGCACTGTGGCGGCGGCTCGTTGCACGCTGGGGTGAGCTGGCACGGTCGTGCCGTCGGTTTGGGTTTGACTGGCACTCAATTGTTCGCGCGCGGCGGCTACAGCCGATTGCGCTGCAGCCACAGCACTTTGGGTGGCGGTGGCTTGGGCCTGGGCGTGCTGGAATTCTTCTTTGCCGATGGCGCCGCTGGCCACCAAGGGGGTGCGGCGTTGCACGTCTTGCTGGGCGCGAACGGCTTCGGTTTGCATTCGGACCAGTTCAGCTTCACGTGTTTGAACTTGGGCTTTCAAGGTGCTGTTGTTGGCAAACAAGCTGCGCACCTCACGCACAGTTTGGGCCAGCTGCGCTTCGGCTTGCGCCAACGCAACCCGTGCATCTGCACCGTCGAGTTTGACCAGCACTTGACCGGCTTTGACGTAGTCGGTGTCGTCGGCCCCGATGGCCACCACCGTGCCGCCCATTTGCGGTGTGATCTGCACCACGTGACCTGCCACATAGGCGTTGTCGGTGTTTTGATGGTGACGGCCATGCAGCCAGTGCCAGCCGCTCCAGGCCAGGCCAGCGATGAGCACAGCGCTGGCGATCCAGGTCAGGCCACGGCGGCGAGCGGTTTTGAATTCAGGGGTGTTCAGTTCGGTCATGAGATGCTTTCGGTCAAAAAGGCGGGCGTGGATGCACTTTGAAAAGTGCATCCGCCTCCAAAATTTAGGGCTTGGCCTTGTGGCTCGATGCCAGTGGGCGGGGTGATGGCGGGGTGTCTTCTTGCCAACCGCCACCCAGTGCTTTCATGAGGTTGATGCGGTTATCAAGTTGGCGGGCTCGCACCTCCACGCGCGCGCGGCTTTGGAGCAGAACGGCGGTTTCAGCAGACAGTACGTTCAGCTGGTTGCCCAGCCCTGCATCGAAACGTTGCTGCGCGATGGCGAGGTTTTTTTGGGCGCTCACCCCGGCAGCGGTTTGCAACTCGGCTTGACGCATCAGCGATTGGTCCGAGCTGATGGCATCGGCGCTTTCTTTGACTGCTTCCAACACAGTGAAGTTGTATTGCGATACAGCCATGTCCAGCTCGGTCTGTTTGCCGGCGAGTTGCGCCTGAAGTCGTCCGCCATCAAACAGTGGCAAGCGCAAGGCTGGACTGACACCTATTTGGCCGCTGTCGGCATTGAATAAACGACTCACACCCAAAGCGTTAAATCCAATGAAGGCGCTTAAATTCACGTTCGGATAAAACTGTGTGCGGGCCACACGCACATCTTGGCTGGCGGCCTCGACGCGCCATCGACTGGCCACGATGTCGGGGCGGCGACCCAGTAAATCTGCGCCCAAAACGGCTGGCACGGCATCGAGTTCAAGCGCATCGAATGGGGGTGCGAGTGTCGTCAGCGTCTGTGGCGCTTGCCCGCTCAGAACGGCCAGTTGATGTCGCACCAAGGTGATTTGCTCTTGCAATGCTTCGATTTGACTTTGTGCGTCAGAGACATTGCCATCGGATTGGGTTTGCTCTGTTCGTGTGTCCAAACCCGCCTCGAATCGCTGGGCAATCAAAGTTTGCTGAGCCTGGCGTTGCGCCAGGGTGCGTTGCGCAATGTCGCGTTGCGCCACAAACCGCGCCAGTGCTACATAGCCTTTAGCGATTTGACTGGCCAAACCGGTGGCGGCCACAGCGGCATCAGCCTGGCTCGCTTGGCTTTGACCCAGCGCTGAGGCGAGTTCAGCAGCCTGTTGACCCCACAGGTCTGGCGACCACGATACTGTGCCTTGCAGCGTGTCGTTGTCCCAGGTATGGCCGGCGATGGGCTTGGGGAAAAGTCCATTGGCAGAAAAACGCTGGCGGGTCAAGTCTGCGCCCGCCTGGGCTTGCGGCATGCCAGCAGCTTGGGCCAGCCCCGCCAGCGCTTGCATGCGGCGAACTCGAAGCTGTGCAGTCGCCAGTGAGGGATTGCTTTGCAAGGCAACGGTGATCAAATGGTTCAACTGCGGATCACCCAGACGCTCCCACCAGGCCGAAGTCGGCGCTGTGGTGCTGATGCTGGGCAGTTGCAAAGTTAAAGCCGAGGTGGTCTTCAAGGCGGCGACATTGGGTCCGGGTGCACTGCACCCCGCCAGACTGAGGGCCAACAAAGCGCCCCAGCAAATGAACTGAGGCTCGCGCACGGTGGGCATGTGAAGGGTGGGTTGCATGATGGAAGCTCAAATTGAAGCAGGCGGCGCAGACGGTGGGCAGGGCGGGGACTTGGCCAGCTGTTTCATGGCGTTGCCATTGGCCAGCATGCGTTGCAGAAGTTGCAGCAACAAGGTCCATTCTTGGGTGGAAAAACCGTGCAAATGGCCATTGAGCACGTTGACCAGAACGCCAGGGACATGTTGAACCACGTCACGACCTGCATCGGTTATGGACAGGTGCACCACACGGCGGTCTTGGGTCGAGCGTTCGCGCCGAATCAAGCCTTTGATTTCCAGCCGGTTCAGCGAGCGGGTGAGGGCGGCCGGATCGATCGAGATTTCTCGGGCCAAGCTCGCCGAGGTGATGCCTTCGCACATCCATAATTTGAACAAGGGGACCCATTGCACATAGGTCAATTGGTATGGCGCGAGTTGCGCATCGGCTTGGGTAATGATCGAAGACAACACCTGGTTCATCAAGTACCCGACGCTTTGCTCGGGGCGGTAGTGCCCGGCTTCATAAAAGGAAGGGGAATAATTGTTGCTCATGAGGACAGGATTTTAATTGACTAGACATTGATTGTCTGATCAATGAATATCAACCTTGGTCCTCACAAGCTTACTTGTCGCAGGATGGACAGAGATCCCCGCCCAAAACCCATAGAGTTGCCCCATGAAAACCTTCGAAACACTCCAAGATTTGGCCGCTTGCGCAGGCCAACAGGTCGCGCTCACGCCATGGCTTGAAATCACCCAGGAACAGGTCAATCAGTTCGCCCAAGCGACGGGGGACCATCAGTGGATTCACATCGATGTCGAGCGGGCCAAGGCAGGGCCTTTTGGCGCGCCAATTGCACATGGTTTTTTGACCTTGTCATTGATTCCCCAATTTTTCCAAACCGGGATCAGCGTCAAACAAACCCGCATGGGTGTGAATTACGGTTTGAATAAGGTGCGTTTTACCTCGCCTGTGCCTGTTGGCAGCCGTTTGCGGGCGAACATGAAGTTGCTGTCCGCCACACCGATCGATAACAACGGCATGCAGTTCGCTTGGGAGGTCACGATTGAAAGAGAGGGCTCTGACAAGCCGGCATGTATCGCGGAGTCGCTGTCTCGCTCCTATCCTTAAAGGCTGGGGGGCTGGCGCGACGTCAGGCGAAGCGGTTTTGCCGCCAGGCTTCAAACACCACCACAGCCACCGCATTAGATAAATTCAGGCTGCGTTGACCTTCACGCATGGTCAGTTTCAGCCGGCATTCGGGCGAAAAGCCTTCGCGCAATTCAGGTGCCAAACCCCGTGTTTCCGAGCCAAAGACCAGCCAGTCGCCCGGCTTGAAAGCCACATCATGCACCTGGCGAGTTCCCTTGGTGGTCATGGCAAACATGCGCCGGGTATCAGGTTGTTCATGCTTCAAAAATGCCGCCCAGTCTGCATGGCGTTTGAGCGGCGCATACTCGTGATAGTCCAGCCCCGCGCGGCGCATGTGTTTGTCTTCCATCGAAAAGCCCAAGGGCTCAATCAGGTGCAGCATGCAGCCTGTGTTAGCCGCCAAGCGAATGACGTTGCCGGTATTGGGCGGGATTTCAGGTTCAACCAAAACAATATGAAACATAAACCGTATTGTGAGGGACTGCGCCTTCAAGCCTGATCGAGTTCGGTGATTTCCGTTCGGGCAAAGACCACGGTGGTCAGGTGCGCTACCCCTGCGGCCAGCAAGGCCTTGGCCGCCATTTGCATAGACGCCCCGGTGGTCATGACATCGTCCACCAGCACCACTTGTTGATTGCGCAATGACGCGGCATTCAGGGGGTTGACGGCAAAAGCGCCTCGCAAATTGTTCAGCCGCTCAGCTCGCGGCAGGCTGCGCTGTGAGGGTGTATCGCGCAGCCGCAGCAGGACATTGAATCGGGTGTGTTGCGGTGACAGGTTTTTTGCAAGCATGAGGGATTGATTGAATCCACGTTGGCCAAGTCGCTCCAAGGACAAAGGCATAGGAATCACACACTGCGCTTGCGCCAAAGCATCTTCAACACCGGGTGCGCTGTGCATCAGGCTGGCCAAAGTGCTGGACCAGCCCGGTTGTGCCTGGTATTTGAATTGCGCTATCAAATTCACCCAAGGCCATTCGTAGCTGACCGACGTCAGGCCCGATTGCCAGGGCGGTGGGCTGCGCAGGCAATCGCCGCATCGGTGCACGCCTTGAGGGATTTTCAAGGCGCACAAGGCGCAGCGATGAACGGGTTGGGCAAAGGCGCTGATGCAGGCGTCGCACACGGGGCGTGCCGGCCAATCCATGCAAATGGCGCATTGGCCAGGCAGCCATGACCAGTTTCTGTCCGAAGCCAAACCCGGCATGGCCGGTGCGCAGAAAAACCTGGGGAAACGCTGGTTGGGCATGAACTCAATATACTGCCATCTCCATTTCAGCAACAGTTCTCAATTGTCTACTCCACGCCCACCCACCATGGATTCCGCGGCCGCTGTGCGATGGGCCCGCCGAATGCTCAAGACTTTCGAGGGTCCAGGGACTTCGCCGTGGCTGCACGAAGAGGTGGCCCATCGGATGCAAGAAAGGCTGGCGTTCATCAAGTTGCAGCCTTCGCTGTGGGTGGCTTGGGAACCTTTGCGCAGTGGCCTGGCGGGGCTGCGCAAGATTCAGCAGCGCTACGTCCAAGCGCAGTGTCATGTGCTTGCCAGCCAGGCCGATGAGTTGAGACTGGCCGAGCAAGTCTTGAAGCCGCAGTGGTGGCATCTTGCCCGTTGGATTCGTCCGGTGGTCTTTTCTGATCAAGTGCCCCATCAGCCCGCTCAAATGCTTTGGGCCAACATGCTGCTGCACCATTCAGCGGATCCTCAGGCCCTGATTGCACAATGGCACCGCGCCCTGGCGGTGGATGGGTTTGTGATGTTTTCCTGTTTGGGGCCCGATACCTTGCGTGAATTGCGCTTGGCCTATGAGGCTGTGGGATGGACCCCGCCCGCCCACGAGTTCACCGACATGCACGACTGGGGGGATATGTTGGTGCAAGCCGGTTTCGCTGAGCCCGTCATGGACATGGAGCGCATGACCTTGACCTATGAATCCCCGACACGATTGCTCAGCGAGCTGCGTGAGTTGGGGCGAAATTTCAGCGTACACCGGTTTGGCGGTTTACGAGGCAGAAAGTGGCTCGCTCAGTTGAAATCTGTGCTGGAGACTTTGGCTCAACCGGACCATGAGGGTCGCTTGGTTTTGACCTTTGAAATTATTTATGGGCATGCCCTGAAACCCCAGCCCCGCATGAAGATGCAAGCCGTGAGCGAAATCGGTTTGCAAGACATGCGTGTCATGCTGGGTCAAAATTCAAAGAATGAGCGTCAGGTCTGAGAAATATCAAAACCGCTTTGTAAGTCGGTTAAACTTCGCCCCGTCAAAGTGCAAATTGGCTTTAAATCAATCCAGTTGATGATCAAAAATTGACGCATGTCAAATCCGGCATTCACATTCGCAAAGGTTTCCGCTCAATCTGTGGATTGGAAGCTGCAAAAAAACTGCGCGCTGGCTCCGGCCCAGCTGGGGTGGATTTACCTGTCTTTGTGTTTTGTTTCGCTGCTGATCGGGACTTTTTTTTGGATGCAAGGCGCTGTGTTTGTTCTCGGTTTTGCCGGGCTGGAAATCATGGTGGTCGGATTGGCATTTTTGATGTACGCCCGCCATGCCGCGGATGCAGAGTGGATTTCGATCGAGGGTTCGCGCATCGTTGTCGAGTTCGAAACCGCAGGCAAGCGTGAGCGGGCAGAGTTTGAACGGCAATGGGTCCGGATCGAGCCGATTGCCGATGATCGGAGTTTGATTGAAGTGTCGGGTCGAGGTCGGTCGGTGGAGGTGGGGCGGTTTGTGCGTCCCGAGCACCGCAAAATGTTGGCCCAAGAAATTCGTCGGGCATTGCGCCAAGCGTGATGCCCATGGGGTGTGATTGCAACAGCAGTTGCACGATAAGGTGGTAAGTTCTACAGAGACTTGGAAGTTAGTGACGACTATGAAGAGTATTTCCAACAAATTGGCTTCGCTTCTGTGCCAAGCGGGCATTTGGACAGGCGCATGGGCGGCCACGGCAGCTTATGCGGTCAACGATCTGCCTGGCGGCCCTGCTGTGAATCAGTTGAATTTGCATCCGGCCGCGACCAAAATAGCGCAAGAGCAGCACTGGTTGCACTGGATGATGATGATCATCTGCACAGTGATTTTTATCGCGGTGTTCGCTGTGATGTTTTATTCCATTTGGAAGCACCGCAAGTCGCTGGGACACAAGCCTGCCAATTTCCACGAGTCCGTGACCGTGGAAATTTTGTGGACCGCAGCGCCATTTTTGATCGTGATCTTGATGTCGTTGCCAGCCACCAAAGTGCTGGTCGCTTCCAAAGACACCACCAATGCAGACCTGACCGTCAAGGCCACCGGTTACCAGTGGAAATGGGGCTATGACTACATCAAAGGTGAAGGTGAAGGATTGGCGTACATCTCGACATTGGACACAAAGCAACGCGCCATGTCCAATGCAGGCAAGCCCGAGGGCGATGACTATCTGCTGCGGGTGGACAACCCCCTGGTGGTGCCGGTTGGCAAAAAGATCCGCGTGATCACGACCGCCAACGACGTGATCCACTCTTTTGCAGTGAATTCCTTGGGCATCAAGCAAGATGCGATTCCCGGTTTTGTGCGTGACACCTGGTTCCGCGCCGAAAAAGTGGGTACGTATTACGGCCAATGCCAAGAGTTGTGCGGCAAAGAACATGCGTACATGCCGATTCAAGTCAAGGTGTTGTCGGCTGAAGACTACACCTTGTGGGTCGATGGCGAAAAGAAAAAGCAGTCGGCCAAAGCCGATGATCCGAGCAAGGTTTGGGCCTTGAATGATTTGACCCAACGCGGCGAAAAGGTCTACGCCGCCAATTGCGCTGCCTGCCACCAAGCCAGCGGCAAGGGTGCCGGCCCGATCAAACCTTTGGACGGTGCCGCAGTGGTCCTGGATTCAGACAAGCTCAAGCAAGTGGCTGTTTTATTGAACGGTCAAAACAACGGTGCCATGCCTTCGTGGAAAGCCTTGTCAGACACCGAAATTGCCGCTGTGATCACCTTCACCAAGAACAACTGGTCCAACAAAACGGGACAGTTGGTGCAACCGGCCGACGTGCTGGCTGCGCGCAAATAAGTTAAGCATTAAAGGAAATCAAGATGAGCGCCGTTCTCGACCATCACGATCACACCCATGACCACCATGACCATGCCCCGAGCGGCTGGCGTCGTTGGGTGTATGCGACCAACCACAAAGACATTGGTACCTTGTACCTGTTGTTCAGTTTCTCCATGTTGATGATCGGCGGCATTTTGGCGCTGCTGATTCGCGCTGAGTTGTTTCAACCCGGACTGCAGTTGGTGAACCCGGAGTTGTTCAACCAGTTCACCACCATGCACGGCTTGATCATGGTGTTTGGGGCGATCATGCCGGCCTTCGTTGGGTTTGCGAACTGGATGATTCCGTTGCAAATCGGTGCGGCCGACATGGCGTTTGCCCGGATGAACAACTTCAGCTTCTGGTTGATGATTCCTGCAGGTTTGACCCTGGCGGGTTCGTTCTTCATGCCGGGTGGCGCTCCTGCAGCCGGTTGGACCTTGTATGCACCTTTGACGCTGCAGATGGGTCCCTCTATGGACGCGGGTATCTTTGCCATGCACATTCTGGGTGCATCGTCCATCATGGGTTCGATCAACATCATCGTGACCATCTTGAACATGCGCGCTCCCGGCATGACCTTAATGAAAATGCCCATGTTCGCCTGGACTTGGTTGATCACGGCTTACTTGCTGATCGCTGTGATGCCCGTGTTGGCTGGCGCGATCACCATGACGCTGACAGACCGTCACTTTGGCACCAGCTTTTTCAACCCTGCTGGCGGTGGTGATCCGGTCATGTACCAGCACATTTTCTGGTTCTTCGGTCACCCTGAGGTGTACATCATGATCTTGCCGGCTTTCGGCATCATCAGCCAGATCGTGCCGGCCTTTTCCCGTAAAAAACTCTTTGGCTACTCCTCGATGGTGTATGCGACTTCTTCGATCGCTATTTTGTCGTTCATCGTGTGGGCTCACCACATGTTCACGACCGGCATGCCCGTGACGGGCCAATTGTTCTTCATGTACGCCACCATGCTGATTGCTGTGCCGACCGCGGTGAAGATTTTCAACTGGATCGCCACCATGTGGCGCGGCTCGATGACGTTTGAAACGCCCATGCTGTTTGCAGTGGGTTTTATTTTCGTGTTCACCATGGGCGGCTTCACAGGTTTGATTTTGGCCATAGCCCCAATCGACATCCAATTACAAGACACCTACTACGTGGTGGCCCACTTCCACTATGTTTTGGTGGCGGGCTCCTTGTTTGCCTTGTTTGCTGGTTTTTACTACTGGTCGCCCAAGTGGACCGGTGTGATGTACAACGAAGGTCGCGGCAAACTGCATTTCTGGTGGTCGCTGATTTCTTTCAACGTGACCTTCTTCCCCATGCACTTCTTGGGTCTGGCCGGTATGCCCCGTCGCTATGCGGACTATCCGATGCAGTTCGCCGATTTCAATGCCTTGGCTTCCGTCGGTGGCTTTTTCTTTGGCTTCGCGCAGGTGTATTTCTTCTTGTTCATTGTGGTGCCCTGCATGCGGGGTCAAGGCGTTAAAGCGCCGCAGCGCCCTTGGAACGACCCTGATGGTGCCGGTGCAGAAGGCTTGGAGTGGGAAGTGGCTTCGCCAGCGCCTTTCCATACCTTTGAAAATCCTCCGAAGTTGGACATCACTGCAACCCGTGTCATCGGTTGATCGAAAAGACAAGCATGACAACACCTGAACAAAAGAAAAGCAACTTGCGCATGGGCCTGATCCTTGCGTCGGTGGCTGCCGTGTTTTTCATCGGTTTCATGGCAAAAATGATTTTGTTGAGCCGCTGAACCCAGGATTTTGATGAACCTGCGGCAAGAAAATACCAAAATGATGGGCAAGCTCGCTGTGATCACAGTGGGCATGTTTGCTTTTGGCTATGCCTTGATTCCGCTTTACAAACACATTTGTGAAATGACAGGCATCAACATCTTGTCATTGGTGGAGCGCCAAGTCCCTGGCAACGGTGCTGCCGGACGTGATGTGGCGAAGCCGCTCAATTCGCAAGTGGATTTGACGCGCACCATCACTGTGGAGTTCGATGCCAATTCGCGAGGACCTTGGGAGTTTTCACCCGAGACCCGATCGGTGCAGGTCCATCCCGGCGAGTTGACCACGGTCATGTACGATTTTCAAAACGTGCAAAACCGTCGCATGGCGGCCCAAGCCATTCCAAGCTACGCGCCAGCGCAAGCGGCTGCCCACTTCAATAAGCTGGAGTGTTTTTGTTTCAATCAGTACATTTTGGAACCTGGCGAGAAAAAACGCTGGCCAGTCGCTTTTGTGATCGATCCCAAATTGTCCAAAGACGTGACCACCATCACTTTGTCTTACACTTTTTTTGAAGTGGGTGGTAAAACACCCCCCGCGCCAATGGCAACGCAAGATGCGGTGCCTGTTTTGAAGGCGGGCACATGAAGCCTTCTGTCGATTCAGGCATGCCAACCCCAGCTTCCTTTTTGCGAACGGTTCAAGCGGTATTGTGGTCGTTTGCGGGTATGCGCAAAGCCAGCGCATCACAAGAAGATATGGCGAAATTAAATCCTTTCCACATCATCGCTGTCGCCCTCGGATTGGTGGTGGTGATGGTCGTGGGTCTGATTGTTTTGGTCAATTGGGTGGTTTCACAACCATTGACACTTTCTTAAGATTAGAAATTTTGAAGATTTGAGAGCAGGAGTACACATGAGTTCCACAGCACACGGCACCACGCCTTACTATTTCGTTCCCGAGCCATCACGTCATCCGGTGATGGCTTCCATTGGCCTGTTCTTTGTGATCGTGGGCGCTGGCCAATGGATCAACGGTGAAGACTGGGGCAAGTACGCCTTGATGTTTGGCATGGTCTGGTGGTTGACGGTTTTGTTTCAATGGTTCAGTCAAGCCGTTCATGAAAGTGAAACGGGTCAATACGGACACAAAATTGATCTGTCCTACCGTTGGAGCATGACTTGGTTCATCTTTTCGGAAGTGATGTTCTTCGGCGCATTTTTCAGTGCCTTGTGGTGGGCGCGGATGCATTCATTGCCTGCTTTGGGCAGTTTGGAAAATGCCTTGATCTGGCCGGATTTCAAAGCTGTTTGGCCCACCTTGGCTGCGGGCGCAACCGCTTCTCCGGCAGGGATTGTGGAGCCTTTCCAGACCATGACGCCTTTCTGGTTGCCGACGGTGAACACCGCTTTGTTGTTGACTTCGGGTGTGACCTTGACGGTTGCGCACCATGCTTTGCAGCACGGTGACAGGTCCAAAACCATCAAGTTCATGTGGATGACCGTGTTGTTGGGTGTGATTTTCTTGTTTGTACAAGGTTACGAATATGCCCACGCATGGTCCGATATGAACCTCAAGCTCAGCTCAGGCGTGTATGGCTCTACCTTTTACATGCTGACCGGTTTCCACGGTTTTCACGTTTTCGTTGGCATGCTGATGTTGCTGTTCATCACCTTGCGTCTGCAAAAGGGTCACTTCACGACTGAAAAGCATTTTGGTTTTGAGGGCGCTGCTTGGTACTGGCACTTTGTGGACGTGGTTTGGTTGGGCCTGTACATTCTTGTGTATTGGTTGTGAATCCGCTTTGAATCCAAAAAAGCGCCCCTCGGCGCTTTTTTTGTGTGAATTGCGTTCAACAGGAAATGAATTTCATGCCCCAGCAGGAATGCCCGTAGGCTGGATGTAACCTAATTTCCAGGCCAGCAAAATACACAGAAACAGCACTATGGAAAAGCCCACACGAAATGCCAGTGCGCGGGCCATGCCGGCAGAGGGATGTTGGCTGGCAGATTTGCCATTGCCTTTGAGCATGAAGTACAAAGCAGAGGCCAGGCTGCCCAAAATGGCCACAAATGCAATCGCAATAAGGTATGTCATGCATGGGATTATCCGATGAGTTCGGAAACTGCACTTCAAAGGGCTAAGCCTGTGCAAAGTCGTCAAAGGACGATGGGGATGGTGCTGGCCACGCTGCTGGGTGTCGCCGTGACTTGCTCACTTGGTTTTTGGCAGCTGCGGCGCGCAGATGCCAAGGAAGTTTTGCAAACCCAGTTGATACAACGCGGCGCGCTGCCTGCCTTAGAGGGCCAAAGTCTGGGCCAGCTTGGGGATACGCCCGAAAACAGGTCCGGTTTGATGCATCGTGCTGTGCAACTTCAGGGCCGGTGGGTCACAGACAAAACCCTGTTTCTCGATAACCGCCAAATGAAGGGGCGCGTTGGATTTTTTGTCATGACACCCCTTCAGCTGACAGGGTCTGATGCCGTGATCTTGGTTCAACGCGGATGGGCTGCGCGGCATTTCACACAACGCACCGAATTGCCAGAAGTTGTTTCTCCCCCAGGCGAGGTCACGATCAGCGGACGAATAGCCCTTGCACCATCCAAGCTCTATGAACTGGGTGCATCCGAGGAAGGACCGATCAGGCAAAATCTCGATCTAACGGCTTTCAGACAAGAAACGGGCTTGGCTTTGTTGGAAATCACAGTGGTGCAAACGGGTGATCCTTCTGAGGGCCTTCTGAGAGAGTGGCCACAACCCCTCACCGGTGTTGAAAAACATTACGGTTACGCTTTCCAGTGGTTCGGGCTCAGTGCGCTGATCACAATGCTTTATGTCTGGTTCCAAATTGTCCGACCCTACACCCTCTCCAAAAAATCAAACTGAGCGCGCAGGGGATGCGCCTTTGGGCTTGACGGTGCACAGCATGCCAACGCCTGCGGGTATCGTTCAAACGGATGGCGCACGCACACGGCTTGGCCGCTGGAAGATGCTGTTTGTGCTGTTGATTTGTGCTTCTCCTGTCATTGCATCCTATTGGACATACTACGTGATCCGTCCTGATGGACGGCGCAATTACGGTGAATTGATCGAGCCACAGCGGCCCTTGCCGCCGGTCAGTACCTCCTCTCTGTCGGGCGAGCCCTCTACATTGACCGCGCTCAAAGGCCAGTGGTTGTTGATCAGTGTGGCCAGTGGGCGGTGTGATGCGGCCTGCCAGCAGCGTTTGTATTTTCAGCGCCAGCTGCGTGAAACGCTGGGCAAAGACAAAGACCGGTTGGACCGTGTTTGGTTGATTCAGGACGATGCGCCCGTGTCTCCCTCATTGACACCCGCATTGGCTCAAGCCATTGTGTTGCGTATCAACGCGTCGGATCTGAGCGGGTGGCTTTCGCCTGCGCCAGGTCAGCACTTGGAGGACCATTTGTTCCTGGTAGATCCTTTGGGGAATTTGATGATGCGGTTCCCGGCGAACATGGATGTTGCAGGCGCAGCCAAGGCCAAACGCGATCTGGAGCGCGTCATGCGGGCGTCGGCATTTTGGGACACTCCTGGGCGATAACCCTATGAACACCATCGATCTCTACAACTGGACACCCGCCCTGCGGGTGATGGGTCTGGGGCTCTTGTTTGCTTTGGGACCTTTGTGTTGGATCTGGTTGCGACACCGGCAAGGCGACGGTGCTGCCCGTTTGCAGGCCTTGACCGTGTTGACTTTGTTTGTGACTTTCGATTTGGTGTTGTTCGGCGCTTTCACCCGTTTGACTGATTCGGGTTTGGGTTGCCCGGATTGGCCGGGCTGCTACGGCAGTGTGAGCCCGTGGGGTGCCCAGTTGCATATTGAGGCGGCGCAAATGGCCATGCCCTCAGGGCCAGTGACGAATGGCAAGGCCTGGATTGAAATGATTCACCGCTACGGCGCAACCACGGTGGGGGTGTTGATTCTGACCTTGTGCATTCAGGGCTGGTCCCGCGCCAAGGCGTTTGGCGCAGTGCATGCCAGGTGGCCCACAGTCACGCTGGTGTGGGTCTGTTTACAAGGGGCGTTTGGCGCACTCACTGTGACGCAAAAACTGTCCCCCGCCATTGTCACCTTGCATCTGTTGGGCGGTATGGGATTGCTCGCATTGCTGAGTGCACAGGTGTTTCAAGTTGCAGGCTTTGTTCGTGAGCCGATCCCCGCCTCATTGCGAAGGGGGCTTTGGCTGACGGCCTTGTTGGTCTGGTTTCAAATCGCGCTGGGGGGATGGGTCAGCACCAACTATGCTGTGTTAGCCTGTTCAGGCTTTCCCCAGTGCAATGGTCAATGGTGGCCGACTTGGGAGGCCTCTGGTTTTGCCTTGTGGCGAGAGTTGGGTTTCGGCTCAGAAGGTCAAATTTTGCAATTTTCTGCCTTGGTGTCTATTCACTTTGTTCACCGCTTGATGGCCGTTGTGGTGGCGCTCGCGGTGGGGAGTTTGCTCTGGCGGTTAAAGGCTGCGCAGGTTCTGGTGCATCCAAGGCGATGGTTGGCAGCTTTGATCGTGCTTCAAATCGTCACGGGCTTGTCCAACGTTGTTTTGGGCTGGCCCTTGATCGCAGCCTTGATGCATACAGGCGGGGCCGCTGGCTTGGTGGTGGTTCTCACTTGGTCGCTGAATGCAAGTCGAAGTGCCGACATCAGCCACACCGATTCGGTTGATCAGCGTGCCGTCCCGGCAGTGGGTGGCCATGTTTCTAGGCTCTTTGCATGACTTCAAGCGCACCTTCTTCGACTTCCACTTGGCGCCAATACTATGCCTTGACCAAGCCCCGTGTGGTGCAGTTGATTGTTTTTTGCGCCCTGATCGGCATGGTCTTGGCGGTGCCCGGCGCACCCAGTGAAGCCGAGATACGTTTGGCTTTGATTGCCTGTGCCGGTATTTGGTTGGTTGCGGGGGCTGCCGCGGCGTTCAATTGCGTGGTGGAAAAAACCATCGATGCCAAGATGAAACGAACCTCTTGGCGCCCCACAGCCAAGGGGGAATTGTCGGATCGACAAGCCTTGATTTTTTCGGCCGTATTGTGCGCATTCGGTTCTGCCATCCTGTATTGGCGCGTGAATCCTCTGACCATGTGGTTGACGTTTGCGACCTTTGTCGGATACGCCGTCATCTATACCGTGATTCTCAAGCCCCTGACACCTCAAAATATTGTCATCGGTGGTGCTTCAGGCGCAATGCCGCCGGTACTGGGTTGGGCGGCAATGACCGGCGATGTCGGCCCCGAAGCCTTGATTCTGTTCTTGATTATTTTCCTGTGGACGCCGCCTCATTTCTGGGCCTTGGCTTTGTACCGCGTGGAAGATTACCGCAAATCAGGTCTGCCCATGTTGCCCGTCACGCACGGCAATGAATTCACCCGCTTGCAAGTGCTGCTCTATACCTTTGTCTTGATGGCTGCGTGCTTGATGCCCTTTGTCTATGGCATGAGTTCGTGGTTGTACCTGTCAGCTGCACTGGTGCTGAGTGGGGGTTTCATCGCTTATGCTTGGGCACTCTGGCGTGAATACTCGGATGAATTGGCACGCAAGACATTCCGCTTTTCCTTGATTCATTTGAGCGCTTTGTTTGCAGCCCTCTTGGTGGATCATTATCTTTTTTAGGCCAAGCATGTTGTTTTTAACCAAGACCCTGGTGACACGTCGCAGTGTGAGTCTGGCCTGTGGTTTCTTTTGTTTGGCAGGCCTGTTGCTTTCGGCTTGCAGTCCAGACCAACCCAGCTTCAAGGGCGTCGATGTCACTGGGGCGGACTATGCGAAAGGTTTCAGCCTGCCCGATCACAATGGTCAACTGCGTTCTCTGAAGGACTTTGCCGGGAAAGTGGTCGTCGTTTTTTTTGGGTACACCCAATGCCCTGACGTATGCCCAACGTCCTTACAAGAGCTGGTCGAAGTCAAACGCATGCTGGGCAAAGAGGGCGAGCGATTGCAAGCCGTCTTCATTACCTTGGACCCTGAGCGCGATACGCCTGAATTGCTCAAGGCGTACATGGACAATTTCGGTCCAGACTTTGTGGCCTTGCGTCCCACGCCAGACCAGTTGGTGGCGGTGGCCAAGGACTTCAAGATTTATTACAAAAAGGTAGAAGGCAAAACCGCCACCAGTTACACACTGGACCATTCTGCGGGAAGTTACACATTCGATGCACAAGGCCGTTTGCGTTTGTACAACCGTTATGGCGTTGGTGCTGCCGCATTGGCCTCAGACGTTGCTGTGTTGATCAAGTCCAGGTAAGTGCGACCCCAAAAAAATGCCGCTGAGCGGCATTTTTTTGGGGTCTTGCGATTTACTTCACAGTGACCGGCTTGCCAAAGTCCACCCAAGTCTTGCCATCGAATTTGACCATCTGGATGGTCTGAAACAAGGCAAAGTCGTCGGGTGAAGTATTCGCAAGCACACCAGGCAGAACCATTGGCACCTGGAAGTCTTTGATGCTGGCGGCTTGCTTCATGATGTTTTCGCGGGTCAGGTTGTCGCCGGCCTGCTTGAGCACCTGCACCATCGTCTGCGCCACGGCATAACCGTAGGTGGCATTGCCGTCATCAGGGCTGACTTCTGGTGCGTATTTTTTGATCAAGGCCTTGAAGTCCTTCATCGTGGGATCGTTGTCCCACCGTGAGTCAGAACCTTCTTTGACGTAGAGCATGGAAATCAAACCTACAGCTTTGTCCAAGCCTGCAGGCTTCAACACGCTGCCTACGGATGCTGAGACCTGATTGAGGTAGTGCGTAGGCTTCCAGCCCACTTCATCCACCTTGCGGATGGCTTGCGCTGCAAACTTGGGCGTGGTGATATTGAAGAAGGTGTCGGCACCTGAACCCTTGAGCGTCACAATTTGCGAGTCGATGGTCGGGTCGGTCACTTCATAGGACGCCGTAGCAACGATCATACTGGCCGCTTTAGCGCCCAAGCCGTCTTTGAAACCGTTGAGATAGTCTTTGCCGTAGTCGTCGTTTTGCACCAAGACCGCAATCTTGGCATTGGGCTTGGTGGCCAGAATATGCTGTCCGTAGAGCTTGCCTTCGGAGTTGTAATTGGGGTTAAAGCCAATCGTCCAAGGAAAGTTTTTCGGGTCGTTCCATTTGGAAGCGCCAGTCGCCAGGAACATGTGGGGCACTTTTTTAGTGTTCATGTACTTGTGAATGGCGGTATTTGACGGGGTACCCAAAGTACCCATCGTCAACAAGACCTCTTCTTGCTCGACCAAACGGCGCACCATTTCCACCGTCTTGGGCGGGCTGTAGCCATCGTCCAGACTGATGAAGTTGATTTTGCGTCCGTTGACGCCGCCTTGTTCGTTCAGTTGTTTGAAATAAGCCGCTTGCACTTTGCCGATCGTGCCGTAAGCAGAAGCCGGTCCGCTGTAAGGCATGGTTTGACCGATTTTGATTTCCGTGTCGCTGGCACCGGGATCGTATTTTTTTTGTGCTGAAGCCGACATGGCAAAGCCAGCCAGGGAAAGGCACAAAGCCGTCAGGGTAAATTGTCTCTTTTTCATGATGGTCCTCGGTTGAATGGAAGCGGTGAAAGGGAAAATCAAGGGTGGGTGGGGCGAAGCTTTTGGCCAATCAGGCGCAGTAAACCGGCAATGCCCGTGGGCATGGTGTACATGAACAAAATCAACATGATTCCATAAATGGCCCAAGGGGCTGCTTTGGAAATTTGGTCTGCGATGTTCGGAATGAACTGGATGAAAAGTGCCCCGTACAAAGCGCCTGGCAAGGACGTGACACCGCCGATGACCATGCCCACCATCAGCGTGATGGAGAGAAAGACGGTGAAGCTGTCGGGTGCCACAAAGGCCACCAAAATGGCGCTCAAGGCACCGGCGACGCCGGTGAACATGGCGCTCACGCCAAAAGCCAGGCTTTTGTACATGGACGTGTTGATGCCCATGGAGGCCGCTGCAATGGGTTGGTCCCGGATGGCAATCAGCGCCCGGCCTACGCGGCCGCGGATCAGGTTCCAGCCTATCACGAACATCACCACCGTCACAGCCAGTGTGAAGAAATACAACCACCGATCGGAGTTGAGTTTCAAGCCAAACAAGGTTTCCCAAGGTGCTTCAGGCTTCATGATCACAATACCTTGAACCCCACCGGTGAGGAATTCGAGGTGCTTGAATTTGAGCAGTTGAGGCAAGGACACGGCCAACGCAAAAGTGGCGAGTGCCAAGTAATGACCCTCCAAGCGCAAGGCGGGCAGACCAAATAAAAAGCCCACCACCAAGCACACCGCAGCCGCAATCGGAATGGTCATCCAATAGGGCATGTCCGCCTTGTCCATCAAAATGGCACTGGTGTAAGCCCCAATGGCCAGGAACGCACCATGGCCCAGTGAAATCTGGCCACTGTAGCCAATCAGGATGTTCAAGCCCACCAAAGCGATGGCATAGGTCAGGACCATGGAGAGCTGAAAGACGTGGTAATTGGTGATGAAAAAGGGCAGGGCGCAGGCGCCCAAAAGACCCAGGACCAGCCAGATCCAAGGAATGGCTTTTTCGTGAGAAGGAAGATTGGCAGACATCTGGTTCACACCCTTGAAACAATCACTTTACCGAACAAGCCGGCGGGCTTGATGGTCAACACCACAATAATCAGCACCAATGCGACCGACAGCTTGAGCTCGGTGCCAATGACATAGGCGCCCAAAATGTTTTCGAGAATGCCGACGATGAAGCCGCCCAGCACCGCGCCACCCGGGCTGTCAATCCCGCCGACCAAGGCGGCAGCAAAAGCGTAAAGCAAGATGCCCGACATCATGTTGGGTTCCAAAAACACCACGGGCGCAATCATCATGCCGGCGACCGAACCGATGGCCGCAGCCAATCCCCAGCCCAGCGCCAGCATCCAGCCCACGCGAATGCCCACCAAGCGGCTGGAGTCGGGGTTTTGTGCCGCAGCACGCATGGCCAGACCCAGGGGTGTGAATTTGAAGAAGCCATACAGCATCAGCAGCAACACCAAGGTCACGCCAATCGAGCCCAGCTCATGCGAGGAAATGAAGTGCAATCCAAAAGGCGGCTCTTTAGGAAAAGGGGATGGAAAGGATTTGATCGTGTAGGTGAAGACCCAACCTGCGATGCTGTTGAGAATCACCAGCAGGCCAATGAAGACCACCACAATGTTCAGAACAGGGGCATTCTCGACCGGTCGGATGATGATGCGCTGAATCAAGACCCCCAAGGCAAAGGCCAGCAAAATGGTGCAGGTAAAAGCCAGCCAGTAGGAAACCCCTGCGTTGAGCAGCGTCCAGGCCATGTAGGTGGCAAACATCGCGATTTCGCCTTGTGCGAAATTGATGTGGTGTGTCGATTGGTAAATCATCACGAGCGCCAGGGCCAGGCTGGCATACACACCGCCTGTGGCAATGCCGGCAACAACTTGGTGGATGAATGTTTCCATGATGGTTTTTCTCAATGACCGAGGTAAGAGCGACGGACGGCTTCGTCTTGTTTGAGGTCTTCTGAGAGACCTGACAAAACCAGTTTTCCGGTTTCAAGCAAATAGGCATATTTGGCCAAATCGAGGGCCATGGCTGCGTTTTGTTCAACCAGCAAAATCGTGACCTTGTCTTTTTGATTGATGGTGCGCATGATGTCGAAAATTTCACGCACGATCAGCGGCGCCAAGCCAAAGGACGGCTCGTCCAGCAGCAGCAAGCGGGGGCGCAGCATCAACGCTCTGGCGATGGCCAGCATTTGTTGTTCGCCGCCGGACAAGGTGCCCGCTTGTTGTTGGCGTCGCTCTTTCAAGCGGGGAAAGTAGCTGTACATCTTCTCCTGGTCCAGCGCCGCTTCGTGTTTGTCTTTGCGGGTGTAACCGCCCAGTTGCAGGTTTTCTTCGGTCGACAGGCTGCCGAATGTCCCGCGTCCATCGGGCACATGGGCCACACCCAAGCGCACGATGTCTTCGGTGGATTTGCCTTCAATGGCCTGACCATCGAATTGGATTTGGCCGCGCACTTTGATCATCTTGCTCAAAGCGCGAAGGGTCGTGGTTTTGCCGGCGCCATTGGCACCCAGCAAGGTGGTGATGCTGCCTTCTTCAATCTGCATCGTCAGGCCGTGCAGCACCTCGGTGGCACCATAGCCTGCATGCAGGTCGTTCACTTGCAAAAGCGTGCGGCTCATTTTGAAGACCCCAGGTAAGCTTGGATCACGTCGGGATGTTGGCGAACAAGGGCAGGGGTATCGTCGGCAATTTTTTTGCCGAAGTTCAAAGCCACCACCTTGTCAGACACGCGCATCACCAGGCTCATATGGTGCTCGACCAAAAGCACGGTGATCTTGAATTCATCGCGGATGTGTTGAATCAAATCGCCCAAGGCATGGACCTCTTCATGGTTCAGACCGGCGGCAGGTTCGTCCAGCAGCAAGAGCTTGGGTTGACTGGCCAATGCGCGGCCCAATTCAACACGCTTTTGGGTGCCAAAGGGCAGGTCAGAGACCTTGCGCAAGGCCACGTCTTGCAAGTCCAGGAATTCAATCAGCCGCATCGCGTCTTGGTGAATTTGGGCCTCTTCTTCTTTGACGCCAGGCAGCCTGAGCGCATGGGCCAAAAAGCCTTTGTCAGCCCGGCAATGCGAGCCCACCTTGATGTTGTCGAGCACCGACATGGTTTTGTACAGCGCCAGATTCTGGAAGGTGCGGCCAATGCCGACTTCCGCCGTTTTGTGGCGCGTCATGCCCTCGAGTGCTTGGCCGTCGAACTCAATATGCCCTTCGCTGTAGTCATACAAACGAGAAAGGCAATTGAACAAGGTGGTTTTGCCCGCGCCATTGGGGCCAATAAGACCTGCGATCTGCCCTTGCTGGACATCGAAAGAAACGCCATCCAGGGCCACAATGCCACGGAATTTAACGGTCACTTGCTGCACCGAAAGCAAAGGGCTTGCTATCGACAGGGGGCGCGCATCAGATTGAGAATCCTGAACGTTCATTCATGTCCTTTACTGAATGGGCATTGAAACTAGAAACTGACTTGAATCGTCTCAGATGTAAAAACGATGGCTATCAGGAGTTTCCCGATAGGAGTCACTTTGGGAACATCTCTCGCAATTTGAGTTTGTAGAACTTTCCAGTCGAAGTGCGCGGCACGCTTGCTATCCATTCATAGCGTTCTGGCACTTGCCATTTGGCAAAGCCCATGGCCATCAAATGGGAGGCCAGCGCTTCGGGCTGGGGCGAGTGACCGGGCTTGGCCACGACGCACGCCAAGGGGCGTTCACTCCATTTCTCGTCTGGGATGGCGATCACGGCCGCTTCTGCGATACCGGGGTGGGCCATCAAGGCATTTTCCAAGTCCACCGAGCTGATCCATTCACCGCCGGATTTGATCAGGTCTTTGGTGCGGTCGGTGATGCGCACAAAACCCATGCTGTCGACGCTGGCCACATCCCCTGTGCGAAGCCATCCGTCACTTGAAAACTTGTCCTCTTGCACCGGCACATGGTGGTAACTGCCCGTGATGAACGGCCCTCGCACTTGCAATTCACCCACTTGTTGGCCATCCCAGTCTGCGTCGTGGCCTTCGTCATTGCGGATGCGTAAATCCACCAAGGGCACCGGTACACCGGCCATGGCAGCGCGGCGGTAACGCTCCTGCATGGGCGCATCGCGCAACTCGGCTTTCGGATAAGAGATGGTGCAGACCGGGGAGGTCTCGGTCATGCCCCAGCCTTGCAAAATCCAGATGCCGTGTTTGTCGAAGGCACGAATCAAAGCCTCCGGGACAGCGGCGCCGCCCACGAGGCTGCGCATGCCCGGGGGCAATTTCCAGCGACCTGGTTGTGTGCTCAATGCAGCCTCGTAAGTCTGAATCAAACTCATCCAGATGGTGGGAACCCCCAAGGACAAGGTCGGCGGCTCCAGTTGCATCAAGTCCAACAAGTCATCGGGGTGTAAATGCGGGCCTGGAAACACCAACTTGACACCCATCATCACGGCCCCATAGGGGATGCCCCAGCTGTTGGCATGGAACATGGGCGTGACAGGCAGCACAACGTCCGTGCCGCGCAAAGACCAGAAATCTCCCAAGGAGGCGACCAAGGTATGCAAGACGGTAGAGCGGTGCGAGTAGACCACGCCCTTGGGGCGGCCCGTGGTGCCCGAGGTGTAGCACATGGACACCGGGTCGTCTTCTGCGTGCGGTGCATAGGCAAAAGCACTGGCGTCGGTGCCGTTCAACCAGCGCTCGTAGTCCAGAAACTCTGCAGGTACAGGCGCCCCAGAAAAGGGAAACACAATGACTTTTTCAAAGGCATACAGGTGTTCAAATTGACGGTACAGCGGCAGCAAAATGTCGTCAATGATCAAAATGCGGTCTTGCGCATCGTTGGCAATCCAGGCAATTTCGTCGGCGGACAAACGTAAATTCAAGGTGTGCATGACGCCCCCTGAGGCCGGTATGCCGAAGTAGCATTCCAGATGGGCATGGTGGTTCCAGCACAGCGTGGCCACGCGGTCTCCTTTTTTCAGCCCCAAGTTCTGCAGACCTTGCGCCAAGCGCCGAGTGCGGTCATAGAACTGGCCATAGGTGTGCTTGACGAGCGATTTGTCGGGCAGACGCGAGACGATTTCATTGCTTGGAAACAGGGTGCCGGCGCGCTCGAGAAAATGGTTCAAAGACAAGGGCACATGCATCATGGTGCTGGTTATATCGGCGCTGGAACGCATGGGCGGGACTCCTGTCAGATGGGAATTGGCGCCATCATGCCTTTGCAGCGCGCATCCGGTGCTTGGGGAAAACCCATGCAATTATTCGCTTGGCCATGAAAAAAGCCCGGACAGGGCCGGGCTTGAGCAGGATGTTGAAAGTCGCTTAAGCGTATTCCATCAGGGTCTTTTTCATTTTTTTCATCGCGGCAACTTCGATCTGCCGGATGCGCTCGGCGCTCACGCCATAAACGGACGCCAAGTCGTGCAAGGTCATCCCCCCCGAGCCATTGTCATTGACCTTCAACCAACGCTCTTCCACGATATGGCGACTGCGATCGTCCAGCGCCGCCAATGCGCTGGCAATGCCTTCGCTGGACAACATGTCTCTTTCATGGGCTTCCAACATCGCTGTGGGCTCATGGTTGGCGTCGGCCAAATAGGCGATCGGACCGAAGGCTTGCTCGCCATCATCCGATGGGGCCGGGTCCAACAAGACGTCGCCGCCCGACATGCGGGTTTCCATTTCCATGACTTCTTCGCGTTTGACGTTCAAGTCCCTTGCCATCACGTCGATTTGGTCCACAGTCAGCGTGTCGCGGTGGGTGTCCAAACCCGCGTCGGCTTTGAAGCCCTGCTTCATGGAGCGCAGGTTGAAGAAAAGTTTGCGCTGTGCTTTGGTGGTGGCCACTTTGACCATGCGCCAATTTTTCAGAATGTATTCATGGATTTCGGCCTTGATCCAGTGCAGTGCGTAACTCACCAAACGGACACCCTGATCAGGGTCAAAACGCTTGACGGCCTTCATCAGGCCCACATTGCCTTCTTGGATCAAATCGCCGTGTGGCAAGCCATAGCCCAAGTACTGACGTGACACAGAGACCACCAGGCGCAGGTGTGAAAGCACCAATTTGCCGGCCGATTCGAGGTCGTCTTCATTTCTGAGCTTGCGTGCAAAGGCCTGCTCCTCCTCCAGGGTGAGCATGGGCATGCGGTTGACCGCCGAGATGTAGGCGTCCAAGTGGCCTAGCGATGGCACCACCGCCCAGGGGTTGCTCAAGGTCACAGCAGAATGAGGGAAACCAGCTTGAAGAGACATACCAGAAATCCTTTCAATATGGACTGGATTTTAGCACTCGAGGCAAGAGAGTGCTAATGATCGGCGTCAAAGAAAGCTTTCATTTGTTACAGATTGCAAAATGAACGCCAACACACAAACAATACATGTGTGTATGTTTGATTTATACTGTCAAGCCAGACTGGACTGCTCCTCAGAAAGTGACCGCATGAGATCCCTTGCGCCCGTTGGAAAGTGCCTTCGCACGCCTGAATCCCGATTCGCTCACCTGCCGGACTTTCCGTATGCACCGCATTACACCGATCTGGGGGGCCTGCGCATGGCGCATATCGATGAGGGACCTGCCGATGCCCCCATCGTCTTGCTGATGCACGGGGAGCCTGCTTGGTCTTTCTTGTACCGCAAAATGATTCCGGTGTTGGTGCAGGCGGGTTTTCGGGTGCTCGCCCCTGACTTGGTGGGTTTCGGTCGATCGGATAAACCGGTCAGGCCCAAGGATTATTCTTATCTGAACCATGTGCAATGGATGTCGGCCTGGGTCGAGGCCCATCACTTGCAGGGCGTGACTTTGTTTTGTCAAGATTGGGGTTCCTTGGTCGGACTGCGTGTCGCGGCGGAAATGCCCGACCGGTTTGACCGCATCGTGTTGGCCAACGGTGGACTGCCCACGGGTACAGAGACCATTCCCTTTGCTTTCAAAATCTGGCGCGCCTTTGCAAAGTACAGCCCTTGGTTTCCTATTGGGGCGATTGTCAAAGCCGGTTGTGCACAGGGCTTGACGCCCCAAGAAGTGGCTGCTTACGACGCGCCTTTTCCCTCGCGCGCGCATCGCATCGCGGCTCGCTTGTTTCCCACTTTTGTGCCGACCACGCCCAACGATCCCGCCCGCCACGCCAACGAAGCCGCATGGGAAGTCTTCACAAAGTGGGACAAACCGTTTTTGACCCTGTTCAGCAACCGCGACCCGATCACCCGGGGCGGCTACAAAATTTGGCAAGAACGGGTGCCCGGCGCGCAAGGCCAACCCCACACCCAAATTCGGGGTGCGGGTCATTTTTTACAAGAAGACAGCGGAGTGCAGGTCGCCCAGGCCATGGCACACTTCATCCACAACACGCCGATTGAGCGTGTCCATCATTGACACAACATGAATAAAACCAAATCGCGTCGAATTTTGGGCGGTCTCGTGCTTGTCACTGCTGTGGCTTTGACGGTTTTCCTTTTCAGGGGGACCTTGAGCGTCTGGGTGGCGGAGAAAGTCGTTGCACAGCGCTTGAAATCTGAAATTCGCCAAGACCTGAGCGATGGTCTGCATGTGGGTTTGTGCGGGGCCGGTTCGCCGTTTCCGGACGAGAAACGCACCGGGCCGTGCACCTTGGTGGTGGCAGGCAACCGATTGTTGGTGTTTGATGCGGGCAATGCCGCGACGCGCAACCTGGCCAAAATGGGCGTCAACCATGGTCAGATTGACGCCATCTTTCTGACCCACTTTCATTCCGATCACATCGATGGTTTAGGCGAATTGATTCTGCAGCGTTGGGTCTCGACAGGCAATGCGCAACCGGTTCCGGTGTACGGCCCTCCTGGCGTGGAAAAGCTGGTCCATGGTTTACGCGAAGTTTATGCGCAAGACCAAACGTACCGGGTGGCGCATCACGGTGAAGCGATTTTGCCCTCCACTGGATTTGGCGGGCAAGCCCGCCCATTTGACTTGGGCCGTGCGCAAGAGATCGTGGTTTTCAAAGATGACAGCGTGGAGGTCCGTGCTTTTCCTGTGGACCATGCGCCGGTCCATCCCGCCGTGGGTTACCGCATCAGCTACAAGGGCCGCACGGTGGTGCTCAGTGGCGACACCCGTCAATCGGCCAATGTCTTGGCCCAGTCCAAGGGCGTCGATTTGTTGGTGCATGAAGCCTTGTCAGCGCCTTTGGCGCAAGCGATAGGGGATGCCGCGGCGAAAGCGGGTCGGCCCAAGCTCAAGCAGTTGATGGCCGACATCATCGACTACCACGCCTCCCCCGAGCAGGCCGCTCAGACGGCGCAAGATGCGCAAGTGGGGTATTTGCTGCTCAACCACATTGCCCCGCCGCTGCCGATCCCGGGCCTTGAAAAAGCATTTCTGGGTGACGCACCCTCTATTTTCAAAGGCCCGATGCGTGTGGGCTTGGATGGCGATTTCATCACTTTGCCTGCAGGCAGCAAAGGCATTGTGGTGACGCAACGCTTTTAAGTGGCTTGCGTTACAAAAATTCGCGCCAATCGGCCCATCGACGACCAGTAAAAATCGCGATCCCAGCCTGGGCTGGGAAACACCACGCCTTGGGTGATCCCGCCCGAGCGCACGCGGGCTTTTTCAAGACCGGTGGTGATGTCCAAAACCACGACCTCTTCGCCCCACCGGCGGTAATCGTTGGTCACCAATTCGCCGGTGTCCGGGTACAGAATCATGTGGCTCGAACAGCCGAAAGGTTTCAATTCCCACTTGGGGGTTAATGCGGCCATCCCATGCGGGTCTTGAATATCCCAGGCCCGCATCACCCGGTTGGCCGCGTCATAGGCCACCGCAATGCCGCGCTGAACATCCACAAGTGGCGGGTTGGTGATGCTGCCGTGGCTGAGCCCGCTGATCTCCCAAGCTTGGTGATCCTGGCTGTTATTCAAGGCCACCCGAATCAGGCGATTGGGGCTCGGGTTCAGACCCGAGCCGATCATGCGCAGGCGGTAATTGTGTTTGCCATTGTCCATGAACCAGGCATGCCCACCATCGAGCACTACGTCCCACCCAAAGACTTGCCGCGTGCCCGTGATGTAGTCGTGTCGCCATTCGGGGTCGAGCACCAGGGCTTGCCGATCTTCCCGCCAGAGGTATCTGAAAATCGATCGAACCCCCACGACATACACCGCAAGGCCTTGGCTGCTGAGTCTGGCAATCGAGGGTTCAGGACACAGCATGTCCGCGCTGGCCCGCTCAAGCTCGGGCGTCAGCACGGTCAACAGTGCGGGCGCAGTCTCTGATAAATTTTTGGTGACGATCAAACCGTTGTCCAGCACCACAAACGAGTTGTAGGGCTGGTCCATCGGCAATTGGAAAGTGGCTTGAATTTCGCAAGCGCGGCTCAATCGGTGTGCATAGCGACCGTAGACCACATACAAATCGCCATGGGTGTGAATCGCCATGCCCCCGGGCCACATGGGACCCCCGGGCAGCCGGGGAGATGCGATCCGGGTTTGCAGTGTCACCGGATCGATCAGCTCGACACAGGCGGTCGTGGGCAAGCCCAGATGCGATCGCAGTGCGGAATGGGTCAGCAAATACACCTGATTGGGATCTCCCAAGACGGTCATGGTCGACAGCAGGGTGTTGCGGGTGGTGCAAGCCAGTTGTTCCCCGTCTTGCAAGTTCAGGCCCGGCAAACCCCATGGGTGTTGGCGTCTTTGCGGGCCACCGTCTTCAGCTGGCCAGGGACTGCGAAAGTAACCCGCCGGAAATTCGGCCATCACGTGCTGCGGCGGCGGCGGCGCCAGCCCGCCCAGCCCGCCCAGCCCGCCAAGGGCACAAGCAAGCCCGCGGCCATCCAGATGCCGAAGGTGGGCAGCCAGTAGTCCAGGACCATGTTGATCGTCACCTGCATCACCGGGTTGTAGTCGCTTGGAACGGGCAACACGCCATGGGCATCGGCCCACACTTGGTAATCTTTTTGCAGGATGGCAAATTCGGTGGGCATGTGTTTTTGCAAGTCCCGGGTTTCGCCAGGGTCTGCGACCACATCAAACAAACGCCATTGCCCATCACCGAGTGGCGCTAAGTTTTTGACCAGCTTCAATGGCCCTTTGAACAGTGCCGCGTTGCCAGACAACTCGTAGCCTAAAATTTCATCTGCTTGTCTGAGGGGTGCATTGTGGCCGTGCAATGCAGGCATCAGGCTGTGTCCGGCCATGGCTTCAACCGGCTGACCTTGGTAGTTTGGCGCGGGCCGCGCAATGCCCGCCATCTCCAACAGAGTCGGTGCAATGTCGGTCACATGGGTCAGGCCCGCGTAAATGCCTTGCTTGTTTTGAATGCCAGGTCCGGCCATGAACATCGGCGCGCGAATGCCCCCCTCGCCTGCAAAAAACTTGAAACCATTCAAAGGGCTGGCCGATGCACTGGCCCAACTGGGGCCTTGAATGCTGTAGGCGCCTGGGCCGCCCAGCCGGTCAATGTCTTGGCTGTATTGGGTTTTGAGCCACAACTGCGCCAAGTCATAGTCGGAGCCCTCTGCCCCGTTGTCTGAGAGAAAGAGAAACACCGTGTTCTCAAATTGGCCTGTGGCTTTCAGGTGTGACACCAAGCGGCCCACATGGTGGTCCATCGCCTCGGCCATGGCGGCATACACCTCCATGCGTCGCGCCTGGTATTGCTGGGCTTTGGGGTCTTGCGCCGTCCAATTCAAGGTGGTGGGCAGTGTGGCCAGGGGTGTGTTGACAGGAACCAAACCTGCGCGGGCTGCACTGTCGCGTCGTGCCTCGCGCAAAGCTGTCCAGCCTTGGTCATAGCGTCCTTTGTATTTGGCAATGAACTCGGCGGGTGCTTGCACAGGCACATGGTTCGCCTGAAAACCGATGTAGGCCAGAAATGGCTTGGCACTGGCTGTGTCTTGCGTCAGATAGCCGATCATGCGGTCTACAAAATAAGCCGATGAATAAAACTTCTGGGGCATGACGGCTGTGCGACCGTCTTCGTACCAGTAGACCTTGTCAGAATGAGGCAGGTAGCGTTGTTGCGGATCCCAGTTGTCCGAGCCGGTGTCGCCTTGCACAATCGACCGGTCAAACCCGCGTTGGGGCGGCAAATTGCGGGGCTCCGAGCCGACATTCCATTTGCCCGTGATGTAGGTTCGGTAACCGTTGTCTTTCAACAAGCTGGAGATGGTCACCACCCGTTCGCTGAGCGAGCCTTGGTAGGCTGGGCTGCTCAGATGGGCGCGCGGCGTGCTCTCGCGCAGATTGCCAATGCCTGCACGGTGACTCTCTACGCCTGTCAGCAGCATGGATCGGGTGGGGGAGCAGGAGGCTGCGGTGTGAAAGTTTGAAAACCGAACGCCCCGATGCGCCAAAGCATCCAGGTTGGGGGTCGCGATTTCGCCGCCAAATGCGCCCAAGTCGGTAAAGCCCCAATCGTCGGCCACCAAGATCACGATGTTGGGCTGGCGCTGCGCACCTGCCTGGTGCGGCGGTTTGGCTGTGACTGCCAGGCTGTTCGTGACGCTCAGGCCGATCGCCAGGCTCGCGATCAAGAGACCGCGCCAGAGCTGGACCGTGCGCGTCAAGCATTCAGTCATGCTGTTCATGGGCCGACGCTTGCGCCAATGGCTTCCAATGCAATAAACCAAACAGCAGGGTCAAGACCACACTGACGGCCAAAGGGCCTTTGTACAAACGCACATGCTTGAAGGCAAACAACACCTCGAGGGCGTGAATCCCCAGCAACAACAAAGCAGCGCGCACGGGATCAAAAGGCAGAGCCAGAAGGCCCGGCCACACGGCATCGGTCAGACCCAAACCGAGCAGCGCCAAGCAGGCCAGTTTGGAGATCCATACAAAAGTGGCGTTCATCTCAAGTGGTGCTTTCTCATGGACATGGGGGGTATTTTCATCGATCAGCGCGCAGGGCCATTTCGATTGCTGCGAGGCGGTCTTGTCCCCACACAACGGTATCCGCAAGTTGGAACCCGGGAACGCCCCACAGTCCCAGGGCCAGCATGTCTTTGCGGTTCTTCTCGGCCTCTTGGCGCCAGTGGTTATTTTCCAAAGCTGTGCAGACCTCTGGCCAAGCCAATCCGGCGCGATCGCTTATTTTTTTCAAGCCGCTGTGGCTGCCCGCATCCAGGCCTTCTGCCCAGACCCCTCGCATGAAAGACAGCACAAAAGCCTGCCCTGCGCCTTGGGATTCGGCCAAAGGCATCAAAGCCAAACCCCGTTCGGTGGGTTTTCCCACCGGATCGCAAATACGGCCAAAAGGTATCCCGAATCGATCTGCTTCACGCGCCGCATCCTGGCTGATGTACATCCGCTTGTTACGCGGAACGGCCAAACCCCGCATGACCATGGGCAGCACATAACGCAGCTTGACTTGAATGCCGGTGTCTTTCGTCAATGCAAACAAACGCTGGGCTGCAATATAGGCATAGGGGCTGCGCAAGGAAAAGAAAAACTCAAGGGTGTCGCCAGCCCGGGCTTGGGGCCAGTGCGTGGCAGCTTCCGGCGGAAACATCCAGCCTGCGGTGCCCAGACGCGCAGCGCCCAGGCCTTGGAGCCGCGTTTCAAGGTAGTGCAAGCGGTCAATGCCCCAGTACCACTCCCCGGCGCAATACAGCATGCCGCCGTTGTAGTGCCCCCAACCTTGGCGCAAGGCATCACTGGCCTGAAGGTGGGATTGGACTTGGTGGTCACTGGCCAAAGCCAAGGGCGGCTGCGCAGCGCCCTGTGGGGCTGGGTTCCAAAGCAGATCGCTCAGGGCGCGAGCACGGGCCAAAAATTGACCCGCTTCGATGGCCTGAACCGATTGAGCCGTCAGGCGCTGCACATGGGCTGGGCTGGGCTGTTGTCCGTGATCTGCAAAATCCAGGCCGTGCCGTGCGGCCAGCCATGCGGCATCTTTGCGGCTGTAGGCGATCAGCCGTTCCCGGTCCGGGGCGGCTGCGTCTGAGGGTGGACTCACCAGGTGGGCCTGCAAGTCGAGGTCATACCGCGCAGTCAAACGCGGCAAGCATTGCACCATCAGCGCCGAGTAAGGATCGTCCACTTGGTGAAAGTAATGCACAGTGTGCCGCGCGCCGCGCGCCTTTCGGCCGCGCTCAGCCGCAGCGCGTTGGCGCGCCAGCCTGGCGGGAGAAAGCCACCATGCGGTGAGGGCAGGCATGAAGATGCTTTTCAGGGACATCGGTCGCATCAAGACAGGGGTGTATGGTTTGCCGAATGTAGCACGGCCAAGGCCAAAAGACTTGCGGGTTATTCCCTTGCCCGTTTGCTTGCAAATCTGGGGTTTGTGTGTCTAGTGTTTCTCCCTAGTGTCAATTCGGTTAAAAAAAGAGACACTCAAACCGGAGTCAAGAATGTCTCCTCCCTCCTAAGGATCCTTATGAAGAAAATGCTTGCATGCCAATGGGCAGGTACCGCCGCACTGTTGCTCACCTCCTGCGCCTCTGTTTTGGCAGCCGATGGATTCAAATTGCGCTTCCCACTCTCTGGCACTTTGGGTGGAGAAATTGTGGCCCCTTTGCCCTCTGAGGGCTGGGTAGGCTCGGCGGCTTACACCGACATCGATATCGACAAAATTGGCGGCAGCGATGGCAAACCTCTGACTTTGCAGAAACAGGCTGTTTTTGGTCCTTTAACCGCAGCGCAATTGGCTACCGTGCCCGCAGTTGCGGTTCCGGGTGTTGGTTCCTTTTCTGCGGCCCAAGTGCAAGCGGCCTTGAATGGCCGAACGGCCTCGGCACTGGGCACGGTTGCCGTGGATTACCGCCAACAAATCAAACAGGCTAATTTGACGTTTGCCCGCATTCTGGACAAAGATGTTCAAGGCGGGAAGTTGGCTCTTGCGATCAATATTCCTTATGCAATTTCCCTGAAGTCGGATGGCTTGATGACCAGCGCCACGCCGACCCTGAGTACCTTGTCGCCTTCGGCAGGGCCCCTGGCTGCCGTGGCACAACAAGTGGCTCAATCGAGCTTCAGTACGGGCTATCAGGCCAACATTGCAGGCCAATGGCCTTCTACCATTGTCAACACCTCAGGTCTGGGCGATATCGAAACCAGCTTGTTGTGGGAAAAGACCGCAGACAAGCTCAAGATCGTGGCAGGTGCAACCTTGGCCATGCCGACTGGCAACTATAAGTACCTTGTGGACCCCGTCACGGGCAGTCCCAGGTTGGCACCCAACATCGGTTACGGAAAATATTACACCTTCCGTCCGGGCGTGGGTGTGGCTTACACCGCCTCGGAGAATCTCACTTTGGGTGCCCGTGGCAGTTTGGGTTTCAACACCAAAAACACAGAGAACAATGTGCGCAGCGGTGATTTTTATGTGGTGGATCTGGCGGCCGCCTTCAAAACGCCCGTGGGCGTGTTTGGCCCTCATGCGACCATGATGCGCCAATACACCGATGACTCGGGGGGTCAGTTGGGTGCCAACCGGGTGTCATTGACCGGAGTCGGCGTGTTTGCCGCTTTTCCAATTGCCGCCATTGGCGCGGGTTTGAATCTGTCATACATGAAGACCACCGATGCGCGCAACTCTTTGTCGGGCAGTTTCACTCAGGTGCGGTTGTCCAAAGTCTTCTGATTTCGCCCCCAACTCAAGTGATCCTTCAGCACGCAGCGTCGTGCTGAAGGATTTTTTCCATCTGGCCCATGCCTGTGCGGGTGCCTGTTCAAATCAGTTGGCGTAGTAGATGTAAGCATCACCCGGCTGGGGTGCTTGTTTGAGCGTTTTGTCCAAACGGATGGGGCCTTCGCCCAAAGAGGGCCAGAGGGGCTTTATTTGCTGGGCATTGATGGCGAGCAATTCTTTTTTCATTTGCAACAACCTGGCCGGCTCTTGTTGCGCCAGGTTGATCCGTTCGCCCGGATCTTTGGCCAAGTTGTACAGAACATCTTGCTTGGGGCGTTCCATCACTTGCAGTTTCCAGTCACCCTGTCGCATGGCCAAATAGGTGTCGGTGCGAAAGAAAATTTGCGAATGCGGCGAAGCTGATTTTTCACCGCGCACAAAGGGCAGCAAATTCACGCCGTCCAAAACTTTACCTTCAGGGGGCGGGGCTGCAGCCGCCGCCAGCGCGGTGGAGAAAATGTCCAGATGACTGATGGGCTGTTTGTATGTGACCGCTTTGGGCAGGCCTTGGGGCCATTTCATGAAAAAGGGCACCCGAATGCCGCCTTCGTAAAAAGTGGCCTTCCAGCCTCTGTAGGGTTGGTTCAGGTCAGGCACCCCAATGTAATTCGCGCCGCCATTGTCACTGGTGAACATGATCAAGGTGTTGTCTTCCAGCCCCTTGTCTTTCAAATGTTTCAGGACCCGGCCTATGTTGCGGTCGAGTGAGCGGATCATGGCCGCATAAACGCGGGTCGTGTGGTCGGTGATATGGGGCAAGGCATCGTAATCTTCTTGGGTGGACTGCAAAGGCGTATGCGGTGCGTTGTATGCCAAGAACATGAAGAAGGGCCGCTGCTTGTTGGCATCAATCGCTTTCAGGGCTTCGTCCGTCAGGTAATCGGTCATGTACCGCGGGGGTTGAAAAGGCTCGCCCGCATTGAAGCGGATACCCCAAGGGTGCGCTGCCCATAAAAATTTGTCGATCAAGTCAAATTCTTGTTTGGCATTGACAACCTTGGGCGCGTTTTCAGGCAAAAACATCGAGGCCGCATGCTGCAGCGACAAGGACTCGTCAAAGCCATGGGCATAAGGCCTGAACTGAGGGCTGTCGCCTAAATGCCACTTGCCAAGATGCAAGGTTCGGTAGCCCGTGTTTTGCAGGGCCCGCGCCAAAGTGACCTCGGTGGTTGGCAAGCCCATGTCTTCGTAGGGAATCAAGTCGGCTTCGCGTTCAGCGTGGTAAATGGGTTTGAGCAGGGCACCTGAATCGGCGTTAGACGTGATCACCTTCATGAATTGCTTGGGCGTTGGTGTGAATTCAAAACCAAAGCGTGTCGGGTAGCGGCCGGTCATCATCGCCGCACGAGAAGGAGCGCAGGTGGCATTGCCAGAGTAGCCGGCCAAAAAATCCACGCCGCCCTTGGCAATGGAATCGATGTTCGGCGTGGGCACCGTGCCTTTGGCGATGCCACCGCCGTGCAAGGTGATGTCATTGAAACCCAAGTCGTCGGCCACAATCAACACGATATTGGGTCGCTTTGCTGCAGGGCCTGAATCGACCAAGGTCGGGGCTTGGGCCCAATGTACTTCCGGGCCAAGCTGGTAGTCCGTGCGGATAAAGTATTTGATGCCAAAAAGCATTAAGCCTGTTTTCCCCCCCAAACTCCAAAACCCCACAGCCGAAACGACAATCAACGCCAGCAGTCCCATGATGACTTTGCGTAATTTGGAAGAGTGCATACACGGTTTCCTAAGGATAAAAGTGCCCATTGGGGCTGTTCTGCATCTTGCATGAAAAAGGCGCGCAGGGCCACAGGTTGTTTCACCAGCGACTCGCTAATTCTGCTAACCTAGAACAACTTTCACAGATTTTCTTGGTATTTTATTTGACCGTGCAAGCCCCCTTCAAAAATCCTGACGCCAACGCTACAGCACCCAAGGAGGCTGCTCGCCTGTCCCGCGAAGATTGGTTGCAAGCCGCATTCGCAGCGGTGGTCGAGGGCGGCATAGACAACCTCAAAGTCCTGACACTGGCAGAAATTTTGAAGGTGACGCGGGGCAGTTTCTACTGGCATTTTGCCGACCACGCCGAGTTGCTCGCGGCCACTTTGGCGCGTTGGAAAAATCAAGAGATGCAGCGTAACTTGCACATTCAGAGTTATGCGACCGACGATGCTGCGGCAGACATGCAGCATTTGTTGGACCAGGCCTTGGCCCACGGCGGTGATGAGCTCGAGCATATGCGCTTTGAATTGGCGGTGCGAGGGATGGGCCGACGCGATGCGCAAGTGGCTGCCATGCTGCATGAAATTGACCAGGCGCGCACCCAGTTGTTTTACCGCCAGTTCAAACGCTTGATGCACGACGAGCAAAAGGCCCATGATTTGGCGGTCCTGTTTTACCTGAGCATCGTGGGCTGCTACCAGGCATTGAGCCGTCCATCCAGTCCGGCGCGGGCCAAGGACTATTTCAAATCCATCATCTCCACTTTTTTGATCCAAGCGCAACTGCCCCTCAACCCGGGCCACTGAGCGCCGCACCGATCAATTCAGGCGTTCCACTGCGGGCATGCCCCAACGTCCATCCAGCGCCTGAGGCTGCGGCCAGTACAGGCGGGCATTGAGCACAAAATCTTCGCCGGGCTTGACCGGCAGCCAATGCTTGTTCATGCCCTTTCCAGGCGGTGAGGCTTGGATCAAGATGTCAATCGATCCGTCTGCATTGGGCGTCAGTGAAGACAGGCTCCCAACGGCATATTTGTTTTCAGCGTTAGCGATCAGAAAGTTGTCTGTACCGTAGGCGGTGACGGACCAAAATGCATTCACAGGGGGTAACTGATCGGCTGCAAAATGGATTCGATAAGCATGATGGCCATTCAACACCCTGCCTTGGTCATCCAGGTGGGTGCTCGGGTACATCGCATCTTGCGGCAAGTTAGCGCCCAACCCGACCCTGGCGACCACGGCGCGGATGTTGTACTCGGTGCCATACTGCCCCAAAATGCGTGGCGGCGTAGACCAGCCGCGCACCAAGTCGCGCGGCTTTTTCAATTCTTGCGCGATCTTGAAATCGGCCATCCAGCGCCCCGCACTGATCGCCATGTTGTCAACCACATGCCAGCGCACGGGTTGACCGGGCACGATGCCCAGGCGCGCCAGTTGGCTGAGCATCGCGGCATCCGCGGGTGAAGGGGGATTGTCGATCATCAATGCCGCAAGACGCTCGAAAAACGCCCGTGTGCTCAGCGCTTGCATTTGCGCGATCGGCGCTAAAGGGGGAGAAGCGGGCGGGGTCGCGAGTGGGGTTGAGAGTGGGGTCTTCACGGCCGGTTGATGGGGCGTGGTGACTGGGTTCAAGGGGTGCAGTGCAAGGCCGTCTTGCAGCCGATGCACCACCGGGTAATCCGACGCGCCTTGCGTTTGCGTGCGGCCGATCAGCCAGACCATCGACGTGGGCGATTGCAGCCGTGTCATGCCCGTCGGGGTGGCGCCTTGCCAACGCGGCCCTGCAAGCAAGTAACGCCCACCTTGCGTCCCTGTTGAGCGCGTGCCCAAGCTGGCAAACACGTTGGTCCAAGCGTCCATGAAGGGCATGACTTCATAGCGTTCAGCGTTGGGCGGCATTTCAAAAACCCAAGGCCCTGCGCTCAAATCCAAAAAGGCCGTGCTGTACAAGGTGTCCACATTCGGACGCACCACGTCTTTGAATTGGGCATCAGGAAATCGCCTGATTCTTTGCAATGGTGGGCCTGAGCCGTAAGTCTTGGCGGCGTTTTCCCGCGTGATGTCCATGATCACCAAAGGGTAGCCAAACAGATAGCCTTCGGCGCCCAGCACCATCAAATCGGCTTTCCAATAGGCTGCACCTCCTGAAAGCAGCAAGAACGAGAGCAACCCAACACAGACACGCCAAACAGCGCGTTTGTTTCTAACAGCCCGTATTTCAGCCACGACTACCCCTTTTTCAGCCACGACTGCTCAGGGCCCAGGGGCCTCAAGCACTGTGCGAAAGCCCAAATGGCTGGTGCCCAGATCTTCCTCTTGCGCTTGCCTTGAACCCGATCTGTAACGCATGCAGTAATCGGGTGAACACAGGAACGAGCCCCCTTTGATCACCCTTTGCCGCATCTGCGGATTGCGAACCGCACTGGCATCTGGATCCAGGGACTGGGGTGAGTCGGTCAGGTGGTGGGCGGTGTAAACATCGCGCGTCATCTCCCAAACATTGCCCATCAAATCAAACAAGCCCCATGCATTCGGGGCATAGCAACCCACCGGAGCCAAGCCTACAAAACCGTCATCGGCTGAGTTCAGTACCGGAAAAACCCCTTGCCAAGTGTTCGCGCCATGGGGCTGGTCATGGTCTTTGGCCGCCAGGGCTTGCCCCGCCCTCGCAGCCCATTCCCATTGGGCTTCAGTGGGCAAGGTGCGGCCCTTCCAGCGGGCGTAAGCCAGTGCGTCTTCATAGGTCACGGCAACCACGGGGAAGTGTTCGCGCCCTTGAATATGGGTCGATGTCCCCCCGGGGTGACGCCACTGCGCACCGGGCGTGTACTGCCACCATTGACTCAAATCGCCACGGTCTTTCACTTGAGCAGGTTGGGAAAAAACGACCGCTCCGGGTTGGCGCATGAATGCAGACAAAGCAGGGTATTGCGCGGCATCCAACGGACGTTCGGCCTGGCTCACATGGCCGGTGGCTTTGACAAACTCTGCAAACTGCGCATTGGTGACTTCGGTGCGGTCCATCCAGAACCCGGCGACACGCGTGGCGTGAATGGGGCCTTCTTCGGGGTAGCGGTCATCGCCCATGTCAAATTGGCCAGGCGGAACCCACACCATGCCGGCATGGGGCGTTGCGGCCAATGGTGCCGGTAAGAGGCAGCTTGGAACCTGTGTTTCAGAGGGCGGTGTTTGGAGTCCAGCGAACCAATTAGCCGCAGCGAGTGCAGCCAACAGGCCCAGACCCACGGTCAGGCTGAGTGCGATGTGTCGGTGGACTGATGACATCACCGGGTGCACTCGATCCCCGCGCAAGGCTCAGGACAACAAGCCATTCAGGCTCCCTGCCGCCAGAGCCAGGATCGTTGCGACCGCCAGCCGGGGCGTGAACAAACTGACCATGGGGTGTACCGGGAAGACCTGGGTTTGTTCGATGGCCGCCCATTTGTGCAAGGAGGTGCCTTGGCTCTCAATCTCAATGGCGAATTTCAAAAAGTCCCGGCGGCTGCGATAGCGCACCATCGCCACATAATGCCAATCAGGCGAATGGGCGTCGTTGACAAAGCTGCCCTTCTTGCGGGCAACGAAAATGGGCAAGCTCGCCTGTTTGATCAGAGGCCAAAGGATGGCTTTGCCGTAACGCTGATCGGCTGCGCGCGGATCGTCGCTGAAGCCTGAGTTCTCTGGGTATTGCGCTTTTTTGCGGTGCAGCACGCTGTTGAACATCACAAACGACAGACCATCGTCCTGAGACAGCAGTTGGGCCACTTCGTCCAGATGCGACAGGCTGTTGGGGCCGCAAGCCACAGCCCGCAAAGTTGCGATACCTTGTTGGACTTCTTGGGCGCTCAGGGGCTTGCTTTTGCCACCCCACCACACATGAAAGATGCCGTATAAAACCAGGCAGACCATCCAGATCATGGGGGACACGTCAATCAAACGGCTTGGCCCACCACACTGAAGTGTGCGGTGTTGTCACGCAACCAATGTTCAGATGAAACGGCGTCGTGCTGGCTGGGGTGAAAGTCTTCGCGCAAATAGTCTTTCCAAGCGGGCACATTACCGCGCAGCAAACCCTCTTTGGCAAACAAAAAACGCGTGGCGCTTTGCCAAGTGCGCCATTGAAACAAGCTGCCGTCATGCCACAAATTGCGGACGGTTTGCCGCAGGACATCGGTCAAAAAAATCACCGTGACATAACGGAAAACCTTCAGACGGCGTTGGTGGTCACCGCCCAGGTGCTTGTACAAATCGAAGGCCGTGTTGCGGTGTTCGGACTCTTCTGCGCTGTGCCAAAGCCACAGGGTTTGCAAGCGCGGCTCTGCACCTTCCAGCGCTTCAGGATGCCGGAGCATCCAGTCGGCAAAAATGGCGGTGAAGTGCTCGGTCGCTGCCGTCGCCGCCAGATGCAGGCGCACATTGAAATGCGCTTGCGAGGCGATGCGCTTGCTGGCGCGATCTGCAAATGCATTGGTCAAGCCTTGGTCGCTCAAATGCTTGTTGAACAATTCGTGGATCCGGCGATGCGTGGCTTCCTGGCCGATAAATCCTTTGACCTCGTTGGCCATGAGCGCTTGTTTGTCGGCTGGCAGTTGCTTGAAGCCTTGGCGGACCGAATCGATGAAGAACTGTTCGCCCACCGGAAAAGTCATCGACAAGGCGTTGAAGAAAGCCGATCGAAACGCATCGCCTCCGTTCCATCGCTGGGAAAAGGGCGTTTTCAAGTCAACTAAAAGGCGTCTAACAACAAGGTCGGTCATGGTCATTCAAAGAGATGAAGTGCTCAGAGGTCTTGAGCGCAGGGCAAGACATACTCAATACACCAGTGTACTGTTCGCTGCAAAATTTGTCCAATACCCCGGTGATTCCCCCAAGATTTGACAATAGTACTATGCACACTGTGCTTCACATCAAAGACATTTTCCATGAGCATCCAGGCCTTTTTCACACGTTGGTATCTGCGCACGCGATTCAAACCTCGCCCCGGGGCGGTCATTCGGGTGGACGAAGCCCGGGAGAGAATGGCGCGGTTGACGCGCAGACCACTGCCTTTGCCCCATGGCGTGCGTCACCAAGCGGTTTCAGCACAGCCTGAACGGGGCTTGTGCCCCGCTGAATGGTTGTCGGTGCAGGACCCGCAGCGCACGGTGATTTATTTTCACGGTGGCGGGTATTTTTTTTGCAATCTGGAAACCCACAGGCCGGTGGTGGCCAGCATCAGTCGCAGGGCCCAAGCGAGGGTGTTGTCTGTGGATTACCGCTTGGCCCCAGAGCATCCCTGTCCTGCAGCCGCCCAAGATGCCTTGGCATGGTATCGGGCCACCTTGAAAGACACGCCCGCCCATCAGATTGTGTTGGCGGGTGATTCAGCCGGGGGCGGTCTGGTCATGGCCTGCCTGCAAGCAGCCCGAAGCGAGGGATTGCCCATGCCAGCAGGCGCGGTGCTGTTTTCGCCCTGGGTCGATTTGGCGGGGGCAGGCGAGTCGATCCAGACCCAAGCCCACGCCGATGTGATGTTCACGCCGGAGAGTTTGCACCATGCTGCGCAGTTTTACCTGAACGGACGGGACGCCACAGACCCGGTCGCATCCCCCTTGTATGCGGACATGAAGGGCATGCCGCCTTTGCTGATTTTCGCCAGCCGACAAGAAATTTTGTTGTCAGATGCGACCCGTTTGCATGACAAAGCACTGCTTGCAGGTGGGTCATCGCAATTGATTTTGATGTCCGACATGCCGCACGTTTGGCCGATGATGGTCTTGTTGCCAGAGGCCAAAGTCAGTTTGCGGCAAGTGGCGGCTTTCATGCATGAACGGGTGCCGCAGGTTTGAAGCCAGCGCATCAGCTCAGTAAAGCCTGTGCAAATTCACGGGCGTTGAAGGTTTCCAGGTCTTCAAGCTTTTCTCCCACACCAATGAAATAGACCGGCACCGGCTTTTCGCGTGCAATCGCACACAGCACGCCTCCCTTGGCCGTGCCGTCCAGCTTGGTCACAATCAGGCCGGTCAGTCCCAGCGTGTCGTCAAAGGCCTTGACCTGCATCAGTGCATTTTGGCCGGTATTGCCATCAATCACCAACAAGACTTCATGCGGTGCGGTGGCATCCGCTTTTTGCACGACCCGTTTGATCTTTTTCAGCTCTTCCATCAGATGGGTTTGGGTGGGCAAACGGCCAGCGGTGTCCACCAGCACCACATCATGTCCCCGGGCTTTGCCAGCGCTGACCGCGTCAAAACTCACAGCGGCCGGATCCCCCCCGGCTTGGCTGATGATCTCCACTGTGTTGCGGTCCGCCCACACGGCCAATTGTTCCCGCGCAGCTGCCCTGAAGGTATCGGCTGCGGCCAGCAAAACACGGGCACCGCTGTCGGCCAAATGCTTGGTGAGTTTACCGATCGAGGTTGTTTTTCCAGCGCCATTGACACCCGCCACCATGATGACCGTGGGTTTGTGCGCGCCAATGGACAAGCTCATTTGCAAGGGTGTGAGCAAGTCGGTGATCGATTCGACCAGCAAATCCTTGACGGCAGCCGGCTCGGTGGTTTTTGCGTCCTTGACCCGGCGCTTGAGGTCTAGCAACAAATGTTCAGTGGCCTTGACACCGGTATCGGCCATCAGCAAGGCCGTCTCTAACTCTTCATAAAGCTTGTCGTCAATCTGTGTGCCCGTAAATACCGTGGCGATACTGGAGCCTGTTTTGCGCAGTCCGGCTTTGAGCTTGTTCAGCCAACCCTCGCGGCTCGGTGTGGTTGGCGCAGTCAGGGTATCTCCATCCAAAGGAGGTGAACCCGCATCAGGCGAGGCCATTGCTCTGGAAGGCTCTGAGGCAGGCGGGGAGGATTTTTTTCGTAAAAAACTGAACATGAAAGCGCTTTTTGAAACAGACCCATTCTAGAGGTCATCAATTTGGCCTGATACAGCAGGTTACAACTCGGCGGACAACGGGTCATCAAGCCTGCATCACACCGCGTTGTATTGACAAGTTCAACACAGTGTTGGGCTGACAACTGAAACGATGGAGTATTTTTCATGACCAAATTGCTTGCCACATTGATCGCTGGTTTTTTTGCTGCTGGTGCTTTTGCCCAGGCTCCTGCTGCTCCCGCCGCTGCCCCTGGTGCACCGGCCAAAGTTGAAGCCAAAGCTGACATGAAAGCCGCCAAAGCCGAGAAAAAAGCGGAACACAAGGCTGTCAAAGCCGATAAAAAAGCGCATGCTGCCGATAAAAAGGCTGACAAAGTCGCTTTGGCGCCCGCATCGGCAACCGCACCGGTAACCGCACCGGTGGCCGACAAAAAGTAATTGCGCCTTGAACAAGGGCGTTACAAGGGCGTAACAAGGGGCGTAACAAGGGGCTTTGCGCCTCCTTTCCAAGGGCCAGCGCATGCTGGCCTTTTTTTCGCTTGGCGTTGCGTGTTGGGAATGCTTTGCGTATGGGCACTTTGCACATCATGCTTACACTCAGCCCCATGCGACCTCGTTCAACCATGGCCAAAACCTCCTCTCGCCCTTCGAATCCGCGTGCACCCAGTGCGCAACCCTCCGTGCTGGGCCATGCTGCGCATGAAATCCGCATCATTGGCGGCCTGTGGAAGCGCAGCAAACTCAAGGTCCTCGACAAACCCGGCTTGCGACCGACCCCAGACCGCGTTCGCGAAACGCTCTTCAATTGGTTGGGCCAAGACCTGGCTGGTTGGCAGTGTGTGGATGCGTTTGCAGGCACCGGGGTACTCGGATTTGAGGCGGCCTCACGCGGAGCCAAACAAGTCTTGATGATGGAGCAAGACGCTGAGCTTGTGGCGCAATTGACCGCCAGCAAAATCCGCCTCCAAGCGACAGCGGTCCAAGTGCAGCGAGGCGATGCGGTGCAAGGTTTGCAGCGCGCTGCAGTGGGGAGTTTGGACCTGGTGTTTCTGGACCCGCCTTTTGAAAGTGCGTTATTTGCGCCGGCTTTGCAAGCGGCAGCCCAAGCCGTCGCGCCAGGTGGTTGGGTGTACCTGGAAGCGCCCATGTTGTGGGCCGACGAACAACTGCTGGCGTGCTATTTGACCGTCGAGCGGCACCTCAAGGCCGGCGCGGTGCATGCGCATTTGCTGAAAAAAAGAGCCTGAAGCCGGTGAATAAATTCACTGGATAATGGCCCCACATTTCACTTTGGAGACCTTGCCCATGAGCCGTTCTGTGACTGCTGTGTATTCTGGCACCTTCGACCCCATGACCTTGGGCCATGAAGATGTTGTGCGGCGAGCCTCACAGTTGTTTGACAAGGTCGTGATCGCGGTGGCTGTTGCCCACCACAAAAAAACCATGTTCACTCTTGAAGAGCGTTTGGCCATGGCCCGCGACTTGGCGGGTGCACTGCCCGGCGTGACGGTTGAGCCTTTCACCGGGTTGCTGCGCGACTTTGTCGTGAGCCAAGGCGCCAAGGCGATTGTGCGCGGCATCCGCTCGGTCACCGACTATGACTATGAAACCCAAATGGCCGGCATGAACCGTTATCTGGCGCCCGATGTGGACACGGTGTTTTTGAACACCAGCGCGCAATACCAGCACATCAGCAGCACCTTGGTGCGCGAGATTGCCACCCTGGGTGGCGATGTGTCAGGCTTGGTGTCCTCGCCGGTGCTGAAAGCTTTGCAAGACAAGCGTGTCGTCTCATAAGTGGCTTGGGCGGTGCTTCACTCCTGCGCGCCTTCGACCAAAAACCGCACTTTGCGTTGCCCCTGCCATTCGTCGGCATCGAGTCTGAAGGCCAGTTTCACCCGACGCGGCAACTGCTCGGTGCGGCCGAACCAGATACCGTCTACCGGTTGACCTTGGTGTTTGAGTTTCAGGGCCAGGTGTTTCTCGCCGACCAATCGCTGCGAGATGACCTCTACCTCTTCGCTGAAGACGGGGGGCGCGAAGCCTTGTCCCCACACTTCTTTGTGCAGCGTGTCTACCAAATCTACCCGCATGTATTCGGGGGCCAAGGGTCCATCGGTCTCCAGACAGCGGGTGAGCGTGGCGATGTCCAGCCATTCGGTGGCCACCTGGTTAAGCGCTTCTTCAAACACTTCCAGATGTTCTTCGGCCACGGTGCAACCGGCGGCCATGGCATGACCACCAAAGCGCAGCAAGACGCCGGGGTGGCGTTTGGCGATCAGGTCGAGTGCATCGCGCAAGTGAAAGCCTGGAATCGACCGGCCTGAGCCTTTGAGCTCGTCTTCTTTGCCAACGGCACTGCTGGCGGCAAAGACAAAGGTGGGGCGGTGCAATTTGTCTTTGATGCGCGAGGCCACGATGCCCACCACGCCTTCATGAAAATCGGGGTCGAACACGCATATGGCGGGCGGCGGTTCGTCGCCTTCGTCAAACAAGGATTCGGCGATGTCCATGGCTTGCTCGCGCATATCGCCTTCGATCACCCGGCGTTCGCGGTTGATGCCATCCAGGGCTTGAGCCAATTCAGTGGCGCGGCTGGCATCGTCGGTGAGCAGGCATTCAATGCCCAAAGTCATGTCTGACAAACGGCCCGCCGCGTTGATTCGGGGGCCCAAAGCAAAGCCAAAATCAAAAGTGGTTGCTGTGGCGGCCTGGCGACCGGCGGCCACAAACAAGGCCCGAAGACCCGCAGGCAAGGCTCCGGCACGAATGCGTTTGAGTCCTTGCGCGACCAGGCGGCGGTTGTTGGCGTCGAGTTTGACGACATCTGCCACAGTGCCCAAGGCCACCAAGGGCAGCAAACTGTCGAGTTTAGGTTGTGGCTCGTTCGTGAATGCGCCTCGGCTGCGCAACTCAGCCCTTAAAGCCAGCAGCACATAAAACATGACGCCGACGCCCGCCATGGCTTTGCTGGCAAAGGTGCATCCGGGCTGGTTGGGGTTGACGATCACTTCAGCGCCCGGCAATTGAGCGCCTGGCAGGTGGTGGTCGGTCACCACCACTTTCAAGCCCAAGGATTGGGCCATGGCCACCCCCTCCACGCTGGCAATCCCGTTGTCCACGGTCATCAAGACGTTGGCCCCGCTGGCATGGACGCGTTGGGCAATCGGCGCTGTCAAGCCGTAGCCGTCTACCACGCGGTCAGGCACGATGTAGCTGACCTGTGTGGCACCCAGCAAGCGCAAACCGCGCACGGCCACTGCACAGGCCGTGGCGCCATCACAGTCGTAGTCAGCCACAATGCACACACTTTGCTTGGAGGCCATCGCATCGGCCAGCAAGGAGGCGGCTTCTTGGGCGCCGGCCAGCCCTGTTGGGGCCAGCAATTGCGCCAAGCCGTCATCCAGATCGTCTTTGCTGGTCACGCCGCGCGCTGCAAACAACTGGGCCAGCAGCGGGTGAATCCCAGCTTGCGCCAAGGTCCATACGGCGCGGGGGGGAATGTCTCGGGTCAAGATGTTCATAAGGCTTGCAAGGCTGTGATGGCAGAAACGGGGCGCAGCATGCGCTGCGCACGTTGCCAGAGGTTTTGGGGTCGTTTTTGGTACCTGTGCGCTGCATGCTCGCTGCACAAAGTCAAAGTGACATCCTGCGTTGGGGCTTTTTCCAGCAGGGCGGCCATCAGCGTTGCGTCCACGGTATGCCAAGCCGCGCGCCAAGCCTGTGCATCTTCGCGCAGAGCGTGGTCTCGCAATGCCATGGTGACTTGGGGCGCCGGCTGAAGGGGCTTTTCATTCAGAGACCCGGCACCGTGAACCCAAAATGAATTGACTGTCAATTGCCGCAGCGCGCTGCGCTGGTCGTTGACGGGGTGGTTGTACAACAGCATTTGCATTTCACTTTGCAGCCGTCGCATCCACTGGGCCGATTCGCTCTGGGGCAACCAGGCGTCGAGGTTCATGCCAATCACCCTGTCCAGACTGGCGCAGCGCAATGGGCGTAACCGTTCACCTTGCACATGCCATTGCGTCGGGGCGATGTAACGCACCGTCAAACCGTCTTCGTTCAAAAAGGGCTGCATCGCCAACAACAAAGAGCGGGACTCGTCCTCGCGCAATTGCAAATGGTCGGGGTTGAGCATGACCACCTCGTTCATCCCGATTTGCCAATGGCAGGGGCTGAAGAAAGCTTGCGGTTCAAGGGACGGGCTTTCTTGGCGCCATGCGGCCCATGGCCAAGCGCCGCCCGAGGACGGTAACTGCAAGGCCTGACCGAGGGCGCGTTCGTGGGGCATGTCCAGGCCAGGCTGCTCGGATTCATCCTCTTCGGTATGCACCAGGGTCAAGGTTTGCAACAGCCTTTGCAAATTCGGCAATTGGAGTGTTGGCAAGCTGTCGCGACCCATGGGCGAACGGGTGGCTGCATAGGGAATGATCAGGTGATGGGGGTTGCCGGGACCGCCGTGGGTGTGAACGTTCATGGGGCTATTGTCCGGGATGCCACAATCCCAGTCTGTTAAGTTGGATTGATGCGATGCAAATGCCATTTGAATTGATTTTGGGCTGGCGCTACACCCGCGCGGGCCGAGCCACCCGGCGCAATGGGTTCATCTCATTTATCTCGGGCGTGTCCATGTTGGGCATCGCGCTCGGTGTGGCGGCCCTGATCATTGTGTTGTCGGTGATGAACGGCTTTCAGAAAGAAGTCCGTGACCGGATGCTCGGCGTGGTCTCGCACATCGAGGTGATGTCGGCCGATGGCGGGGCTTTGCCAGATGCACAGGGCACGCTCAAAACCGTGACGGCCCATCCCAGCGTGCTGGCCGCCGCGCCCTTTATCTCGGCTCAAGCCTTGCTGGCTCGCGGTGAAGACATGAAGGGTGTGATGGTGCGTGGCATTGACCCCGCCCTGGAGCCGGGGGTGGCGGATCTGTCGCCGGACGCACACACACAAGCCTTGGGGGGGCTGCAATCTGGCCAATTTGGCGTGGTGCTGGGGGTGGACCTGGCCCGCATGTTGGGCGTGCGGGCGGGCGACTCCGTGACCTTGGTGTCCCCCAGTGGGCAGGTCACGCCAGCGGGGGTGGTTCCCCGTTTGAAACAAATGACCGTGGTCGGTACCTTCAGTTCCGGTCATTACGAATACGATTCGGCGCTCGCCTTGATGCATGTGGACGATGCCGGTCGGATTTTTCGACTCGAAGGCCCGAGCGGCATTCGCCTGAAACTCAACGACCTGCATCAGGCCCGCCAAGTGGCTTATGAACTCGCGGCGACGTTGCCGCCAAACCTGCTGGTGCGGGACTGGACTCAGCAAAACCGAACCTGGTTTGCTGCGGTGCAGGTGGAAAAACGCATGATGTTCATCATCTTGACTTTGATCGTGGCTGTGGCCGCTTTCAATCTGGTCAGCACCTTGGTGATGACCGTGACAGACAAACGCGCCGACATCGCGATTTTGCGAACGCTGGGCGCAAGCCCGGCCAGCATCATGGGGGTGTTTGTGGTGCAAGGGGCGATGGTGGGTGTCATTGGCACCCTGTCGGGTCTTGCGCTGGGCTTGTTGGTGGCTTTCAATATTGACGTGATCGTGCCTGCGCTGGAGGGCTTGTTCCATGCCAGTTTCTTGCCCAAAGACATCTACCTGATCAGCCGCATGCCCAGTGAGCCCCAAAGTGAGGACATCGTGCCCATCGCCCTGATTTCTTTGGTGTTGGCCTTTGTGGCCACCCTGTATCCGAGCTGGCGCGCCAGTCAGGTGAATCCGGCCCAGGCGCTGCGCTATGAATGATCTTGTGTTGCAAGCCAAAGGCTTGACCCAGCGTTTCACCGAGGGCCGACTCGATGTCACCGTGTTGCAAGGCGTGGACTTGCAGGTGCATGCGGGCGAAACTTTGGCCATCGTGGGTGCGTCGGGTTCTGGCAAAAGTACCTTGCTGCATTTGCTGGGCGGGCTGGACAAGCCCATTGAGGGCTTGGTCCAGCTCAAGGGGCAAGCCCTCTCGCAACTGAGTGCCACCGAGCAAGGTCAATGGCGTAACCGGTACCTGGGCTTTGTCTATCAATTTCACCACCTTTTGCCCGAGTTCACGGCTTTGGAAAACGTGGCCATGCCCTTGTGGATTCGCCGCATGCCGCGAGCGCAGGCCGCGGCAGTGGCCCAAACATGGCTTGCCAAGGTGGGCTTGCAGGGCCGCCTGCACCATCGACCCGCTGAACTCTCAGGCGGCGAGCGTCAGCGGGTAGCCATTGCCCGTGCCTTGGTCACACAACCAGCCTGTGTGCTGGCGGACGAGCCTACCGGCAACCTGGACCGCAACACGGCTGAGGGCGTTTTTGATTTGATGTTGCAGTTGGCCCGCGATGTCGGCACCGCCTTTGTGGTAGTCACACACGATCCGCATTTGGCGGCTCGCTGCAGCCGACAGGTGAAGTTGGTGCAAGGCCGTTTGGTGCCTGAATCCAAGGATTGAGGCTGTTTTGCTGTTTTGAGCGCAGCCTATTGCGAACGCCATGTGGATTGATACGCACTGTCATCTGGACGCCGCAGAGTTCTCGGCCGATCGCTTGGCCATGCGGGAAGCGGCCCGTGCACTGGGCGTGACGCAATGCCTGATTCCTGCTGTCGAAGTGGCCAATTTTGCAGCGGTACGCGCATGCGCATTGAGCATGGGCGACAGCTACGCATTGGGAATTCATCCGCTTTACGTGCCTGCCGCGCAAGAAACGGACTTGGCTGTGCTGGACGCAGATTTGACACGCTACAAGGCGGATCCGCACTTGGTGGCTGTGGGTGAAATTGGTCTTGATTTTTGGGTGCCGGCCTTGGCCGAACCCGAGATGCGTGAACGGCAAGAATTTTTCTACACTGAACAGCTGAAACTAGCCCGCAAACATGGCTTGCCAGTCGTCTTGCATGTGCGCCGCTCAGCCGATCGCCTGCTCCAAGGTTTGCGCCAAGTGAGTGTGATGGGCGGAATTGCCCATGCTTTCAATGGCAGCGATGTGCAGGCACAGGCTTTCATCGACTTGGGTTTTGCACTTGGCTTTGGCGGCGCGTTCACTTTTGAGCGTGCCACCCAATTGCGTCGACTGGCCTTGCAACTGCCTTTGGAGGCCTTGGTGCTGGAGACGGACGCCCCCGACATACCCCCGCAGTGGCTGTACCGCACAGCGCAAGCGCGTGCGCAAGGTGCGGCGCAAGGGCGCAATGCGCCTGCGCAATTGCCCCGTGTGGCTGCCTGCTTGGCGCAATTGCGGGGCATGCCTGTGGCCGACCTGGCTGTGGCCACCTGCGCCAATGCGTGGCGGGTCGTGCCTCGCCTGGGCTTGCCAGGTGCAGGTCGGCGACAATCGAGTCCATGATCCGCAAAAAGAAATCCATCCTGCCCGAGGTCAATTTTTCTGAGGACGGTCCTGTCCGCTACCTGCATTTGGGGACGCCCTGGATTCAGGGCTCGATGCTGATCGCCAAACCCTATGACATTGAGCTGGAATACGTGCAGCGCATGATGGTGGGTTTGTTGTTTCTGGATCCCGCTGCCGTCACAGGCGGTCATGCCATGCAACTGGGCTTGGGGGCTTCAACGCTGACCAAGTTTTGTTACCAAAAACTCAAGATGACCTGCACCGCCATCGAGATCAACCCCGGGGTCTTGCATGCCTGTCGCGGGTGGTTCAAGTTGCCGCCCGATGACGAGCGCTTGCGTGTGGTGTTGGCGGATGCAGGTCAAGAAATTCAGAAAGAGGAATGGCTGGGCACGGTGGATTTACTGCATGTGGACTTGTACGACCATGAAGCTGCCTTGCCGGTGCTCGACAGCGTCGAGTTTTATGACCATTGCCGCAAGCTGCTCACCGAAGCGGGCTGCATGACCGTCAATTTGTTTGGCCGTGCCTCCAGTTACGAACGCAGCCTGGAAAAAATCGCCCAAGTCTTCCGAGAAGATGCGGTGTGGGACTTCAAGCCCACCCGCGAGGGCAATACCATCGTGCTGGCCCAACGAACGCCGCTGCGACGGCCTCAAGAGGACATGCAATTGCGTGCGCAAGCCCTCGAACACCATTACGGCTGGCCTGCCAGCAAATGGTTGAAGATGTTCAAGCCCCTGGCCAAGTTCTGAGTTCGGGACCGTCGGGACAAAGCCCTGATCATTCCAAACAAAGGGTTAACCATGAGCATCTGAGGCAGTGCAAGGCCTGCCGAGTTGTCTATCCCGCGCGGGACATAGGTGAAATCCACATGGTCAGAACCCCAACAAGAAGCCACAATCGCGACATCCAACATTGGAGGAGCTATCTCGTGAATATCAAAAGTCAAAAAGACTTTTTCTCTGGACTGATGTTCGCCGTTATCGGCGGATCATTTGCATACGGAGCAACAAGTTACACCGTCGGAACCGGCGCACGCATGGGGCCGGGTTATTTCCCCCTCGTGCTGGGCGTGATCTTGGCCCTGTTAGGGGCCTTGGTCATGTTCAAATCCTTGGTCGTGGAAACACCCGATGGCGAAAAAATCGGCAGCTGGGCTTGGAAGCCCTTGTTCTACATCATTGCCGGCAACATCTTGTTCGGCGTTTTGTTGGGTGGCTTGCCTGCCTTCAAACTGCCCGCCATGGGTTTGATTGCGGCCATCTTTGGCACCACGATTGTGGTGAGCAAAGCAGGTGACGTCTTTGTGCTCAAAGAGGTCTTGGCCTTGTCTACCGTTCTGTCTATTGGCAGCTACCTGGCTTTTGTGGTTCTGCTGAAATTGCAGTTCCCAGTGTGGCCTACGTTCATCACGGGCTGAGGAAAAAAATACCATGGAACTTTTTGACAACCTTGCACTCGGTTTTGGGGTGGCATTCACCTTCCAGAATCTGATTTACGCTTTCATCGGTTGCTTATTGGGCACCTTGATCGGTGTGTTGCCAGGCATTGGCCCTGTCGCCACCATTGCGATGTTGCTGCCCGCTACCTATGCCTTGCCTCCTGTGGCCGCGCTGATCATGTTGGCCGGCATTTACTATGGCGCCCAATACGGTGGATCCACCACTGCGATTTTGGTCAACTTGCCCGGCGAGTCGTCGTCGGTGGTGACCGTGATCGACGGTTACCAAATGGCCCGCAAAGGCCGCGCCGGACCGGCCTTGGCTGCGGCGGGCTTGGGTTCATTTTTTGCCGGTTGTGTGGGCACCTTGATCTTGGCCGCTTTTGCGGCGCCCTTGACCGAAGTGGCTTTCAAATTCGGCCCCGCGGAGTATTTCTCGCTCATGATTTTGGGCTTGATTGGTGCGGTGGTCTTGGCCTCGGGTTCTTTGCTCAAAGCGGTGGCCATGATTGTGTTGGGCTTGCTGCTCGGCTTGGTCGGCACCGACGTGAACTCGGGTGTGGCGCGCTTTAGCTTTGACGTTCCCGAGTTGACCGATGGCATTGGCTTCATTGTGATCGCCATGGGTGTGTTCGGTTATGGCGAAATCATCTCCAACCTGTCCAAACCAGAAGACGAGCGCGAAGTCTTTACCGGCAAGGTGACGGGTTTGTTTCCGACCAAAGAAGACTTCAGGAACATGATTCCTGCGGTGTTGCGCGGCACGGCCATCGGTTCTATCTTGGGCATTTTGCCTGGTGGCGGTGCCTTGCTGGCGGCTTTTGCGGCTTACACGATCGAGAAGAAAACCAAACTCCGTCCAGGCGAAGTGCCTTTCGGTCAAGGCAACATCCGCGGTGTGGCGGCCCCTGAGTCGGCCAACAACGCGGGCTCACAAACCTCCTTCATTCCCTTGCTGACCTTGGGCATCCCGCCCAACGCTGTGATGGCTTTGATGGTGGGTGCGATGACGATTCACAACATCCAACCCGGCCCCCAGGTGATGACCAGCAACCCCGAGCTGTTTTGGGGGCTGATTGCTTCCATGTGGATCGGCAACCTGATGCTGGTGATTTTGAACCTGCCCTTGATTGGCATGTGGATCAAGTTGCTGACAGTGCCTTACCGCTGGCTGTTCCCGGCCATCGTGCTCTTTTGTGCGATCGGCGTGTACTCGACCAACAACAACACTTTCGACATCTGGATGGTGGCGGCCTTCGGTATCATCGGTTACACCTTCATCAAACTCGGCGTGGAACCTGCCCCCTTGTTGCTGGGCTTCATTCTGGGCCCGATGATGGAAGAGAACCTGCGCCGTGCGCTGCTCTTGTCCCGAGGCGACTGGACCGTCTTCGTGACGCGTGGCTTGTCGGCCAGTTTGCTGGCCGCTGCTGCGGTGCTGTTGGTGATCGTGCTCTTGCCAGCGGTTAAATCCAAACGCGAAGAAGCTTTTGTGGAAGAGTGATCTTTCTGAAAATTTCTTGCTGAAAACGGCGCCCTCGGGCGCTGTTTTCATTGGTGCATGCCTCACTCTGCCAAAATACGACCATGAAAATAAATGACTTTCGCTCGGCGCTACTCGCCTGTCTGGCCTCGTGTTTGCTGGCTTCGGTCGGCGTTCAGGCGCAACCCTATCCCCAAAAACCCATTCGGCTGATCGTGCCGTTTCCGGCGGGCGGTGCGACCGATATTTTTGCCAGAACCCTTTCCCAAAAGTTGGCCGAAAAACTGGGCACCTCGGTGGTCGTTGACAACAAGCCCGGCGCCGGTGGCACCTTGGGCTCTGACATGGTGGCCAAAGCCCAGCCGGATGGGTATACCTTGCTGCTGGCCACCTCCAGTACGCATTCGATCGGGCCCAATTTGAATCCCAAAATGCCTTACGACGCGGTGCGGGATTTCACGCCCATCGGTCAAGTGGGCAACGCGCCCAGCATCATGCTGGTCCCCAACTCGTCACCCGCCAAGACGGTGCAAGAGTGGATCGACTACGCGCGCAAGAATCCAGGGCGTTTGAACTATGCCTCCAGTGGCAACGGCACCATCGTGCAACTGACGGCAGAGCTTTTCAAGGCGCAGGCGGGGCTGTTTGTGGTGCACATTCCCTACAAGGGGACGGCTTTGGCCATGCCGGATTTGATCAGCGGCAAAGTGGATGTGTTGTTTGATTCTTTGCCCACTGGCTTGCCGCATGTGCGGGATGGTCGTTTGCGCGCACTGGGTGTCACCACTGCGCAGCGCACCCCGTTGGCCCCAGGCATACCGCCCATCTCGGATGTCTTGCCGGGCTACGAGTCGACCACTTGGTTTGGTTTGTTCGGTCCGCAAGGTTTGCGCCCTGAGCTGGTCAGCCGCATCAATCTGGCCGCCAACCAGTCACTGAAAGACCCGGAGGTGGCCGACAAGTTGCAAAAGCTGGGCATTGAAGGCCTGGGCGGCACACCCGCCCAATTCACAAGCCTGTTGGCCAGTGAATCGGCCAAGTGGAAAAAAATCATCAACGAACGCAAGATCACGCTGGACTGACATGACATTCAATTTCGACACGCCCTACACCAGTTCGCGCCTGCCACTGTTTGCCCGCAATGTGGTGTCCACATCGCATCCGCTCGCCGCGCAAGCCGGCTTGCGCATGATGCTCAAGGGGGGCAATGCGGTGGACGCGGCGATTGCCGCTGCGGCCACTTTGACCCTCACCGAGCCGGTCAGCAACGGCTTGGGCTCCGATGCATTTTGTATTTTGTGGGATGGCCAACAGCTGCACGGTTTGAATGCCTCCGGTCGCGCCCCCCAGGCATGGACGCCCGACTATTTCAAGGGCAAATACGGCCAGGATGTGGCCACGCCCCCCAAACGCGGATTCGACTCTGTCACGGTGCCCGGCGCAGTGAGCAGCTGGGTGGCCATGAGCCAACGTTTTGGCAAATTGCCTTTTGCCGATTTGCTCGAGCCCGCCATTGACATTGCCGAGCGGGGTTATCTGCTGCCCGTGGTGGTGCAACAAAAATGGGCTGCAGCCACACCCGAGTTGCAGGCTTTGCCGGGGTTTGCCCAAAGCTTTTTGCCTTGGGGTCGCGCGCCTCAGGTGGGTGAGTTGTTTCAGTTCAAAGCCGCAGCGCGGGGCTTGCGTGCCATTGCCGAAACCCAAGGTCAGGCGTTTTACGGTGGCCAGATTGCCCAAGCGATTGCGCGTTTTTCGGCCCAGCATGGCGGCAGTTTGACGGTGCAGGATTTTGCGACTTACCGGCCTGAATGGGTCACCCCGATTGCGCAGCATTACCGTGGTTACACCTTGCACGAGATTCCACCGAACGGCCAAGGCATCGCGGCACTGATTGCCCTGGGCATCCTGGAACACTTCGATGTGGCCGGTTTACCGGTGGATGGCGTGGACTCGCAGCATCTGCAAATCGAGGCGATGAAGCTGGCCTTTGCCGATGTGTACCGCTATGTCGCCGAGCCCAGCGCGATGGAAGTCACGCCTGCTCAAATGCTGGACCCGGCTTACTTGGCCAGTCGGGCCCGATTGATTCAGATGAACAAGGCGCAAGATTTTGGCGCAGGCAACCCGGTCAAAGGCGGCACCATTTATCTGACCGCTGCCGACGAGAACGGCATGATGGTCAGTTTCATTCAAAGCAACTACATGGGCTTTGGTTCGGGTTGCGTGGAGCCTGAGTTTGGCGTCAGCTTGCAAAACCGCGGGCATGGCTTCAAGGTGCAGTCGGGCGGTTTGAACCCCGCCAATCTGGTGGCACCTGGCAAAAGGCCTTTCCACACCATCATTCCAGCCTTCCTGACCCGAGACGGCCAGCCGGTGATGAGCTATGGCGTGATGGGCGCCAACATGCAACCGCAAGGCCATATGCAGACCTTGGTCCGGATGCTCGACTATGGCCAAAATCCTCAGGCTGCATGCGATGCACCGCGTTGGCGTTACAACGATGGCTACTCGATCAACGTCGAGGCCCATATGAATGCGCAAACGGTCCAGGCTTTGTCTCAGCGTGGTCACCAGATGGATGTGATCAACGACTCTTACCAGGACTTTGGTGCCGGCCAATTCATCTGGCGCATGGGCGACCCCAAAGTGCAGGGCTACATGGCCGCCAGTGATGCGCGTCGTGACGGGCAGGCGGTGGGCTTTTGACCCACTCCGACCCGCCGCGATGGACCAGCGGCTTGCTCTTGGCGGCAACCGGTGCCGTGGCTTTCAGCGGCAAGGCCATCATCGTCAAGCTGGCCTATCGCCACGGTGTGGATGCGGTCACTTTGCTGATGCTGCGCATGCTCTTTGCGCTGCCCCTGTTTCTGCTCATGGCCTGGTGGGCCGGTCGCGGCCAAGCCGCCTTGAGCCGACAAGATGTGCTGGGCATTGTGGGGCTGGGTTTTGTGGGTTACTACCTGTCGAGTTATCTGGACTTCATGGGTTTGGCCTACATCAGCGCCTCGCTTGAACGCCTGATCTTGTACCTCAATCCGACCTTGGTCTTGCTCTTGGGCTGGTGGGTTGACAAGCGCCCCATCAGGGCCCGACAGTTGTTGGCCATGGCGATCAGTTACAGCGGTGTTTTGCTGGTCTTTGCCCATGAGTTGAACTGGACGGGCGAGCACGTTGGCTGGGGTGCTGGCTTGGTCTTTTCCAGCGCAGCCAGTTATGCGGTCTACATGACCTACAGCGGGCAATTGGTCCACAGACTGGGTTCTTTGCGGCTGGCCGGTTGGGCGAGTACCGCGGCCTGTGCCTTTTGCATTGCGCAATTTGCATTTTTACGCCCTTGGGGGCTGGACAGCGTGGCCCCGCAAGTGTTGTACTTGTCGGTCTTGAATGCTGTCGCTTGCACCGTGTTGCCTGTGCTGCTGGTGATGATGGCGATTGAACGCATTGGCCCCGCACTGACATCTCAAACGGGCATGATCGGCCCCATGGTCACTTTGGGCATGGGCGTGCTGGTGCTGGACGAGCCCTTCAATGTGTGGATCATTGCGGGGACTTTATTGGTCGTGAGTGGCGTCTTCTGGGTCTCGCGGCCGGTGCGTGGATAAATTTCAACTGTAGGAGTTCAACATGGATTTAGGTATTTCTGGCAAGTGGGCACTCGTGGGGGGTGCCAGCAAAGGTCTGGGCTGGGGTTGCGCACGCGCCTTGGCGTTAGAGGGTGTGAATGTGGTCATGGTGGCGCGGGGCGCTGATGTGCTCCAGGCCGCCGTGGCGGCCTTGCAAACAGAAGCTGGCCCCCAAGTCCAATTGATCGCTGTACCCGCCGACATCACCACCGAAGCTGGGCGCCAAGCCTTGTTCACCGTGGCCGGTGGTCCGGGCAAGAACTTTGACATTGTGGTCACCAATGCGGGCGGACCCCCTCCCGGTGATTTCCGCGACTGGGACCGCGAGGCCTGGATCAAGGCCATCGACGCCAACATGCTCACCCCCATTGAGCTCATCAAGGCCACAGTCGATGGCATGGCCGCACGCGGCTTTGGCCGCATTGTGAACATCACCTCCAGCTCGGTGAAGTCGCCCATCGATGTGCTGGGCTTGTCCAATGGCGCTCGCAGCGGTCTGACCGGCTTTGTGGCGGGCACATCGCGCAGCAAAATCGCAGGCCAAGGTGTGACCATCAACAACCTGCTGCCGGGCAAGTTCGACACCGACCGCATCCGCTCGACGCTGCCCGCGATGGCGCAAAAGCAGGGCAAGACGGTGGAAGAAATGCGCGCCATCCAGCAAGCGCAAATCCCCGCGGGGCGTTACGGCAACCCGCAAGAGTTTGGTGCGATCTGCGCCTTCTTGTGCAGCCAGCATGCGGCTTACATGACCGGCCAGAATGTGTTGGCCGATGGTGGGGCTTATCCAGGGACGTACTGAGCGGGAAAGTATGGACCGGGAAAATAGGGACGCCAGTGCGTGGGTCACGGTTTGCGTGCCCGCGGACTGGTGTCTGATCTCAATGCAGCTTGACCGCAGGGTTGGTTTGCTTGGTGATCATGCGCGACAGGGTAAAGAGTGTGGTTTTGACAAGGCCGTGAATGGCCAGTTCATGCAATTTGTACAAAGACAGGTACATGAGCTTGGCCAAGTAACCTTCAATCATCAGGCTCTGACCTGTCAAGCCGCCCAGCATGTTGCCGACCGTACTGAACTTGCCCAGAGAGACCAGTGAGCCAAAGTCTCTGTAGCGGTAAGCTTTGAGAGGCTGATGGGCCATGCGGCGTTTAATTTGCTGGAACATGTGCGTGGCCTGCTGATGGGCTGCTTGCGCTCGCGGGGGTACACAACCAGCCCGGCCGCCATCGGCCTCTGCGCAGGGGCAGGCGGCGCAGTCACCCAAAGCAAAAATATCGGGGTCGCGCGTGGTTTGCAGCGTATCGCAGACGACCAACTGGTTGATGCGGTTGGTTTCAAGACCGTTGAAGTCTTTCAAGAAATCAGGGGCTTTCACGCCTGCAGCCCACACCACCAGTTCAGATTCGATCTCGCGTCCATCGGCCAACCGAATGCCGGTGGGCATCACTTCAGTCACCTTGGCGCTGGTGAGCACTTGGACACCCAGATGGGCGATGAGTTTTTCTGTGGCTTGAGACATGCGTGGCTGCAGGGCCGGCAAGATGCGGTCGGCCGCCTCAATCAAGCTGACTTTGATGTCCTTGTCCACGTCAATGCGGTCCAAACCGAAGGCCACCACCTCGCGCGTGGTGCGGTGCAATTCCGCGGCCAGTTCGACCCCCGTAGCGCCCGCGCCGATGATGGCCACATGCAATTGGCGTTTGTGAATGGCATCCGTCTGGTTGTGCGCGCGGATGCAGGCATTGACCATCTTGGAATGAAATGACTTGGCGTCGTGCTGCGTCTCCAACTTGAGCGCATATTCTTTGACACCCCGGGTGCCGAAGTCGTTGCTCAAACTGCCGATGCAAATCACCAGCGTGTCATAGCGGATGTGCTGAGTGGGCGTTACGGCGCAGCCCTCTTCATCCAAATAAGGTGCAAGTTCTATGGTTTTGTGCGATCGGTCAAGTCCCGTCAGTTCACCAATGCGAAAAGTAAAGTGATTCCAGTGGGCTTGGGCCATGTAATCCACTGCGTGGTCGCCAAGGTCCATGCTGCCCGAAGCGATTTCATGCAGCTTGGGCTTCCAAATGTGCGTGCGGTTTTTGTCGACCAGGGTGACAAGCGCACGCTGGTTTCGGCCATAGGTATGTCCCAGTCGGGTCGCAAGTTCCAGGCCTCCAGCGCCGCCACCCACTATGACGATTTTGTGTTGTGTGCTCATCGTTCAGCTCGCGTTATTGCAATAAGTTCAGTTTGCCAATTCAAAAGCCGCAAAGCCATCGCCAAGAAGCATTCAATCTGAGGTATTTTCTATTATTTTGAGGGAAAAGACAAAACAGGCCGTGGGGTGTCCGCACTCTCAACCCCAGCGCAAAAGGGGTGACCGTGTTGGCTCAATCGACCTGTTCCTGCGTTGCACGCGAACGGCACCTGTCGGTGCAAAACCCGGGTGGCTTACCGCCGGGCCGACACCACAATCCCGCCCACAATCAGTGCAAACGCTGCCACGTGGTAAGGGTGCGGCAGCTCGCCCAAAAAGGCAGCGGACAAGAGGGCCGCAAACAGCGGCGTGAGGTTGCCAAAAAAGCCTGCCACTGCGGCCCCTGCCTGCTGGATGCCCAAGCCCCAGCAGCGGTAAGCCAGCACGGCCGGGCCCACGGCCACAAAGGCCAGCGTGGCGATCAGTGGCCAGCCCCACACAATGTGAGCATCAGTCAAGGACCACTCCAGCCCGGCAAACAGGCCCGACCAGCCCAAGCCAAACACCACCTGCCCCAGCAAAAAGGCCGACCAGTCATTGCGAATGGCCTCAGGCTCGCCAGGGCGTGTGAGCAGCCAGCTGTAGAAAGACCAGCAGGCTGTGGCCAGCAGGACATACAAATCGCCCGCCACCAGCCGCACGGCCACCAGCTCAGCCCATTCGCCGCGCGAAAGCACCACCAGCACGCCACTGATGGACAGCAGCGCGCCCAGCACTTGCATGCGGCGCACGGCCGCTTTGAAAAACAAAGCACCCATGATCAGCACCCAGAAAGGCCCGCTGGCCGCCACCAGCGTCACGTTCAGCGGGGTCGAGGTTTGCAGTGCCAGGTATTGCAGCGCGTTGTAACAGCCCACGCCCAGCAGGCTGAGCAGGGCGAAACGCCGCCAGTGTGACCACAGGCCGCTGTCCGGGCGAAGCACCTTCCAAGCCAGTGGCAGCAAAATGAACAGCGCCACACACCAGCGTAAAAAGTTGAGGGTGATCGGGGGGACCAAGTCGGTGACCAGGCGACCGACTACCGCATTGCCCGCCCACAGAAAGGGCGGGATCGTGAGCAGGAGCGCGGTGCGCCAGGCCAGTTTCTGTGTCATGCGGGTGACTTTACCGCTGCTGGCCTGAATTTTCTGTCGCCCATGCACAGAGTTTTCGTGGCACATTTGAAGTTGAACCTCTTTATTTTTTTGACGCGCTGGAGACCTCGATGAGCTTGACTGTACAAATCGCCCAACATGGCGGACCTGAAGCAATGAAACTGGTGGATTTGCCAGTCGGCCAACCGGGTCCCGGTGAGATCCGTATTCGCCACAAAGCCATTGGCTTGAATTACATTGACGTGTACCAACGCACTGGCTTGTACCCCTTTCCCATGCCCTTGAGCTTGGGCATGGAAGCTTCGGGCGTGGTGGAGGCCGTGGGTGAAGGCGTGACGCATTTGAAAGTCGGCGACCGTGCGGCCTATGCCAGCAACCCGCCGGGCAGCTATTGCGAAGAGCGGGTGATGCCGGCCAAAAACGTCTGCAAATTGCCCGAGGCCATCAGCTTTGAAACCGGCGCCGCCATGATGCTCAAGGGCCTCACGGCCCAGTACCTGCTCAAGCGCACTTTGCCGCAAGGCGGTTTGGAGGCCGGCGATTTTGTCTTGTTCCATGCCGCCGCAGGCGGGGTGGGCCTGATTGCTTGCCAATGGGCCAAGGCGCTGGGATATCAACTGATTGGCACCGCCGGCAGCGATGCCAAGTGTCAATTGGCCAAAGACCATGGCGCGGCCCATGTCATCAACTACAGCACCGAAGATTTTTTGGTGCGAGTGAAAGACATCACCGGTGGCAAGGGGGTCAAAGTGGTCTATGACTCGGTCGGCAAGGACACCTGGGACAAGTCCTTGGACTGCCTGATGCCCTTTGGCTTGATGGCCAGCTTTGGCAATGCCTCCGGCCCGGTGGCGCCTTTTGCCCCCGGGATGTTGGGCGGCAAAGGCTCGATTTACGTCACTCGCCAGACCCTGTTCACCCACATCGCCACCCGTGAAACCAACCAGGCCATGGCCGATGAATTGTTCGATGTGGTGGCCAGCGGCCAGGTCAAGATCCGGATTGACCAGACTTACAAGCTGGCCGATGTGGCGCAAGCCCACTTGGATCTGGAAGCCCGCAAAACCACGGGTTGCACCATCATCACCCTGTAAGGCCTTGGCCTATCCTCGGCGAACGCGCAACAGCTCGTCGAGGATCAGGCAGGCCGCGCCCAGGGTGATGGCGCTGTCGGCCAGATTGAATGCCGGGAAGTGGATCCCCGCATAATGAAAATCCAAAAAGTCCACCACATAGCCATACAGCACGCGGTCAATCACATTGCCCACCGCGCCGCCCAGCACGCAGGCGATGGCAAAGCCAAACAGCTTTTGCCCAGCGTGTTTGTGCAGCAACCACACCATCAGCACAGCAGCCAACCCGCCCAATCCGGTAAAGAACCAACGTTGCCAGCCACCGGCTTGGGCGAGGAATGAAAAGGCTGCGCCAGCGTTGTGCACCCGCACCAGGTTAAAAAATGAACTCAAGGGCAAGCTGTCGCCCAAGGCGTAGCTGCCGATGATCCACATTTTGCTGAACTGATCGGCCAGCAGGATCAGCAAGGCCAGCGCGAGCCAGAGCCATAAGCTGGCGAGTGAAGTCGACAAGGTGGGCTTTGATTTTTTGGCCATGGTCAGTTTTCAAGGCGTTAGGCGATCAGGCGTTCTTCGCCTTGAGCGAACAGGTTGCTGGTGCAGCGTCCGCACAGGCTCGGGTGGGCCGCATCCTGGCCGACATCGGCGCGGTAATGCCAGCAGCGCTCGCACTTCAGATCGGTGCTGGCTTGGACCCGGGTTGACAAGGCTTCTCCGGCAGCCAAAGACAGGACGGAGGTGATGAACACGAACTTGGCATCCTCCCCCAAGCTCGCCAGCAAAGCCAGATCTTGCGGGTTGGCGGTCACGGTCACATTCGCCTGCAATGAGGAACCCACCGAGCCCTCAGTGCGAACGGTTTCAATGTCTTTGTTGACCACATCGCGGATCTCGCGCAGGCGGTCCCATTTGGACAGCAAGGCGCCGTCGACCGGGCCCAGGTCGGCAAAGGTTTCCAGAAAGATGGATTCAGAATCACCGAACACGCCCCAAGCCTCTTCGGCGGTAAAGCTCAGGAACGGGGCCATCCAGCGCAGCATGGCGTGGGTGATTTGATGCAACACCGTTTGCGCACTGCGGCGCGCCAAGGACTTGGGCGCGCTGGTATACAAGCGGTCTTTCAGCACATCGAGGTAAAACGCGCCGAGGTCTTCAGAGCAATACACCTGCAGCTTGGAGACCACCGGATGGAACTCGTAAGCCTCAAAATGCGCCAGGATGTCGGTTTGCAATTGCGCCGCTCGCGAAAGCGCGTAGCGGTCTATTTCCAGCAAGTCGTCATAGGCCACCCGGTCTGGGGTGGGGTCAAAGTCGCTCACGTTGGCCATCAAGAAACGCAAGGTGTTGCGGATGCGGCGGTAGGCGTCGACCACCCGGGCCAGAATTTTGTCGTCGATGTTCAAATCACCCGAATAATCGGTTGCGGCGACCCACAAGCGCACAATTTCTGCGCCCATTTTGTCGGTGACTTCCTGGGGTGCCACGGTGTTGCCCAGGCTCTTGCTCATCTTGCGACCTTGCCCATCGGTGGCAAAGCCGTGGGTCAACAGCCCTTTGTAGGGCGCGCGGCCATACAAGGCACAGCCCAAGAGCAGCGAACTGTGGAACCAGCCGCGGTGCTGGTCATGGCCTTCCAGGTACAAATCGGTTTCTGGCCCTTCGGCGTGAAAGGGCGGGCGGCTGTAAGCATCTTTGTGGCTGCCGCGCAAGACATGTGCGAAGGTGCTGCCGGAGTCAAACCAGACTTCCAGGATGTCGGTGCTTTTGCTGTAGCTGTCGGCCTCATCGCCGGCTTGGTTCAGGATCTCTTCCACCGTCACTCGGCTCCAGGCCTCAATGCCGCCGCGTTGCACTATGTCTGCGGCCTGGTCCAGAATGGCCATGGTGCGCGGGTGCAACTCACCGCTGTCCTTGTGCAAGAAGAAGGGCACCGGCACCCCCCAGCTGCGTTGACGTGAAATGCACCAGTCCGGGCGGTTGGCAATCATGTCGCGCAAACGGGTCTTGCCGTTTTCGGGATAAAAGTGGGTCTGCTCGATGGCGTCCAAAGCCAGCTGGCGCAGGGTTTTGGGGGCTTTGTCTTGGGTGAATACACCCTCGCCTTGGTCCATGCGGATAAACCATTGGGCGGCGGCGCGGTAGATCACCGGCGTTTTATGCCGCCAGCAGTGCGGGTAACTGTGGGTGATGGTGACCGTCGACAGCAAGCGGCCAGCGCTACGCAGCGCGTCGATCACCACTGGAATGGCTTTCCAGATGTGCAGGCCGCCAAACAGCGCAAAGTCTGCGGCATAGGTGCCGTTGCCCTGCACCGGATTGAGAATGTCGTCGTATTTCAGGCCGTTGGCGATGCAGGAGTTGAAGTCATCCACGCCATAAGCGGGTGACGAGTGCACCAAGCCCGTGCCATCGCTGTCGCTGACGTATTCGGCCAAATACACGGGCGACAGTCGTTTGTAACCCGCATCCACGTCGTAGAGCGGGTGGCGAAAGTTCAAGCCGCCCAGCGCAGCACCTTTGACAGTGGCCAGCACCTGGCCGGTCAGGCCAAAGCGTGCCAAGCATGTGTCTACCAGCGACTCGGCCAGCACCAAGCAGCCCTTGTCGGTTTGCACCAGCGCATAGTTCAGTCCAGGATGGGCATTCAGGGCCTGGTTGGCGGGGAGGGTCCAGGCTGTGGTGGTCCAAATGACGGCAAAGCCGTTTTGCCCCGCGGGCCAGGCACTCAAACCAAAGGCGGCTGCCAGTGCTGCCACGTCATCGGTTTCAAAGGCCACGTCCAGCGTCTCGCTTTGTTTGTCTTGGTATTCGATTTCGAATTCGGCCAGACTCGAGCCGCAGTCGAAACACCAGTACACCGGCTTGAGACCGCGGTACACAAAGCCGCGTTCGATGACCCGTTTGAAAGCCCGGATTTCGCCAGCTTCGTTGGCGGGGTCCATGGTGCGGTAAGGGCGCTCCCAGTCGCCCAGAACCCCCAGGCGCTTGAAGTCTTCGCGCTGCTGGCCGATTTGCTCGGTGGCAAAAGCGCGGCTCTTGGCTTGCATGTCGTCGCGGCTGAGTTTGCGGCCATGCAGTTTCTCGATGGCATTCTCAATTGGCAAGCCATGACAGTCCCAGCCGGGAATGTATTGCGCATCAAATCCGGCCAGTTGTTTGGACTTGACGATCATGTCTTTCAACACTTTGTTCAGCGCGTGTCCGATGTGCAACTTGCCGTTGGCATAAGGCGGGCCGTCGTGCAGCACAAACAGCGGGGCACCGTGGCGCGCGGTGCGCAGTCGGGTGTACAAACCTTCTTGGTTCCACTGTTCAACCCAACCGGGCTCGCGCTTGGGCAAATCGCCCCGCATCGGAAACGGGGTGTCAGGCATGTTCAAGGTCGCGCGGAAATTCGTTTTGGCTTCAGACATGGAAAATCAATCAAAAAGAGCAGGTCAGCGGCAAGTCGCAGTCCCAAAGTATCGGGGTTGGGCACGGCAAACTTTGAGCCATGCCGGGTCGGCCAAGGTCAAATTCGGTCGCGCGTGATGTGGCGGTGGGTTTGCCCCTGCAGAGACGCAAAATACGCACGCGCATCGTCGCAGTCTTTGGCAATGCCTTTCGTCAAGGCCTCAAAGCTGTCGTACTTCAGTTCGTCATGTAACTTGTGCAGCAATTCCACATGGATGATTTTACCGTACCCCCCTTCGGCGCCCAGAGGGCTAGGCCAGTCGAAACAATGGACCTCCAAAAGCACCCGCCCGCCATTGACATCGTTTGCGTCCAGTGAGGGGCGTTGACCCAGATTGGCCACTCCCGTCAGTACCTGAGGGCCCAGGCCATGGACCTGAACGACAAAAATGCCACTGGCCGCAGGTTGGCCGTGATCGAACCGTAAATTCAAGGTGCGAAAACCGTCTGTCGCACCCTCTTGGCTGGCCCCCAGGGAGCGGCCAAGTTTGCGTCCATGAATGACGTGACCGCTGATGCTGAAGGGCCTGCCCAGCAAACGCGTGACCTCGGCCATGTTGCCGTCGTTCAAAGCGCTGCGCACCGCCGAGCTGGACACGCGCAGCCCATGCACTTCATAGCTGTTCATCCGGGCCACATCAAAGCCCCTTTGTTGACCTGCAGCGTCGAGCATGGCGTAGTCACCCGCACGTTGTGCGCCAAATCGAAAGTCGTCGCCCACCAGCACATAACGCACCCCCAAACCCTGCAAAAGCACCTCGTCAATGAAGGCCTCGGGCTTTTGCTGAGCCAGGCTCGCATCAAAGGGGATAACGACGACTTGATCGATGCCGCAACGCGCCAGCTCGGTCAGTTTGTCACGCAAGGTGGCAATGCGTTTGGGCGCCAGTTCGGGTTTATGCAACAAGGCTGCGAAATAGTCCCGTGGGTGAGGCTCAAAGGTCATCACACAACTGGCAATGCGCCGGTGCGAGGCTTCATTTTTGAGCAAGGCCAGCATGGCCTGATGGCCCCGGTGGACGCCGTCAAAGTTACCAATGGTCAGGGCGCAAGCGGGCGCGATGCCCGGGTGTTTGAAACCGCGAAATACCTTCATGGAGGGTCTTATGGTGGGTGTCAGTTGGGAATACGACGAGGAAACGCCGAAAAAACGCTGAGCAAGCAACCGTCTTGTCGTCAAGTTGTCGTCATTACAGCGTATATTGTGACTGAACCAACGTCAGTGTGATGTGCTAAAAGCTACATCAGAACTCGCGGTAGGCACGTTCATGTTTCAAGTCAGTGGTTTTTAACTGTTGGATGGAGGCGCGAGTGAAGGTCTTGAAGTTGTCGGCCCAAGGGCTACCCCAGTCGTGGATCAGTCTGGAAGAAGCGGTCATGTATTACGCCGCCGAAGAAGTGCGCTGGGAGGCGGGGCGAGAAATTGCCGTCTTTCACGGTGGCCACAACGCCATCACAGGGCATCAATCCATCATCCGTGTCAACAGCATCATTGGCACACGGGGCGTGCCCAAGATCAATCCTTTTGAGTTGCGCCCGGGTTTGACCAATGGCAAGTTGTTCATCCGCGACCGCAACATCTGCGCGTATTGCGGTGACCATTTTCATGAAACCGAACTCACCCGCGAGCACATCGTGCCCTTCGCACAAAAGGGGGTCGATACCTGGATGAACGTGGTCACATCCTGCCGCGCTTGCAACCACCGCAAAAGTCACCGCACCCCAGAACAAGCGGGCATGCCTTTGCTGTATGCGCCTTATGTGCCCAGCTTGTGGGAGGATTTTATTTTGCGCAACCGCCGAATTTTGGTCGATCAAATGGCGTTTTTGATGGCCCATGTGCCGCGATCATCGCGCTTGATGAGTTGAGGCGATCTGCAATGAGGTGATGCGCTGTGAAGCCTTGAACTGAGCCGCCTCGATGCGGCCGAAGGCTAATGAATAAGAAGGCGAAGGGAGAGGGAAAATGAAAAACAAGGGGTCGCGGCGTTCTGCCGTTGTGCGGGCTGCTTGGGCATTGACGGGCTGGGCAGCGCCACCTTGGTGTTGGCCAGCACAGCCCCGCTTGAGTCAAACCGATGCGAATACGGGCCGTGTGATGTTGGCCACCCCTTGGGTCTCTGGGGCAGATCCTGCAGGGTATTGGGTCAGTGAAAAGCTCGATGGTGTGCGTGCCGTCTGGGACGGACAATGGCTGCGCTTTCGCAGCGGGCGGCCCATGACGGCGCCAGATTGGTTCACCGCGTTGTTGCCGCCCATCCCACTCGATGGCGAGTTGTGGTCGGGTCGAGGCAGCTTTGACCGCTTGTCCGCCACCGTGCGGCGTGAAACGCCTGTTGAAGCACAGTGGCGTCAGGTGGTGTACCAAGTGTTCGATTTGCCAGGGCATGGCGGCACTTTCAGCGAGCGTCTGTTGTCCATGAAGGCGGTATTGGCCTCGAATCCGGCACCATTTGTTCAGGCTTTGCCACAAAGTCGCGTCGCCAATGCGCGAGCCTTGGCGCTGCAATTGCAGCAAGTTGTTCAGGGCGGTGGTGAGGGCTTGGTGCTTCACCATGCCGATGCCCTTTGGCAGGCCGGGCGCAGCGATTTTTTGCACAAATTGAAAGTGACACAAGACGAAGACGCGCGGGTGATCGGGCATGTCCAGGGTCGGGGTCGACTGAACGGGCGCTTAGGCGCTTTGTGGGTGGAAATGCCCAACGGACAACGTTTTGCGCTGGGTTCAGGATTGACAGACGCGCAAAGAGAAAAGCCCCCTGAAGTGGGGGCTTGGGTGACATACCGGTACAGAGACCGGACGCCTTCTGGGCTGCCGCGTTTTGCCAGTTTTTTGCGGGAACGGCCCCCAGAATAAGCCCGGTTCAGGGGCAGTTCAGGGTCAAATCAGGCAAAGACGCCGGCCGTTTCCTGCATCCGCTCTGACACTTCACCCAACTGGTGCAGGGTGTCGCCCCAAGTCATTTCCAATTGTGTGAGTTTCTTGAAGTAATGGCTGACGATGTACTCGTCCGTCACGCCAATGCCGCCGTGCAATTGGACCGCTTGTTGGCCTACAAAGCGCATCGACACGCCCAGTTGGTACTTGGCGCGGGCCATGGCGCTGCGCCGCTCTTCGGCCGGGGCGTTGAGCTTGAGCGTGGCGTAAAAACTCATCGAACGGGCCAGTTCCAGTTGCATTTTCATGTCGGCTACGCGGTGACGCAGCGCCTGGAAGCTGGCGATGGTCGTGTTGAACTGCTTGCGGGTGTTCATGTACTCGATGGTGATCGCCATGGTTTTATCCATCACGCCCACGGCTTCAGCGCACAAACTGGCGATGCCGATGTCCACGGCATGTTCGAGCGCCGTCAAACCCTCGCGGGTCAGCAACTGTGCGGGCGTCTGGTCCAGGTGCAGGTCGGCCGCGGCAGCACCGTCTTGCGTGGCGTAGCCTGAGGTGCGCAAGCCGCTGGCGCTGCGCTCCACCAAGAACAAACCCAGGGTGCTGCCGATCATGGCCGGCACCAGGTAGGCGTCGGCCTGCGCCCCTGCGGGTACCATGTTTTTGGCACCTGTCAGGCTCCAATGGCCTGCTGAATCCTGCGCTTGCGTGGCGCAGGGCTTGAGGCTGTAGCGGCCTTTGCGCTCTTGGTGAGCCAGCACCACCAAGGCTTCGCCCGAGGCGATACCCCCCAGCCAGACTTTTTTAAGGGCTTCGGGACCATAGCCTTCGAGCACTGCGCTGCTGATCAGGGTTTGCGTCAGGGGCTCGAGCACAATGCCACGCCCCAGGGCCTCCATGACCACCATGCCCTCGACCGGACCCATGCCCATGCCGCCTTGGGCTTCGCTCACGTACAAGCCGGTCAGGCCCAACTCGGCCAATTCAGTGTAGGCCGCGCGGTCAAAACCGCCTGCCGAAGCAATGGCGCGGCGGCGGTCAAAGTCATAGCCTTTGTCGACCCACTTGTGGACCGCGTCACGCAGTTGTTCCTGGTCGTCAGAAAAATCGAAATCCATTTTGAAATCCTTGAAAGTTCAGGCGCTTCAACCGAGAACGGTTTGCGCGACGATGTTGCGTTGTACTTCATTGCTGCCGCCGTAAATGGTGGTCTTGCGCATGTTGAAGTAATTGGCCGCCAGCGGGGCGTTGGACACGTTGGCGCCTGGAAAGTCGCCTTGCCAGCCAGCATCCATGGCTTCAAAGATGAAGGGCAGGCTGTAAGGGCCGGCGGCCAACATCATGAGTTCCGTGTAGCGTTGTTGGATTTCGCTGCCCTTGATCTTCAAGAGACCGGCAATGTCCAGCGAGTTCTTGCCCGATTTTTCTGCTGACAAAACGCGCAGTACCAGCATTTCGAGGGCAACAATGTCGACTTCGAGCTTGGCGATCTCGTCGCGAAAGCGCATATCGTCGTACACGCCTTCGGTTTTGGCAATGCGTTTCAAGCGCTCGAGCTCACGCTTGGCCCGGTTCACATCGGCGATGTTGGTGCGCTCGTGGGCCAGCAGGTGCTTGGCGTAGTTCCAACCTTTGTTTTCTTCGCCGACCAAATTCTCAGCAGGCACTTCGACGTTGTCAAACCAGACTTCGTTCACTTCGCATTCGCCATCCAACAACTTGATGGGGCGCACGGTGATGCCCGGCGACTTCATGTCGATCAGCAAAAACGAAATCCCGGTTTGTGGCTTGCCTTCGTTGCTGGTGCGCACCAAGCAGAAAATCCACTCCCCAAACTGGCCCAGCGTGGTCCAGGTTTTCTGGCCATTGACAATGTATGTGTCGCCGACCCGCTCTGCACGGGTTTTAAGTGAAGCCAAATCCGAGCCCGAGCCTGGTTCGCTGTAGCCTTGACTCCACCAGACTTCACCGCTGGCGATGCCGGGCAAAAAGCGTTGTTGTTGTTCCGCATTGCCAAAAGCCATGATCACGGGGGCCACCATCACTGGCCCAAAAGGAACCACCCGTGGCGCACCAGCGAGAGCGCATTCTTCTTCGAACAAATGTTTCTGAATGGCGCTCCAGCCCGGCCCGCCAAATTGTTCGGGCCAACCCCAGCCAAGCCAGCCCTTTTTGCCCAGGATCTTGGCCCAGGTCTGCATGTCTTCGCGCGTCAATCGCATGGCGGCATGCACTTTGTGTGAAATGTCAGCAGGCAGGTTGCCTTGAACCCAGGTGCGAACTTCATCGCGAAAGGCGAGTTCTTCGGGGGTGAATGCCAAATCCATGGGGAGTCTCTCTCAGAAAAGCAGGTGGCGAAATGCCCAATGCATCAGCAATGGACTTTGAAAAAAACAATTTATAGCACGATCGTGCGGAAAAATTGTCTTTGCTGTGACAAAACAACGCAAGCCGGGCCCCATTCAAGGGGCGTTCAAGGCAGGGATAATCACCGGTTGATGAAAAACATTGTGATTTTGATTTCAGGCGCAGGCTCCAACATGGCCGCCATCCTTGAGGCTGCCGAACAACGCCAATGGTCAGTCAGGTGCGGGGCGAGGGTTGCTGCCGTGGTCAGCAACCGGGCCGATGCTCAGGGCCTGGACATTGCCCAATGCCGCGGGATACCCGTCGTCGTGTTGGACCACAGGTCTTTTGACAGTCGCGAAGCATTTGACTTGGCGCTTCAGCTCGAAATTGACCGCTTCGAACCTGCCCTGGTCGTGCTTGCAGGTTTTATGCGCATTTTGTCTGCGGCATTTGTGCGCCATTATCACCAGCGCTTGATCAACATCCACCCTTCATTGCTGCCGGCTTTTGCTGGCCTGAACACCCACCAGCGTGCGATTGACATGGGGTGTCAATTTGCCGGAGCGACGGTGCACCATGTCACGCCCGAGTTGGACCATGGCCCCATCTTGGCGCAGGGTATCGTGCCTGTCTTGCCCACGGATACGGCGGACATCTTGGCTCAACGCGTTCTGACCCAAGAGCATGTGATCTACCCGCAAGCGATCGAGAAACTGTTGGGCGCTTGATTTGCAGACCCGAGCCTTCAGCGGGCTGAAGGCTCGGCCTCGGATACCCAGGTAAATCGCGGCTGAATGACACCGTTGATGTCGACATTTTCATTGAACATGGCCGCAGGACGCACCCACAGACCGCGCTCGCCATACAGCGCCTGGTACAAAGTCAGGGGTTCCAGCGACTCGCTGTGCCGCACGGTGCCTTTGACTTCGTACAGCAGATTTTTGTAGTGGCGGTAGATGCCAGGGCGGGTGGTGATCAGGGGTGGCAGTCTTTCTGACATGTGTGAAATCCTGAATGCGCAGAGTGGGACAATAGGGGCTATGCATCCTAAAGCCCTTCTTGATGCCTGTGCCGAACTGGTCAGGCTGACGCTTCAATTTGAACATCCTGCCGACTCGGTTGTCTCGCGCTTTTTTCGTGAACATCGCCAACTGGGTCCTCGCGAACGCGCTACCCTGGCTGAGACCGCCTACAACGTGCTGCGGCACAAACTTCGCTTTGAGTACTTGGCACGCTCAGGCAGTGGCGCTAAAGAGCGCCGCTTGGCCATTTTGGGTTTCCATGCACCGCGTGATTTTCTGTATGGGGCCATCAACGAGGCTGAAAAAACCTGGCTCGAAGGCTGCGACCGCGTCAAGCCTGAAGAATTTTTGGATCGCCATCGCCACAATTTGCCGGAATGGATGGTCGAACCTCTGCAAGCCCAGTTGGGCGATGAGTTTTGGCCGCTGGTGGACAGCTTGGGGCAAAGTGCCACATTGGATTTGCGTGTGAACGCCTTGCATGACAAACGTGCGGATATTCAAAAAGAATTGAAACTGGCAGGTATCGCCTCCCAGCCAACCCCTTACTCCCCATGGGGGCTGAGGATACAAGGCAAACCCGCCTTAACCCGATTGGATGCCTTTGTCCGCGGTGCCATCGAGGTGCAAGACGAAGGCTCCCAACTGCTGGCCTTGCTGCTCGATGCCCACCGCGGCGAAATGGTGGTCGATTTTTGTGCCGGTGCCGGCGGTAAAACCCTGGCGATTGGCGCGAGCATGCGCAACACAGGTCGCCTGTACGCCTTTGATGTCTCTGGGCACCGCCTGGACGCGCTCAAGCCTCGTTTGGCTCGCAGCAAGTTGTCCAACGTCCACCCGGCAGCGATTGCGCATGAGCGAGATGAGCGCATCAAGCGTTTGGCGGGCAAAATCGACCGCGTGTTGGTCGATTCTCCCTGTTCAGGTTTGGGGACTTTGCGGCGCAATCCCGATTTGAAATGGCGCCAGACACCTCAGGCCTTGGCCGAATTGGCGGTCAAACAACTGGCCATCCTCCAAAGCGCGGCCCGCTTGGTCAAGCCCGGTGGCCGCCTGGTGTACGCCACATGCAGTGTGTTGATGCAAGAAAATGAAACCATTGCTCAAGCCTTCACCCAAGCGAATCCTGACTTTGAAGTGATGGTTGTTGCCGCTGAGTTGGATCGGCTCAAGGTCCCCCAGGCTGCCCAATTGTGCAGCGGGGCGCAGGCTGAGTTTTTGCGTCTGTGGCCACACCGGCATGGAACCGATGGTTTTTTTGCGGCGGCCTGGGTGAAAAAATAAATTCTGCTCGGGGCTGAAAGGGCTTGGATTTGAAAAAACTGTTCCTTTGCAAGTTAAAAACCTAAAATAACTGCTTGCCTGAAAAACAGGCTTTTTGAAAGACATGATCGATGCTATTACCTGACTGGGCCGTGTTGAACGCGGCAATCGACTGGCTGGCCCATGGCAGCTTGGGTTTTTCCTGGCTTGAGGTGTTGGTGGTGACCTTGGTCTTAACCCACATCACCATTGCCAGTGTGACGATTTATCTGCACCGTCACTCAGCTCACCGCGCCTTGGATTTGCATCCTCTGGTGTCGCATTTCTTCCGTTTTTGGCTGTGGCTGACCACGGGTCAGGTGACCAAAGAATGGACGGCCATTCACCGCAAGCACCACGCCAAATGCGAACAGGAAGAAGACCCCCACAGCCCCCATGTGCATGGCATCAAAACGGTGCTTTTGACAGGCGCCGAGCTGTACCGCAAAGAGTCCAAGAATTTGGATACGCTGGCGCGTTATGGTCACGGCACCCCCGACGATTGGATCGAGCGCCATCTGTACACCCGTTTTTCATGGCAAGGCGTGGCCCTGATGCTGATCGTTGACTTGACGCTGTTTGGCGCCTTGGGCTTGACGGTCTGGGCCGTACAAATGATGTGGATACCCGTGACTGCCGCTGGCATCATCAATGGCGCCGCCCACTACTGGGGTTACCGCAACTTTGAGGCGCCTGATGCGAGCACCAACATCTCGCCATGGGGCATCCTCATCGGTGGCGAAGAGTTGCACAACAACCACCATACCTATCCGACGTCGGCTAAATTGTCGGTCAAGCCTTATGAGTTCGATATAGGCTGGATGTACATCACAATGTTGCAATCCATAGGTTTGGCCAAAGTCAAAAAGACGCCACCCAAATTGGCTTATGGCGCGATCCGTCCCGTGGCCGATGAAAAAACCTTGGAAGCCCTGATTGCCAATCGCTATGAAGTCATGGCCGGGTACGCCCGCCAAATGCGCGGCGTGTTCCTTCAGGAAGTCTCGTCTGCCAAGGTGGATGACCAGGTGATCAAGGTGGCATCGCGATGGTTCCACCGCGCTGCAGAAAAAGTGCCTGTGGAGGCGCGATCTTTGCTATCCCAGGCGCGTGCTGCTTATCCTGTGCTGGACAAGATGGTGGTGATGCGGGATGAGTTATCTCAGATTTGGCTCAACACATCGCACAGCCGAGAACAGCTGGCGGCCGACCTGCAAGCTTGGTGCCGCCGCGCCGAAGAAAGCGGGATTGCCGCTTTGCGTGATTTCTCGACCCAGTTGCGCGCAGCCGCTGTCAAACCGATGGGATGACTTGGCCAGCCCGGCCAAAGGTCTCCAAAACGGACGAAACACAGGACGCAAAAAAACCCGCTAAGCGGGTTTTTCAGGGGGCGTTTTGCAGACCCAGGGTCGGCAAAATCAAAGTGAATTACTTCAGTTTGATTTCTTTGTATTCGACATGTTTGCGAGCTTTTGGGTCGAACTTCATGATCGACATTTTCTCGGGCATGGTTTTCTTGTTTTTGCTGGTCGTGTAGAAATGACCTGTACCGGCTGTGGATTCCAGCTTGATTTTTTCGCGTCCGCCTTTGGATGCCATGATCGTGTCCTTTCAGTAACTGGAATTAAGCTTGACCGCGCGAACGCAAATCAGCCAACACGGCGTCGATGCCGTTTTTGTCGATCAAGCGCAGAGCTGCGCTGGAAACGCGCAAGCGCACCCAACGGTTTTCAGTCTCTACCCAGAAACGGCGGTATTGCAGGTTCGGCAGGAACCTGCGCTTTGTTTTGTTGTTAGCGTGGGAGACATTGTTCCCAGACATTGGGCCTTTGCCCGTGACTTCACATACGCGTGCCATGTGGACACTCCATATCTACGGCGGTCGTTCACACGAGCGCCAAAGGCGGTCGTTGGTACTCTCGCCTCACCTCGCCAGATCAGGGTGGCGGTAACCCATCTTTTTCGCTGAATCCAGCAAAGCCTGCGATTATAGCGCTAATTGCTCAGTGATCGCCTTGTTCCAAAAAGCGCTGAGCGTCCAAAGCGGCCATGCAGCCCGTGCCCGCGCTGGTAATGGCTTGGCGGTACACGTTGTCTTGCACGTCGCCAGCGGCAAAGATGCCGGGCACGCTGGTCATGGTCGCAAAACCTTGCGAACCGCTTCGTGTCAACAAATAGCCGCCTTTCATGTCCAATTGGCCTTCAAAAATGTCGGTGTTCGGGTGGTGGCCAATGGCGATGAAGCAGCCCTGCAAGCTCAGGTCGCGGGTGGTGTTGCCATCGGTGCTTTTCAATCGCACGCCGGTCACGCCGGAGGCGTCTCCCAGCACCTCGTCCAGCACACTGTTGGTTTCCAGCACGATCTTGCCGGCAGCCACTTTTTCCATCAGTTTGTCGATCATGATGGCTTCGGCTTTGAATTTGTCGCGGCGGTGGATCAGGTGAACTTTGGAGGCAATATTGGACAAATACAGCGCTTCTTCAACGGCAGTGTTGCCGCCGCCGACCACGCACACCGGTTGTTCGCGGTAGAAAAAGCCGTCACAGGTGGCGCAGCCAGACACGCCGCGGCCCATGAAGGCTTCTTCGGAAGGCAAGCCCAAGTACTTGGCCGATGCGCCGGTGCAAATGATCAGGCTGTCGCAGGTGTAGCTGCCACTGTCGCCGGTCAATGTGAAAGGACGCTTGCTGAAGTCCACCTTGTTGATGTGGTCGAAAACGATCTGGGTATGGAATCGCTCGGCGTGCTCTTGAAAGCGTTGCATCAGTTCAGGGCCTTGAACGCCGTGGACGTCGGCAGGCCAGTTGTCGACTTCGGTGGTTGTCATCAACTGACCGCCTTGCGCCATGCCGGTGATCAAAAGGGGTTTGAGGTTGGCGCGGGCCGCATAAACGGCTGCCGTGTAGCCGGCAGGGCCTGAGCCAAGGATCAGGACTTGGGCGTGTTGGGTGTTTGACATGAGGACAGGACTCTTTAAATGGGCTCAATGCCCGGGATGAGCTCGATTGTATGAAGCTTGGATGCGCAAATTTCGACACGGGTTATTCGGGGGCATCCATCGGGGGCATTCATTGGAGCCATGGACTTCCAAAAACGGGTGTCTATGGGGTAAGCTTGCAGCCACTGTTATGACTTACTCTATCCACACACTTGTCAACCCGACCGGGACTGCCCAGCCTGACACGCCCGCTGCAGCGCGCACCGGCTTGACTCGATTCGCTCAAGAATTTGGCTTGTTTCTGGCGGGCGCGGCTTTGATATTGTGCTTTTTGTCGCTCTTGAGTTACAACTCGCAAGACCCTTCGTGGTCCAGTTCTGGCGTTGATGGGCAGGTGCGCAACTGGGTGGGCAAGACAGGCGCCTGGATAGCAGATATCGCGTATTTTTTGTTTGGTTTTTCAGCCTGGTGGTGCTTGGCGGCGGGGGCTCGCGCTTGGTTGGTGGCCTTGGCGGTTTGGTTGCGAGGCGGCAATGCCTCTGACAGACCAGGGTGGAGCCTCACACGCAGCCGCGCCGCATTTTGGTTGGGCTTGTTTGTTTTGCTGGTCGCCAGTTGCGCCATGGAGTGGCTGCGCTTGTACAAATTCGACGCCAACTTGCCCGGCCAAAGTGGCGGTGCTTTGGGTTATTTGGCAGGTAAATTCAGCCTCCAATGGCTCGGTTTTACTGGCTCGGCTTTGGCCAGCCTGGTGTTCGCTGTTGTCGGTGTTGCCCTGGTCTTTCGATTTTCTTGGGGTCGTTTGGCCGAGGCCATCGGGGCGCACATAGACGGCTTGATCGAGTCACGGCACGAGAAACGCGAAATTGAGCAAGATTACGCTTTGGGGCAGCAAGCCTTGCGCGAGCGGGATCACACCCTGGCTGTCGAGCCTTTGGCACCTTTCGAGCCGGCGATGGACGGTGCTCGCGCGCCTAATCAGGGATTGACGGAGCCCACGCTGGAGCCCATGGTTCTGCGCAAGCCCCCGTCTGCCGTCCTTGCAGGGGTGTTTTCGCCCAGCCCCGTGGTGATCGAGTCGCAGCCGCAACATGCCCCCGTGAGTGAGCGCGTCCAAAAAGAACGTCAAAAACCCTTGTTCAATGAGTTGCCTGATAGCAAACTGCCGCAAGTCGATTTGCTCGACAGTTTGACAGCGCAACAAGAAGGGGTGGCGCTGGAAACGCTGGAGATGACCAGCCGCATGATTGAAAAACGGCTGAAAGATTTTGGCGTGGAGGTGCGTGTGCTGGCCGCCGCTCCGGGGCCCGTCGTGACCCGTTATGAAATTGAGCCTGCCACGGGCGTGAAAGGCGCTCAAGTCGTCAACTTGGCCAAAGACTTGGCCCGTTCGCTCAGCTTGGTGTCCATCCGCGTGATCGAAACGATTCCTGGTAAAAATTTCATGGCGCTGGAGTTGCCCAATGCCAAGCGCCAGTCCATCAAACTGAGCGAAATACTTGGCTCTCAGGTTTATCACGAGGCCAAATCCATGCTCACCATGGGCCTGGGCAAAGACATTGGCGGCAATCCCGTTGTGGCCGACTTGGCCAAGATGCCGCATGTTTTGGTGGCCGGCACCACAGGTTCGGGCAAGTCAGTGGGCATCAACGCCATGATTTTGTCCTTGCTGTACAAAGCCGAGGCGCGTGATGTGCGACTGCTGATGATCGACCCCAAGATGCTTGAAATGTCGGTTTACGAAGGCATTCCGCATTTGCTGGCGCCGGTGGTCACTGACATGAAGCAAGCCGCCCATGGCCTGAATTGGTGTGTGGCTGAAATGGAGCGCCGGTACAAGCTGATGAGCAAAATGGGCGTGCGCAATCTGGCCGGCTACAACACCAAAATTGACGAGGCCGCTGCCCGTGATGAGTTCATTTACAACCCCTTCAGCTTGACGCCCGACGATCCAGAACCTCTCAAACGTTTGCCACACATCGTGGTGGTCATTGATGAATTGGCCGATTTGATGATGGTGGTTGGCAAAAAAATTGAAGAGTTGATTGCCCGCTTGGCGCAAAAAGCCCGCGCGGCAGGAATTCATTTGATTTTGGCGACCCAGCGACCCAGCGTGGATGTGATCACAGGCTTGATCAAAGCCAATATTCCAACCCGTATTGCTTTTCAGGTGTCCAGCAAAATAGACAGCCGCACGATTCTGGACCAAATGGGCGCGGAAGCCTTGTTGGGTATGGGGGACATGCTGTACATGCCCTCTGGCACCGGATTCCCGATCCGGGTTCACGGCGCTTTTGTCAGTGATGACGAAGTTCACCGGGTTGTGAATTACCTCAAGTCGCAAGGCGAGCCCGATTACATTGAGGGAGTTCTTGACGGCGGAACTGTGGAGGGCGAAGACGGACTTCTGGACGGCGGCGATGGCGAAAAAGACCCAATGTACGACCAGGCGGTTGAAGTGGTTTTGAAAAACCGCAAAGCCAGTATTTCATTGGTGCAGCGTCATTTGAAAATTGGCTACAACCGGGCTGCGCGCTTGGTGGAAGAAATGGAGAAGGCCGGCTTGGTCAGTGCCATGAGTGGCAGTGGCCAGCGTGAAATATTGGTGCCAATGCGCGCTGAATGAGAAGGTTGAAGATGACCCCCCTGTTGTGCGGTAAATTGACATCCTGCAATGCAGGCGTTTGGGCTGTTGTTTTGCAAGCGGCGACCTGGTTCTTGCCTGTGCATGCCAACGGGCTTGACAGCCTCGAGCAATTCATGCGCCAGGCCAAAACCGGACGGGCTCAATTCACACAAGTTGTGACTGCGCCTGCCAAAGCGGGACAAGTTGCCCGAAGCAAGACCTCTACAGGTTTTTTTGAATTCGATCGGCCCGGGCGGTTTGTCTTCAATTACCAACAACCTTTTGCGCAAGTGTTGGTGGCCGATGGTCAGACTTTGTGGATGTATGACGCTGATTTGAACCAAGTCACAGCCCGCAAACAAGCGCAGGTGCTGGGCTCGACGCCCGCCGCCATTTTGACTTCAGCCAACGACTTGAAGGCATTGCAGGTTGATTTTGTTGTTCAGGCTGAGCCTGACAAAGACGGCCTGCAATGGCTGCGAGCCACTCCCAAAGCCAAAGAGGGCCAAATCCAAACGGTGCTCGCGGCTTTTCGAGACACCGACAAAGGTCCCGCACTGGCGGTGCTGGAAGTTCAAGACAGCTTTGGCCAGCGTTCGGTCTTGACCTTCACGGCGTATGAAGCCAACCCTGCTTTGGCTGCCCATCATTTCCAATTCAAGCCGCCCGCCGGGGCCGATGTGTTGCGGCCCTGAGTGTGCGGCCCTGAGTGTGCGGCCCTGAGTG
>Ga0114964_10000045_pt1 | contig 88051 bp, 77 predicted proteins | sample C_131016_MF_Meta_FD_92638 | JGI IMG/M metagenome (GOLD analysis project Ga0114964, IMG submission 92638) | Freshwater microbial communities from Lake Croche, Canada to study carbon cycling - C_131016_MF_MetaG | ecosystem: Environmental > Aquatic > Freshwater > Lake | place: Lake Croche, Canada... | reverse complement strand
GAGCATTCGGACCGTGTGTGGTCACACATCGTCAAGCCTGGTGTTCCGACCGCCCCACTAGAGGTCAACATCAAGTCTGTGAGTGCAACTAGCGCGGTCATTTCATGGCAGCCGCCAGCTGACGACGGCAACGGCTCAATCACTGGCTACACATACACAGTGCTTAACAACGGCTCAGCAGTATCCGGTGCCTCGGGAACGATCACTGGAACCACTGCAACCATCAATGGCCTAGTGGCAACTGGTAAGTACTCAGTCTCCGTCGTGGCAAACAATGCACTTGGTAGTTCAGTAGCAGGTACATCATTCGGTACAGTTTCACCGTCTGCAGTGGCCGCTAAGGCCCCAGCAGCCGTGACTAAGCCAGCTGGAGTTGCCGGCAATGCATCTGCAACGCTGACCTGGACGGCACCTACTCTTAACAACGGTGCATCGTTGACTAGCTACTCAATCGCTGTTAAAGCTGGATCGACTCTTGTGAAGACCGTTTCTGTTGCGGCCAACGCAACAGTGAAGTCTGCGTCTAACTTGCCTATTCCTGGAGTTGTAATTAGCGGCCTCACTAACGGCACTGCTTACACATTCACGATTAGTGCGACAAACGCTGCCGGTGCCACCGCAGCTGCTCCAACTGCAGCTGTCATGCCATACACAGCACCTGACGCACCAACGGCTGTTGCAGTAACAAATGGAAATGCCAGCCTGAACGTAAGCTGGTCTGCGCCGGCATCCAACGGTGGTTTTGCCATTTCTGGTTACACCATCACGTACACACCTACGGTTGGTGCCGCAAAGACCGCCACTGCTGCTGCGACTGCAACCAGTCTGGCAATCACTAAGTTGGTTAACGGAACGACTTACACAGTGACAGTTCAGGCCAAGACCGCCAACAAGGATGTCAAGGCAAACTTGTCTGTAAAGTCCGCGTCTGCCGTTGGTACTCCGTCAACAGTCCCAGCAGCGCTTAAGACGGTGACCGGCGTGGCTGGAACTAGTCAAGTAACTGTGAGCTGGACGTTAGCTGCAGATACTGCAACTGCACCAGCAAATGGTGGTTCAGCAATCAGTGGATACGACATCACTGTTCTGCTCGGCGGTGCCGCAGTGACAACTGTGCACACCAACCAGTTCGCAACTAGCAAGGTGATTACCGGTTTGACTAAGGGCGCTTCATACACATTCTCAGTTACGGCTGCGAATGCAAATGGTTCGTCCGTGGCAAAGGTTTCTGCTGCGGTTAAGCCTCTCTAGTTAGCTCAAGTCCCATGAGGGGCTCCTGCTGCAGATTCTTGCAGTAGGAGCCCCTCACTTGTGTATCAGGAGCCAGCCTCAGACCCAAGCAGACATCAAACTGTGGGGGTCAAAATCATATTGACCACAAAATAGGGGGGTTCCCACACATTTGTCGTGGTGACGGTCTAGCATTGTTTTTGTGATTGAACCTGCCCGCGTTACGCCCGCTGATGGCTCTGCTGTGCTACCTGAGCGAGATCAAAAAGTGCTTGAATTTGAGCGCCAATGGTGGAAATTTGCTGGTGCAAAAGAACAAGCAATTCGCGAACAATTCGATATGTCTGCTACGCGGTACTACCAGGTACTAAACGCGCTTATTGATCAGCCAGCAGCTTTGGCTTTCGATCCGATGTTGGTGAAGCGCTTACAGCGCATGCGAGCAGCGCGTCAGCGAGCTCGATCGGCTCGTCGCCTCGGTATCGAACTGCGTTAGGTTCACATGGCTGGTTCTCAGTCCTTCGGCAAAAGAGTTCTTATGCCACTGGTCGTGATTTGCTTAACCGTAGGTGGTCTCTCAACAATGGGACTTTCGCTTTGGCACATGAACAGTTCCACCAGTTCTTCGGGAACAATGACCGCCAGCATCAACAATCCAGCGACCTCCACAGTGGCATCCAACGGCTACTTGCCAGTTCAAGTGTTCAACGACTCGAATGTACCCGGATTAGCCCGAAAAACTGCTCGCGAGTTGGAGAAACAGAATTGGACAGTTCACGGAATAGCTAACTGGTCCGGAGCTAGTTTCAAGAAATCGACGGTCTTTTACCCAGCGGCAGGAAGAGACTCGGCTCAAGCACTATCCACTCAGTTGCATGTGAACATAGCACCGGCCCGTGCGTCCATGTCAGATTCGGAACTTACTTACGTGCTTGTCCAAAAGTGACATGGGTGCTGAACTAATCGACACTGAGTCTGGTATGGCGTGACCATACGTGTAGTCATTCCAGTTTTTGCTTACGGGCAGGCAATGGTAAGTTTGCTCTAATAACTAAATAACCTCATCCAGAGGGGCAGAGGGAACGGCCCGTTGAAGCCCCGGCAACCTTCGCGCAAACCAAAAGTGGTTACGCGAAACGGTGCCAAGTCCGACTCAAGGCAACTTGAGGCAGATGACGAAAGGCTCATAAAGCACATGTCAGTTATTCAAGAATCCAACCCATCTTTTGGTTCAGCCACTCATTTGGTTTGCCGTGCTTGCGGAGCTCATGCTCAGCTGGGCGCTGACTACTCCTGTTACGAATGCTTTGGCCCGCTTGAAGTTGCTTACGACTTTGGCACAGTGACTCGTGAGCAAATCGAATCTGGACCGATATCGCTTTGGCGCTATGCATCGCTCTTGCCAGTGCCAGCAGATGTTGCGCAGTCCCGCAACTTGCAGCCGGGTTTTACGAGACTGCAGCGAGCAGACAATCTGGCTAAGGCACTTGGCATCACGGGCACCCTGTGGGTTAAAGATGACAGCGGCAACCCGACTCACTCTTTCAAGGATCGTGTGGTCGCCGTAGCTCAGAGCGCTGGACTACAACTTGGCTTCACTACTCTTGCTTGTGCTTCGACTGGCAATTTGGCGCACGCTGTTGCAGCAGCAGCTGCACGTGCCGGGCAAAAGTCAGTCGTGCTAGTTCCTTCCAATCTGGAACAGCACAAGATTCAAGCAACTGCTGCCTACAACGGTCATGTCATTGGCATTGAGGGTAACTATGACGACGTGAATCGACTTTGCGGTGAACTCATCGGCGAGAAGGTTTCAGCCGACTGGGGTTTCGTCAACGTGAATCTACGCCCTTACTATGCCGAGGGTTCTAAGACTGTCGGTTACGAGATTGCCGAGCAGCTTGGCTGGCGCTTGCCAGATCAGGTAGTTATTCCTGTCGCCTCAGGTGCTTTGCTGACCAAGGTCGATAAGGGTTGGCGTGAGTTCATCGAACTTGGTCTGGTTGCCGGTCACAACTATCGAGTTTTTGGCGCCCAGGCGACTGGCTGTAATCCAGTGGCAACAGCTTGGCGTGATGGTTCAGAAGTAGTTCGCCCAGTGAAGCCAGACACTATTGCAAAGTCACTTGCGATCGGCAATCCTGCTGATGGTCCTTACGCACTGGATGCAGTTCGTCGGACTAATGGTGCAATCGGCGACGTGAGTGATGAAGAGGTAGTAGAAGGTATCCGCCTTCTTGCAGAATGCGAAGGCATTTTTGGCGAGACTTCAGGTGGTGTGACCGTTGCAACAACGCGCAAGCTTCTCGCACAAGGTTTGCTTGATCCAGCAGCCGAAACAGTTATCGTCAATACCGGTGAGGGGCTTAAGACGCTGGATGCTGTTACTTCTGGCTCAGGCTTCACTGCCACTATCTCTCCCAATGTCGAATCCGTCACACAAGTAATTGAAGGTGCCTAATGAGCGTTTCTGTCCGTATCCCAACCATTCTTCGCACCTACACGGGGGGCGAGGCAATTGTTGAAGTTGAGCCAACCATTGAAACCTTGCAGGGCGCTTTTGATGCACTCGATGCAGCGGCTCCAGGCATTCTTGCTCGACTGCTTGATGATGCGGGCGCTCTGCGTCGTTTTATCAACATCTATGTCAATGATGATGATGTGCGTTTCTTAGATGGTTTGAATACTGCGACTCCAGCCGGCGTTCAGATTTCGATCGTTCCCGCTGTTGCTGGCGGCTGATTTCGCACAGGCGAGTGCGCCTAATGTTGCTTTAGCGGCTTTGAACCAGCAAAAAGAACACAGTGACTAAAAGAATTAATGCGGTTTTCACCAAAATAATGCCATTTTCGTCATTTGTTGCTTCCAAATTGGCGTAGGGTACGAAGTGGTCGACCGTAAGCGCAATTCGTTAGAGAGCAAGACTCGAAGACAAAAGATTCGCGAGCACGAAGCGAACTCTCACCTTGGTGGGTAGGGAGCAAGACCCGCACTGGCAAACGTTGGTGCGACCCCGTTAAGGAAAGAGATGCCATGTTAGGCACAGTTAAGTGGTTCAACCAGGAAAAGGGCTATGGCTTCGTAGAAGTTGATGGCACCGAGCGCGATGTATTCGTACATTACTCAGCTATTGAGGTAGACGGATTCAAGACCCTGGAACAGGATCAGCGAGTCGAGTTCGAAATCGGTGAAGGCCCTAAGGGTCCACAGGCGGAAAACGTTCGTCCAGTTTCCTAAGAACTTAATCAACATGAAGGCTCAGCCGTTTGGCTGGGCCTTCATGCTTTGTACGCTCACTTTGTGCCTTGATGAGTGAAGAGCGAACTGGCCCATTGAATTGATCGTCCGCCTGCGATCGACCACGGCAGACTGCCGGAGCGATAAACCCAGAAAATTGCCCATTTTATGGAAAATTGTGGCTCTCGATTTGCACTCGGACCCCTAGAGTGCCAACAATAGAGTTAGCACTCGGCACACTCGAGTGATAATTCAGACCTTGGGACGCAGGTCCCACCCAATTGGCACAAAAGGAAATTACATGTCCAAGATCATCGCATTTGATGAGGAAGCACGTCGCGCCCTTGAGCGCGGTATGAATACCCTCGCAGACGCTGTCCGTGTAACGCTTGGCCCTAAGGGTCGCAACGTCGTATTGGAAAAGAAGTGGGGTGCACCCACAATCACCAACGATGGCGTTTCCATCGCTAAAGAAATCGAACTTGAAGATCCGTACGAGAAGATCGGCGCGGAGCTCGTTAAGGAAGTCGCCAAGAAGACTGATGATGTCGCTGGTGACGGTACAACCACAGCAACCGTTTTGGCGCAGGCACTCGTTCGCGAAGGTCTACGCAACGTAGCCGCTGGTGCAAACCCAATGGTCCTGAAGCGCGGCATTGAAAAGGCTGTTGAAGCCATCAGTGCTGAACTACTTGCGATGGCGCAGAAGGTTGATTCAAAGGAGCAGATTGCTGCTACCGCTTCAATCTCGGCCGCTGATCCACTGATTGGCGAAATCATCGCTGAAGCCATGGACAAGGTCGGCAAGGAAGGTGTCATCACCGTTGAGGAGAGCAACACTTTCGGTCTTGAACTTGAACTTACTGAAGGTATGCGATTCGACAAGGGTTACATTTCCCCTTACTTCGTCACTGACACCGAGCGTATGGAAGCAGTACTTGAAGATCCATACATCTTGATTGCTAATTCCAAGATTTCAGCAGTTAAGGATCTTCTGCCAATCCTTGAAAAGGTTATGCAGTCAGGTAAGCCTCTTGCGATCATCGCTGAAGATGTTGAAGGTGAAGCCCTTGCAACCATCGTGGTCAACAAGATTCGTGGAAACTTCCGCTCAGTCGCTGTTAAGGCTCCAGGCTTTGGCGATCGTCGCAAGGCAATGTTGCAGGACATCGCAATCTTGACTGGCGCACAGGTCATCAGCGAAGAAGTCGGTTTGAAGCTTGAGAACACCGGCATTGAACTTCTGGGTAAGGCACGCAAGATTGTCGTTACTAAAGATGAGACAACAGTTGTTGAAGGTTCAGGCGACACTGAGCAGATTGCTGGTCGCGTAAGCCAGATTCGTGCCGAAATCGAGAAGTCAGATTCTGACTACGACCGCGAGAAGCTACAAGAGCGTCTAGCGAAGCTTGCTGGTGGTGTAGCAGTTATTAAGGCTGGCGCTGCTACCGAAGTTGAACTTAAGGAACGTAAGCACCGCATTGAAGATGCTGTGCGTAACGCTAAGGCTGCTGTGGAAGAAGGCATCGTCGCCGGTGGTGGCGTGGCTCTGCTTCAGGCATCGGAGAAGGCATTTGCCAAGCTCAGCCTTGAAGGCGAAGAAGCCGTTGGCGCAAACATTGTGAAGGTTGCTGTTGAAGCGCCTTTGAAGCAGATTGCGATCAACGCTGGTCTTGAAGGTGGAGTTGTTGCAGAGAAGGTTCGTAACCTCGAACCAGGCTTTGGTCTAAACGCTGCAACGGGAGAGTACGTTGACCTGATTGCTGCTGGCATCATCGACCCAGCCAAGGTGACTCGCTCTGCGCTGCAGAATGCTGCATCAATCGCTGCACTATTCCTCACCACCGAAGCTGTTATTGCAGACAAGCCTGAAAAGGCTGCTCCTGCAATGCCAGGTGGCGGAGAGATGGACTTCTAAGAAGTTCTTCAACAAGTTCTACTTACTGGCCTCGGACCTTTGGTCCGGGGCCAGTCTGGTCTTCGAGTCCATTTCACAAACCAATACTGCCTGCACACCTCGGACTGTTGATCCGGAGCTAGCTTGGAAATTTAGCCAATCTCACAGCAACATTAATGTGGCCGAACTAGTGACGTCCGTAACTTTGCGAGTGCCTGTTGGTACGTTGAGACCATGTTGAAGCGATTTGCTGTACTTGGTCTTGCCGGAGTTATTGTTCTTGGTGGTTGTAGTAGTAAGGACTCGGCAATGCCGACCATCTCACCGACTCCGACTTCGTCACGAACAGCCTCTGTGACTCCGACTTCGTCACCGAGTGACACGTCATCCTGGCCCGCAGAAATCCAAGCGCGAACCCGAGCGTTTTATGACGAGTACATGTCGTGCATGACCACGCCGCCAGCTGAGGCGAAAGACCACGTCGGTGATTACTGCCAGTCGCACAACTCCAACGCCACGGATGCTTTACCAGCGAACTTAAAGCGAGGCGGAGTTTCTGACGCTGGTGCTGACCCGATTGTTTGTGCTCAGAATTTCCCAATGAGTTATTCGGTCCACTTGGGGCGCCTTGATTCAAGTGGTCGCGGACAGGCGGTCGTCATTGAAAAATTTGGAGCTGGGTCGCGGGTCATCATCCATGCTGATCTCCAAAATAATTCGGGCAAGTTCCTCATTGACAACATTGTTTGTCCAGTTGTTCAGTAGCTTCAAGATTCTCTGGACTATGTGGTCTGTGGTGACATTTCTGGGAGTACGCTACTTCGTCTCAGAGAGTCGGTAGGTTATTCTTATGAGAAAACTTGCTTTAGCCTCCTGCGCAGTTCTGATTCTGAGTGGTTGTGCGTTCACTTCGACGTACACGATTGACGCTAGTGGCGGCGTTTCAGGCACGACGGCTTTTGGTGTGCCAAAGTCAGCCGTCCATAACGTCACAACTCTGGACCAGTGGGCCAAGGTATTGCAGGACAATAACCTTCCTTCGCCAGAGCCATCTCCGAGTGACTCTGCTAGTGGCGCCCCGCTACCAGCTGCGAGTTGTAGCCCGGGCGAGGATCTCGTGAACGACATGTGGTTGTACAGTTGCTCAATTTCTGGGGACATTTCAGTCCTATCGGATGCCACAAACTTCGCTGATTTAGCCGGTCAGACTGGATCCGACGGATCGAGCAGTTCAGGTGGGCTCGAGTTCTCCCGACTTGGCACAACGCTGACTATTAAGCAACCAGCGAGTGCATCAACGGGTGGCGATGCATCTGGCTTGGGGTTGAAGGGCATTTCTCTGATGTACACAGATTCCAGGCTTACTTTCCCTGGCACTGTCACTAGCGTCACCGGAGGCGCGGTGAAAATTGATGACCACACAGTGTCATTCCCGAACGACCAAAGCCAATCGGCTGAGATGACGGCAACTGTTGAGATTCCAGGTCTAACTGGAGTCACCATGACCTCTACTTTGACAGCGCTAGGAACCTCGCAAGCACCAGGTGCTGCCGTTGTCGAATTGAAGAATCACTTAGCCGCCCCTGAAGCCGGCAAGGTTGAGTTCTTCGACGGTGATGTCAGTTTGGGCACAAAGGTTGTGGATGCGACTGGAACGGCCACATTTGTCGTGAAATCAGCGGCCGCAGGCGACCACACCTACAAGGCGACTTTCCTGCCAGCAGATTGGTGGCACGTCAATCAAACGAGTGCTCAGTCGCACGTCAATCTTCAGGTATTTAAGTTGAATCGTGGCATCGCGATTTCTGGTCTCGCAAAGGTTGGGGCTCAACTCAAGGTGGGCAGCATCTCATCTACGCCCGCAGCATCCTCCGTGTCTTATCAATGGTTGCGTAATGGACAGGCAATCAAGGGTCAGACGCACGCTGAGTATCGTGTTGTCGCGGCTGATGCACGCAGCACCCTAAATGTACGTATTACCTTGCGTAAGGGCGGCACATTGCCACTGACTTTGACTAGCAAGCCAACGAAGGTCATGGCCAAGTAGTTTACGAATTTTCCTCAGGCTTGGGCCCGTACAGCAAGTCGTCTGCATCCAAGATGCGGTACGCGTAACCCTGCTCAGCAAGGAAGCGTTGACGATGTGCGGCGAAGTCGGCATCAACGGTGTCGCGGGTGACGATTGTGTAGAAGTGGGCAGAGCGCTTGTCACCTTTTGGTCGCAGAACTCGGCCAAGACGTTGGGCCTCTTCTTGGCGTGAGCCGAATGTTCCACTGACCTGAATTGCGACACCAGCTTCAGGAAGGTCAACACTGAAGTTGGCCACCTTGCTGACGACCAGCACTCTGGTTGAACCGTCGCGGAATGACTCGAAAAGGCGCTCACGTTCTTTCTGCGGAGTTGCACCAGTGATGAGCGGCACATCAAGCATGGTGCTCAGTTCATCCAGTTGATCGAGGTACTGGCCGATAACCAACACATGGTCATCGGGATGCGCATTGACCAGATGTTCAACAACTCTGTTCTTGTATGAGGTTGTTGCTGCCAGTCGGTAGCGTTCCTCAGGCTCGGCCATGGCATAAGCAATGCGATCAGCGTCAGGCAGCGTGACTCGGACTTCAGCACAATCGGCAGGAGCGATGTAACCCTGAGCCTCGATGTCCTTCCACGGAGCGTCATAGCGCTTAGGACCGATGAGGGAGAACACTTCACCTTCCATGCCATCTTCGCGAACTAAAGTTGCAGTCAGGCCGAGACGGCGTCGTGCTTGGATGTCAGCTGTGAAGCGGAACACCGGAGCGGGCAGCAAGTGAACCTCATCATAAATAATGAGTCCCCAGTCGCGTGCGTCGAAAAGTTCCAAGTGGGCGTACACACCCTGACGCTTTGTCGTCATGACTTGATAGGTGGCGATAGTCACTGGACGGATCTCTTTGCGAGCACCTGAGTATTCGCCAATTTCATCTTCCGTCAGATTAGTGCGCTTCAGCAATTCCGATTTCCACTGCCGTGCCGACATCGTGTTTGTGACGAGGATGAGTGTGGTGGCCCCTGCAGTGGCCATGGCTCCAGCACCCACAATCGTCTTGCCCGCGCCACAAGGCAACACCACAACGCCACTGCCGCCATGCCAGAAGCCTTCAACAGCTTCTCGCTGGTACGGGCGCAGGTCCCAGCCATCGGTCTTGAGCGTGATGCTGTGGGCTTCACCGTCGACATAGCCGGCTAAATCTTCCGCTGGCCAACCGAGTTTCAGAAGTACCTGCTTCAGGTGTCCTCGTTCACTTGGATGTACAGCAACAGTGTCTTCATCCAGACGTGCGCCAACAAGTGGTGTGACCTTCTTTGAGCGCAGCACTTCTTCGAGCACACTGCGGTCTGATGACTGCAAGACCAAGCCATGTGAGGGATGCATGTGTAACGTCAGTCGGCCGTAACGCGCCATAGTTTCGGCAATGTCGATGAGGAGTGCATGCGGAACTGGATAGCGAGAGTACTTCAGTAGGGCGTCAATGACAGCCTCGGCATCGTGATGAGCAGCTCGGGCATTCCACAAACCAAGTGGTGTGATTCGGTAGGTGTGAATGTGCTCAGGTGCGCGCTCCAACTCAGCAAAAGGTGCGATGGCATGGCGACACTCGTTGCTGAGTTCATGGTCGATCTCGAGCAGCAACGTCTTGTCGCTTTGGACTATGAGTGGTCCGTCGGTCATGAGGCACTCCCTTCTACAGAATCTTGTACATAGGCAGCTCCGGTAATCCGGCTGATGGTGAAGGTGTGTACCTCACTGTTGCGCACATCAAAAGCAGTAAGGAACCCTGCAGTAATCGACAGGGGTTCGACAATGCGTTCAGTGGTCATGCCACTTTTGTCGGCGTAACCAATCCACACCTCACGCTGCTTGAGCAGCGCTTCATTCAACAGAGCCATTGTCTCTGTGGTCGTAGCTCGAGGGCCGAGTCCGGATTCAGGTTTGTGCTCTTCAACTCGCTCGCCAGCCCGCAGTGCTTTGACTGCAACTGTGATGAGCCGCGGCGATGGACCGGTTACCGTGACGACTCCCGCACTGGGTCGTGTTGAAGTGCGTTTGGTCTCAGGCCGATGAATCAGCACTGTTCCTTGTGCAGATTCAGCAACCGGCGCGTAACCAGCTTCGCGTAATTTATCCAGCACGACATCGGCAGGTGAGGCACTGACCACGATGCCTGGGGCAATCTGGCGCAAGTGCAAAGAATTCAGTCGTCGATCTGCTTGAACTTGGTCAATGAGATGTTGATCGTCGCACCGCAAGTAGACCGATGCGACACCTACGCGCAAGACGCCATGCTTGCGCGCAACATCTTCGACGAGATAAGTGAGCGGTTGGGGTAGCGGGGTCTTTGAAAGATCCTTCAGGAAGTCAAGAAGTTCGTGCGCTGACTGCCCTTGATCAAGTGCGCGTCGGATCGAAGTTTCGGTAAATCGATAAGTCGTCGCCACACCTGTTGACTCAACTTCGGCGAGTACGGCCATTGTGCGGCGCGGGACAGCGAGCAAGCGACCTGGTGCAAGTGCAGTCAGGTCGGCTTGGACAATGATGTGGTCAACAGGTGCAGGTAGGTGTGCACTCAAGGAGACTGCTGCCTGAGCTGAGTCTGAGACCACATCTCGCCCAAAGGTGGTCAGCGAACCCATTGACGTCACGCCAAGGAGTGCAGCCTCCTTAAGAACGGCCGCAATCGCAGCCGCGCGCACGGCTGATGCTCGTCGAGGACGATGCCAGTCGAGATACTCGATGACCGTTTCAGAATCTGTTGCAGCATCGAGTTCAAGGTCCGAAAGTACATTAAGAACGGTCATGCGAAGTGGCGCGATGAAGCTACGTTCTACCGCAGCAGTGAGTGCGTTAATTCTCTCGCCACCATCACCGCCGACTATGTGAGCGGCTCTAGAAGAGTCACGCCAGGTATTGGCCAGCTGCTCCCAGCGCCGAGCATCGTCCATTGTTAACCAACGGTCGTAGGCACTGGTGGGAACCCAACCTTCAAGCGAGTCAGCACCGACAAGTCCAGCCGCATAAGAAAGCTCGATGACGAGTGCTGCACTATGTTCATCAACTTTGAGTAGGTTCACCACGCCAGCAAGGTCCCGGATGGCCAAGCCACCACCACGTAGTTGTGTGGGCGGTTGTAGCGACCACTCTTCAAGCAATGTTTCAACAAGCCGCACAAAGTCCAATGCGCTGTGCGCACCCAAACTGTCGCGATGCTCAACATTGACTGACTTGCGGGCAGCCGAAGCAGAGTCCTTGCCCAAACTCTGTAGCAGCTGGCCATTGCGTAGTGCTAGCGCGACTTCACGTGGAACTACAACAGTCGTCTCACCGACCGGGACAATAAGTTCACGCGACAACAACCAGTCGAGTGGGCCGCGCACATCTTCGGGGCGGACGGCTCGATTAGCCTGGCGCATTGTGCCTGACGGGTTATCCCACAGCAGTTGCCCGAGAATACTCTGAGCCGCTGGCGGTGCCTCACTCAGAACCTGGTGAACGAGCGCCGGCGTTTGGCCGTACTCCCGCACAGTTCGGCGCGACTGACTAAAGCTGGCAGCGAGCCCACATGCGTAGGTGCCAAAGGATTCACGTGCGACTCGAATGAGATGTAACTCATGATCAGGACCCCACACCAGAGCAATCGCGAGCAAGTAATCGATAGCAGCATCCACAGCTGAAGCAGAGTAGCCAACTGCAAGATTTAAGCCCTGATGCACATCGTCACGAGACGACGGATCCGGCAATCCAGCAAGTGCCTGGCAGACGCTTAGCTGTAGCTGATTGAGGCCATCGAGTGCTGCACTCACACTTGGACCGGTAGTCGCGCGCACTGCGAGTTGGCTGATATCAGCGGGCACCGGATGCACAAGGTCTGGCCGTTTAGTGAGCAGAAACTCTAGCTGCTCGTCCGTTCGTAGGCGTAAGTCATCAGCCAACGACCGGGGTTGGCTAGAAGTTTCACGCGTATAAGTGGCCATCCATACGACGTTACGCTCTCAAGGGGTAGTAGCGCTACTTGAGGCGCTTTCGGCTGCCTGATGAGCGACGTAAACCGAACAAAATGAGCGCCAGGCCAAGCCCACTGCTCATCGCCAGCGGCCACCAGTAACTGCCAGGGTGCCAGTGCGAATTCACCAGCGGCGCTAGGGCAACGATCGTACAAAGCATGCCAAAAATGGTCAGAGCAATGCCGAATCGCATCAAAAAGTCGCCACGCATGAGCCCAAGCATAGTAAGCATTTGGTTTCGTAACGTCGTCTCTGTCCTCTACGCTAGGGGGATAGTTCCGTGTGACGTCTGAATAATTCAAGGAGAACGGCGTGCCTACAGGCAAAGTTAAGTGGTACGACACCGATAAGGGCTTCGGCTTCCTCGCAACTGATGAGGGCGAAGAAGTGTTCCTGCACGCCTCGGCCCTGCCAGCAGGCGTAGTGGCTTTGAAGAACAACACTCGCGTTGAGTTCGGTGTCGCGGAAGGCAAGCGTGGCCTTCAGGCGCTCTCACTTCGTATTTTGGAAGAACCACCGAGTATCGCTAAGTCGGGTCGCAAGCAAACTGAAGACATGGCGATCTTGCTCGAAGATGTCATCAAGTTGCTAGACGGTTACTCAAACACACTTCGCCGTGGACGTTATCCGGATGACAAGCAGTCGGCACGTCTCGTGGCTGTACTGCGTGGAATTGCCGATCAGCTAGACGTTTAAGTCTGGCTCTCAAACTTCACAACTCAAGCCGCCGTTTTGCTTGACGGTTTCCAAGTAACGCAGGGCACACGCCGCGATGTCGCTTATTTGTTGATGAGTTTGAATTCCCAAATTCCTCGTGAGGAGTGCTGTGCGTTCTGCGCAATGATTTGCAGACTGAAACCGGTGTCTGGAATGTCGGTCTGCGGGAATGTGAATCGGTAGTAAGTTCCGTAAATCGCCCTGGTGCTGAGGCGTTGACCGCCGATTGCAGGGTACCAGCCAAACTCCGCAACTTTTGGATCCACACTGATGCCGACGGTCTCGTCACTTGCGATGCGCACCGTTGGAGTATCTGGATTGTTGATGGCGCCAGTCACTAGGGATTCCGCACATGATGTAGCGGAAATAGCCGTGTCTTGCCCCCAACACAATGCCTGACCGTGAGCCGAACTTGTGCCCGCAGTCACGGTGGCTTCGGGGTTTGGCTTTTCGCAGGCCGTCAGAGTGCAGGCAAGCACTGCTGCAATGCCACTGGCAAGAATTTTGGACTTCAACACGCTTTTAGATTATCGGACTACTTCACAATCTGCCCTCTGGGTCTAGATCATGGTCAGGATAGGGCAGAATGCCATTGTGACTATTTCTGAACTTGCCATGAACGCTAGCGATGCAGCACGGGCTGCAATCCTAGAATCTGTTCCGAGTGAACATGTCGGTGCAGTTATTGACGTCGTCGCACTTGATTCCGATGACGCGAACGTGGCAATCGCACTACACACTTTTGAAGCGACGTCCCCCGCTTATCCTGGCTGGTACTGGGCGGTTGCAGTCATCTCGATTGAAGGTCAGGAATACTGCACGGTTAGTGAAGTTAACTTGCTTCCTGGCGCGCAGGCTTTGGTTCCATCCGAGTGGACCCCGTGGTCAGATCGAGTTCAGGCAGGCGACCTTGATGTTGGCGATTTGCTTCCGACCACTGATGACGATGAACGCCTGACTGCTGGTTTTACTGGCCTCGACGAACTCGCTGACGATCTTGAGCCACTACACCCAGTGCAATGGGAAATGGGCCTTGGCCGTGAGCAGATTTTGAGTACGGTCGGTCTTGAGCGTGCAGTTGCCCGCTGGTTCGCCGGCGAGACCGGGCCACGAGCAGCTATGGCCAAGGCAGCTCCGGCAAATTGTGGCTCTTGTGGCTTCTTGACACCTATCGGCGGTTCACTAGGCCAGGTGTTCGGCATCTGCGCAAATGAGTTCGGCGCTGCAGACGGTCAGCTTGTTGCGACTACGTTTGGCTGTGGCGCTCACTCGTCCGTGCGTGTAGATGCCAAGGCGCCGGTTCCGGTGGTGCCTCTGGTTATTGACGACGACAGTGACGAGCGTTCAGATTCGAGCGACGTTGGCGAGTACGTTCCAGATGCCAGTAGTGATGTGGATCCTCAGGCCAGTGCTGATGTCGTTTCAGATGGCGTCGATGGTGAGGAACCATTGGCAGACGATCAACCTGATCTAGTCGAGCAGAGCGAATTCCTCGAGTCCGCGACTGAAACGGTTGATTCGGTTACTCATGATGCGAGCCAGGAAATTGATGTAACTGCTGGATTTGAAGAATCTGCTCTAGCCCAGGATCCAGTAGAAGACTAGCCAGGGGTATGCCACGTGTTCGTGGCTACTTTGGTGGCGCGACGGTGAGTGTAAATCTGACCGAGTGCACCTAGCGCGACACCAGCAACGGCAATCCAGAGCCAATCATGGCGTCCTGTTGATTTGAGCCAATTTCGGGCGAAAAACAAACACACAAGACCTGTTATCCACAGGGTAGTTCCGACCTGAGCAGCTCGAATACCGTTATTTTCTATGGGTTTTAAGTGATTTTCGCCCAAAAATGAATCAAAAAATGGTGGTGTGTCGTTCGGGGAGTCTGCGCTCTGGCTCACAATCTTCACAATAACGTGTTTCCCATGACAATTCCTACCCCCAATAAGGCACTACCCGCATGGGACCGCTGGTTCCACATGACCGAGCGTGGAGCGACGCTTGGAGGCGAGATTCGCGGCGGCCTAGTTACTTTCGTAACAATGGCGTACATCGTAGTTCTCAACCCCCTCATCATTGGCACGATGCCAGATAAGACCGGTCACTACATCAATGGTGATGCCGCAGCCGGCGGTCCGGTTCACTCGATTGCAGTCGTTGCTGCCGCTACCGCGTTGATCGCTGGTGTGATGAGCATCCTGATGGGCGCTATCGGTCGTTTCCCAGTGGCTCTTGCCGCTGGTCTCGGACTCAATGGCTTCCTTGCCTTCACGCTTGCACCTGCTATGTCGTGGCCAGAGGCTCTTGGCTTGATGGTCATCGGTGGCGTAGTCATGTTCGTCCTCGTGCTGACCGGTTTCCGTATCGCAGTATTCCGTGCAGTACCGGAGGCACTCAAGTACTCCATCGGTGCAGGTATCGGTCTGTTTATTGCGCTCATTGGTTTGCATGATGCAGGCATCGTCCGCACAGGACCAGTTCTTGTGACCTTTGGTGTCAATGGTGAATTGGCTGGCTGGCCAATTTTCACTTTCGTCTTCGGTTTGCTACTCATGATCATCTTGGTTGCTTTGCGTGTTCGTGGTGGCATCTTGATGGGTCTGCTCGGCACCGTGGTCCTGGCTGTCATCTTGGAATCTGTTTTCAAGATTGGCTCAAGCACTGATGCAACTGGCAAGGTAGTTAATCCTTCTGGCTGGAGCTTGAACGTACCTAAGGCGCCAGCAAAGATCATTGACTTTGTTAACCCAACACAGATGTTCCACTTGAACCTCACTGGTGGATTCCAGGCGCTTGGCGTTATTTCAGCGGTCATTGCAGTCTTCTCGTTGCTGCTGAGCGACTTCTTCGACACGATGGGCACCATTACTGGTCTAGCAAGTGAAGCTGACCTGCTCAACGAGAACGGTGAAGTTGAGCACCTAGCCGAGATTCTTGTCGTGGATTCTGTTGCAGTCATCGCTGGTGGCTTGGCGGGAACTTCCTCCAACACCGCATACATCGAGTCAGCTTCAGGTATCGGTGACGGTGCACGTACGGGTATCGCGAGCATCGTTACAGGCGCGCTATTCCTGCTGGCAATCTTCGTTGCTCCATTGACGCAGATGGTGCCTTATGAAGCAGCTGCACCTGCTCTTGTCATCGTCGGCTTCCTAATGATGACTCAGATCCGCAAGATCCCATTCGATGACTACTCAATTGCGATTCCATCGTTCCTGACCATCATCTTGATGCCATTCACCTACTCCATCACAAACGGTATTGGTGCTGGTCTCGTCACTTACGTGATCATCAAGATTGCTCAGCGCGACACCAAGTCAGTCCCAGGGCTGCTTTGGGTTATCTTCGCTGCGTTCCTCATCTACTTCGGTATTCACCCACTGAAGGAACTGTTTAACGTTTAGTCGTTACTCGTCTCTTACCCAAGGATGGGGTGCACTTCGGTGCACCCCATCCTTTACTCTTGTCACATGAGTCCGAGTTTTCGTAGGTTTGTCACTATCGCAGTTTTGGGCGGCATGTTTGCTGCGCTGGTTATTTCCGCGATTGCTACTGGTAAGTAGTAGTTACCTAAGCGACGTGCAACGGCACGCGGTTCAGTCGAGTAATAGCGATCCCAGTCACCAGCACGCAAGGCACAATGCTGTAAGCCCAGTGCGTGCCAACTCCGTCTGCAAGCGTTCCCAGTATGAACGGCGCAAGTCCGCCGGCGACGCCGGTCCCTACCGAAACAATGGCAGCCGCTCGGTCCGAGTGACCTTTACTTGCGCGAATGGCTCGAGCAATGCCGAGTGGAAAATGCACTGACATGCCAAGGCCGGTCAAAGTTAATCCAAGAACCATGATCGTTGGAATCGAACTCAACCAGAACATGAGGAATCCCATAAGACTCAACACCAGAGAACTGAAGTACACATTCTCAGAGTCAAATTTGATGGTCATGCGAGCCCCGAGGAGTCGCCCAACGAACATGCCGCCAACCACGCAACCCACAGCCGCAGCGGCTAGACCCTTTGCTAGATGACCTTGCGAGCGAAGAAGTTCTGAACTCCAGAGCAGCATTGGTGATTCGGTGCTTGAAGTGCAGAGCATCACGATGAGGGCAAACCAGAAGGATTTAGGTAGCGGACCAGGTGCGTCGTGATGCGTGTTGGACTCGGTCAGTGATTCAGCGGCCTCGACTTGCGATGACCGCTTCCCATAGACGCCCACGTTGCGCCCGCGAAGGAGTTCGACGAGCAGAATGCCGGCAACCCCGATGAGGAATGCTGGGCGCCACCCAAAGCGTGATGACACTCCAACGCCGATAAGTACCGGGGAAAGCATGCCCACACCTGCCGCCATGGCATGAAGTTCACTGATTGCGCCGGGCGCGGCAAGACCTTGATGCTTGTCCAGAAACGCGGCAGTTCCTTGCACAAAAGTGGCTACGGCAAATCCAAAGAGAGCGGCACCGGGCAGAGTGACGGCAATTGTGTTGCCCAGACTGAAAGCCGTGAGCCCAATGGCCATAGCAAATGAGGCGTAACGCAAGACTTGCCCGCGTCCCAAGGCTGCGATGAGTCGCTTACTGAAGAGCCCCGCGCACACTGAACCGGCTGCTGCTGTCAGGCTATGCGCTGATGCAACTGTGCGAGAGAGATGTAGATCATCTCGCAGGAAGGCAATTGCTGGCCCTAGGCCGTAGATGCCCCAGCCGAAGAAGGCTGCCTGCAAATACGAAATCCAGGTGGGCTTATCCCGATTGGGGACACGAGCCGACACCTGGATTTCGACTTACTAATTACTTAGTGATTTCGGCAACGACAAAGTCGATGCTCTTGAGAAGCTGACGAACATCTGATGGATCTACCGCTGGGAAAATCGAGATGCGGAGCTGGTTACGACCGAGCTTGCGGTATGGCTCTGTGTCTACGATGCCATTTGCGCGAAGCACCTTTGCAATCACGGTTGCATCGATAGCGTCATCGAAGTCAACCGTTGCGACTACACCTGAGCGCTTAGCTGGGTCTACTACGTATGGCGTTGCAAAGGAACTTGCTTCAGCCCATTCGTAGATTGCTGCTGAAGATTCGCTAGTGCGTGAAATGCACCAATCCAAACCACCATTGCTGTTGTACCAGTCAGTCTGCTCAGCGGTCATCAAGATGGTCGCAAGTGCAGGGGTGTTGTAAGTCTGATCTAAGCGGCTGTTCTCGATTGCAGTCATCAAGTCGAGGAATGCTGGGATGTAGCGTCCGCTTGCCTTGATTTCTTCAGCGCGTGCAATTGCCTTCGGAGACATGATTGCAATGAAGAGGCCACCGTCAGATGCGAAACACTTTTGTGGCGAGAAGTAGTAAACGTCAACCTGTGAGATGTCTACGGCTAGGCCGCCCGCACCTGAGGTTGCATCAATGATGACAAGCGCATCGTCGTCAATACCGGCTGGACGGTACGGAGCAATTGCAACGCCTGTTGAAGTCTCGTTATGAGGTGTGCAGTAGACGTCAATGCCTGCTTCTGGAGCAAAGACTGGCGCATCGCCTGGTTCGCTCTTAATGACCGACTGCTCACCCAAGAACGGTGCAGCCTTAGCGGAGCCCGCGAACTTCGAGCCGAACTCACCGAAGGTGAGGAACTGGCCACGGTCGCGGATCAAGCCGAATGTCGCAACTTCCCAAAATGCGGTGCTACCGCCGTTACCTAAGACAACTTCGTAGCCTTCAGGCAGCGAGAATAATTCAGAAATGCCAGCGCGTAGACGAGCAACTTGGCTCTTGACCGGCTTCTGGCGGTGGGATGTTCCCATGTAAGTCTTTGACGCAGCAACTAGCGCATCAATCTGTTCAGAACGCACCTTGGAAGGTCCGGCGCCAAAGCGACCGTCAACCGGGAGGAGCTCAGCAGGAATAGTGATATTTGCGATTTCAGCCATAGCCAAAATCATAGAGGTGATTAGAGGAGTCGGCTCACTCAGTTCACTATGTGAACAGGACTGAAGGTGGAAGGCAGCCTAAGTGAGAGCCATGTTAAGGCGATAGTCGAATAATGTGCCAGGCGCTGGGATCTGCTAAGTCATGTTGCTGGCCAGATCGAACAAACCTCAGGCGATCGTGTAGGCGCGAGCGACGACCTTGCCAGAACTCCATACTGTCGACCGAGATGAGGTAACCACCCCAGAAGTCGGGCATTGGCACATCACTGCCGTCTGGGTACTGTTCATGCAGTTGTGCCATTCGAGTTTCCAGCACTTCGCGTGAATCGAGTGTGGCTGACTGTTCACTGACAATTGCACCGAGTTTGGATTTGTGCGGGCGGGTCGCAAAATACTCTAGTGATTCTTCGCGTGACACCTTGGTGATAGTGCCACTCACGATGACTTGGCGATGCAACAGATACCACGGGAAGACAACACTCACTTGTGGATGATCAGCAATGTTCTGCGCCTTACGCGACCCATAGTTCGTGTAGAAAACAAGGCCACGCTCGTCGATTCCTTTGAGAAGCACTGATCGAGATGACACAAGCCCAGCCGCATCACTTGTTGAGAGCACCATTGCGTTGGGCTCTATGAGTGCATCGGCGCCCAGGTTCACTGCATCGGTTAGCCACAATCTGAACTGCTCGAGTGGCGTTTCAGCTAAATCAGATTCAAGCAAGGTGTCACGGTCATAGTTGACCCTCATGTTTGCTACGTTCTGCTCGTTGTCAGTCATGTGCTACTCGAAATCGTGGATGAGTGGGGTCTGGTCTACTTCGGTGGCGCCATCATCGGACGGCGTTGTGTTCATAGTACTTCCAGGCGCACTGCCGGGTGGGAGTGCGAACGTAGCGAGTAGGCCGAGGACCACAAAACCAGCCGCGACGAACGCCGCTAATGAGATGGCTGATGCAAACGCTTGTTGCGCTGCAGCTTGAATGAGTTCGCCTTGAGGCATGCTGGCCAAGCTTGGAATTGCCGTTCCTGCTGAATGCTCTACGAGGTCAGCGACCTGTCGAGCCTTGTCAGGCGTCAAGGAAGGCAGTTGTATTGCGAGTTGGCTGAGCGTGAACTTATGCAAAGTGACGAAGAGGACTGTGCCCAGAATGGCGGTACCCATTGACGCACCGATCTGGCGAGCCGTGCTTTGGGTTCCCGAGGCTTGGCCTGTCTTGTTCGGCGGAATCTCAGAAAGTATGAGCCCTGTCAACTGAGCCGTCGCATAACCAACGCCCATGCCGTAGATGAACAGCCAGATGACTAGTGACCAGCCACGTGCGTGTGGTGACAGCACGACGGCCAAGCCAAGGATGCCGATGATTTCCAGTCCCATGCCAAGTCGAGCCACAAAGCGCGGGTTGCGCTTGTTTGCCAAGATGGCTGCAGTTGGAGCAGCGACAAACGCGCCGACTGCAAGAGTCGCAAGTAGCCCGCCGCTGCCGAGCGCTGACCAGCCGAGCACACTTTGCAAGAAGAGTGGCAATGAAAACAGAATGCCGAATTCGCCCAAACTCACGATGAGACCGGCGAAGCTGCCAAGACCGAATGAACGAATTCGGAATAAGTGAAAGTCGATTAGGGCAGACTTACCTGCTGCTGTTCGACGGGTCTCAATCGCATAGAGCATCACGAGCGAGACCACGGCAATAATCAGCGACACGGCAACAGGTGAAACGCTCCCTGTGAGCCACATGTGACCAAGGAACTTCTTATCACTGGTTGAGTTCCACCAGCCATAACTCCGGCCTTCAATGAGAGCAAAGATCAAGGCTGCGATGCCGAGACTACTGAGGATTGCGCCTGAAAAATCAGGTGATTCTGTGTCATCATCTGCCTTGATTTCATCAACGTATTTAAGGCTGCCGACCACAATAATCAGCGCGATTGGGACATTGATCCAGAACGACCAGTGCCAGCTGAAATGTTCAGTGAGCCATGCACCCATCAAAGGTCCGATGGCCGCCATGCCGCCGATGATTGAACCGTAGAGCGCAAAAGCAATTGCGCGAGCCTTACCTCGATAAAGACCAGTGACAATCGACAAGCTAGTTGGCGACATCATTGCAGCGCCCACGCCTTGCACTGCGCGGGCCGTAATGAGAAGACCACCCGACGAGGCACTTGCTGCGGCAATACTCGAAATTGCGAATAGCCCAGCGCCAATCACAAAGATTCTGCGTCGTCCGAAGCGGTCTCCGAGTCGACCCATCACAATAAGGAAGGCCGCAAAGGTCAATGAGTAAGTCGCATTAATCCACTCTGCATCAATCGAGTTAATGTTCAGCCCACGAATGATGCTCGGCAGAATGACGTTGACAATGCTTGCATCCATGATGATGAGGGCAACGCCCAGACCAATGAAGATCATCGGAGTCCAACCTGCAGCTGGACGCTCGTCTAGAACTACTTGTGGCTTTTCACTCATAACTCAACGTTAGCCACACACATGGCAGCGTGCTTGATGATCGCGTGATCTACAGACGAGATCTCACGTCTTCACTTACCGACTTGAACACCCTTAGGTAACTCAGCAAGACGTTCAAGCGCTTCAAGACGCTCGGCCGCATGATCGACGATTGGCTCAGGATATCCGTGGTCAAGTCCACCAAGAACCGTCCACGGCTGATGCACGTCCTTGCCTTGAATGTGTGCCAGTTCCGGAACGTACTTGCGCACGTAGTCACCATCAGGGTCGAAGCGTTCGGCCTGACCAATTGGGTTAAACACTCGGTAGTAAGGCGAAGCGTCCGTACCGCAACCCGCAGTCCATTGCCAGCCGTGACTATTAGAGGCATAGTCACCATCAAGGAGTTGCTCCATGAAGTAGGCAGCTCCGCGCTGCCATTCGATGTGCAGATCCTTAATCAAGAACGACGCAACGACCATGCGCACCCGATTGTGCATCCAGCCTTCTTGGATGAGTTGGCGCATTCCAGCATCGACGAGTGGGTAACCAGTCTTGCCTGCGCACCACGCCGCAAACTTCAGGTCGGCTTCAGGCCCAGTGTCGTAGCGCATCTGCTTATAAAGCGGATTGAAGTAGTCATCTGCAGTGTCTGGTCGGATATACAGGACATCGGCGTAGAACTCGCGCCATGCAATTTCCTTGCGAAACACCTCATGGCCTGGTTCATCACTTAGTTGTGCAAGCAAAGTGCGTGGATGAACCTCACCCCATTTGAGGGCTGTACTGAGTTTTGAGGTTCCCTCAAGATCTGGTCGGTTCCGGTTGTCCGTGTAGTCGCTGAGCGCGTGTTCTTTGAAGTACGCCCAGCGCTCGAGGGCAGCCGCTTCTCCAGCAGCCGGAATGTCGGATGCGGTTGTTGCAGGTCGCTCGGGGATGCCGTCACTTTCTGGTGCGAGCCAGGTCGGCCACTGCGCAGGGTCAGGGGCCGGTGCTCGCCAGCCGTGCTTCATCCACATTTTGTAGAACGGCGTGTAGACCTTGTAGGACGTGCCGTCATCTTTAGTCACTCGTCCGGGTGCTACTGCGTAACCGGAGCCGGTCTTCACGTAGTCAATGCCAAGTTTGGACAACGATTCTGCAATCTGTTCATCGCGCTCCATGCCGTAAGCCGAGTAGTCGGATGCGCTGTGTACTGCTGTGATGCCATGTTTCTTGGCAAGAGTCGGGATGACTTCTTGTGCTTTCCCATGCACGACCATCAGGTTTCCACCGAGGGATTCGTTCAGGGCAGTCAGAGAATCAACCAAGTAGGCACGCTTGTTCGCACCCCAAGTTGGCCAGAGAACAGGATCAATGAGGACAACTGGCAAGACTGTTGCGTCACCATCAGCGATCGCCCCCTCGGCTGCAGCGACTAGGGCCGGGTTGTCGTGAATGCGCAAATCGCGCCGGAACCAAAGTAAGCGAGCCATGGGCTGATGGTATTGGGCTAAGGCAAACCCTGCACTTCAGCACGAATTATGCCTAAACTGCGCATACCCAAAATGTCACATTTCGCGACTGGATATCTGTGGATAACCAAATTTGGCCCATCTAACATTGACTTTTTGATTGAGCCTGCAACACGCTGTGTACTAGCTGGCGTTGAGATGTCCGAACCTTTTGGTAGCCTGAACAAGATCTAGACTCCACACGGAGTCGCTGCTCGTGAGGCGCCAAATCTCACCTCTTGCGAGTAGACACAAACCTTGGGTGAGAGTGGGGGAACCACAGGTAAGCGGCCAGCAATGGTCTTGGGGTTAAGTTAAGAAATTAACCGGCTCTTCCCAGCCGAACCCGACAGCTCACCTCATCGGCGTCGGGAGAATCGTATGTCCACAAAAGGACGTCATAGCGCGCCCAAGGCTCGCAAAGTAAGACTTAATAAGGTGTCGGCAATCGCGCTGGCTGCAACGATTACGCTCACGGGTGCAGTCGCAGTCATTGGCCACGCGTCTAGCGCATCGAGCAGCACTCGGTCAGTTGCTGCGACCAAGCGTGCTGTAGCACCAGTCAGTGCTCACGTTTCGCTGAAGGCGCCTACTGCGGTTGCGGCAACCAGTACGCATTCCAAAGCTGCTACGAAAGCACGCATACATGCTAAAGCTGTCCACGCATTCAAGGTCCGTGCGCATATTCGCGCAGTTGCAGCATTCAAGGCTCGCAAAGCCGCCGCACAGGCAAAGACCAAGTCGCACATTGTGGCTCTGGGAAGCACAAAGGCATCGGTCGCCAAGTATGTAGCAAACCGTTCCAAAGTAACTAGCAGCGCAGCAACCAGATCTCGCACAATTCGTCAGCTCCGTGGTCAGGTCGCATCACTCAAGTCACAGATCAGAAAGCCAGCCTCCATTGGCAAGAAGGTTATTGCTGTGGCCGATAACTACCGTGGTGTGCCGTACATGCGTGGTGGAACTTCGCCTCGCGGTTTTGATTGCTCTGGCTACACCCAGTACGTCTATTCGAAACTTGGTATTTCGCTACCGCGGGTAGCAGCAGAACAGTCGCGTGCAGCAGTTCCCGTGCGCCGATCGTTCGCTAAGCCTGGAGATTTGGTGTTCTACCACGCTGGCAGTGGCTACGTTTATCACGTTGGTATCTATGCCGGACACAACATGGTGTGGCATGCACCATTCCCTGGTCGTGCCGTCGAGAAGATCAGCATTTCAACGCACAATGTCACGTTCGGTCGAGTGAGCAAGTCAGCGACCCAGAATGCTTTGGCAATCACATTGGCGAAGAAAACAGCCAAACTTGCACACCTAATTCACAACAAGTAACCTTCCGCTGTTGGCGTATCCAACGCCATAGCGGAGGAGTTCTCTATGGCAAGTAATGACCCAATCGCGGTACGTCCTCGTCGTTCGGCGGCCCAGTTGATGATGGCACTTTTTCTGGTGGCCTCGTCATTGGTTTGGCTGGCTCCATCCTCTGCGCTAACGCTTGATAATTTTGCACCTCGCTTTGAGGGAAATGTTGCGGGTGACTTCGCACTGACTGGCAATACTGTGCTGAGCTGTTCTGCTGTGGCTGGCGACCTCGGTGCCTCGACCTGCAGCTCGGCAAGACGCAGAGTTGGTCAGTCACTAGACAACGATGATCACCTCATGCGCAACCTAGAAGTGCCTGTTGGTGGGTTACCGGCTTCAAAGGTGTTTAACTCATCGTCCAACACCTTGGAAGTTCCGGCCGGTGCTCATATTCTTTATGCCGAATTATTCTGGTCGGGTTCTTTGTTGCAGGATGCAGGGGATATCGCTGCTTCGGCACCATCCAAGAAGAACCAAGTTCTCTTTGCTGTCGGCAGTCAAGATTGCACCAACTCTATTGACTCTTGCCAGGTCACGGCTGAGGCATCCGATGTTGTCCAGGAAATGCTTGGCAGTGACCCGGGCCAGTATCGTGCGAGCGTAGTTGTTACATCTGCGCTGCAGAAAGCTCGATGGCGATCAGCGCGTGACTCATGGCAGTCACTCATCACGGTCGGGAACATTCAGACCTCTCAAGGTGTGGACAAAGCGGCAGGGTGGTCGCTTGCTGTCGTCTATGCGAGTGCGGGGCACTCTATGCGCCATGTGCAAGTGCTTGGTGGTTTCGGTGTGATTGCTCGCCGCTCGGGTGCAACCGTTCCACTTGATGGGTTCTTGACGCCGAGTACTGGTGATGTGGCGTCATCTGTGGGTGTCGTGGCCTTTGATGGTGATCTGGGGGATGCCACGGATTCCATGTACCTGCGGCAAGACAGTGGCCAGACCTTGATTCAAGACGCGCAAAATCCGGAACTTAACATCGGCAACAGTACGGTTTCAGCTGGCGGAATTTTGAGTCAATACCTGACAGATGTCACGCCAGAGTCCTCGTCCAACACATTTGGAGTTGATGCAGATCGACTTGATCTCGCGAATGCGCTGGCTCATGGTTCGACTTCGGCGACACTTGTGATGTCCTCACAGCAAGACACGTGGTACCCAGTGGCCCTGGCCTATTCCACTGAGTTGCCGTCGGCTGATGTCACTCTGGAGAAGTTCGTGTCTGCTTTATCTGGTGCGACGACAACCGAAGTAAATGTTGGTGACACATTGACATACACAATTCGGGCGCGCAATGAGGGCAACGGCCCAGCGGACCAGCTTGTTATCCGCGATGTGGTTCCAGCTGATCTGACTGTTGCTTCATCCTCGGGAACTGATTGTGCAGATGTGCCAGTAGGCCAACTTTGCAAAGTCATTCTGACTCTTGCGCCTGGTGCCTCTGCTGAAGTTACTGTCACTGGAACAGTGAACGGCACATCGCAACTTGCACCGGGCAATTTCACAAATCAGGCAGACGCCACTTACACGAGTCACCTTGGTGACAACACGGCCGTTTCTAATATTGTGACGACTGAGTACGGGCCTGTGGCAGTTGATCTGGATTCTGAGTTGTCCTTCGCCGATGACTACATTCAGGCAGGTGGTAGCACCACTTTGACTGCAACGATTACTAACCTCGGCCCGATACCAGACAGCAATCCGTCGGTTGATTTACTCATCACGGATGGTACGGCCGATTCACTGACGATGCCAGCAGGCTGCGAGCAGGTCACGCCGACGCATTTGAAGTGCTCAGCCGAAGCATTTGGCGTGAGTGCCGCGCAACCATTAGCACCTGGTGAGTCAAAAGTATTGAGCCTTCACCTCAAGCCACGGCCTGATAGTTCGCAGCTAGTGATGAAGCAGGTCGTGCATACCGGCGTTGTGGCGGGCGATAGCAATCCCAATAACAACATCAGTTATGCGCACGTTGCTGTTAATCATCCGCCCATGGCTAGACCCTTACTTGTGCGTGCACGTGCAGGTGGTCCGTCAGTCACCGCTTCCTTAGGTGCACACGTGTCAGATCAGGATGATGATGCTCTGCAAGTGAGTGTGGGGGCTGCTAGTTACGGCACGTTGAGGCAACTGGGCACTCGCATCAGTTACACGCCGCCTACGAATTGGCATGGCATTCAGCGAGTGACTTACACAGTTTCAGATGGCAAAGGTGGGCAGACTGAGTCCCACATCACCATTGTTGTTACCGCGCGACAGGTCGTAGACAATGGTTCATCTGACGGACCTACAACGCCGCATCGACATTGCGTTGTTATTCGCTCTGGGTGTTAGCTGCGTTCCTGCCAGGCTTCCCAAGCTGATGTGACGATGTCGTGCAGGTCAAACTTGCTACGCCAATTGAGGAGCTGTGCTGCTTTGCTCACATCGGCAATGAGGGCAGGGGGATCGCCGGCACGACGACCAGCGTGAATTGGTTTGATCTCTAATCCCGTGACTTCGCGCATAACATCAAGGACCTCAAACACACTTGCGCCAGCGCCGGTACCGATGTTAATCGCGGCGAAGGTTGTGTCTGGCTTCTCCACATAGTCCATCGCGGCAACATGCGCTTCTGCAAGGTCTTGCACATGCACATAGTCACGCACGCACGAGCCATCTGGCGTTGCGTAGTCATTGCCAAAAACTCGAGGCTGGTTACCTTTGGTGAGAGCATCAAAAACAATGGGCACTAGGTTCAAGATGAACTCATCACCGAGTTGGGCCGTGCCAGCACCAGCTACGTTGAAATAGCGCAGGGCAGCGACGCGGAAACCATTCGAATGAGCCAGTGCTGCAGAAATCCACTCACCCGCAAGTTTGGTAGCACCATAGGGATTGATCGGTGAACAGTAAGTTTCTTCCGTGATGAGCGCACCAGGTTCTAAATCAGGTTGACCATAGACGGCAGCACTAGAACTGAACACGAGATTCTTGACATCGGCCTCGGTCATGGCTGACATCAAGTTATTGAAACCAGTGACATTCTCTTCCCAGTAGTAAAGCGGCTTCTCTACCGATTCGCCTACTTGCTTGCGAGCCGCAAGATGGAGAACACCACTAATGTCATGGCGCTCAAATACTGACTTGACTCCAGTGGCATCGGTGAGCGTAACGCGCTCAAGCGCAACACCTTCTGGAATGCGTCGTGAAATGCCGGTACTCATGTCATCGAGGATGACTACTTTGCGCCCGCTTGCCAGAGTTTCTTGCACTACGTGCGCCCCAATGTATCCGGCGCCACCAGTTATCAACCAAGTCATGGCACTAGTGTTCCAGAAAAGGTTGGCTAGAGGCTATTTCAAAGTAGGCATGGTTGAACTTGTCACGACTTTGCTCAAGACACCCCACCAAATCCAACGGTGAGTGGAGGTAGTGGCTGGTGTGCACGTCTGCAATGTGACGATCGGGCGTGGGACAGCCCCGGCCTTGATCACGTTGCGCGGCGCAGGGTCCAGAATCCACATGGCTGAAGGTCGCACGATCATGGTCGTTGTCAGGGTGTAGAAATACCACTGGCGTCCTTGATGAATGATGATTCGGTCACCTTTGCGCAGGTGGTCGATGTTATAGAGCGGTGCCATCGGTCCACGGCGGTGCGCGGCGATGGCGAAATTGCCAGGTTGACCAGGCATTGCTGTGCCTACGTAGTGACCAAAACCCTGGGCAAGTTGCCGCGCCGTGGTGTCTTCGAGGATTGGTTGTCCCCAGACACGATTGCGCAGACGGGGAATGTAGACGGTCGCCACGATGCTGCCAGGCTTAGGAAAGTTGTTGACTACGGGAGTAGATGTCCTTGTGCCCGCTTGTGCGGAGCCTGCATGCGCAGAGACTGCAGGAATGCCCAAGGTCAGCATGGAGACTGTCGCGGCGATCACGAATCTTGCAATTCTGTCTGTTCTCACGTTTTCATTCTGAAATTGAAAGCGTCGTGAAATCAAATGCAGAACTGCGTATAAATGTGTGGCTGGCTAGTGCATCGTTTGCTTTAAGAAAGCGCGGTAGCCACGGCCACATTACTGTCGCGCAAATGACTCAAATGGCTCAGGTCTGGGCCAAAGCTTCAGCGAGTTTTCTCAAGCAGGTATTGGTTTTGTGTGTGAAGAACAACCGCTTCTTGTCGATTTCTTGCGCCAATCTTGTTGTAGATCTTGGAACTCGCATTCCTGATGGAACTTGCAGAGACGTAGAGGATATTTGCAATCTCTCCATTTGGTCTGCCTTCGGCCATGAGTTCAAGAATCCGATGCTCAAACTGATCCAGTTTTGCGAAGGCAGAAGCCAGAGACCTACTGGTTGGCGAAGGAGTTTCGTCGACGAGCAACTGACCATCGAGGGTTGTAGAGATCTTGCATTGCTTCAGTTGAAGTGGGTCACAATCTATGTCGAAGCAGCACACATCTCGAAGCAGCGCATGCCCCGATACCGCCAGGACTGAGTTGGTTGCCTGGGCATGCTTGAGCTGCTGCGAATCCCTGGCCACCAAATCATTGAACTCTAAGAGCAGCCAGGAAGTGTGACCGCCAAAATTTTTGTACGCATGCAGGACGCCCAGGCATCTGTTTCCAGTGAACTGGCTGGACAACTCAAGGGGCCAATTCGAGTGAATGTAGACCGGACCTTCAACTTGGGCTTGCCCCAACATTGTTCTCAGTGGTGAAAGCCCCATTGAGATGCGATTGCTGATCGCGAATGAATTAGTGAATGTTGAGTTCACCTTGCTCACGGTAAGTGTCAGTAAATCTTCGCGAATGTCAGCCAAAACGGAGATGGAATGCAAGCCTTCTGATGCCTCGAGGGCCGAGCCCACCTGCATTAGTTTGGTGCCGCAGAGACCATTGCCGAAAGTGCCGAGATTGTGTATCTCGGTATTTATGGATCCTGTCACTTTGTAGGAAGACATAGCGTGATGGCCCTCCTACTGCTCGTACGTAGCTAACTTTTGTGACGATAGTGTCTGCAAGCATATGTTGCGCATAAACATCTGTCTACAAATTCATATTCTTTTGGACAACTGTCTGCAGTGCCGCGGGTTGAGATGCCGATACGTTCTGATTAGTTCTAGAACACCCCTATCTCGAGGAGAAATACTTACATGGAGAAATTCCGGAAATCTTTCCGAGGCGGACCAGTTTCCGCAACGGAAAATCAAACCAGAACTCAGACTTTTGTGAAGCGCGTTGCCGTTGTTTCATCAGTGGCTGTAGCTCTTGGCTTTGCGCAGGTGCCTTCGGCTCAGGCCGCTGGTGCGCCAGCCAAAATATCACTTGGGGCCACAGTCGTAGCAACTCCAGCATCGCCTTTCATTGACGGCAATGCTGGTACCTCTGTGTCGGTCGCTATTGACAATTTGGTGGGGGTCACTGATCAAGATGTTCTGTACTTGGGCCTTACCGACAGTAGGGGTAATATCAGTCGTCGTTTGATTGTGACACCTAGCGCGGCAAATAGCGATGGGAGCGTTACGTCTGCCAGGACAACCTTCTCGACAACAGTCATTGGATCTCAGAACTATCGCCTCTGGGTGGATCAACCAGATGGCTCAGGAGTCCGCAACCGAGTTTGGGATAACACGGTTGCGCTGAACGAGCCTGTCACTGAAGGCTCCTTCCAGTTTGCCGGAAATCCATCCTTAGTAAACATTTTTGACGCACAAGGCGCAGCACTTGGTGCATCTGTGAGCGTCATTGAAGGCACCTGCCAAGTATTCCAGGCCACTGTCACAGATAAGAATGCTGTCGGAATCCGTAACCAGCAGCTTGCTCTAAGTTTTGAAGCTGGCGTACCAGGCTCGGCGCCTGAAGCGTGTGCGGCAACTGACCTGGACGCCTCAAGCCAAGATGCTGCAACCTCACTATCGGGTGGCAAAGTCTTGACTGGTCGCACCAACGATCAGGGCAAGGTCCGCTTCGCAATCAAGGGCGGCAAAGGTGCTCCAGCTTGGAGTGGCGATGTCACCGCCCGTGTGGTTGATCCGTTGGCTGATTCGAGTGCATTCCTGACATTCAGTTTGTCTACCAACCCGGGTGGAAGTAACGCAGTCGCTCGAGTCACGACAGATGCACCAACCACGGCTCCACGATTGTCGCCAACGTCGATTAATCTTTCGCTCACGGACCGGTATGGAAAGGCACTACAGGGTGTAGTACTTTCTGCAAATCCTTCAGCGTCCGCCACTACTGCTACGCAACTAGTGGCAACCGACATGAATGGTCGCACTAGCTACCGAGTCGACACTTCGGTCCTCGGCACGCAGCACATTCTTTTCTGGGCAAACAAAACTGGAAGAGGATTCACCGCAAACCTCGATGCTGGCGAAGCAAGTGTTGCTGTTGATGTTCAGATTGTTCCGCAGACCGCAGACATCACTAAGTCTAGTTTCGTCGCTAACCAGACGGTCGTTCCAACAGATGGCGTGAATGATTCGCTGCTACTGACTGTAAATGATTCATCGGGATCTCCAGTTCGGGATGTTCAGATTGATTTCAGTGTCCCAACACCAACACCTAACCAGATTGTTCTTTCTGCCCTTTCAGGTGTCACAGACACAAAGGGTCAAATTTCAATCAGGGCAAGCCGTCTGGCTTCAATCACCAGCCGTCAAACCATTACAGTGACCGGAACTATTCGTAACTCAAATCCAGTAGCTGCAATTTCAGTATCGTTTGAGATTCAGCCAAGAGCTGCTTCGCAGATTGCTCTGAATTCCATCTCTCAGATGACTACAACCGATCGTGGCACCGCCAGCATTGATGTTGCTCTGCGAGATCAATTTGGTGGGCCTTTTGCGGGTGTCGTCGGTTTCCGATCCACAAGTGGTCGAAACAAGTCAGATGGTTACGCGAACAATGTGACCACAAACGCTGATGGTCATGCAGTTGCTACCTTCGTGGATGCTGCGGGACCAGGTGCCTTTGATTTTGACACAGTGGTTGCGGAAGCTCGCACGGTAGACAACAATCTGATTTCGTCTGCACCAGTCACCATTCATTACACGCCGAGCCTAAGTGCTAACCATGTCCTACTGAGTGGTCTTCCTGACACAACTGGTGTGGTCTATGGTGATGCGTATGCACAGCCAATTATTAACGTGGTGGCGCAAGTTCAGAACAGAGTGGGAAGCCTAGACAGCAACCTCTACTCAGTTCCAGCTCGTGTGACAGTTTCGGGCCCGGCAAACTTTGTACCGGGTGTAACTTCACTGGATCTGGTAACCGACAATGCTGCGAAGGTAACCTTTGCGGTGCAACCAACAGGTATTGCCGGCACAGTGACCATCACACTGGTAAGCGGCGGGACTTCAAGCTCCTGGCCGATGACTGTAGTTCCAAGTGCGGCTGGTGCGCGAAACATTTCGCTTACACCGTCTGCTAGTTCTGCAAAGTCGGGAGCAACTACCAGATTCACTGCGACCGCAAAGGATGTCTTCGGTAACGTGCTTCCTTCTGTACGTGTGACATTCGTGTCAAACGGTGTTGGTCTGCTTAACTCCAGTCTGACAAATCAGTGCGGTGGCCTAACCACATCTGACAGCACCTATGCAGTGCCTGTATTTACTAATACGGCTGGTCAAGCTTGGGTTGACCTGCGCACGACCGCCTATGATGCCGGCACTGCGCGCGTCGTTGCTTATCTAGGTAATCCGTTCAACAGCGGTTGCGATTCGGCCTATCCAGAAAGTACCAAGTTGCAAGGTTCGCCATTCAGCGCAGCGGTTGCCGGAAACTCATCCGTCGCTGCAACCACGATCTACGCGACTGACAACACCATGGCTGACATGTTGGCAAACATTCTTGCGGAAAAGGCTGCTGCTCAGGCACTAGCGACTCAGGCTGCTGCTGATCGTGCTGCTGCACAAGCTGCTGCGTCACAGGCTGCTGCTGATCGTGCTGCTGCACAAGCTCTGGCTACTCAGACTGCTTCTGATCGTGCTGCTGCACAGGCACTGTCCACGCAGGCTACGGCTGATAAGGCTGCTGCTAACGCTGCGTCCGACAAGTCTGCTGCTGCGCAGGTTTCGGCTCAGGCTGCTGCAGATAAGTCTGCCGCGGACAAGATCGTGGCTCAGGCTGCTGCTGATAAGGCTGCTGCTGATAAGGCTGCTGCACAGACGCTGGCCGCGCAGGCTGCTGCTGATAAGGCTGCTGCACAGACGCTGGCCGCGCAGGCTACTGCCGATCGTGCTGCTGCCGAGGCTGCTGCAGCACAAGCTGCGACCGATAAGGCCGCTGCCGAGGCTCTAACCGCTCAGGCTACAACGCAGATCGCTAGCGCTAAGGCAACACTGGTGAAGGCCAATTCCATCATGGCCCAAGCCAAGTTGAAGCTAGCCAAGGCCATGAGCCTCATCAAGGCCAAGAAGACCCTACGCTAGGACTGGGCTTCTCCCATCGATTGTGATGGGAGAAGCACTCCTCCTAGACGGTAAGTCTTGAGCAAGACAACTTAAGAACCAAGAAATGCACCCTGGGAAGTATCCCCCGGGGTGCATTTCTTTTGTGTTGTGGGTAGGTGGAGGGGCACATCTCGAGATGCAGGGGGCAATGTGAGTACGGGTCCTTGGAGCTCATGGTGTTGGGCCCTAGGCAAAAGGGCCAGAGTTGGGATAGCAGTGTTTGAGAGCCATGCAGAGCCACTGGTGCGTATGAGATGAGGACTCAGCTGCCGAGCACGGAGATACCGAGATAGCGGACACAGAGCATCGAGATACCGAGACACCGGGCAACATATTCTGAATTGGTGGCCCCGAGATGATTCGAACATCCGGCACACGGTTTAGGAAACCGTTGCTCTATCCCCTGAGCTACGGGGCCGTAGCGACTAAGCCAATCTTACCGAGGCTAGAAGTCGTCAGTAGCGGCTGAAGCCTTACGCTCAACCTTCATGAAATCGAGGTACTCATCGACAACGGTATCGGCGTCGCCGTGCATCATGAGATTGCCATGATCGAGCCAAATGGCATCGCTACACAGATCCTTGATGGTGTTAGAACCGTGTGACACCACGACCATGGTGCGGGCAGTCTCCATGAGTTCACGCATCTTCTTCTGCGCCTTGACCTTGAAGCGTGCGTCACCTGCGGAGAGCGCCTCGTCAATGAGCAAGATGTCTGGTTTCATGTGGACTGCCGCAGAGAAGGCTAGGCGCGAAGCCATACCTGATGAGTAGGTCTTGACTGGCATATCGCGGAAGTCCTCGATTTCAGCAAAAGCGATGATCTCATCAACCCGCTCAAGCACTTCGTCACGTGTCATGCCTGCCGCAAGACCTGCCAGAAGCACGTTTTCCGGCGCAGAAAGCGCACTGTTGAAACCGGCAGCCAAGGACAAGAGTGCACTGACGTCGCCGTGCACCATAATCTCGCCTGAAGACGGCGGCATGATTCCTGCGATAGCACGTAGCAAAGTTGATTTGCCGGCACCATTGTGTCCGACAACACCGAGAACGGTGCCATGTGGAATTTCAAAACTGATGTCTTTGATGGCATCAACAGTTTTAACGAGTTTGTTGCGGCGGCCAAGTCGAGCCAAGGTGGACTTTAACGTGGGTGCAGATTCGAAACTGGTCCGGTATGTGATGCTGAGATTTTGCACGCTAATAGCGACATCAGCAGTTTTTTCTTTCTCCAGCGCCCAGGCTTTTTCCTTACCGTCATGCTCTTCATCGTCGATGTCTACGTCATCGTCAATATCATCAAATTCGGACACTGAATTCTCGCTCTCGAGATACAAAGATCAATACGCCAGAGACAAAGATGATGGCCGTCCAGGCCATGGCTGAGTACCAGTAAGCCGGTGTTGGTGGCTTGTTTGCTACGGCCTCTTCAAAAATACAGAGCAATCCGTACACAGGGTTGTAAGTCTCAATTGCCGCAAAAGCCTTGGCCTTAACATCTTCTGGAGTCCAGAGAATCGGAGATACATAAAGGCCGATGCGACTAATAAAAGGAAGGAATGAGCGCATATCGCGGAAGTAAACCTGCAGCGTTGCAAGCAGTGCACACAGACCAAAGACAAAGATGGTCAACAGCGCAATCGCCGGGAATGCCCACAGCAAATTCCAGCCTATTTTGTTGTAGCCAAGTTCTTTGGAGTGAACAAAGGCCATCCAATAAATCGTGTAGATAATCATTGTCGGCCAGAATCGCTTCATAGCGACAAGTCCTGCTGAAAATGGCAGGAGTAGGCGCGGGAACGAGCGGTTGGCAATCAACTTACCGAGCGACACAACGCTCGCAGCTCCCATACCCATCGCACTTGTCACTGTGTGATACGCAAACATTCCAGCAAGTAGGTGAGCCACAAAGTCGGGACCATGCTTGTGGCTCGAAGAGAGAATGATGACCAGCATGTAGTAAATACCGGCTTGGATGAGCGGGTTGATAACAAGCCACAACTGACCGAAAAGTGTTGTCGACTGTTGCGCACGCAATTGAGCGCGGGCTAACTCGTAAGCTAGCTCGCGACGTAGCCACATTTCTTTGGAGTAGGTAACCAGATTTGGTAAACCCGCTTTGAACGGTCGGTGAATTCGAACCGGTGTCGGCGAATCACGATTCACAGTCTGGGGCACTTGCTCATTCTACTCAGAACATGTGCTCAGGGCTTGCAGGTCCGCTTTGCTAGTGTTAGGTGCCTCATAAAATACGGGTGCGACGGCGCCGAGCCCTAGGGAGACAAGTACATGGCTTCACCAGATGTAGTGATCTGTTCCTTCTATACAGACGACGATTATTACCGTGGCCATGCCGATAACCTTCGCAAGAATCTTGAATCACTGGGCCTTGCTTATGAATTGCGTGAGATTCAAAAGCAAGAAGGCGAAGAGTGGCCAGACATTTGCCGCAAGAAGATTGGCTTTATCGCTGATGTGTGCGAGCAGTACGCCGATAAGAAGGTCTTCTGGATTGACGTTGACTGCAATTTGCTGTCTATCCCGGACTACGTCGTGAATTCCACTGCGGACCTGATTGGTTTCACTCGCGGATTCAGCTCAGTCATGAAAATTGGCTATGGCGTGCGTGCTCGTTTCTGGGAGCCATGTTTTTGGGGCGTCAACACCACTCCTCAGGCACGCAAATTGGTCGTAGATGCCAGCAACCTTGAGAAGCTGTCGACTCTTCGCGCGACTGACGATTACTTCCTTGAAGAAGCCTGGCGAGCAAATGCTGATGACCTGACCTTCCAGATCATTCCGTCGCGATGTGTTGCAGGTCGTGGCAACTCTGCGAGCGATGCATTCTTTACCTTCGGCTCAAGTGGCAATGTTGCTGAATTTAAGGGCAAGGTTGAACAGCATTCCAGTGCTGGCGGTGGTGCAAAGAAGAAGGGTCTGCGTTCGCGCGGCCTCGCTATTGCGAAACGTATTGAAGACCTGCTGCCGAATGACGCAGCGCGCAAACTGCGCCGCATTATTGACAGCACGGGTATCACTGGCATCCTCACTTCGCGCAAAGCTTCCAATGGCGACCCTTCACGTGCGAGTGCCTTGAACGTCATTCTCAACCGAGGCATGTACAGCACGGCTGAAGAGTTTGCCGCTGAGGTGGCCAAGTTTGAATCTGCTTACATTCCAACGACGGCAGAAGCCAACACAATTCAGGCCGCTCAAAGTTTCTCTTACTTCTCGACTAAGCCTTCAAATGAAGAAGTCGTCTTGGCTTGGTGGGCCCGACCATTCCCCGGTAACTTCGGCGACTGGCTGAGCCCACTTATCGTGAGCAATTACACCGACAGTCGAGTGCTGTATCAATCAGTAACTCGAGTCGCTAAGAAAGACCACATCATCGGTCTTGGTTCTATTGGACGATTCATTAAGTCCAATTCGGTGGTAGCTGGAACTGGAATCAGTACGGATGACCTTGAATTGAATAAGAGCGCTCGTTACATTTCAGTGCGTGGACCGATTACAGCTCGCGTAGTTAAGCAATCGGGCGGACCTGACGTGGAGAGCTTCGGCGATCCTGGTGTTCTGCTGTCGCGCATCCTGCCAATCGCTCGCACTGGAACCAACGGCCGAATTGCTTTGGTTCGTCACTTCACACATCGTGCGATTCCAGTCGTGAAACCAGACAACATGGATGAGCTTGAAGTTTTGGTTGCGCATCCTGATGGTATCCGTCTGCTGCTTGAAGAACTTAACAAATACGACATCGTCGTTACGAGCGCAATGCATATCTACATCTCATGCCAGAGTTACGGCATTCCATGTGCGCTTGTTACGTTTGAAGGTTTTGAAGACGCAGTGCATGGCAATGGCATCAAGTACGGCGACTACTCCATGGGCGTCGGCCTGCCAGCAATCAATCCTGCAGTTGTGGGATGGAATCTGGGAGCAATCAACCTCGATGACATCGTCAACGATTTGGTCGTCAGCGAAGAGAAGAAGGACGAAGTAGAAGCTGCTGTAAAGCAGGCCCTTGCTGTCCTTGCTGCTGGATAGCCGCACGCTCATAGTGCAGGGAAAGTTGCGGGAATTGTGAAGAATGTTGAGTCTGACGACGAGCAGAAACTAGTTGAGCCCGCGTTTCGACTTACAGTTGCTTACTCAACTCTGGCATCACGGGCGGCCAACATTGTGCTGCCACAAGAGCGACCTGATCAAGAGATTCTGATCATCATCCAAAATCCAGATGGGCGCACTTACCTAGAACCGCCAGCCCGAGATGATGTTCGAGTAGTGCACCTAGACAGCAAAGGCGTGGCTAAGAGCCGCAATGTTGCAATCGACAATGCTCAAGGAAAATACCTCGTCTTTGCAGATGACGACATCACTTTTGACTTAGTGAGCCTTGATGCGATTTGTGCCCACTTTGAAGAGTGCTCGTGCGCACTTGTGCTGGGTCAAGCGACCGATTTGGATGGTAACCTTCGCAAGAAATATCCGACTGCGCCGCAGTGGCTCAATAGGTTCAATAGCGGTCGGGCCGCGACTTACGAAATGGTCATTCGAGTTCCCGAAATTCGTGCCAAAGGTCTCAGGTTTGACGAAGACTTCGGTGCAGGTGCAGTCAATTACCTCGGCGACGAGTACATCTTTATTGTCGACATGCTTAAGCAGGACCTCAAGGCGCATTTCCTGCCGATCACGATGGCCGCGCATCCGCTAGACAGCTCAGGCAGTGGTTGGGGTACGCGCAGCGATTTGCGGGCTCGATCAGTGATATTCACTCGCGTTTTTGGGCCGTGGGCGTTTCTGGTCCGCACTGCCTTTATCTTGAGACATCGAAAGAAAGTCCCGAACTTTACCGACATGCGCAAGTTCATTCTCGGCACTCTGTAAAGCATCTCTGCGCCAGTATCCGAGCGGGGTTAGTTGCCCGTTCTGACTATGCTTGAACACATGAATTTTGATGTGGTTGTCATCGGTCTGGGCTATGTCGGTTTGCCACTTGCGCACACAGCTTGCGAGGCCGGGCTTAAGGTCGCTGGTCTGGATCTGAACCTTTCTGTCGTCAATGGATTGAATGATGGAGTCTCCCACGTTGATGACTTATCGAATGATGATGTAGCCGCCATGTTGGCACATGGTTTTAGTGCATCAAGTGATGCCGCAATCCTCGCTAATGCAGATGTGGCTGTGATTTGTGTGCCTACGCCATTGTCACCAGATGCTGGACCGGACTTGGGCGCAGTCATTGGTGCCACCCGCGCCGTGGCTCAGCACATTCATCCGGGCATGCTGGTCATTCTTGAATCCACCACCTATCCAGGAACGACCGAAGAAGTTGTGCAGCCGATTCTTGAAGAGAGCGGATTAAAAGCTGGAGTCGATTTCGATTTGGCATTCAGCCCAGAACGCATTGACCCAGGCAATGCCGTGTGGGGTATGAAGAACACCCCGAAGGTGGTCGGTGGTACTACATCAGAAGCGACTGACCGGGCCGCTAAGTTTTATGGCCGTTTCGTTGACACCGTGGTGAAGGCGAAAGGTACCCGTGAGGCTGAGCTCGCAAAGTTGCTTGAGAACACCTACCGTCACGTCAACATTGCCCTGATGAATGAACTTGTGGAGTTCAGCCACTTGCTTGACGTTGATCTGTGGGATGCCATCAATTGTGCGTCTACTAAGCCCTTTGGTTTCCAGGCGTTCTATCCTGGGCCAGGCGTGGGTGGTCATTGCATCCCGATTGACCCCAACTACCTGTCGCATCACGTGAAGACTGTGCTTGGACGGCCGTTCCGATTTATTGAACTGGCTCAGGAAATCAATGAAGGCATGCCTAGCTATGTCCGCTCCCGCATTCAGGATGCTTTGAATGACCAGTCCAAGTCGCTGCGTGGCTCGTCGATTTTGTTGCTTGGCGTGACTTACAAGCCAGACATCGCTGACCAGCGGGAATCACCAGTGCGCCCACTCGCTCGAGAATTGATAGTCGACGGGGCAAGTGTGGAATTCTTTGACCCATTTGTCGCGCAATGGAATATCGATTCAGATCACGGTCTCGAGGATGGCGATCGAGTCTTGGCTTGTGTTGAAAATCTGGAAGATGCAATCGATCGAGCTGACATTGTGGTGCTGCTTCAACCGCATAAGACGTTTGATCTTGATGCAATCAAGGCTAAGTCAAAGGTCGTGCTTGATACGCGTGGCAAACTCGATGGGCCAAATGTCATTCGACTTTAGTCGGAGGTAGTAGCCATGCGTAAGGACATTCAGGCACTAAGGGCATTTGCCGTGCTCAGCGTTGTTGCCTTCCATGCAGGCTTACCTGGAATGAATGCGGGTTACCTCGGCGTCGACATTTTCTTTGTGATCTCTGGTTACTTGATCATTGGCATGCTTGCTCGCGAACTCAGTGACACGGGCAGTATTCGACTAATACCATTCTTTGCTCGCCGAGCTCGACGCTTGTTGCCTGCGGCCTCACTCGTGCTGGTTGCCACGGTACTCATGACGGTTTTAGTCCTGCCAGGGCTGGCGGGGCAGCGGGTTTTTGAAGACGTCGAGTCGGCAGCTGCGTATGTTGCCAACTTACATTTTGCCCTTATCCAGATGGATTATTGGCAGCCGGTTATGTTGAGTCCAGTGATTCACTTTTGGTCACTCGGTGTTGAAGAACAGTTTTATGTTTTCTTTCCTCTGATGTTGGCGTTGACGCCAATTTTGAACAAGCGCATCAATAGTCATTCGCGCATTCTGATGGTTCAGTTGAGCCTCATTTTTGCTGTGTCGTTGGGCTTTATGCTGCAGCAGAATCACTCAGCGGCTGCATGGGCTTTCTATAGTCCGTGGTGTAGAGCTTGGGAATTTGCTATCGGTGGTTTGATGGTTTTATTCGGTACTTTCGCTAGCAACAGTAAGCAGAGTTTGCACCTGGCATTCCGCACAGCATCAACTGCAGGTCTGGTTGGACTGGTCGCCGGCGCAGACAAACTGCATTTGACCAGCACCTACACCCAGTTAATGGCGACTGTTCTCGTTGCCATCGTTTTGCTGACTGGGAACGCAACGCAAGGAGCCACAAATTGGCTCGAAAGATGCTTTGCAATCTCTCCAGTGCAATGGTTAGGCACGGTGTCTTATTCCATTTATTTGTGGCACTGGCCTGTGCTGTATTTCGGTGCGAATCTTTTTCGACCAGGTACCTTCCGGCCGGATTGGCTGACATACCAGCAACGAATTACGTTGATTTTGTGCACATTCGTGTTTGCCTACATCGCATACCGTTTTGTTGAAGACCCTCTGCGCAGACACAGCAGTTTGGTCTCTAGCCCAAGACGGTCGCTCATCTTGGGTTTGACCTTGTCCTTGAGTGTGGCTGGTTTGGCATGGTCTGCCTCTCAGTTTGCACCAGGAAGAATGTCAGCTACGCCGATCGTCGATGTGACTCATGCAAAAGCCGTCAAAATTGAGAATGAGCCCGACGTTGCTGTTGCCATCGCGCGACTCGCTCCCGTGCCGCTTGTTGGTGATCAGGCGACGATTTCGCATCAGAAACTCGATGCGGCAGCAGGCAGTTTGCCTCCTAAGGAAACCGAACACTGCTTGGCCCAAGACTCTCGCGGGCAGCTCCCGAAGAATTGCTACTTTGGGCAATCGGCGCGCGGAAGAGTCGTAGCACTGGTGGGCTCATCCCACGCGTACCAGTTCTACTCACCAATGTTGGCAGTGGCTCAGGCTGCACACGCACAGTTACTTCTTGAAACTCGTGCTGGCTGCTCTATCCTGCCTGGAGTTGAGTTCATCGCTGAGGATGCTGGCACAAGTAATGTTGGCGCATGCGTGATCTGGCAGCGCAAAGTGATACAAAGCCTGCTTCAGACAAAGCCTGCTGTGATCACAATTGTTACTGGGCGATCCAGGCTGATCGACCCCGTAACGGGCAAAGTGGCCACCGCAGCGCGCAGATTCGATATCACTACCAAAGCCCTGGCCTCACTCGTCACAGTGTTAGAACCCACAAAGAGCAAGCTTGTTTTCATTCGGGAAACGCCGATGCAAACTTACGATCCAGTTATGTGTCTGTCTGCACATACAGTTTTGGCTTGCAGACAACCATTGGCACCTGCGCTTTTGCCGCGGCAAATGAGTCTGCCAGAAACAACTTCGCTGAAAGTTGTGAACATGGATCTTTCCTTGGCCTTGTGCGATGTCAAGCTTTGTCCAGCCGTGCGCCACGGGATGGTCGTCTGGCGCGACCGACATCACATCACAAACGAATATGCACAGTCCCTCTCCCCGTTATTCCGAGAACTGTTTAGTCCGATAGTTTCGACCGCAACAAGGGCATCAGGCACCCATCAAGTAAACTGAAGGCTCACCCCCTTACTAGCGCTGGAGTGCCCATGGTGCGCATTGTCGTAGACGTCAAACTAAAGCCTGAAATCCTTGACCCACAAGGTCGTGCTGTGTACGGAGCGCTTGGTCGCCTCGGGCTCCATGGTGTCGCTGATGTCCGACAGGGTAAGCAGTTTGTTCTGACTTTTGAAGATGATGTGGATGATGCCACATTGGCTCAGGTCGACAAGATTGCTCAGGAACTCTTGGCGAATCCAGTCATCGAGGACTACACCGTGCGAGTTGAACGATGAGCTATCGCGTAGGCGTAGTTACATTTCCAGGTTCGCTCGATGATCGTGATGCCGCGCGGGCAGTAACTATCGCTGGCGGCAGTGCAGTTTCCCTTTGGCACGCAGATGCCAACCTTCACGAAGTTGATGCCGTTGTTCTTCCCGGTGGATTCTCGTATGGTGACTACCTCCGTTGTGGTGCGATTGCTCGTTTTGCTCCCGTGATGGAAAAGATTGTCGATGCGGCTGCTGGTGGGCTGCCGGTTTTGGGCATTTGTAATGGCTTCCAGATTCTGTGTGAGTCACACATGCTTCCCGGGGCACTGACACGTAATGATCACCTTCATTTCATCTGCCGTGACCAGAAACTCAAGATTGAAAACAACACTTCAGCATGGACCAAGGATTATGCACTCGGTCAAGAGATTGTTGTGCCGCTGAAGAACGGCGAAGGCGGCTTTGTAGCCGACGAATACACACTTGACCAACTTGAAGGCGAAGGGCTTGTTATCGCGCGTTACTTGGATGGAAATCCGAATGGTAGCCGTCGCGATATCGCAGGCATCACAAATGCAGCTGGCAATGTCGTCGGCTTGATGCCACACCCTGAGCATGCTGTTGAAGCCTTGACCGGTCCAACCACTGACGGCCTTGGCTTCTTCACTTCGGTATTGACTTCACTAGTTCAGAATGGGCAGGTCGCCGTATGAGCATCGACACCGTAACTGAGGCTGTTGCACATCCAGACCAAGCACAACCCTTTGCCGAACTCGGGCTTAAGCCAGATGAGTACGCAAGTATTCGTGAGATTCTTGGCCGTCGTCCGACCTCATCTGAACTCGCAATGTACTCAGTTATGTGGTCCGAGCACTGCAGCTACAAGTCAAGCAAAGTGCACTTGCGTCAGTTCGGCGAGAAGGCTCCGCATAGCGATGCGCTACTCGTCGGCATCGGTGAAAACGCTGGCGTTGTCGACATCGGTCATGGCTGGGCTGTGACGTTCAAAGTTGAATCACACAACCACCCTTCGTATGTAGAGCCTTATCAAGGTGCTGCTACTGGTGTTGGTGGCATTGTTCGCGACATCATCTCGATGGGTGCTCGTCCGGTTGCAGTCATGGATCCTCTGCGTTTTGGTAACCCAAATCATCCAGACACTCGACGTGTTCTTACCGGCATCGTCTCGGGTATCGGTGGCTACGGTAACTGCCTAGGACTTCCGAATATCGGGGGCGAAATTGTTTTCGACGATAGCTACCAGGGCAACCCTTTGGTGAATGCACTCTGTGTTGGCACCATGCGCCACGAAGACATTCACTTGGCTGCTGCTTCTGGTATTGGCAACTCGGTCATTCTTTATGGCGCTCGCACTGGTGGCGACGGCATCGGCGGCGTGAGCGTTCTTGCTTCTGAAACTTTCGATGCAGATGGCCCGGCGAAGCGTCCAAGCGTCCAAGTAGGCGATCCATTCATGGAGAAGCTACTTATCGAATGCACACTTGAAGTCCTTCATGCTGGTCTTGTTGAAGGTATCCAGGATCTCGGTGGCGCGGGCATTTCATGTGCAACGAGCGAGCTCGCGAGCAATGGTGAAGGCGGAATGCACGTCTGGCTAGACCGTGTTCTGCTTCGTGACAGCACGCTCTCTCCAGAAGAAATCTTGATGAGCGAGTCACAAGAGCGCATGTGTGCAGTCGTTGAACCGAGCAAGGTTGAAGCGTTCCTTGAAGTATGCAAGAAGTGGGATGTTGAAGCCGTTGTTATCGGTGAGGTGAATGATTCCGGTCGCTTAACTGTTGATTGGCATGGCGAACAGATTGTCAATGTGCCACCACGCTCTGTCGCACATGATGGCCCGGTCTACAACCGTCCGTATGCACGTCCAGAGTGGCTAGATGCTCGTCAGGCGAATACTCCAGACGCACTTGCGCGTCCATCTACTGCTGACGCAATTCGCGACACTCTGCTGACCATGATTGCTACGCCAAATCTCGCTGCCAAGACTTGGGTGACTTCGCAATACGACCGCTACGTCATGGGTAACACCGTTCTTGCACAACCAGAAGACAGCGGCATGATTCGCGTTGATGAAGAGACTGGCCTTGGTGTTGCAGTATCCACTGACTGCAACGCGCGCTTTGCCGCACTTGATCCTTACCGAGGTGCGCAGCTTGCGTTTGCTGAGTCTTACCGCAACGTTGCAGTCACCGGTGCGGTTCCTCTCGCTGTGACTAACTGCTTGAACTTTGGTTCACCTGAAGATCCAGCGGTCATGTGGCAGTTCGAGCAGGCAGTCACTGGTCTTGCGGATGCGTGTCTTGAGATGAGCACTCCGGTGACTGGTGGCAACGTTTCGTTCTACAACCAGACTGGTGATGTAGCGATTCACCCAACACCAGTTATCGGTGTGCTTGGCGTGATTGACGATGTTGATCGTCGTACGCCGATGGCATGGGCTGAAGATGGCGAATTGATTTACGTCCTCGGAACAACTCGTGATGAACTTGGCGGTTCTGAATGGGCACACGCAATTCATGATCACCTCGGTGGTCTTCCACCGGTATTGGATCTGCAGGCGGAAAGGACGCTGGCTGAAATTTTGGTTGCGGGTTCACGCGATGGCATGCTTTCTGCTGCTCATGACGTTTCTGACGGTGGCGTTGTTCAGACGCTTGCTGAAATGGCGATGCGTTCTAACATTGGTGCTCGCGTTTGGGTTCCCGACAACATTGATCCGTTTGTATTCCTGTGGAGTGAGTCAGCTACTCGTGCGGTAGTCGTTGTTCCTCGAAGTGAAGAACTGCGTTTTTCAGAGATGTGTGCGGCTCGCAACTTTGAAGCGACTCGCATTGGTGTCGTTGACAGCGGTCAAGGTGCTGAGCAGGGCAGTGATGATCAGGTGCTTGCTATCGACGGCATCTATGGTTCGACGGTTGTGTGGCCGCTGGGTGAGTTGCGTTCGCTCAGCGAAGCAACTCTTCCTGCACTGTTTGGCTAAAACGGAACCCATCAAATGATCAAAGTTGTCTTCCAAGTGAAGATCTTTTGACGGTTCAACAGTGTAGGTCTGACTAGCCATAGATTGGTGACATGAAAAGAATTGGCATCTTTTTGGTGTTATTGCTTGTTGCTGCAGTGATCTTTACGGGTCAAACTATGGAGCGTCCTGTCACACCTTCGCGCACCCCAGCAGGAGTTGCCGAAAGTAATGCCGCATCAGTTCCAGGAGTTGTTAAGCAAGCTACCTCCAGCCAGCGAAGGGCCATTGCCTTGGCAAAGGAATATATTTTCTACCGTCCGTTCTCCCGAAAGAGCCTGATCTATCAGATGAAGTTTGAGGGATTCACGGCAAGCGACGCCACCTATGCAGTCGACCATCTGACAGTTAACTGGAATAACCAAGCCTACAAAAAAGCGAAGAGATGGCTGGACTACCGCTCGTTCTCGCAGAGCGAACTAGTTGGACAATTGATGTTTGACGGCTTTACCCCGGACCAAGCACAGTTCGCTGTTGATAAGGCATATCAGTAAATCGAGATCCGAAGTCGGTTCGAGGTATTCAGAAGAGTTGTTGGCTGGCATGAGCGGACTGGTTCACCCTTGAGCGCTCGCCAAGGCACTCGTTAATTTGCCCAAGCAATATGTTTGACTGCCTGAGTCTAGGCATATGGCGTATGTGTCAGAGGTTCGGTTAGGTCGCTGCGTGCACCACTGGCCGAAACCTGACCGGAGGCACAGGCTGCCTCCCAAGTTGTGGTGCGTGTGAATAGTGCGATCCACGTTGCAGGTGACATTTCTACGACAGCCGCTGGAGTCCCTCGGCGATGTGTGGTTCCTTCGAGAATCTGCACAGCTCCATAAGGCGGCACGCGCAGCTCGACCGCGCGGCCTGGATGAGTCTGCGAAAACCAGGCTAGAGATAGGCGAACCGCCCGAGCCATGGCATCAGCATTCGTCAAATCCGCTTGATACTGAGCAATAGCGGCAGTGACCTCATCAGTCGATACTTGCTTTGCCATCGTCACTCCCTGCAACTAGTCAACTCGGTCGGCACAACTCTTGCGTCGCGAATTGTCTTGCCTCACCAACGTCTAGACTAGGAGAGTGGCGGGCGATGGACTACTCAATCATGACTTACTCCCGGGCGAAAAAGGACCTCAAGATGCTTGTGGCGTCTTTGGTGTTTGGGCGCCGGGCGAAGAGGTAGCAAAGCTAACCTTCTTCGGACTTTACGCACTGCAACATCGGGGCCAAGAATCCGCTGGCATCGCCGTAAGCGATGGATCCAACATCATGGTTTACAAGGACATGGGTCTGGTATCGCAGGTCTTTACTGAGTCAGCGCTCAATACGCTGCACGGACACATCGCAATCGGCCATACGCGTTACAGCACAACTGGCGGAAGTTGCTGGGATAACGCGCAGCCGACATTCCGTGCGACTGCAACTGGCCACCTGGCACTTTCACACAACGGCAATCTGACCAATACGCATGAACTTGCCGAGCGGCTCAAAGAAGTGCGCCAGGACTCCGGTGAACTTTTCCCAGAGACCGATCAAAACGCCAACAGCGACACAGACATTCTCACAGCGCTCATGGCAGCGCATCCAGATCTGTCGATGGAAAAAGCTGCACTGGATGAACTTCCAAAAGTGCGTGGGGCATTCAGTTTGGTCTTCATGGATGACCAAACGTTGTATGCCGCTCGTGATCCGCAGGGCATCCGCCCGCTAGTTCTTGGCCGTCTGGATCGCGGCTGGGTTGTTGCCTCCGAATCTGCAGCGCTCGACATTGTCGGTGCAACGTTCATTCGTGAGATTGAGCCTGGTGAACTCATCGCAATAGATGAAAATGGTCTGCGTTCAAGCCGATTTGCAGAAGCAGCGCCCAAGGGATGCATCTTTGAATACGTGTACCTAGCACGGCCCGACACTTCAATCAGCGGCCAACCAGTTCACGCAGTCCGCGTTGAAGTTGGCCGCCTGCTCGCTAAGGAATACCCAGCAGATGCCGACCTTGTCATCCCGGTACCTGAATCAGGAACACCGGCAGCAGTGGGTTATGCCCAAGCAAGCGGCATTCCATTTGCACAAGGCCTTGTGAAGAATGCATACGTTGGCCGCACATTCATCCAGCCAAGCCAGACCATTCGTCAGCTTGGTATTCGTCTGAAACTCAACCCACTTCGTGAGGTCATTGAAGGCAAGCGCCTCGTTGTAGTCGACGACTCAATCGTTCGTGGCAACACACAGCGCGCAATCGTCAAGATGCTTCGTGAAGCAGGTGCTGCCGAAGTTCACGTGCGTATTTCTAGCCCGCCAGTGCAGTGGCCATGCTTCTATGGCATTGACTTTGCTACGCGCGCAGAACTTATTGCTCCTGGCCTTTCGGTTGATGAGATTTGCCGCTCAATAGGCGCTGATTCGCTTTCCTACATTTCGCTCGATGAACTCATCCTCGCTACTGGCATAGCTAAGGACAAACTCTGCCGCGCTTGCTTCGATGGTGTTTATCCAGTCGAGTTGCCTAAGGATTCTGGCCTCAGTTCACACGTCATGGAACTCACTGAGCGTGGCGAGACAGCGATGACGGCTATCGATGAGGCGGTTCGCCGCCCATGAGCGAGAACCTTTCCTACGCGGCAGCCGGCGTAGATGTTGAAGCTGGCGAACGCGCTGTAGACCTCATGCGTTCGGCCATCAAGTCAGCAACTCGTCCAGAAGTTGTTGGGGACTTCGGTGGCTTTGCGGGCCTGTTCGACATCTCAGCTTTCAAGAAGTTCAATCGACCGTTGTTAGCCACTTCGACTGATGGTGTTGGCACGAAGATTGATGTCGCTCGGCGTATGGACATCCACAACACAGTTGGTATTGACCTTGTCGCGATGGTCGTAGATGACTTAGTTGTGTGTGGAGCCGAACCACTCTTCATGACTGACTACATCGCGGTAGGCAAGGTTCATCCAGAGCGCGTGGCTGCAATTGTGACGGGCATTGCGCGTGGCTGCGAGCTTGCTGGATGCGCTCTTGTTGGTGGCGAGACTGCAGAACATCCTGGTCTTCTCGGCCCTGACGATTACGACATCGCGGGAGCCGGCACTGGCATTGTTGACGGCGACAACCTGCTTGGCCCAGATCTAGTTCGTGAAGGCGACGTCGCTATTGCCCTTGCGTCGAGCGGTCTGCACTCGAACGGCTACTCACTAGCTCGTCACGTGATGTTCAATGTGGCTGGCCACGGACTTGAGGATCATGTCGCCGACTTCGGTCGCACGGTTGGTGAAGAACTACTTGAACCGACGCGCATCTACTCGCAAGACATTTTGGCTCTCATCGCTCAAACCGAAGTTCATTCAGTCAGTCACATCACGGGTGGTGGCATTGCAGCTAACGTTGCCCGGGTGATGCCAGAACACCTGGCTCTTGATCTTGAGCGCAGCACGTGGAATCCACAAGCCGTCTTCCATTACTTGCAGACGCGTGGAAATATTGCAGGTTTTGAGGCCGAGAAGACTTTCAACATGGGTATCGGCATGCTGGCTTTTGTTGCACCAAGCGATGAACAGGCAGCTATTGCACTGCTGGCGGCACGTGGCATCGCAGCCTGGAATTGTGGAACCGTGCGTGCCAAGCGAGCCGGTGAGATCGGTGATGCAAGCGCTAAGGGTGGCAAGGGCGGAGCAGTGACGTTAGTCGGGAATTACGGCAACTAGAAACTAGTTGTTCTCTTCCTCAGATTCTTCTTCACCTTCGTACTCTTCAGAATCTTCTTCGTAGTACTTTGCGTAAGGATCGTCAGCGAATTCTTCGCCGTCGAATTCGTCTTCCGCAGGATTAGGAACAATTGCGCTACTTCCAGCAAGTTCTGCCTGCAAAGCGCTCAAGTCCGTGTTGGGACTGTTGTACTTCAATTCGCGAGCAACTTTAGTTTGCTTAGCTTTGGCTCGGCCGCGCCCCATGGCTCAGCCCCCCTATTAAAAGATAGAAATCAACAACTGAAGACGAGAAACGTTCAGAATCGCGTCTGGATACCTGTAAGTGTACCTGAGATTGACGAAAGATAAACGGCGGGGGTGAACTCACTTTGCCTTAAAGCCCCTAAATCCCGTAGGCTGTCTACTCGTGCCTCACGGCATGTGCCCCCATCGTCTAGTGGCCTAGGACGCCGCCCTTTCACGGCGGTAGCACGGGTTCGAATCCCGTTGGGGGTACGCAAGAAGTAAGAAGACTGAGACCCCAAGTTTCAGTTGGTCTTGAACACCTGCCACAATAGGTAGGTCCAAAGGCCCCGTAGCGCAGTTGGTTAGCGCGTCGCCCTGTCACGGCGAAGGTCGCGGGTTCGAGTCCCGTCGGGGTCGCTTCAAGGTCGGTAAACGCCACGAGCGAATATCGATCTTGTTTGGCCAGGTAGCTCAGTTGGTACGAGCGTCCGACTGAAACTCGGAAGGTCGCCGGTTCGACCCCGGCCCTGGCCACACGATCCTTCTCTTTAGCCCGGACTTAGATGCCGGTGCGGCAGCTGAACATAAGCATTCAAAATTGTTGAAGGCATTGTCTATGATCTTCTGGGTTCTTGATTAACACCAACGTGAGAATGTCAATGAGTTGAACAAACCAAGCAATTTGGTTGCAATTTCGTAAACAATCGCATTTTCTGCCCATTTCACTTGACGTAATCGAATTTCATCGGTGTAATTTAACGGAGGGATTACCCCACGCCCTCAAATGTCAAGTCACACATCACGTCTTAGATTCAGGAGATCGCACATGAGTGAACTAGCCGCCTTACCTTTCGCAGAAATCGACGAAATGGGCTGGCATGAGCAGGCACTATGTGCTCAAACTGACCCTGAGGCATTCTTTCCAGAAAAGGGCGGCTCTACCCGCGAAGCTAAGCGAGTATGTGGTTCATGTGATGTCCGAGCCGAATGTCTCGAGTACGCCTTGGCCAATGATGAGCGCTTTGGTATCTGGGGCGGGCTTTCCGAACGCGAACGCCGCCGCCTCAAGCGTGCACAAGCAAGCTAGTCACTAGTTTTATAGATCTGGCCCTAAGTAGTCGGGGTCTACCTCACTGGGTTCAATACCTAGGTGCAAGGCAACAAATTCAGCCAGTACGTCCCTAATGATTCGCGCTTGTGATTCAGAGTCTGCACTGCGCATCTCAATCGGTCGTTGATAGAGCACGATCTGTGACGGGTAGCCTTTCACGAGTCGACCGAGCGGAACCACGTCGGTATTCAAAGTGAGACCAGCGAGATTTGGAATCTCCTCGAAGGCAAATGAGATGCCTTTCACCCGGGCTCCCATACGAGCATCAAGTTCAGCAACAGCCTGCTTCATACTTCTAGCGAACAAGCCATCACGAGTTGTGTGAAAAGGAACATTGTGTGGCAAGAGTGGGCCGCGAATACCTCGACCATGTGCGTCACGCTTTACTGTTCGTGGTGAGTCATTGGTCATAGTGTCAGCCTACGTGGGCTAGTTTTACCTTTGTGGGAACTCGCCGATGCTCTAAGCCTTCTTGCAGTCAGCGTGCTGTCGCGACTCTCACTTATGTCTATGCCGACTCCACTGCAGTCCTTGGTCCGCTAGCCACTTATCCAGAACCTCACTGTTATGACCTGTGTGACTTGCATAGTTCAAGATTGACAGCGCCTCGTGGCTGGGACATTGTGCGTCTCTCGCCGGATCCAGACGCGCTGAAACCCAATGTCGATGACATAGAGGCCATTGCAAATGCAGTGCGTGAAGTGGGTCGGGTCGAACGTCCGGCAAGCACAGTTGAGGTAAACCGTCGAGGACATTTGCGGGTATTGCGTGATGCTGACTTAGACCAGGAGAGTCCGACGAGCTAGTCGTAGTTTCACATTAGGTTCTCTAGGTGCCGCAATCACTCATAGACTTAAGGCATGCGCGATTTATCAGCTCTCATCAAGGCATACGACGTCCGTGGAATTGTTCCAGAGCAGTGGGGAACAGAATTAGCTCGCGAGGCTGGTGTGGCTTTCGTTGAGGTACTTAGTATTCGGGCTCAAGATGGTGGCGAAGGCAAGATTGTCATCGGTCATGACATGCGTCCAACCGGCCCTGACCTAGTAGCAGCGTTTATCGACGGCGTCACTTCCGCAGGTGTTGATGTGATCAACATCGGCCTCTGCTCCACTGATGGTCTGTACTTCGCATCAGGACGCGAAAACGTTCCAGGCGCGATGTTCACAGCCAGCCACAACCCTGCCGAGTACAACGGCATCAAGTTGTGTCGCGCTGGCGCTGCGCCAGTTGGTCAAGACAGCGGCCTAGCTGAAATTCGCGCCATGCTTGAATCCGAAGAACTTCCAACATTTGACGGTCCGGTAGGCACCACAACCAACGTTGACATGTTGACTGCTTACTCGGAGTTTCTTCGTGAGCTTGTCCCACTTGATGGCATCCGTCCTCTGAAGGTCGTCATTGACACTGGCAATGGCATGGGTGGCTACACAGTTCCTGCAGTTTTGGGTAATCAGATTCTGAGCGCATTACCGCTTGAGATTGATGAAATGTACTTCGAACTTGATGGCACATTCCCGAATCACGAAGCCAACCCGATTGATCCAGAAAACTTGCGCGACCTTCAAAAGCGTGTCCTAGAAGTTGGCGCTGACATTGGTCTTGCCTTTGATGGTGATGCAGACCGCTGCTTCGTCGTTGATGAGAAGGGCCAGATTGTTGACCCATCAACTTTGACCGCTTTGATTGCGACTCGTGAATTGGCCAAGGAGCCAGGCTCAGTCATCATTCACAACCTCATCACTTCTCGTTCTGTTCCAGAGATTGTTGTGGAACATGGCGGCACTCCAGTGCGTACGCGTGTTGGTCACTCGTTCATCAAGGCCACTATGGCGGAGACGGGCGCAATCTTCGGTGGCGAGCATTCAGGTCACTTCTACTTCCGCGAATTCTGGAAGGCTGACTCGGGCATGTTGGCTGCGATGCATGCTCTTGCTGCACTTGGCGAAACACCTGAAGGCACTTCGTTGAGTAGCCTGCTGGCAGAGTTCATTCGGTATGTGCCGAGTGGCGAAATCAACACGACCGTTGCAGATGCGGCAGCTGTTATCGAGCGCATTCGTGCGGAGTATGCCGGCAAGGACGTTGTCATTGACACACTTGATGGCTTGACCGTTACTGCAGACACCTGGTGGTTCAATGTGCGCCCAAGTAACACTGAGCCACTGCTTCGTTTGAATGCTGAAGCGTCAAGTGTTGAAGAGATGGAAGCGCTGCGCGATTCCGTTCTCGCGCTCATGGGCTAACCCACAGGCGTCATATTTCACTGTTTCATGGCACAATGGTGCTACCGCTCGCTATCGAAGCCTCGTGACGTTGTGCGGACAATTAATCACCAATACACGAGGAGTGCACAATGGCGCTTGCCCTAGATGACTACAAAGTTGCTGACCTTTCACTAGCTGAATTTGGTCGCAATGAAATTCGCTTAGCTGAGAATGAGATGCCTGGCCTGATGGCTATGCGTGCTGAATTTGGCGAGAGCAAGCCACTTACTGGCGCGCGAATCATGGGCTCGCTGCACATGACCATTCAGACGGCCGTACTCATCGAAACGCTGGTTGACCTTGGCGCAGATGTGCGTTGGGTATCGTGCAACATCTTCTCAACTCAGGATCACGCTGCAGCTGCTGTTGTCGTAGGTCGCGATGGCACTGTTGATGCACCTAATGGTGTTCCTGTTTATGCCTGGAAAGAAGAGACGCTCGAAGAGTACTGGTGGTGCACTGAGAAGGCTCTGATGTGGCCAGGTCACGGCGGTCCCAACATGATTCTTGATGATGGTGGCGACGCAACCATGCTTGTACACAAGGGTGCTGAATATGAAGCAGCAAACTTCGTTCCGGATCCAGCCGGCGCAGACTCTGAAGAGTTCGCCGTTGTGCTTGGGCTCCTGCAGCGCTCACTTCAAGAAGATGGTCAGCGCTGGACGAATATCGCTGCCGGCATCCTTGGGGTAACTGAGGAGACAACGACCGGCGTTCATCGCCTCTACGAAATGTTCCGCGACGGCGCATTGCGCTTCCCGGCTATCAACGTGAATGACTCGGTAACCAAGAGCAAGTTTGACAACAAGTACGGCACTCGCCACAGCTTGATTGATGGCATCAACCGTGCAACTGACACACTCATCGGCGGCAAGGTTGCTGTTGTGTGTGGCTACGGTGACGTCGGCAAGGGTTCAGCAGAGTCACTGCGTGGTCAAGGTGCGCGCGTGATTGTGACTGAAATTGATCCAATCTGTGCCCTTCAGGCAGCTATGGATGGCTATCAGGTTCTTCCTATTGAAGATGTCATTGGCACAGCCGACATTTTCATCACAGCAACGGGTAACCGCGACGTTGTGACGGTCGAGCACATGGCACAGATGAAGCATCAGGCAATTGTGGGCAACATCGGCCACTTCGATAATGAAATCGACATGGCAGGTCTGCACAACTACCCAGGCATTCTGCGCCGCACCATTAAGCCACAGGTTGATGAGTATGTATTCCCAGATGGCCACTCGATCATCGTCCTCAGTGAGGGTCGCTTGCTGAACCTAGGTAACGCAACTGGCCATCCATCATTCGTGATGAGTAACTCGTTCACTAACCAGGTGCTCGCGCAGATTGAACTTTTCTCAAAGCGCGAAGATTACGAATTGGGTGTGCACGTTCTTCCAAAGGCCCTTGATGAGAAGGTTGCTCGCCTGCACCTTGATGCCTTGGGTGTGAAGCTGACCGAGTTGAGCAAGACCCAGGCTGACTATCTAGGTGTAGACCTCGAAGGTCCTTACAAGCCAGAGAACTACCGCTACTAGAGATGACTGAATTCCAAGAAGTTCCGGAGATCGCCCAGCCATTGGGCTATCCCGGAGCGACTTGGGCATTTGCACAAGCGCGCGGGGCCGGTGTTCGTCTGCGAATTCCCAGCTGGGGCATGGGCGATGTCCTTATTAGTTTGCTGGGGTGCATCACGTTCGGTGCAGTGGTGTCGTTTGCGCTTTCATCTCAACATGTTGACCCGGAGCATGGTTGGGGACTTATCATTTCGTTCACGTCGCCTTGGTTACTTCTGGCCGGCTGGCCATGTGTCGCCGCACTGATGAAGGGCAACGGTGTCGCCACTGATTTTGGTCTAGTGATTCACCGCCCGCACATTCGTCTTGGTCTTGTTGCTGGACTGCTGAGTCTGGTTCTAGCTTCATGTGCGGCATGGCTCACAGTTAAAGTCTTAGGCCCAGTTTCATCTTCGGCAGGCGACTTGGGCTCAAAGTTGCACGGATTACCGCTTGTACTTTTTGCGTTGCTCGCGATGTTCGGTGCGCCGCTGATGGAGGAGATTGCTTTTAGAGGCATGCTCTTTGGAGCCTTAGCTAAGTCACAGTTCAGTGGACTAACCGCTTCAGTCATGACTGCTGGAGTGTTTGCACTCTTCCATTTTGAGCCTAAGCGACTCCTGATCCTGTTTGTGGTTGGACTCGTTTTGGGCGAGGCACGTCGTCGCTCGGGCAGCACCCTAGCAAGTGTCGTTGCACATGGAGTAAACAACAGCCCAGCAGCAATCTCGCTGCTGGGACTTCATCTGGCGCTGCTCGGTCATTAAGTACGAACGATAGACTTATCAAAGTGAGCGCTCCCCGAATCGGCATAGTTGGCGGTGGTCAACTCGCACGCATGATGGCCCCGGTTGCGATAAATCTCGGGATTCAGTTGCGAGTCCTTTCGCAAACTCCCGATGACAGTGCAGCGCAAGTTATTCCAGACACGGTTCTTGGTTCGCATCACGACTACGAAGCGCTCCTCGCTTTTGCTCAAGGTTGTGATGTAGTTACTTTCGACCACGAGCATGTGCCAACAGAGTTCCTTGTGAAGTTACAAGAAGCAGGAATACCAGTGCACCCCAAGCCTCAAGCGCTTGAATTTGCACAAGACAAAATTCGCATGCGTGAAAAGCTCACTGAAGTTGGTATTCCGTGCCCGCAGTGGCTAGAAATTTCTTCAACCGATGACCTCGACACATTTGGTAAGCAGGTCGGTTGGCCGTTCGTTCTCAAAACAGCGCGTGGCGGATATGACGGCAAGGGTGTCTGGATTGTTGACGACCTCACAGCTGCTACCGCAGTCTTTAACGAGATTTCCGCGCAGGACATTCGGGTACTCGCTGAAGAGAAAGTTCCCTTTGTTCGCGAACTAGCGGCGCAGGTGGCTCGAAGTCCGCAGGGACAATGTGTGGCCTACCCGATTGTGCGGTCAACGCAGACGAACGGCATCTGTCACGAAGTTGTCGCGCCCTGCCCTGACCTTACGGATGCCAGAGCGACAGCTGCTCAAGAGGTCGCCTTGCAGATTGCGCAGGCGCTTGATGTGACGGGAATGTTGGCGGTTGAGCTATTCGACACGGGCACCGAAGTATTAGTCAATGAACTTGCTATGCGTCCACACAATTCAGGTCACTGGAGTATGGATGGCTCAGTCACAAGCCAGTTTGAAAATCATTTGCGTGCTGTGCTCGACTGGCCACTCGGTTCACCAGCAATGACAAGTCGATGGACCGTCATGGTGAATCTTCTTGGCCAAGACTTAGGCGACTTGCATGGTGCATTCCGTCACGTCATGGCACGCGATCCCGGTATCAAAATCCATCTGTATGGCAAAGACGTGCGCCCCGGTCGCAAGATTGGGCACGTGAATGCCGCAGGTGAGAACATAGATGACCTGAAGCAACGTGCGTGGCATGCGGCTGACTACCTCACAGGAGTAATTGATGAGTGACAAGCCATTAGTGGGAATCATCATGGGTAGTGACTCAGACTGGCCAACGATGTCAGCAGCTGCTGATGTTTTGGACGAGTTGGGCGTCGCTCACGGACCTGCAGTTGTCTCTGCTCATCGCATGCCAGAGGACATGGTTGCTTACGCCAAAGAAGCAATCGATCAGGGCCTGCGTGTCATCATTGCTGGTGCGGGCGGTGCTGCGCACCTGCCAGGCATGGTTGCATCAATTACGACACTTCCGGTCGTCGGTGTTCCAGTTCCACTTACGCACCTTGAGGGATTGGATTCGCTGCTGTCGATAGTTCAAATGCCAGCAGGAGTGCCAGTGGCGACAGTGGGCATTGGTAATGCCCGTAATGCCGGTCTGCTGGCAGCAAGAATCATCGCAAGTGGAACTGATGAAATTGCTGTGGCAACACGTGAAAAGCTCACCGCATTCCAGGTCGACTTACGTCAGGTAGCAATCGATAAGGGCGATGCCCTCACCGAACGTATTAAGAACCTGGCTTCCCCAAGTAAGTAACAGCCCAGCCGGCATTTGCCCAGGTCTCGAGGTCCAAGACGTTTCGACCATCGATGATGATGGGGTTCTTGACCAGCGCTTTCAGCGCTTGAGGATCAAGCGCGCGATACTGTTGCCATTCGGTCAGGTGAAGAACTATGTCGGCATCGATGAGAGCAGCATCTACAGTGTCCGCTGTGCCTAAATGTGGGTAGCGAACACGGACACCATCGACTGCTTCAGGATCGTGGATTGTCACTTGAGCGCCATTCTCATGCATGGCACCCGCGATTGACAATGCTGGTGAATCGCGAATGTCATCACTGTCAGGTTTAAAAGCTGCACCAAGAACGGCAACCTTCACACCATCAAGCGAGCCGCCGAGGATAGACCGAGCAAGTTCGACAACTTTTGCGCGACGCGACAAGTTAATGTCATCTGCAGCCCGCAAGAAATTAAACTGCTCCGCAACTCCAAGTTCGCCAGCGCGTGCCTGAAGTGCGCGAATGTCTTTGGGAAGACAGCCACCACCAAATCCAATGCCGGCATTTAGGAAGCGTCGACCTATTCGGGTGTCGTAACCGATGGCATCAGCAAGAGTTGTGACATTGGCTCCAGTAACGTCACACAAGTCAGCAAAGGCATTGATAAAGGAAATCTTGGTTGCAAGGAATGCGTTTGCAGCAACTTTCACAAGTTCAGCGGTGGGGTAGTCACTCACAATGAGTGGCGTGCCCTCATGGAGTGGCACGGCATAAACCTCTTTGAGCGTGTCCACATCTGAATCGTGCTGCACACCAAGAACGATGCGGTCTGGATGAAGAGTGTCTTTAACGGCAAAACCTTCACGCAGAAATTCCGGGTTCCACACGAGGTGTGTGTCTGCTCCAGCCGGTGATTCGGCCGCTAGTGTGTCGGCGATCCATTGCGCAGTCCCGACTGGAACCGTGGACTTTCCAACAATTAGCGCTGGTCGGGTGAGGAGTGGGGCAAGTGCCTGAATGGCGCCGCGAACTTGACTCAGGTCAGCGGCTTCCGAGTAGGCAGATTGCGGCGTACCAACACATAGGAAGTGGACATCAGCCTGCTCTGCAACATCCGACCAAGAAGTAGTGAACGTCAAGCGCCCGCTAGACAGGGCTTGCTCAAGTAATGCGGGCAACCCCGGCTCGTGAAAGGGAACCTTGCCGCTACTTATGAGCGCAATCTTTTGAGCGTCAATGTCGAAGGCAATCACTTGATGCCCCAGACTTGCCATGCAAGCAGCATGGGTGAGCCCGAGGTAACCAGTTCCGATAACCGACAGCTTTGCCATGACGACCAGCCTAGTCGTGGCGGTAGTGTGTTACCCATGCAGATGTGGCCAGATGTAGCAGTAATCATGCCTGTTCTCAATGAAGAGAAGCATTTAGCCAATGCGGTACGAGCCATTCTTAAGCAGGACTACCCAGGTGCATTGCATGTCGTTCTAGCTATCGGACCGTCGCAGGATGCCACGGAAAAGGTTGCTAATGACCTCGCTCTTCAGGACTCAAGAGTCACCTGGGTTCCCAATCCGTCAGGTCGCACACCTGAAGCGTTGAATGCAGCGATTGCCGCCACAACGGAGTCCGTGATTGTGCGAGTAGATGCACATTGTGAGCTTATGGACGGCTACATCACGCTGGCAGTCGAAACTTTGCAACGCACGGATGCCGACAACGTTGGCGGAATAATGGGCGCGCAAGGTAGCACGCCATTTGAACGTGCGGTTGCGACCGCGATGACAAGTCGTCTTGGAGTGGGATCAGCGTCATTCCACGTTGGCGGTGCAGAAGGTCCAGCCGAAACCGTGTACCTCGGTGTATTTCGGCGCAGCGCACTTGACCGAGTTGGTGGTTACGATCCTGCCTTCACCAGAGCGCAAGATTGGGAAATGAACTTCCGAATTCGCTCCACTGGTGGTCTGATTTGGTTTAACCCAAATCTCTACGTCACCTACCATCCGCGTAGTTCACTGCGCGCATTAGCCAAGCAATATTTTGATTACGGTTCGTGGCGCCGTGAACTCATGCGTACGCATCCAGAAACGTTCAAAGCAAAATCAGTCCTGCGTTATCTTGCCCCACCTGTTGCATTGGTCGGCATTCTCTCGGGCAAAATAGCTGGGATCATTGGACTCGCTACTGGTTCAAGAGTCCTTGAGGCTGGTTTCATCGCGCCGCTCGGCTACTTGGGTATGACCTTGCTAGCGAGCGCATATTTGAGTCGCACTGCAAAGTCTGGCATGCGCTGGTTGCCCATTGTGCTCATCACAATGCAGATGTCATGGGGCGCAGGCTTCCTTGCCAGTCGAAAGAAAGACTAAGACTTCGTGCGGTTATTGCCAGCACTGCAGATTGAGTCGCTGGCGCTAATGACGTTACCCGCGGCTCCTGGGCCATTGATTGGTCCATTGCCGCTACTAGCAATGGGAACAGCACGTGCGTTCTTCCAGTCCTTGCCAATCACAATGACCACAGCCCTATCGAGAGACTTGTCTTCAACAAGTTGTGATGTTCGCGCTGAGTAAGCGGCAGTCTTGGCACCTTCAGAATACGAGGCGTTGTAGCGCACTTTGGTCTGTGCCAGAACACGAGTCGTGCTAGTCACGTTGTCAATGATGAAGCCCCGTGAGTGGAGACTATTTGATGCCGCGTAGCCGAGGCCGGCATTTCCTGAAGCATTCATCACAATGACGTGAACATCGGATGGAGACGTCACGAGGTTCACACTTGGACTAGAGCTTGGGACCGAAGAAGGGCTCGAGCTGGATGAAGGTGAACCCGAAGGCGAAACCGATGGCTTTGGTTTTGGTGGCCAAAGCTTGTCTTTACGGATCGCCGCCCAAAGCAGTTTCGCCGACGGAAGCCAACCGACATTGCCATTATCAATGTACTTATTCGGTACTGTGGTGAATTTGATGTGACTTAGCGACATTCCACTGATGGAGAGAGCGAAGTCTTGAAGTTTTGTGATTGACGCAAAATCTTTGCTCGTTGTCAGTGATGAAGTCACGGCAGACAAAATGTTGTAAAGACGAGTAGGGCTGGTCAGAACCCCCTTGTTCTTCATACTTTTCACCATGGACGAAATGAATTCTTGCTGGCGTTGGATGCGGCTGATGTCACTTCCATCGCCCAGCGACTCTCGAGCACGAACAAATTGCAATGCTTGCTGTCCCGTGACCGTGCTAATTCCGGCAGGAAGGTTCAACCCTGAACCGCCAACTCCGTGAATGTAGGGGTCATACACGGGTGTGGTTAAGCACACCTGAACACCGCCAACTGCATCGACCACTTTCTTAAACGCGTTGAAGTCAAGGACGATGAAACGATCAACTCGGATTCCGGTCGTTGCTTCGATTGTCTTGATGGTGCAGATTGGACCGCCGAATGAAAATGCTGCATTGAATTTTGTAGTCCATGGCCCAATCGAACCGCCGTTGGGAGTTTTGCAGTGCGGGATGGTGACGTAGGAATCTCGAGGGATAGAGACTGCCAAGGCCGACTTATGGCCCTCGTAAATGTGCACCAACAAGGTGGTGTCTGACCGAGCGCCAGCAACGTATCCATAGCCAGAGTTCCCCGCGCCCGTGCGGCTATCGGAACCCATAATCAGAATGTTCGTTGCTGAGGTATCGGTTTGCTTTACCGCCTTAGGGCGATTCCCATTGTCAAGCTCAGATGTGTCAATGATGCCGATCCGTTGCCCTAGCTCATTGATTTTCAGCACAGCGATGCCGCTAGTTGCTGTGGCTAGCAAAAGCGATGATGAAACTATGCCGACAGTTATACGTTTCCAGGAGCGCTGAGGACGTGCTTTTGCCGGCGGGCGATGTTTCCCTGGACTGGACAAGGTGGAAGACTCCCTGATGCTGGCAATCGGACTGTAAGAACTCAAACCGTTAGTTAGATGTTACGTTACTTTCCGTTCATTGCTTAATTGAGCGTCCACTCAACAAGTGGGCGGATTGTTGACTCTGGCTAGCAAGCGAAGTGTTTCGCACAGGTGTAGGTTCGCGCCTTTGGGATAGATTAAAAAGATGCTTCCCCGCACAAACATCATCCGCAATTTGACGTCAATCGTCTGCATGATGTTGTGTTCAACTGCGCTGGGGCAAGCACCGGCTCGAAGTTTGACTGTGAGCCCACCCAAAGTGCTGATTCAACATCTGAAGCCTGATGTCCGACCGAAAACAGCACTTGTACATGGGGTAGCAGTTGCGACCGTCGTTGCTCCCCACAAGACTGCTCGATTCTCGCTTGTCGGAGTTACATGGACTGGTCGATTCGACGCCTCAACAAAGTTTCGGATTCGGACGCACACTCATGGCCGCTGGTCAGCTTGGCACGCTCTGCAATATAGTTCTGACCATGGTGTCGATAGCTCATCATCTGAAGCAAAAAGTGTTCGTTCCGGTACCGATCCACTCATCGTCCCAGAGTCTGACGGCGTCACACTGGCAGCGACTAGTCGCTCTGGTTTGATTCCATCAGACCTTGACCTCTCGCTCATTGATTCACCTGAGACAACTCAAGACCGTTTACTTGCGCGCACTGTGCACCAAGAAGCGCCCGTGCCAGGGTCAGTCACTTCACCGCAAGGTGCGGTAGTGCAACGACCCGTGATTGTGACGCGCGCGCAGTGGGGCGCTGATGAATCGTGGCGCGATCCGATTCCTCGGATAGGGTCCAAGATCATTGCCGGGTTCATTCATCACACTGCCACCACTAGCAGTTACACACCCGCTCAAGCTCCCGGCCAAATGCGCAATCTCTACGCATACTTCACGAAGAGCCTGAAGTATGCCGACATGGGCTACAACTTTCTCGTTGATAAGTACGGCACTATCTATGAAGGTCGAGCAGGATGTGTGGTTGGGGCTTCAGACCCCTGTGACGGACCTAGCTTGCCGGTACAAGGCGCACACACAGCTGGCATGAATGAAAATACTTTTGCCGTTTCCGTCATTGGAAACTTTGACACGATGAAACCCTCGGATGATTTGGCCGCAGCCATCGTGCATTCGCTCGCCAATTTAGTTGCTTGGAAATTAGCGCCTTATGGTCTTTATCCTCGAGAGATCGCAAGCATTACCTCTACGGACACTTCTGGGAAGTCGCGCTACAGCGATGGGCAGGTCGCGAAGACGTCAGTCATTTCTGCACATAGAGATGTGGGCCTAACCGTATGTCCTGGGCGCTACTTGTATCCATACATGGATCAGATCCGAGCCGAAGCGACTCTGTTGTTGAAGCCTGTCTTGCAAAATCTGGCAGCAAGTCCAGGGCTAATCGATGAGGATGTGAACAGCACTGTGACTATCTCTGCCGTCATTCCCGCGAATGCTGCTTGGACGGTCAATGTCCAAAGCAACGTTGACGGTTCATTGGTAGCAACTGCGTCAGGCACCCAAGAGAAGACGAGCAGCATCGCCTACCAGTGGGATCTGCGCAACCTTGATGGTGAGCTGGTGGCACCAGGTTCGTACTCGATTGCGGTTGGAGCTTCAGTGAATGACATGCAGTTAGCAAGTGCAACGACCGGAGTGCTTGTGGCGCATAAGCCCACGGTAGTGAGCGATGTGTCATTTACTAAGGTCGATAAATTGCACACCCGACTCAATTGGTCAGCAAGCGACTCAGGTCCGCTGCCATTGATTGGATACAGCATTCGCTTCTCGAGCGATCATCGAAAGACGTGGGGCAGGTGGAGGGACGTAGGCTTAAACACGTCGTACGTAGCCATTCGTTTACAAAGGAAACATGGATACGTGGCTCAGATAGTTGCGTCTAATCAACTGGGAACATCGCCGACTCGTGACTTTGGGTTCGTGGCACGATGAATACTTTGTGGCAAGCCATGATGTCGAACGCACAGAAGCGTGGACCACAGCCCTGCATCACGTGGCACGGTGAACTCGGGCGCATTGAACTCTCAGTGACTACCTATGTGAATGCAGTTTCCAAAGCGGCAAATTTTTTGGTCGAAGGACTCATGCTTGATGATTCATCGTCAGTCCGTGTAGAACTCGGGACGCATTGGCAGTCGCCTGTGTGGTTAGGTGCACTTATGGTTGCTGGCATTCAAGTTACTGATTCACCGCAGGCTGATGTCACGATAGCCACCAAGGATTGGTGTGCCAACTGGAGCGATGATCCCGAGAAGTTGGTCGTTGTTACTCGAGATCCATTTGGTATGCCTGACCGAGATGTTGATGAGAAGTTTGTTAATGCCAGCGCACAGGTGCGGATGTTTGGCGACTACTTCACGCCTTCTTGGCCCATCGACTTGGAAGATGCGGCCGTTGTCTCCGATAGTCAGACGTGCACATGGGGGCAGCTCGATGAATGTGCAGATCAGGTAGCGGCCGAGTTTGAGGTGGACTCGGGTTCGCGATTCATTATTCAGGGTCGTGGCTCACTTGAGCAGCGTCTGGCACTGCAGGTGCTACTGCCGTTGCAACACTCGTGTTCCGTGGTCTTAATTGATCAGCAGTTTGCTGGTGACGTCTTTTCGGTGCTAAAAGATGAGCGTGCTAGTCAGAGAGTGTCCCTCGGCGTTTCTGGCTGACGCCTGTGTGGCAGACTCGAACACATGCTTCAAGCGATTCTTCTCGTAGGTGGTCAGGGCACGCGTTTGCGCCCTTTGACAATTGCAACTCCAAAGCCCATGTTGCCCGTTGCTGGATTTCCAACGACCGAACACCAGATAGCGCGTGCTCGCCAAGCTGGTGTCTCTCGCATTGTGCTCGGCACTTCTTTTCGCGCAGAGGTCTTTGAGGAGTACTTCGGTCACGGCGAGAACCTCGGTGTTGAACTCGTGTATGCGGTTGAGGATGAGCCGTTAGGCACAGGCGGCGCTATTCGCAATGCAGCCGCTCACTTGACCTGCGGCCCGAATGATCCCGTCATTGTTTTCAACGGCGACGTGTTGACTGGCTTGGATATCGAGGCACTTGTACAGCAGTGGCGTGATGCAAATGCCGACGTTGCTTTGTATCTCACTCGAGTAGAAGACCCTCGTGCATTCGGACTTGTTCCGACAGATGATAACGGGCGCGTTCTTGAGTTCCGGGAGAAGCCAAAGACTGAAGCTGAGATTGTGACCGACCAAATCAATGCTGGTTGCTACGTATTTAAGCGTTCGCTCATTGACGAAATTCCGGCTGATCGCCCAGTCTCAGTTGAGCGCGAAACCTTCCCAGGTTTACTTGAACGTGGAGCACACGTCATTGGCGTAGTTGATGAAGGCTACTGGCTCGACCTTGGAACACCTTTGGCTTTTGCTCAGGGTTCAGCCGACGTCGTTCGTGGTTTAGCTCCGTCACCGCTGTTGCATGGCAGTACTGGTGAGAACTTCATCTCAGAGACGGCTCGGGTGGATGCGACAGCCACTTTGACCAACGGTTCATACATCGGCAATGGCGTGACCATTGGTGTAAATGCCGTCGTTGATGGCAGTGTCATTTTTGATGGTGCGACGATTGGTGAGGGTGCGCATGTGACTCGCTCAATTATTGGCACGGATGCTTCTATTGGTGCAGAATCCCATGTCGTTGAAACAGTGATTGCTGATCGTGCAAAAGTTGGCGCTCAAAATGAGTTGCTTTCGGGTGCGAGAGTATTCCCAGACAGTGTGATTCCTGACGGAACCATTCGCTTCTCGTCCGACCGAAGCTAAGCCAACACTTTCCTTCTGGTCTGGAGGTTAAGCCCCAGGCTCGTCTTTCCCTTTTTCATCTAGCTCAGCTAGGTATTGCTCCAAAGCGGCTGCTAGGTCTTCACCGCTGACCAGTTTGCCGTCGGCATCTGATGTGAGTTCACGCCGGGATTCCATAACCGAGTCATGCTGTGCTTCGAGAGACTCAACCACTTCGCGGTTCTCGTCTACATCAGCAATTTGTCGATCGAGGTCGGCATCCATGGTGTCAGCCGCTTGGCGCAAGGCATCCCGTGGAATGACTAGGCCAGCGCTCATAGCAATCTGGTCGAGAAGAGCTAGCGCAGCCTTAGGGTATTCGCCACCAGCGAGGTAGTGCGGCACATGTGCTGCGTAACCCATAGCTGGCAACTTATTTTGAGTCAGATCTAGTTCTATCAGTGCAGAAAAGCTTCCAGGAATCTCGACGTGGCCCACCCAAGGTTGGTGCAGACCCAGTAGTGATGGCTCGCTCGAGTGAGCAGTAATTTCTACGGGGCGAGTATGTGGTGCCGGCCAAGGGATTGCATGCATGCCAACCGTCAAACGAACGCCATATTTACGAATGACTTCGACAACTGAACGCATGACACTTTGCCAGCCCATGTCTGGCTCAACTCCGTGTAGCAGAAGGAACTGCTGGCCAGAATCATCGGTTACTTCGCTCAAAGTCAGATGAGGCATGTCCATTGAAACGTAGTGGTCAGAATCGAAAATTGTTCGTGGTCGTCGACCGCGGTAGTCATAAAACGCATCGATGTGGAAGTAAGCAATAGGTCGGTTTTCCAAAGTCTCCAGGATATGTTCTACTGCCAAACGACCGCCCGCACCAGCATCCATGAAACCAGTCAAACTGTGGATCAAGACAATGCCAGACTGGACACCACCTGCGAGTTCGTCGGCGGGTGGTACAACGACGGTGTAGAGATCGCGTGCGGGGTACATGGTTCTCCTTTGTGCAGATTAGATCTATTGCCGATTAGGTATTTCAACACATGTGCTGCCTCTATTGTTCCAAACCTTTTCGCGTCGTGCTTACACGTTGCCACAACTGAGTTAAGCGAGGTGCTGTTTTCGTGACTGCATCAGAGGCAGATGTAAGTGGGGTATTCGTGATGATTGCGCATCGGCTAGACTTGCACAGTTGTCCTTGGGGCAGCGGTGGGGCCTTTAGCTCAGTTGGTAGAGCAACGGACTTTTAATCCGTGGGTCGTCGGTTCGAGCCCGACAGGGCCCACCGAATATCAAGCTCAGCGCCCAAGGGTCGCCGACTGTGCCAATTAGCCCGCCTAGATGGCAGCGTGACTAATCGCGAAATCAACCTGGAATGTTGTCCCACTCGAAGTCGGTAGGAATTTCCACTGACCGCCATCTGCTGAGATGTCTTCAAGGCCAATGCCGGGGACGATGTTGCCATGTGCACCTCGGCCGTTGTCTTCAACAGTGATGCGAAGTGCAGTCTCCACATCAACGACCTGTATCGCAATAGCTACACGAGTCGCCTGACCGTGTCGGCTGGCATTGGTGATGGCCTCGGAGCATGCGTCTACCACCCTCTGTGCAAGCAATGAATCTCGCTCAAGCAAAAGAGTCGCTCCGTTTGAAGGCGCAAAATCAATGTGCATTAACCCTTTCCAGTTTGCAACGATTGCATCCATCTCTGCAGATACATCTAAGGCAATTTTCGGTGTCAACGGCTCAGTTAAGGTCTCGATGTCATGCGCGATGTACTCAACCATCAGAGCAAGTTGATCGATATCTTCTTGACTCAACGGGGCAACCCGACCCGAATCAGCTTCGGAAAGAAGATGCAGCTTCATGCGCACGGCAGCGAGTCGTCCTTGGATAGGGCCGTGCAACAAGCGTGAAAGGTCTCGCCGAATGAGTTGATGCTCCGCGTTGAGCCTGTTCACTCGAGTGATGAGTTGGACGTTCGCTTGCTCTTGCTCGCTTGAGGCGTGTGCGTATTCGCCAATGAAGTAGTTATCAAGCGAGCCTAAAAGGACGCTGAAACCAAACAGACCGCCACTGACAAAGGGCAGGAAACGATGAGCGGTCGCTGCCTGAACCTCAGCTAAAGCAGGAATTCCATAGAGCCGCATAACTACGACACAAACGCAACCTGCTAGAGCCCATGTGCCTTGCGGCAGTTTGGCGAGGCGCCCACCAAACTGGAGCCGCAGAAAGTCGAGTGCAAACAGTGGCAAGAAGACTAAAAGTACTTGGAGTAGCCAGAGTGCCACGGTGTGAAAACCAACGAGTGGCAGAAGTAACGCTGATCCGACACCCGCGGCTATTCGCAAACTCCGCATGGGGTCTAGGGGTAAGTTTCGCATCGAAAGTCGGGGTGCAGATGAGATAACGGAAAGTTGATCCGTTCCAGAGTCAATGTCGACACGTTCGTCAAGCTCAGCAATAAGCGAACGCACAGTTTGAAGCGAGTAGCCATCAATTTGATCAAGCATTTTGCGAAGCTGCATTTCTGGAGCGTGTGTCCGCATGTTGCGAATTTCACTCACTATTGATTTCAGCTCAGGTTTGATAGTTTCCCCAACAACTGTCGAAAGTTTCTGACGCTCGACAGCGAGGGCCTCCTGCGATGATGCTTTAGTCTCGGTGAGCAAGGAATTAGTTAGTTGAAGTTCGCGAAACTTTATAATGTACTCGTGTCGAGATTGAAATACGTGAGACGTGCTGAGCAGGCTCGCAATCCACATCAAAGGAATGAATACGAGCCTTGTTCTCAGAGGTAGTGGCCCACTGTGGACTTCAACATGCACGAGATTTGATGCAGCAAAGTGGGCGATTATTGAGATTGCAACACAGACGAATCCAGTGAGAAACCAAGTCGCGAGAGTCGTGAAGGCTCTGTGCAGGCGAAGAAATTCAGACCTGTCGAGCGCCCAGTTTCCTGCCTTGAAACACAGAGTTGCGCCAAGAATAAAAAGTGCCGAGAAGCATGCGATAAGCAACCCATTCGGGTGGAGTTCTGCCGAACCTGAACCGAATCCAAGCGCTAGGGCTAAAGGAATTTGCAGAAGTAAAACAGGGCGCGAAAGGGCAGTCGGACTGTCAAGAATGCGAAACGCAGCCGGCCGCTTCACTCAACACGCACCTTACCTTGCTGCCACATTTTTACCGCAGCAACGCGTTGATTAACATCAGGATCTCCACCCAGTTCGAGTGCAGCGAAGAGTCGATGGATGAGGCTCTCGGTTGACTTCAATGTGCGATCGCGCTTGCGAGCAATTGCGGAGTTTGACAGACCATCAGCAAGCATGCGCAACAGCTCAGCTTGGCTTTTGCTCAAAACATAGATGCCATCAGAAGACTCTAATCGCATAGTTCGTGGTTCTTGTGCTTGTTCAACAGAGTCAAGTATCGCCTCGTAGATATCTTGACTCGAGGCAAGTGACTTGATGAGAAAGGTAACTCCTTGCGGCAACTCTTGACTGCTGTGAACTGCAAGAGAGGGTGAAGCGTGAGCCGTCAAAACGATTTTGCCAATCCACGGATAATTGGTCGAAACGTGTGCCAAGAGATCTGTGCCATCTGGACCCGCGCCTAAATCTAGGTCAGTGACGACTACATTCGGATCAAACTCTGAAAGTGCCAACACGGCTTCGGGCACGGTAGACACGGCCATCACTGCCAACCCAAGATGTTCGAGTAACTCAGCGACTGTATTTAGGGTGAACTGATCATCTTCAACAAAGAGCACTTTAAGTTTGAAGTTAGTCATGGGCTGTATGTTCACCTTCACATTGTTCTGCACAAATGTGGTCGTTCGCTACCCGTTCTTAAACGTACTTTTTCTGAAGGCAAATCGATCAAGGGTTTACACTCACAACCTGTCGTGTAGCACTTTGGTCAAGATGCAACTCTCGCTAAGTTGAGAGCACTACTTGCCTCACAGGAGTTTTCCAATGACTAAGTCCGAGTTCTCACAATCTAAGTTCTTCCGCGGTGGAGCGTCAGCTCGCCGTACAGTTTCAGCTCTTGCTCTGACGGTCTTCACGGTCGTCTCTAGTCTGAGCACTGCGAGCACGCCCGCACTGGCGAGTGAGACCACTCAACAGATTCAACTCACTGTAGGGGAAGGCGGCACCATCGACTACGCCGCACCAGATGGGTACGTGATTAGTAGCATTGATTTCGCTTCCTATGGCACACCTAACGACGATTTCACCATTGGCTGGTGCCACTCGGATCAATCCCTAGCGGAGGTTACTGCCGCTTCAACAACAACGAATCTGCATGTAGCGGCAGAAAATTCTGTGTTTGGTGACCCATGTGGTGGCACCGTCAAGTGGCTTGACGTCATTCTGACGATTGCCCCAGGCGACAACAGCGGCATTGTTGCCGATAAGCCTTTCACCTACGAAACTGACAGTGATGGCAATGTGACAATTACGGGTTACCAGGGCACAGTTCCATCTGATTTGGTTATCCCATCCACTCTTGGTGGCAATCCAGTTCGTTACATCTACTCCTATGCGTTCGTTGGCGCGGGCTTGACGAAGCTAGAAGTCTCAGATTCAGTCTGGAGCATCGGTCCCTATGCTTTTGTCGACAACAATCTCACTTCGGTCTCCCTTGGGCACTCTGTGAGGACCATTGGTTTTGGAGCTTTTGCCTATGCTGGCTTAACCTCGGTGACGATTCCCGCGTCGGTCACCTCGTTAGACAGTTACGCATTTTGGGGTAACTCCCTGACGTCGGTGATGTTTGAAGGCAACGCTCCAGTAGATGGCGGCGATGTCTTCGGCTCCAACAGAGATCTTCAAACAGTCAATGTTGACTATGACACTACCGGGTGGGATTCAAAGTTCTCTGGCATTCCGGTGACTGTTGTGGGTGCGCCAGCGGCACCAGAAATTTTCACCTACACCGTTGATAGTGATGGGAATGCGACTGTCACAGGTTGTGTCGACCCATGTCCTGCAGATCTGCAGATCCCAGCCACTCTTGGCGGTCATCCTGTGACTGTAATTGGTGTATGGGCGCTAGCCGGACTTTCGTTAACATCTGTTGTGATCCCAAGTTCAGTTACAGAACTTAGCTACAATGCGCTAAGTTACAACCCTTTGACCACTGTGACCTTCTTAGGAGACGCCCCTAGCCTCGGCATAGATGTTTTTAATGGCGACAGCAACATGGGTGGTTTAGCTGCCGTAGATGTCTCCTCTGGCAAGAATGGTTGGGGCTCGTCTTTTGCCGGACTCGCGGTTCGGGTGGACCATCAGAATTTCTCCTTCACTGTTGATGCTGATGGCAATGCCACAGTCGCTGGTTGCATTGATGCGTGCCCTTCGGACTTAGTCGTCCCAACCACACTGAGTGGCCATCCCGTTACTGCGATTGGGGATTGGGCCTTCTCATACAAGGGGTTGACCTCTGTCACTATCCCAAGTTCAATACGCAGCATTAATTTTGCGGCTTTTGCCTTTAATTCAGTGACATCTGTGACGTTTTTAGGCGATGCGGTGCCTGGAGATGGGTCTTACTTCGCCGGCAATTCAGACCTGACGGTGGTTGATGTTTCTTCGAATACGAGTGGCTGGGGTTCCTCTTGGTCTGGCATTCCAGTTCGCGTAGATCATGAAGTATTAACATTCTCAGTCGACACCGATGGAAATGCTACTGTCACTGGTTGTATCGGCACGTGTCCTTCTGATCTCGTGATTCCAAACACTCTCGGCGGACATCCAGTTACGGATATTGGGGCGAACGCCTTTAGTCAACATTCCTTGACTTCGGTCACTTTGCCCTCGTCGCTGGTCACCATCGAGAATGATGCTTTTTCATCGAACCAAGTGTCATCTGTGACTTTGCCTTCGTCGCTTGTGACGATTGGTGATAATGCATTCCGCAGTAACAGCTTGACATCAGTAGATGTTCCTTCATCCGTTACGGGTATTGGACGTGAAGCATTTAGTTTCAATGCGATTGCTTCGGCGACATTTGCTGGTAACGCCCCCGCCGAATCTGAGTACGTCTTTTTTGGTAATTCTGATCTCATCGCTATTGATGTTTCTTCTAGTACAACTGGTTGGGCAACAACATGGTCCGGACTTTCAGTTCGCACGGACCATGAACCATTCACCTTTACGCTCGATAGCATTGGTGACGCGACGATCACTGGCTGTGTGGGGAGCTGTGCATCGATATTGGTGATCCCGTCCACAGTATCTGGGCATCCTGTAACTCGAGTAGGGGATTGGGCATTCGCAAGTAACGCCTATCGTTTCCTCGACTTGTATTCCATTGAGATTCCTGACTCAGTGACGAGTATTGGCGATGGTGCTTTTTATGGTTCTGGTGCTTTCCACCTCACATTGGGTAGTTCCGTCACCACAATTGGCAGCAATGCGTTTAGTGATAATCACCTGAGTCCGTTTACGTTCAATTCGAACATCACCACGATCGGTGACTCGGCATTCGCCAACAACTGGCTGTTTGAAATCACTATTCCCGCCTCCGTGCAGAGCCTTGGTGCGCATGCATTCAAGAATGAGTGGCTGAATCATCAGGTTAAGTTTGAGGGAAATGCTCCCTTTGACGGCGGCGATGTATTTGCCGAGAATGGTGGCCTTACTGCTGTTGATGTGCAGTATGGCACTAGTGGTTGGGGTTCAACCTTTGCTGGGATTCCAGTGAATGTTGTGGGTGCGCCAGTTGCGCCAGATGCTCCGACGATTGATTCTGTTGTTGCTGGCGATGGTCAGGTGACGATTGATTTCACTGCGCCTGCTAGTGATGGTGGTTCTGTAGTAAACGACTATGAGTTCTCATTGGATGATGGTTTCGAATGGCACTCAACTGGTGTGACCTCAGGACCGATTGTGGTTAATGGCCTCACTAACGGAAATGCGTATTCAGTGAAGCTTCGTGCAGTGAATGCTGCGGGTGCAGGTTCGGCGAACGCGGCCGTCTATGTACTGCTGCCGTTGTCAGATCAGGGTTTGACTTACAGCCTTAATGGTGAAGGTAATGCAACTGTTACTGGTTGCGTTAGTACATGTCCTTCTGATTTGGTCATTCCTTCAACACTGGGTGGTCATTCGGTTCTGAGCGTTGCTAACTGGGCATTTCAGGCTCAAGAATTGACATCGGTTACTCTTCCTGACTCGCTGCAAGTGATTGGCTTCCAATCGTTTATGTCGAACTCCTTGACAGGAGTAACACTTCCGGCTTCTCTTACCGGCATCAATAGCTATGCGTTCTATGGGAATGCATTGTCGTCGATCACGATTCCAAGTTCAGTGGGCGATATTGGCGGTCAGGCGTTTGCTAACAATGCTTTGACTTCGGCACATTTCCTTGGTGGTGCTCCGAGTCTTCAAAGTGGCAACATTTTTGATAACAACACTGGTTTGACGACTGTTGATGTGCAGTATGGCACTAGTGGTTGGGAGTCAACGTTCTCTGGTCTACCTGTGAACGTTCTTGATGCACCAGTTGCTCCAGGGGCGCCGACGGTTGATTCTGTGGCTGCGGGTGATGGTCAGGTGACGATTAATTTCACGGCACCGGCTAGTGATGGTGGTTCTGCGATAACGAGTTACGAGTATTCACTTGATGATGGTTTCACCTGGGTCGGTACAAACACGACGTCGTCTCCAATTGTGGTGACTGGTCTTACTAACGGAACTGCGTATTCAGTGAAGCTTCGTGCAGTAAACATTGCTGGCGCCAGTTCGGCTAACGATGCTGTGACTGCCACTCCTGTTGCTCCTGAGGCATTTACTTACACGGTCGATGGCCAGGGCAATGCAACTGTTACTGGCTGTGTAGGTTCATGTCCTGCTGACTTGGTGATTCCGTCTACTCTTGGCGGTCATCCAGTGACGGCACTTGGGGACTATGCCTTCATTGGTAAGTCGTTGACATCAGTAGCGATTCCCAGCTCCGTGACGACTATCGGCGCGCAAACCTTTGTGGTGAACTATCTGGTTTCTCTCACAATTCCTGCATCAGTAACCAGCATTGGTTATGGAGCGTTTGCGATTAACTCGCTGACGTCCGTGACATTTGTTGGTAATGCTCCAGGGACTTCTGGCAATGTGTTTGGTGGCAACGGCGGTTTGTTTGCAGTTGATGTGAACTATGGCACGACTGGTTGGGGCTCTACCTACTCTGATGTGCCAGTGCATGTTGTGGGTGTTCCGACGGTTGAGCCAACTCCGACGGTTGAGCCAACTCCGACGGTTGAGCCAACTCCGACGGTTGAGCCTAGTGTGGAACCATCACCATCGGTTACTCCTTCGGTTGAGCCGACGCCTACACCGACTCCGACGCCTACACCGACTCCTACGGTTACGCCTTCGGTTGAACCGACGCCTACACCGACTCCTTCGGTTACTCCAACGCCGACACCTACACCAACGGTGATTGGAACCAAGGCTTCTGCGCCGAAAATTGTATCGGCTGTGGTGGGTAGTGGCCGGGTCCGTTTAGGTATTTGGGCGCCGAAGAAGAATGGTGGGACTCCAATTACTGGTTATCAGTTCACGGTGGACGGTGGAGCAACGTGGGCTTCGGTTGATTCATCAAGCACAGCGAGTTCGCTGCTAATCACCGGCTTAAGAAACGGTACGAGCTACATAGTCAAGGTCCGTGCAGTTAATGGTGTTGGTGGTGGCGAAGTATCCAGTGGTCGTGCAGTCAGGCCGATTACGTCAGCGAATGCTCCAGTGATCACCTCGCTTGTGGCTAAGTCAGGCTCCATCACGATTCGCTATGACGTGCCGACAAACAATGGTGGTAACGCGATCACGCGCTACGCGTACTCTGTTGATGGTGTGTGGCACAACTTTGGTGCAACTGACTACGCTAAGACGATCAAGGGTCTCAAGAATGGTGTTTCATACTCCATTTGCATCAAGGCTCTGAATTCTGCTGGATGGGGAGCAGTTTCCAACGTTATGGAAGCAACTCCGCATAAGTAAAGGTCAGGACTAAAAGTGAGTGGGCTCGTCAGGAATCTGGCGGGCCCACTGGCTTTTGTCCAGCAATTCTTGGCATTTAGTCCGCACATTAGACTGTGGTGTAGTCAACGAGAGGAACGATATGTGTAGCCCAGTCACCTGTTCAGCCTGTAAAAAATTTACCTGGAGTGGATGCGGCGAACATATTGAGCAAGCGCTTGCTGGAATCCCAGCCGATCAGCTCTGCGAGTGTGATCGCACGGCACAGCAATCTGCTGGCGAATCTGGCGATTCTATTTTCGCGCGCCTCTTTGGTCGTTAAATCTCACTACTCTTCGACCGCGTAGTGGCAAGATGGACTCATCACATAAGGGGTTCTTATGCCACACACCAGTCCTGGTTACTCCATCACCTTGCGAGTTGAACTTCACCCAGACTCCTCATCGACGGCCGGCCTAGCTCAAGCGGTTATCTCAAGCGGAGCGGCGCTCACCGCGCTGGACGTTGTGGAATCTAGTCACAAGCACATGATTGTTGACGTTACTTGTGACACTTCAGATCCTGAGCATGCCGAGCAAGTCACTGCTGCGATAGCCGCAGTTGAAGGCGCTGTCGTCCGCAAGGTTAGCGACCGGACGTTCTTGCTGCACCTCGGCGGCAAACTAGAAGTCACCCCGAAGGTGCCGCTGCGCACGCGTGACGATTTGTCTCGTGCTTACACACCTGGTGTAGCCCGCGTGTGCCTGGCTATCGCAGCCGACAAGTCGGATGCCCGACGCCTGACCATCAAGCGCAATACGGTCGCTGTCGTCACGGATGGTTCTGCAGTTCTTGGTCTAGGCAACATTGGCCCGGAGGCTGCCATGCCCGTTATGGAAGGCAAGGCCGCACTCTTCAAACGATTTGCCGATGTGGATGCATGGCCAGTTTGCCTCGATACGCAGGATGTCGATGAAATTGTGCGGACAGTTCAGATTATTGCGCCGGTCTATGGCGGTATCAATCTTGAAGACATCTCAGCACCACGCTGTTTTGAAGTAGAGGCACGCCTGCGTGAACTGCTCGATATTCCGGTCTTCCATGATGACCAGCATGGGACTGCAATTGTCGTCCTAGCGGCGCTCACAAATGCGCTCAAACTTGTCGGCAAGCGACCAGACGAGTTGCATGTAGTAATGAGTGGCGCGGGCGCTGCCGGAACAGCAATCGCTCAGCTGCTCGCTCAGATTGGTATCACCAATATCGTTGCTTATGACTCTCAAGGCGCAGTCTTTGAGGGCCGACCAGATAGTCAGAGCACTAGTGCATGGATGCTAGCGCACACTAATAAAGACCGAATTCAAAACAGTTTGCATGAAGGTCTTGCCGGTGCTGATGTGTTCATCGGTGTGAGCGCTCCAAATGTGCTGACCGAGACTGATGTTGCGTCCATGGCACCTGATTCCATCGTGTTTGCCCTAGCAAACCCGGATCCAGAAATTGATCCGACCCTGGCCGCGAAGCATGCTCGAGTCGTGGCAACCGGTCGTAGCGACTTCCCTAACCAGATAAATAATGTGCTGGCTTTCCCGGGCTTCTTCCGTGGTTTGCTCGATGCGGGTTCGAAGGAAATCACGACTGACATGTTGCTGGCCGCTGCTTATGCGATTGCCGATTGCGTCAGTGCGGATCAACTGAATGCAAGCTTTATTGTGCCAAGTGTGTTTGATCCGAAGGTAGCCAAGCGAGTTGCCCAGGCTGTTAAACGCGTAGCTACATCAGGCTAGTTATCTGCGCACTGAGTGTGCACTTGGTTGACAAATGGTTAGTTGAAACTTAAACTATCTATTACTGACCGTTCTATTACAAGGAGGATCGCATGAGCGATTTAACCGCATATGCAGGAACTTGGGCGATTGACCCAACCCACTCACGTCTTGGCTTTGAAACCCGCCACGCAGTCATCACCAAGGTCCGCGGACACTTCGGCGACTTCGAAGGCACTATCACGATTGATCCAGCAAGTGTTGCCTCATCAAGTGCAACCGTAACCGCGAAGCTTGCATCAATCGACACTGGCAACGAGCAGCGTGATGGCCACTTGCAGGGTGAAGATTTCTTTGACGTTGCAAACAATCAGGATCTGACATTCGTCGCAACTGGCATCAAGCCAGCTGGCGATGCATTCGTCGTCACAGGCGACCTCACCATCAAGGGTGTCACTAACTCAATCGACCTAAACGTTGAACTTACCGGCACTGCAACCGACCCATTCGGCAATGCACGCGCAGGTTTCGAAGGCAGTGGCGAACTTAGCCGCAAGGACTTTGGCCTAACCTGGAACGTTGCTTTGGAAACAGGCGGCTTCCTCGTCAGTGACAACATCAAGCTTCAGCTAGATATTTCTGCAATCAAGCAGGCATAACCGTTCGAATTCACGTGGTCGGCATCCCTTTGGGGGTGTCGACCACGTTTCGTTAGGTGAGGATGAGACCCACAATCCACAAAATGCTGATGCCTACCGCGCAAGCACCCTCGATGAGCACAGACTTTCCGAATGCTCGCAAAGTGGCCCACATTGCATCGAATGCCTTGTGTATGTCATTTGTTGCAATGAAGTGGGACAAGAGAACACCCCCACAGAAACCGGCAAGAACACCAAATACTGGAATGACAAAGAATCCCACGACGGCGAAGCCAGCGGCCAACCAGAACGTCCCCCGTGGGGCGTCAGTTCCAGATGCTGCCTTCGCCGGCAAACGCACGTGAGCCACCAGTGCGATTGTGACAAGTACCGTCATGAATGCGCACAGAATCCAGCGCGTGATGCCACCGCCATCGAGCAGTGTCCAGGTCAAGCCCGCTAGCCATACGAGTGCGATGCCAGGAGCCACCGGAATAAGGATGCCAACTAGGCCAACAGCCATTGCTAAGCCGATCAGTAACTCACCGAAACCACTCATCAAGTCACGCCTTCACTGGAGTAGCTGCACGTGTCAGCCGATCAAGAATCGCTTGTTCAATACCGGTACCAGTCGGTGCGACTACATAAATTACTGACAGATTTTCTTGATCTGCTTGACGCATCGCCGAATACAGTTGTGCCGCAAATTCGCTGGCCGACTCTGCCGCACAAAGACGGTTCATGCCAGGTGGTGTCGATATTTGGGCAAGGGCGATGAGGCCCGCAGACTGTGACTGATTCATTGCGGGCAGCGCCGCTAGGTCCTGGGCATCAATCAAAACGACATGTGCGGACGGAGCATAATGCGAGGCGAGAGCACCGGAAACTCGTGGCGCTTGTTCGAGATTTTCGTCAACCCGGACACCAGTGATTCGCTCGATGTCTGCGCGCGTGATCGCACCTGGCCGCAGGATCACCGGCTGATCTCCAGTGGCTAACACGATTGTTGATTCAACTCCAACAGCGCATGGTCCGCCGTCAAGAATCGCATCACCATGCTCGTTCAAGTAATCGCCAAGTTCATCACGCACATGTTGCGCTGTGGTTGGTGACACCTGTCCAAATGCATTTGCACTGGGCGCTACCAGACCAGAAATGTTGCGTTCACGCAACTTAGCAAGAAGAGCGAGGGTCAAAGGATGCGCAGGTACTCGCACGGCAACCGTGTCCTGACCGCCCGTGATGTCATCGGTAGCCATGGATGTTCGTCGGCCAACGACAGTCAACGGTCCTGGCCACACGGCATTGACCAACATGACAGCCCACTCGGGCAGTTCCTTGATCCACTCACTAACATGTGCGACATCGGCTACATGCACAATCAGTGGGTGATCGCTCGGCCGACCTTTCGCTTCAAAAACTCGGGCGACTGCATGCGGCTGACCGGCATCCGCTGCAAGCCCATAAACAGTCTCAGTGGGGATTGCACACAGGTGCCCCGCAGCTAAGAGCAGGACAGCGGCATCTACGTTGTCCAGGACATCAACTGAGGTCATAAAGATTTAGCCCCACCAGAAGGCAGTAGCGACTGCGCCATACAGCACAAGCAGAGTGGCACCTTCAAACCAGGTCGAGTCACCATCAATGACGACGAGTACAGCGACGATTGCTGCCATGAACAACACGGCTAGCAAGAGGGGACTCAAGACCAAAGTGAATGAACCTGCGCCAACGAGACCAGCACATAAGGCGATAACGGGCGCGACTGTCATGGCAACTTGAACTGGGGACTGCAGGATGACCTGCAGCGCATAGTCACTCTTGTTCTTGGCGGCGAGCTGAATGCCGACGACATTCTCCACTGCATTGCCTGCGATAGCAACGATGATGAGGCCAGCAAACGCTGCAGAGATATGCAGCACATCAATAGCGGGCGTTAAAGCGGCCACAAACCAATCAGACACTAGAGCTGCACCGATACCAGCAAGCGCCAAGATACCGATGGCAACTTTCAACGGCCACTCGCCATGGTGCTCTTCCTCGCTCTTTGCCTCGAGGGCCTCGGGCGACCCGACCACTGCACTCTCGCTTGACGAGCCGCGCAACGTATCGGGCAAAGAAGCGGCAAACAGGAGAAGTAGGAGGACCGACACCACAACCGTCACAGCACGCTCATGGTTAGCTGCCGGTGAATTTAAGGCAGCGGTCAGCGTAGGAATAGCAAGCGCGAAAACACTGAGGGTTAACAACAAGGCCAATTGTCGGCTTGCCTGCGGATTGAAGAACTGTCGGCCGTGCTTAAGGCCACCAACAACAAATGCGAGACCCATGACCAATAGGACATTGGCCAAGATTGAGCCAACCAAAGTTGCCTTCACAACTTCATAGAGACCCGCTTTGAGGCTGAACATAATGACAAAGAATTCGGGCAAGTTGCCCAAGAATGACTGAAGGACGCCAGTCGCACCCGCACCCAGCCGATCTCCGAGGGCTTCAACGCTGCGCCCAACAAGGCTGGCCAATGTGGCAAGACCTGCGCCTGCGGTGACGAACGCAACTACTGGATTGCCACCTGAGCTATGGAAGATGCCTGCCGTAACAGTGATTGCCAAAGTGATGGCAAAGAGTCGCCGATCTGAGTGGCTAAACATTCCTGCTGGCTTTGTTGTCGCCTCATTGGATATTGGCTTTTTGGCATTTGCGCGTCTACTGGACATGCGTACAGCCTACCGAGCGCCCACGAGTATGCGAAGTAGGTTATTGCGCCAGAACCAAGGGCTCTAATGCAGCTACGAGTCGTTCACGAAGAGCAACGGCGCGCTGTGCAAACGCCAGTTGGTGACGTGCAAACTCAGCTCGACCTTCAGGGCTTTCCACTCGAATTGGTTCGACACCCAAGTCGGCCAGGTCGTAAGGGGCAACCTGCATGTCAACTGTTCGGATTTCCCGAGCAAGGGCAAAAGTGTCCCGTACTAAAGCTGACCCTACGACAGGCGCAAACTTCTGTGCGTATTTGTAGAGGTCCATGTTGGCGTGTAAGCAACCTGGCTGGTCGAACTCGATTTGGTCATCTCGCGTAAGTTGAATGGGATTCAGCGGAACAGCAGTAGGCGTGAAGAAGCGGAATGCATCAAAGTGCGTGCACTTCAAGCCAACCTCATCGATAGTTGCACGAATCTCATCTTGACTTAGCCGCAATTTCCACGAGCTATGTCGCACTTCTTCAGGACCAAGAACCATGGCCCATTCGTGTAACCCAAAGCAGCCGGTTCGAGCCGGACGTTGCCCTGTGACTTTCAGGAACTCATGTGTTTGTGCTGCACGTGGGGCGCGAGGAGTAAGCCAGGTGTCTCGAATCTGGATACATCCATCGGCGAGCTCGTAGATTGACGATGGAAATGCTTCAATGTCTTCATCACTCGCATCAAGAACAACACCGAAACCGGGGTGCCATGTCAAGAGCTTATTGGGGCTAACGGGGTAGTACTCAAAGAGAAAGTCATCAACCGGATGGGTCTGACCGAGCGATCTACGTGCAAGTCTCGGGTTGACCCAGGGCTCAACTATCTGACGATGGATTGCCCTCAACTCTCGCCACTCATCGCGCGTCAACACAGTGTTGCGCACCTGATTTTCCATGACTCCATTGTCAGGTATGGCCCTCAAGATTAGGTAATTAGCAGATCAGAAGGGCACGATAGTTCTGTGGAGATTGACCCCAACAACGAGCAGCTCACTGCGAGCCTTGAGAGTAAGGCTAGGTTGCGGGCGTTGCTAGATGGAGTGGAACTTGCTCCTAGCCAGACTTCTGATGACATTGCGCCCAAGGTCAATCGTGATAGTGAACTTTTAGGCGACGTCCCGCCGCATCACGTCGAGCACTGAATCAGGTTCACTGAATACGATCCACTGAGTCCGGTGCACTGAATCTTGCGCACTGAGTCCGGTGCACTGAATCTTGCGCACTGAGTCCGGTGCACTGAATCTTGCGCACTGAGTCCGGTGCACTGGATCCCGCGCACTTAATCCAGCATGGTGAACGCCTCCCCGCGAACCCACGCCATGAACCGTCCCCTGAACCCAGGATCTGAACCCACGCCATGAACCCGGCGCGTTACACAGCCACCGTTGACCAAGTCGGCCATCCTGGAAAGCCTCAAGACTGACAGATATGCATGGTCTTAATTTCCGAGTAGCACAGTACTTAGCTGGTAGTTGCCGAGGTAACTCGCAATTTGTTTAGCTTCACTTGAGCTAGCAGCCAGCATGAACGGCACTGCTCCATTGAGGTCCCCCGCAGTTGCTGAGTTACTACTTCCTGAACTGACAACCACGAGATTATGTCCGATTAAAACGCTGGGCGAGTGATTGGTGTTTGCGGTGGCATACAGGTCTATGTGGTTTCCGGATTCCACAAGGCTGGTGTTGGCTAGTTGAGTGGCCGGAATCTCAATCGCTACGGTCCCTGCAGGTAGGCCGTTCAGCAGGTTTCTTCCTATGAGGTCAGTGGCGCTCACTGGCTGACCCGCCTCAAGTGCATGCCCAGTAACTCGGCCAACCGCTTCGGTTGGTCGTGTAAGGATGCCATTCCAGATCGCCTGGTCTGGCAGCGTTCTTGTTGTTACATCGCTGGCGAGAAGTTTCATGCCCGGGGCTACCTGATGTGCGAGCACGAGCACAGTCGACTCATGCGGTGCTCTGGGTGCCAGAGCTTTGACGCACAGTGAGACAGCCAGACCGGCACAGACTGCCGCGATCATGCGGCGATACTTGATGAAATGAGCAAAGAAACTGTTTTTTAGCACGGCCCAGACTAGGCAAAAATCAGATTTAGGCATCTGTTATTGTCCACAGGTACGATGAGAGTGGAAGGGATGCTATGCCTACTTATCAATATCAGTGTGGATCGTGCGATGAACAACTCGAAGTTGTTCAATCGTTTACTGATGATGCGTTGACGCAGTGCCCGGGATGTGGGCAGGCCACTTTGCGCAAGGTCTACGGTTCAGTAGGCGTTGTATTCAAAGGCTCAGGCTTCTATCGCACTGACTCGCGTTCAGCCACGTCAGCGACAACGCCTGCAACACCTGCCAAGAGTGAGTCGGCAACGCCCGCCAAGACTGAGTCCGCTGCCCCTGCGGCATCACCAGCAAGCTCCGCCCCGAGCACACCAGCACCCTGATTCATGCCGTCCCGCGTCTTGATGGCCCTGGTGGCTTTCGGTGCAGTTCTCGGCTCGAGTGCACGCTACGGAATTGGTTTACTGCTCCCTTGGGAAGACACTGCTCATCTGCCTTATGCAACTCTCGCCGTGAACCTCGTTGGTGCTTTCATAATGGGCATCCTGGCATCGTCGACTTGGGTAATGGAATCTGAGCAGCGCCGAACTCTGCTGGTCACCGGCGTCATGGGTGGCTTCACCACTTTCTCGGCATTTGCAGTGGAGACTATGCAGTTAACCCAACATCCAGCTTTGGCTCTCGGATACGTTGCAATCACATTGTTAGGTGCCGTAGGTGCCACACATCTAGGCACATTAGTCAGGCGAAACTCATGATCGCAGTTTCCTTCGCAGTTGCTGCGGCAATCGGTGGCATCCTTCGTCTCATGGCTGAAAACCATTGGCCACCTGTCGGTTCTTCGGCTTTTCCACGAGCAACACTGTTGGTAAATTCTGTGGGTTCGTTTGTACTTGGGCTCGTGCTAGATGCGGGACATGACTTACGCCTTGTTGCGGGGACTGCGCTTTGTGGGGCGCTCACTACGTTAAGCGGTGTTAGTTTGCAACTACATCGACGAGTTGTCGCCGGCGGCTTTGGACCAGCGATGACTTACTTGGCCGCAACGCTGCTCTCCTGCTTGGTGTGCGCCGAAGTTGGCATACAACTAAGCCATCTGATCTTTTGATCTAATCAGTTGCCGTGATGAGGCGAGTCGGTGTGGCAATCATGTCGAAAGGTGCATCGTGTAGCTCATGTGGAACTGAGTCGACAACTTCGTGATCGTAAGCAATCACGATGCGCAATGGTCCACCATCAATGTGACGTGGCATTGTCTCGAGAAAACGATCGAAATATCCGGCACCACGACCTAGTCGCGTACCGTCTACACCAACCTGCAAAGCTGGGATGAACATCACTTTTGCCTGCGTAATGTCGATGGCTGCGGGCGCTGGTTCAAAAATTCCGTATGAGTTACGAGTCAGCTCCTCGCCATCCCAACCCCATTCCAAACGACCCTGCGGGCGCATGATGGGAAGGGCAATCTTGCAATCCAAAGTGGCCAGTACTCGGCGAAGTTCGCCGGTAGGTGGTTCCCCAGTCATCGAGACATAGGTTGTTACCAGCGCGCCGCCACACAGAGCTGCCCAATCGTGTGAAGCTAAAGCCATTGCAGCGTCACGTACCTCTTGGGCGGTCAGTTCGCGTCGGTGTCGGATTGCCTCAGTGCGTGCTTGTTCCTTGGATGCAGTGGTCACTCAGTTAGCCTATGCAATATTCAGCCAAATGCTGCACTTAAGCGACTGACCGCGATTGTGTGGGAAGGAGTTGGTGGGCGTTACTTAGTGGAATACCCTAAACTTTAGGCATGCATATGGACAAGAAAATCCGCAAAGTAGTCATACCGGTTGCTGGTTTGGGAACGCGTTTTCTGCCTATGACAAAGGCGACTCCTAAGGAAATGTTGCCGGTTGTGGATCGCCCAGCCATTCAATATGTTGCTGAAGAAGCAGTGGCTGCTGGAATTCAAGATGTACTTTTTGTCACAGGTCGCGATAAGACATCGCTTGAGAATCACTTTGACCGCGTGCCAGCTCTAGAGAGCGTACTTTTTGACAAGGGTGCCCATGACTCGGTCCAAGAAATCGTAGATTTAGCTGGACTTGCAAACATGCATTACGTGCGCCAGGGCACACCCCGTGGACTTGGTCACGCAGTCAATGTAGGTCGCTCCTTCGTTGGCAATGAGGCCTTTGCTGTCATGCTTGGCGATGACTTGATTGACGCCCGCACCCCAGTACTGCCCGCGATGTTTGACGTTCAGGAAAAGTTTGGCGGCTCTGTGCTGTGCCTGATGGAAGTTGATCCTTCGCAAACCCATATGTATGGCTGTGCCGCAATCGAAGAAACCGACATGCCTGGTGTGGTTCGTGTGACAGGTTTGGTCGAGAAGCCAGCGCCTGGCACCGCTCCAAGTAACTACGCTGTTATTGGTCGCTATGTGATTGCGCCGGAAGTGTTTGACATTCTCGATAAGCAAGAGCCTGGTCGCGGTGGCGAAATCCAACTTACCGATGCATTGGCCACACTCATCGATGTACCCGCTGAGCAAGGTGGGGGCGTGCACGGAGTAATCTTCACTGGCAAGCGCTATGACACCGGCGACAAGTTGTCCTATCTCAAGAGTGTCGTGTCGATTGCGCTCGACCGCGAGGACTTAGGCTCAGACCTACGCGCATGGATGATTGCCTATCTGGCCAGCGAGGTTTAATGCACAGCGTTTCCGAACACCTGGACACCGTACTTGCTGGTGTCAATGCTCTTGAGCCTCTCGAGGTTGGTGTTCTGGGATCAGTGGGTTGTGTGTTGGCGCAAGATGTCACTATCAATGACACTGACGGAACCCACGTGCTGCTTGGGCGAGGAACTACCATTGCCCCGAGGCACATTGCATTGATTGCGGCGGCTGGATTAGGTCGAGTTTTTGTTCATCCCAAGCCTCGCGTTGTGGTTATCACGGTGGGTAGCGACCTTGCAGATCCGGGAACGTCGGAAGATTTGCGACCTGACATTAATGGAGTCGCACTTACGAGTGCTGCGACAGCCGCGGGAGCTATGACCTTCCGAGTAGGGCCATTGGCAAGTGACGAAGCAGGCCTGCGTAGCGCTATCGAAGATCAGCTCGTTCGTGCAGACCTCATCATGCTCGCGTGTGGCATGAATGCGACTGACTATGACTTAGTGGTGGAAGTTCTGCGCTCTCTGGGCAAAGTCGAATTTACTCGTGTCGCGATGCAACCTGGCGGGGCTCAAGGTTTTGGCGTGGTGGGTCCAGATGCCACACCAGTGCTCGTGCTGCCAGGAAATCCAGTCGGCGCACTTCTATCATTCGACATCTTTGTGCGACCACTTATCAGACGCTTGATGGGTCACACGAAGTTGCACTATCGCACGGTGGATGCGCGACTTGAAGAGCCCATTTCTGGGTCGAGTGAAAATACTGACTACATTCGGGCTGCCATTACTCGTCACGTGGGGATGCCAATGGTGCGCTCGATCGAGCACGATGAAAATCACCCACTTGCCGGTCTCGGAACGGCCGATTCACTCATTGTGCTGAACCAAGGAACGGCCAGTATTGCCGCTGGGCAGATTGTGACTGTGATTCAACTGACAAACCAGGGTGACGAATGAGTCCGATCTGGCCGACTACGCTCACGCATGGTGACGTTCGGCTGCGACCCATCAGGCTTTCCGATGCAAGACGGTGGCAGCAGTTACGCTCGCGCAATGAGGCTTGGATGCAAGAGTGGGAGGCGACACCACCTCTACCCTCACTTGACCCAGCTCCGAGCTTCCGGCAACTCATTAGACGCCTTCGTCGTGAAGCTAAAGCTGGACGCAGTTTGCCGTTCATTGTCGAGTACCGTGGCGAATTCTGTGGCCAACTCAACGTGAGCGGAATTACTTACGGTTCACAACGAGGGTGTCACTTTGGCTACTGGATTGATGAGGAATATTCCAACCTGGGCATTATGACCACGGCAGCTGCTTTAGTGACTGAACACCTGTTAACGACTGTTCGACTTCATCGAGTCGAAGTTGCTATTCGGCCAGAGAACGAACCGAGTAACCGTCTCATCCAGCGGCTTGGGTTTCGGTTTGAAGGAGTACGGCCGTCGTTTCTGCATATCAACAATGACTGGCGTGACCATAACATCTATGCCATGACTGACGCGGAGCACACAGAGAGTTTGCTACGGAGATTGCGTTCCTAACGCGACACGAACAAGGACCCGACCGTGGCTTCCAACAATTGCACGGCAAATGCACGTACCGTAAGGAAGCATGACGGGCGTGCTGTATCTCATTGTGATTGTGATGTGGGCCGTCGTCCTTGTTCCTATCTGGTTGAAGAACCACGAGCGCACTCAGTTGGAGCAAAAGCTTCGAGAAGTTGGTGAGCTACCGACCAAATGGCATCTGGCCCAGCGGCCATTTCGGGATGCTCGAGCCCAAGCATTTATTCGACGTCGCCGGACGCTGATGGTTTTACTCTCGACCTTGATTGGCTCGATACTTCTAGCTGCTTCTGGAAGGATTTCGCCCTTCGTTATCCTCCTGCCTAGCGGCTTGTTGGCTGCCTTCGCCTCAGTTGCGATCAAGGTTGCTCGTGCCCCGCAACGAGTGGTTGCACCAGTGCGAACCGTGGCTCGCCCAGTGCCTCAGCAATCGGCTGCAACCCCAACGGTCGTGACTCCGCAGGCAAAGCCAAGCGAGTCGCGCACCTGGCAACCCGTTGAATCACCGATTCCGTCCTATGTCCGCGCAGCTAAAGCAACTCCGTATCCGCGCAATTTGGATGCTGAAAAGCCGTGGACTTCGCAGGAGATGTTGGAACAAGCGGCGCGACTTCGTCAAGAGCAGAATCGCCGACGCGTTGAGGGACAGGCTCGTCTTGAGGCAGCTCGTGCCTTGGTCATGGAGAAAGCTCGCAGGGCTGCGCTCGGTGCTCAGCAGCGTACGGAGGCAGCTCAAGAACAAAAGGCTGCCGAAGAACAGTCCAAGAGCAATCAGCAGCGCGCAGTTAACGAGTAGCGCCCTCACGCAGTGTGTGAGGTACCTCAATCTAGTTAGTTTGCAATCATGGCCGACTGGGTAGGCAGTAGTTTGGAAATAGCGAGGTGTGGGATGAAAATAACTTTGAACGTTGTAGGCATGACCTGTGGTCATTGTGAGAACGCGGTGACTGCCGAGTTGCTCAAAATTAACGGCGTGGTGGGCGTCGCAGTTGACTTGAATTCCCAGATGGTCACCGTGGATTCGGTTGAAGGTATAACCGAAAATGTGCTGAAGCAGGCTATTGACGAAGCGGGATACGAACTCGTTTCTATAAGTTGAAATGCCATGAGCAAAAGGTCGGTTGAGTTAAGCGTCGGTGGGATGACCTGCGCTTCTTGCTCTCGGCGGGTCGAAAAAGCGCTGGAGAAATTGCCTGGTGTGACCGCCTCGGTTAACTATGCAACGGGTGAAGCCCATTTAGACGTGCCACTTGCAGTCGCTGACAGCGTCTTAGTTTTGGCTGTGGAAGGTGTCGGCTACAGCGCGTCACTCGTGGGCAAGGCCGTTGAGCGATATGGACTCAAAGAGTTCAAGCTGCGCCTCATTGTGGCGACTTTATTGACGCTTCCCGCTATGGCGATCTCCATGGTTCCGGCATTTCAATTCCGAGGTTGGCAGTGGGTCGTTGCGGGTCTGGCAACACCCGTTGCACTGTGGGCAGCTTACCCATTCCATCGAGCAGCACTCGTGAATCTGCGGCATCGGGCAATCACGATGGACACATTGGTCAGCCTTGGCATCACAGTGGCATATCTAGAATCGCTTTGGGCATTACTGTTCACGTCAGCGGGCCACATCGGCATGACTATGCAGATGGCGGTGTTTACGGTTTCTCGGACGATGGGGGAGCCCGCGCTTTACTTCGAGGTAGCGGCCAGCGTCCCGACTTTAGTGTTGCTTGGCAAATACCTCGAGCACCGAGCTCGTCATCAGTCGTTGGCTGCTATTGAGGGTCTTGCCAAGCTGAATCCCGAATTTGCGTTGGTTCTGCAAGATGGAAAGCAGGTTCAAACCCCGATCGCTGAGGTGGTGGTTGGCGATGAGGTCTTCGTCCCCGCGGGCTCACAAATCCCGGTGGACGGGATTGTCATCAATGGCATTGGGCACGTGGATAAGTCGCTTGTGACTGGTGAGTCAGTGCCTGAGCGTGTTGGTGTCGGCGACGCTGTCATCGGTGCAACTGTCTTGATTGATAGCGCCCTAGTCATCCGGGCAACTGCCGTCGGCTCTGCGAGTGTGCTTTCGAGCATCTCACGAATGGTTCACCAGGCCCAGTCTGACAAGTCGCAGTTCACTCACCTTGTTGATCGAGTATCAGCGATCTTTGTCCCTGTAGTTGTTGGGCTTGCATCTTTGACGGCAGTGATTTGGTATCTCGTTGACCAAAATCTTGCAATAAGTCTGACAACTGGAATCGCTGTTCTGGTGATTGCATGTCCATGTGCTCTCGGATTAGCGACTCCAACTGCACTGCTTGTCGGTACGGGTCGTGGAGCACAAATAGGCATCTTGATTCGTGGCGCCCATGCTCTGGAATCGAGTGCTTCCTTGACCACGATTTTTCTTGATAAGACTGGAACGCTCACTCGAGGCCGTATGAGCGTGACTGATGTGAAGGCGACCGTGCCGGAGCGAGAATTGTGGAGTGCCATCGATGCGCTTGAGAAGACGTCAGTGCATCCCATTGCGACTAGTTTGCGCGCTCATGCTCGTGCGCTAGGAATTGATGAGCCTGCTGCAACAGAAGTTCAAACCATCAGTGGACATGGTGTGCAGGGTGTCATCCAGGGATCCTTCTATCAAGTGACTTCAGCACATGACCTGCTGTATGCCGATTCTGTGTTGGCTCAGGCCGCTCGAACATATGTGGGCCGAGGCGACACAGTTGTGGTGGTTTATTGCGACCAGAATGCAGTCGGTGTTGTAGCACTTGCGGACACTCTGGCCACGTCGAGTGCGCAGGCCATTCGTGACATACGTGCTTTACACATTGAGCCAGTGGTCATTTCGGGTGATCACTTGCAGGCAGTTAAACGAGTGTGTGACGAGCTAGCCATCACGGATTTTCATGCAGGTGTCACTCCGCAGCAGAAGCTTGAGTTAATTACGCAGGCTGCGGGCAAAGGTCAAGTAGTGGCGATGATTGGTGATGGCATCAATGATGCCGCGGCACTTGCCAAAGCGCACTTAAGCATCGCTATGGGCTCCGGAACAGACATCGCGGCCAGTGCTGCGGACATCGTTCTTGTACGCTCCACGATGGCTGCAGCTGTTGATGCTATTCGACTATCGCAGGCGACCATGCGCACGATTAGGCTCAACCTCTTTTGGGCTTTTGCCTACAATGTTGCAGCAATCCCTCTCGCAATGGCTGGATACCTCAGCCCTGTTGTCGCCGCGGGTGCAATGGCAGCCTCTAGTGTGTTCGTAGTTACTAACAGTTTGCGGCTACGAGGCTTCACCCCAACTGGTGATTAGATCCAGGACTTGAGCCACATCTTGCTATGCCAGACGTTGTAAGGCATCGAGCCACCAACTGCCAGCGGGTAGAAGAACCACGTGAGTAGTGCGACAGCAGTGAGCGCAATCACGATGGGCCAGTGCGCCAGGAACCAACTCTTTGCTGGCGAGTACTCAGGCAAGATTTCAACGCGCTCGGTGATTTTCTTGTTGAGGTAATACAGGGCAATCGCACAGGCCATGACTGTGTAAGGAATGAAAGCCACTGAGTAGAACGTGAAGGTTGTGCGCTTCGGGAAGAACAACCATGGCACCCAGCCAGCGATGAAGGCGATGAGAATTGGCAGTGCCGCACTATTGCGACGGCGCGCAGCTAGGTAGATAAGAAAGGCCAATGCGAGTAGTCCACCCCACCAGATAAGTGGATTGCCTAGCGGAACAACTTCTTGCGAACAAGAAGAAGCGCCACACGTTGCATCAGACCCGTAGTAAAAACTTGTCGGCCGAATCATGAGCGGCCACGTCCAAGGATTCGATTTGTAGTTGTGCGGCGAAGTCAGGTGGGTATGGAAGTTGAGCATCTCAGCGTGATAGTGCAAGAGGCCACGAAGGGCACTTGGCAAGAACTTGCTACCGTTCGTGGCACCCCACTGGCGATCCCACGCATTACTTGAACGGAACCAGCCAATCCAAGAGCTCAGGTAAGTAGTGACAATAACCACAGGTAGGAGTAGCGCTGGTGCGACATCACTCTGGAACCATGTGACAAGAGCACGTTCAGGCTCATACTGCTTGCGAAGTTGATAATCCCAGAAGATCATGAGCGCACCGAATGCAACTGCGAAATACAGGCCACTCCATTTGGTTGCGCAGGCAAGACCAAGAGCGAACGCCATTGCCCAACGCCACCAGCGCACGGTGTATGTGATGCCATCGCGCATCCGGTCTCGGACGAAATCGCGATCCAGGATTAAGCATCCGAACGCCACCAGCGCAAAGAATGAAAGCGGCGTG
>Ga0114964_10000043_pt1 | contig 89382 bp, 84 predicted proteins | sample C_131016_MF_Meta_FD_92638 | JGI IMG/M metagenome (GOLD analysis project Ga0114964, IMG submission 92638) | Freshwater microbial communities from Lake Croche, Canada to study carbon cycling - C_131016_MF_MetaG | ecosystem: Environmental > Aquatic > Freshwater > Lake | place: Lake Croche, Canada... | reverse complement strand
AATCCCATACTAAGGGAGTTTGTCGTTTAAGGGAACTCGTCGTTCCCTTATGATCCCATACTAAGGGAACTCGTCGTAAATCCCATACTAAGGGAGTTTGTCGTTTAAGGGAACTCGTCGTTCCCTTATAATCCCATACTAAGGGAGTTTGTCGTTTAAGGGAACTCGTCGTTCCCTTATGATCCCATACTAAGGGAACTCGTCGTAAATCCCATACTAAGGGAGTTTGTCGTAAATCCCATACTAATATCCCTTATGATCCCATACTACAATTTGTCGAAGACACCACAACACAAAAAATTGATATTGTATCCGATACAATACCAAAAGTAATAATATAAACTACAAAATGTCATCACTCATGAACACCCCAGTCAAGATAGAAACCGCGGACCTGCCGCAAATATTCAAGTCGTCGCGCCGTTGTCGATTCAGACCCAGCAATACGCTCTGGGTAATCGAATACGTGTGTAATTTTGATTTCCGCGTCCGCAATTATAGCGACTTGTGTTCAGTTTTCGAAACGATGCGGTACTGGATGTTTGATAACACGCCGACTGCTTATTTTGACGCAATATTTAGTAAGAAACGCGCCGTAAAAAAGTTAATGGAAGAAAACATGCGAGACATTGCGCTAAGATTCCCCAACTTCCGGCCTCTCCTTGAAACGAGTATATTGGTGGACGATGCGACGGTCGAAGAAAAACACCGACTCGCGTTGGAAAACGGATACTATGCCTTGGCCGAGTATTTGTGCCAAGGTATTGTATAGAGGAAATGAAACACAAGCAATGGCATATTTGGGCATTATTGACTGTTGTTATTGTACTCATTATTATCTTGTTTTTTTGGAACAAAAATATTGAAATGTTTGAAACCAGGGACTATTTGGAAGGAATCGATGTGATTTATTGGATTAATTTGGATAGGTCAAAAGACCGCCGAAAAAGAATGAAAAAAATGTTCAAAGACCCAGCATTTAACGGGAAGAAAATTATTCGTATTTCAGCAGTTGATGGTAAATCTCCGGATATAGACCAAGTTCTAAATGCCAATTTTGATGGAATGCAGCCAGAAAAGTTTACCAAGGTTGAATATGCTTGTACTCTTTCACATTTAAATGCAATAAAACAATTTTCAGAATCAAATGACCAAGTCGCATTAATTATGGAAGATGACATGACGCTTGAATATAAAAAATACTGGAAAAAAAGTACAAAAGAAATAATGAACAAAGCACCAAATGATTGGGAAATAATCCAGTTGTGTATTAATTCAAATACAATTCCCAGAAAAATGTATACAAAACAAAAAGGTGATACATATTTTTCAACTGGTTCTTATATAATAAATCAAACAGGAGCCAAAAAAATAATAAATCAAAAATCAAAAAATATTTTAAACAATCATATTGGACATTCGGCGGATGTTTATTTATACTTAATGACAAATACATATGTTTATAAATATCCATATTTTACATATAAATATAAAACACGTTCAACTATTCACCAAAATCATGAAGAAATCCACAATAATAATAAACGGATAATTGATGGTTTTATACATGGTATGTCTCGTAGCCAAAAAATGTAAATATATAATTATATAATTATATAATTATATGAAAAACAAACTTGTAATCAGTATATTATTAATACTGTTATTATTTACACTAACATACAATTCAAATGCGCAATTGTATAATACAATACATGAATCTTTACAAGATCAACAAAAAATACCTCTTCATATTTATCAAACATGGCATACCAAGCATTTATCAAAAAAAATGAAAAATTGTGTAGAAAAATTAAAAAAAGACAATCCAGAGTTTGAACATCATTTTTATGATATTCATGAATGTCGCACTTTTATTAAAGAAAACTTTGATAAAGAAGTATTGGATGCTTATGATAAATTAAAACCTCTGGCTTTTAAAGCAGATTTATGGCGTTATTGCGTTCTTTATAAAAATGGAGGGGTATATTTAGATATAAAATACCACTGTGAAAATGGTTTCAAATTAATTAATGTTGTTAACTCAGAATTATTAGTAAAAGAGTTTTGGAATGGTAAGTTTGTGGAAAACGTTGTGAACAATGGATTTATGATTTATGAACCAAACAATCATGTTCTTGAAAAAATAATTAAACGTATTTGTTGGAATGTACAAAATAAATATTATAGTGATAAGTGCTCTGGACAAACTGGTCCATCTTTACTTGGAACATTTTATACAAAAGAACAAATCGATAATATCAACTATTTTTATTATGAAGAAAATAGAAGAGGGTTTGTAAAAGATATTCAAACAGATAAAATTATTTTATCATTTTATCTAGAATACAGAGATGAGCAAAAGTCCTCAAAAAAAGAATATTGGCAAGATATGTGGAAAAATAAAGATATATACATAGAATGAAAAGAATAACAATTCCAAAGCTACCTTAAATGATGAACACAGCGAGGATTTCACATCCTTAAAATAGGGGGTCAAAGGGCATAAGCATAGCTGAGAGCTTCGGCCACAATAAGGAGGGGTCAAAGGGCATAAGCATAGCTGAGAGCTTCGGCCACAATAAGGAGGGGTCAAAGGGCATAAGCTTCTCTCCCAATAAGGAGGGGTCAAAGGGGAACCATGGGTTCCCCTTATTAGACGGTCGGCACAAACTCCCAGTCCAACGACTCGCACACCTTCTTCCAGACCATATCCTGCTCCAACTGCTTCTCCCGGTCCTTCATCATCGGAATATACGGCAAATACTGCGTCTGGTCCAGCAGCACACACAACTGGAACAGCGTATACGTACAATTGAAGAAATTGGTCCTATGCGCCGGACAATGGATGGCCCACGGCTCCTGAATCTCGATAAACAGGATACACAGCGTGTCTTGGAGTTCATCGCTCATGACCGGCGGTTTGATACCTAGAATCGAGTTAATATACTGGATGTGCTCAAAATACCGGTTAAATCCCAGCTTCTTCAGTATTTCGCGCATCTTCTCGTAGTTGATTTCCGTCGTCAAGTCCTGGATGCGCTCCTTCTTAATACGTCCGCGAATCGCCTCTATCACATGCGGCGGGATTTGCGTCGTCTCTTTCGCCTGAAACTGCGACAAGATTTCCTTGAAATGGTTTAAGCGCACATATGCGTTGTAAGTGACCTCGTTCGGCGGCTCCTTGTATATCGGCTTCTCATTGTCTACGATATACTGGACGTAGACCCCGCATTTCGTATTATTACAGATGAGAATCCCCTCTTCATCTTGGGGGATGAGTTCTCCCGTCCGGCAGCTCTGGCACACATCCGTATTCACATTATAATCGCTCGTATTACAATATTCGCGATTGACGTTTTTCCAGTAGTTGTGGTATTTTTGGCGGGACGCCTGGCTGAGTGCCGTGGCCGCCTCTTCCGGGGTCTGCTTCACTTTGAAGAACGAGTTTAGCACATTTTTGCCGCTACTCTCGCCCGTGGAAATCTTCTTCTTTTCCTCAAAATAGTTGAAAATATAGGGAACATTTTCGAGCAAGTATTTGTTCTTGAGTGTCCGCATCCGCTTCAACTGTTCGCCGATGTCGCGCACGCGGTCAAGAATCTCCATCCGAGTGTCGATGTCGTCTTCGGAGAGCTCGGTTAAGCGCGCCCGGAGCTCGACGCGTTCTGTCTCAAGTTGCGGTATTTGCGTGGTTTCGACTGAATGGAAGTTATCGAGGAGTTGAGAGTGTTTTTCGTCAATGGTTATGTTGGAAGGGGCAGATTTCTTTTTTTTGACGCTGTGGTTTGGCATCGATGTTGGTGGGGGGTCTTTTATATTTAGATGATTATTTATTTATATTGTTATATGGTTCTAAGAAGTATTTCGACCTAAGAAGTATTTCGACCTAAGAAGTATTTCGACCTAAGAAGTATTTCGACCTAAGAAGTATTTCGACCTAAGAAGTATTTCGACCTAAGAAGCATTTCTTGATCGAAGCATTTCTTGATCGAAGCATAATATATTACCAAATAGTATAATGTCTCTATCATCCACTATGAAAAAGACCGCCACAAAGGTCGCCACATTAACCAAAAGCATGATACCATCTGGCTCTTCTGTCGGAATGTTGAATAACAAATGGGTTTTGTATGCCGTGCTTTTTATCAGTATTATCGATTTGTTCAACTTTTTTTCAAAGGGCGACACAACTGCGATTGCTATTTTCATTGCTGTTGGATTTTTGACAACCTATTTTAGCAAGAATATGCTGGTTGTGCTGGTTCTCGCGATTGCCGTTACACATATTGCGAGATATGGAACTGCCTCTCTTGAGGGTATGGAAGCAGGCGAAGAGGAGGAGGAAGAAGAGGATAAGGTCGAAGCAATGGAAGGCGATGAAGAGGAAGAGGATGAGAAAAAGAAAGCAACCATCGATTTAAAGAAAATCGACAATTCCCTCAAAACCATTCATCCGGATGAAGCGGAAAGTCAAACCGCAACTCTTATTGAGCAAACCAAGAAGGTCCAAGAGAACATGGCATTACTCGAGCCGTTTTTGAAGAAAGCCGAACAGGTGACCGAACCTTTAACCAAGTCGGAAGGGTTTTGCGACTATTCATCCGCGTATAGCAAAAAATAGATAATACAAACATATGTTTATTGTATTTTCTGACATATATTATTCGAGCTATAATATAATAAGAACTCCATACTATGGATGCGCCACCCTATATGATTGGAATCGGTCTGTTTATCATATTGGTTTTGACATTGTTATATGAACCTCCCATAAAAGAGGGTCTCGATATTGGAAAAGAAATGCGCAAGGCGTTTGAAAAACCAATCAAAGATGTAAAAAAAGCAACCGAAAAAGAGTTCAAGAAAGCCAAAAAAGAGACAAGTAAGGGATTTAATGTAGTGAAAAAAGGCACAGAGAAGGCCGCTAAAGAAGCAAAAAAAGGCACAGAAAAGGTCGCCAAACAAGCAAAAAAAGGATTTGATGATATATTTGCGGGTATCGAGAGCATTATTAATTATATCACATGTGCATTTGACAAAATCAAGAATCTTCCCAGCTGTTTCTTTTGGTATTTCCTCGATATTGTATTTGGAATATTTCACATGTTTTATTCTATGTTGGCATTTGCTATTCCGCCTCTCAAAGATGTGGGTAAAATGGCATGGAAAGGAGTGAAAGGGGCAGATGAATTGATTTATGACTTGATGGGATTCCACATTATTGGATATCCCAAGGACGTTATGAATAAATGTTATTTATGTAAACCTCAACGAAAGAAGAAGAGACGATAAGGAACGACAAGGCACCAAATATCAATCATAAGTATAATGGGCAAGAAGTGCTTACCAGGTGTAATTTGTATTGAAAATATGACTCTTTTTTTGCTGTTTGTAATTGCGGTTATCCTGATTTACATCTTTTATAATACTACGGGTCAGAAACCAACAATTGTTGTGTTGGGCAATGATTTAGGCAAAACTCGCGATAATAACACCATGATGAACCCACCAGAGAATCATATGTATGACCCGGATTTAGTACAGACTTTTCCTGAGATCCGGTACGGATCGGGACCGGAGATACGACCTGAGATCCGGTACGGATCGGGACCTGAGATACGACAGGGACCTGACATCAGACCACGACCCAATGTCAATATTGAGACGCGCGGAACAAATCAGAGTTATAGTCAGACCGGAATCTTAACCCGCCCTGGCATCAATGCGGAAACCCTGATTTTGCCGCTTATGGGGCGCCGACTCGACTCCGGTCGTAACAAGATGCAATATTACACTGTGTCGAACACTGGCAATATGAACACGAAACTGCCAATTAGCAAAGACGGTCGCAGTTGTACTGGCGAATATGGATGTGATGAAGTATTCAATGGCGACACGGTGTATGTAGAGGGATATGCAGATACATTTAAGGCGACCATCTATGAGAACAGCAGGTTCAATTATATTCCAAGTATAATGTAATAATTATATGCAGGTTAATCAAAACATTTTGGATATGGGTGTTTTGGGATATAACCCACCTCAACCTCGGCAAAATAATGATGCGTCTATTGCTGCTATAATGGCCGCTGCTCAACCACAACCTATCATTAATCCACAACCACAACCGAACAATGATGCAATAATTGCGGCTATTATGGCAGCACAACCACCTGTGGCAAGACCTGCGGTAAGACCCGCAGCACCGCCACAACCGAACAATGATGCAATTATTGCGGCTATTATGGCAGCACAACCACCTGTGACAAGACCGCCGATAAGACCTGCGGCAAGACCTGTGGCAGCTCAGCCAAATAACAACGCGTTATTAGCAGCAGTATTAGCAGCAATCCAAAATAATCCTATTGCTCCCGACGACGATGGCAGTGAGTATGAAGACGACTTTGTTAGCGAGAATGGAGACCGACCACAACATGTTTACGACCCAGAAATCGATTGTGTTGGTGAAAATAATGAGCCAGAAATTGGGTGTGTACCAAATGTTTAGCAAAACAAGATTATATAATTATATAGTAAATGGCTCGTGTACAATTTTCATATCCTTTGATGAGTGGAACTCTGACAAATGGAAAGGTTAGTATTTCAGATGACGGCGGAGGATATTTTCAATGTAATTATAACACCGGTAGCGGTGATATATACAAACTTTTTAAACCAACGGAAATGCTATTTTTACCTAAGGCATTAATAATTACACATAAATATAACAATGATACGCTATATGTACAATATAAGACAACGCAAGATAGTAAACGTTATATAATTACAAACAAGAATGTCTATATAAATAAGTTAATTGGAGATGGTATTGAAACAACTAAATCGGTTAATTTTACTGGAAAAACATGTGACCTTTCAAACAATGGCACTAATTATTACATCAATATGGAAACCATTGGCCCAATACCTGTAAATATTGTCGAATCTAAAAACGCAATTAACCCAATTTCAACAATATCGCCATGGACAAAAGTAATAACCATTCCTCTTTCATCGAGCTCATTTATAACCGATGAAATTGTCTGCGATAGTGGAATCAATATGGATACAAAAGCCAAAGAAGACACATATAAAGCAATGGTATCAAGTAATCTTGGTATCAGTATGGGTGCTGGATTACTTATTATTTTTATGGTTGCTACTGGTTTTGCAAATTATCCACCTATTTTTTCAGACACAGATACTTGGATTAAAAATTGGAATGGTTTCCGTAACAGTTTTTATAATGGATTTTTTTTAATTATGTTTCTATTGTCAATTGCTTGTTTCATATCCTATGGTGTACTTATGAACTTTGACGGGCCTCGCGATTTAAATACTATTAGTGGATTACTTTCGGCTTCCGTAATTTCTTTAATAATATTTGTTTTTATGGTTGGGTATAAAGTATTATACTTAATTCCTTCAGCACCGGCACCTGCACCGGCACCAGCGGCAGTATAATTAATAACTTCATAATCTTACTTGTAAAATTATGAATTGAACATATCAACGATGGTTATAGTTAGGTTTTATTGCGGTCGGATTTCTAAAGAAATCCTTAGAAAATCCTTACACAACACCGTTGTGCACTGTCGGATTCCTTTGGGAATCCTTACATCATCATCGACGCATTGTGAACATTCTCCGCAACCGGCTTATACTCACTCGACACATAGGTAATCAAACTACTCTTGCCAATCGGTGCCATTTGGGCAACCATTTCCTCCTCCAGTGTGGTAGGGGCGGATGGGTTCATTTCAGCCATCTCCGAGTCCTTCTTCGCCTGGGTCGGCACATAGGTCATCATCGGCACACGGTTGTTCATACGAGCACTGCGACGAACAATCTCATAAGCAACAAAGAGACCAACTACGCCCAAAATGGGGTTGTAATACACGAATAAAAAGAGGGCTACAAGCAATACGCCGACCATTCCAAGCGGACTATCAATGTATGAAGCAATTGACTCGGGCATTTCAATATCTACGACAATATAAACGGCAAACAGGGCTAAAATAACCATTTCCAATTTTGACAAAGAGCGAAAATAAGATAATAAATCCATAGTTGTTATGTATATTATATAGCAGGTTTTTTCTGAATCGATAAGCAATATTCGAAACATATTAGAAACAACTCGCCAAAATAAATAGTCTATCCAATGAACAACGTAGTTGCACCCAACAACGTAGTTGCACCCAACAACGTAGTTGCACCCAACAACCACGTTGTACCAAACAATAACAACGTATTTGTACCAAAAAACCGGTTTGTACCCAACAATAATAACAGGTTTGTACAAAACACCAAACTTGCTCCAAACAACGTAGTTGCACCCAAGAACAAAGTTGTTACATCAAATAAACCAAATGCCAAATGGGCAAAACCAAAGACCCCGTCATCCGTTGAATTGCCTAAAACCGCAAATACATATATTGGCCCCAAGGGCTACGCGATTTACAAATCTGACCTCAATGAAGCCCAAATCCAATTTGTGAAAGATGCCCTCACCGTAAAACCCGTGACTCCCGGTATCACGCTCGGTGCAACCACCACGTTTCCCGCCTATCGCGAATCCACTCAAAAGCTCTACGTGCCCCGGTGTTTCGGCATCACGCATTTTGGCCCTCCCAAGGCCTTCAAAATCCCGCTCGGCGACGACATTGACGTCCCTTTCGTCGGCACACTGCGCGATTATCAGCAGGAGGTGGTCACCGCCTATGTAAAAGCCGTTGCCGACCCCGTCGCATGTAGTGGTGGCCTAGTAAACCTCCCCTGCGGATACGGCAAAACCACAGTTTCGCTAAATATCGTATCCACGATGAAGAAAAAAACACTCATCATTGTCCACAAGGAGTTCTTGCTGAATCAATGGGTCGAGCGTATCCAGCAATATTTGCCAACAGCACGAATCGGTCGCATCCAGGGCCAAATCATCGATGTCGACGGCAAAGACGTGGTCATCGGCATGCTCCAAAGTCTGTCAATGAAAGACTACGACGACGCCGTATTTGCCTCTTTCGGACTGATTCTCATTGACGAAGTCCATCACATCGGATCGGAAGTCTTCTCATGCGCCCTATTCAAAATCGTCCCACAATATACACTCGGTCTCTCCGCCACGATGGACCGCAAAGACGGCACCACCTTCGTCTTCAAGATGTTCCTCGGCGATATTGTCTACAAGATTGCCGAGAAAAAACAGCGCCATGTCCAGGTGCGCGCGCTCCATTACCAGGGCGGCAATGCCGACCCCACGTTTTCCCGAGTCGAATACGATTTCCGCGGCAACCCCGCATATAGCACGATGATATCCAAGTTGTGCGAATATACACCGCGCACGGAGTTCATCATCCGCGTTATCCAAGACATGTTTGTGGAAAACAGCGAGCAACAAATTATGGTGATTGCGCACAACAAGAATGTGCTGAAATATATCCACGACGCAATCGAAGCGCGCAGCATCGCCACCGTTGGTTATTATATTGGCGGGATGAAGGAGTCCGCGCTCAAAGAGACGGAAGGCAAACAGGTGGTGATTGCGACCTATGCAATGGCGGCAGAGGCGCTCGATATTAAGACCTTGTGTACGCTAATCATGGTGACACCGAAGACCGATATCGAACAGTCGGTAGGGCGAATCCTGCGCTCAGACCACGAGATGCCGGTGGTGGTCGATATTGTTGATAGTCACGACCCATTCCAGAAACAATGGGCAAAGAGGAAGACGTTTTATAGAAAGGAGAATTACCGGATATACAAAGTGCCGTCATCGGCGTATGTGCCACCATCCACCTTGGGACAACCAATGCCTACAGGATGGGAATTAGTATATGAGCCAAAAGTGAAGTCTAATACAAAGACAACGGCAGTAGAAAAAGACGACGATGATGAAGATAAGACGCCCGTCGGAAACTGCTTACTCAGCATGGACTTCAACGACTAATTGGGTTTCTGTGTGACATCCGATTCTTAGGTCTTGTTGGCTTCTTTTTCTGGGTCCTGCCATATTTACAATGTTGCCGCTGCGAAAACCCTTTGGGTGCTCGACAGTTGATGCTTTTCTTGTATTTGTCGCTCCATTTTCGCCGTGTTTCCATTATTATATATTCTAAAATATATAATAAACGATGGACCCATTACACAAACGATATTTGCTCTTTTTATTTGGTTGTATTGGTACCCGGTCATTATTCGCATTCGCGGCAAAAATGATCAGCCTTGAGTATTTGCCAATTTTAGGCTATATTGCCATACTCCCAATCATCGGGTTCATTTATATATTCATAACTGGCACTAGGAAAACCGGAATCGAAGTGGGCGGTGAAAAAATCTGGTGGAACTCATTGCGACCGGTTCATGCGTTCATGTATTCATTGTTTGCGTACAATGCCATATCTAGAAATAGGAATGCGTGGCATTATCTCGCGGCAGACGTGGTTATCGGACTTGTGGCGTTCTTGGGGCATCATCTATTTTCGCATCAACCGGTTCACCAAATAGACCGCAAATAATCCAACAAGTCCCCATGCCAAGTAATTGTTGGTGGAGTCGCACGAATAATTGACGATAGTTACAACACCAATAACAACGACCACTAATATGGCTATAATTGGTCGCATAATCAACTCAGACTTTTTCTGTGTTATGACAGAATACAAGATTTTACACAAGAAAATGCCACCAAGTACTGCCGCAATTTGTGCGGGGTTACACAAAAAGTCCATTATATACATTGTGTGCGTATTATTTCCTCCAAATCAGCATTCCCAGAATCGCGGGTATCAGCACTAAAAACCACGCCAATTGATTGTCGGCGGAGTCGCACGAATAGTTCACAACGGATGTCCATCCAACAATCAAAAGAATTGCTAAAAACAACATTTGTAAACGCACCATGAGAGGCCTCTCTTTACTTGGGAAAAAAGTCTTGGCAATCACCGAAATTGATTGGAATACAAGAAAAAACTTGGCCGGAGTACAGACACCCGGTAAAAAATCCATTGATGACATGAACTGCATAATAATATATATTCGTTGGATACATATTATTTGACATCTATGACGTGAAAACAATTATTTTTGATTTCTTCGAGTCTTTGATGACCGTTGATTATATTTTTTAGCAGTACGTCTGCCTCCTTTGTAAATAATCAAGTGTTTCTTTTCTTCCTTTTTTAATATTTTTTCTATGGCATATGGGTTAATTGCTTTACCATGTGGATATGGTTCTGTAAGAAACTTTCCCCATTTTTGGTTTGAATGGTTATACCATCGATCCAATGTAGTTCGAACCTGCTCAAAAGTACCATATTGAAATAATTTGGATGCTAAACTTTTGTAATGTTCGGGTAAATTATTATATCGATCACGTTCATCATCTTTGGGTCCTTTGTAAATGGACCATTGCCCATATCCATCAAAATCAGATGGTATCATAGCGATCTTTGTTTTTTTATTTTTTGGTACAAAGCTTGAAATATGGTCAACCAACTCATATGGCATTTTATTCATATTATCTTCAAAATGCTTTTTATCTGGACTGATACTTTGAGCATCCGATTTTTTACTGGATTTTGAACCCGTAGGGTGGGGTTTTGAACCCGTAGTGTGGGGTTTTGAACCCGTAGGGTGGGGTTTTGAACCCGTAGTGTGGGGTTTTGAACCCGTAGGGTGGGGTTTTGAACCCGTAGCTGGTGGACTCGGCATATACATTAAGAAGTGAAAATATACTTGAACAAATTGGTCTTGAATCCATTGAACGCGGAACTGGACGCGGCGGTATATGCCCCAAAGTCCTCGACATAAACCCATTCACCAATGGCCAGTTCGGGCAACATTGCGTTTTCACAAATGAGGTCGATGCTGTCGCACGTAGGTCCAAAAATCGTGCTTTTGTATTTCCACCCATCCCTCTCATTAAATGGCAAAATGGTGGGAACACTGTGGTCGAAGTAAATACAATTGAATGAGCCGTAGATGCCGTCGTTCAAATAATAGATGATGCGTTTATCCAAAGGTGGAGCCGACTTATCTAAGGGTGAAGCCAAAGGCTTATCTAAGGGTGAAGCCAAAGGCTTATCCAAAGGTGTGGCCAAGGCCATGACCGTCTTATCCGCGGCCGATTCATACAATATCTTCTTGCCAATGACGTTCAACACCAATATGTGCGACCTCTGGGCAAAATAGCGCCCTGGTTCCGAGATGAACTGGACATTCGGCATATCCCCAAAGAATTCGTCGATTCCATCATTCACCCGCTTGGCAATGTCCTCAAATCGTATGGTGCGGTCCACTCCCGGAAATCCGCCTCCAATATCAATCGTATTAATGTGGAACCCAATGCTCGACGCAATGTCGGTCGCGCTCCGGCAATCGCGAATGGCCTCGTAGAAGTTCTCCGCCGATGAACACCCGCTCCCCACATGGAAACTAAACCCCATAATATCGAGTTTCAAAGTCTTGGCAATACGGAGCAACTCATCGACCTGTTCAACACGGCACCCAAACTTCTTGTTGAATTTACACAAGCTCTTGCTATCATCGACTGCCAACCGCAAAATCAGCTTCGCATAAGGATGGTATAATTTGATTTTATACAACTCCTCCTCACAATCAAATGTCATCAGGTCCACGTCGTTGGCCCGCGCATACCGGATTTGCGAAGACATCTTACAGGGATTGGCAAAAATGATTCGACTGGGGTCCGCGGTAATCTCAATGATGGTCTTGATTTCATTCTCTGAGGCGCAATCAAAGTTACATCCGAGAGTCGCCAGCGCCTCTAATATCACTGGATTGGGATTGCATTTCACGGCATAGTGGGGTTTCACGCGCGGTAGAAGCGTGGTCCATTTGTTGTAGGCCTTGGTAATCTCGCCCAAATCGATAATGAAAAACGCATGGTCGCTTTGGTTGTCCTCCAAATAATCGTTGATGATGTCGTAGGTTTCGTAGTCGCTGCCGTAGAATTTGACGTTGTTTTTCTGGAAAAAGGCGTTTCCGAGCAATTGGTCGGCTGCACCGACGCGATTGTATTTGGCGGGGGTGTGTTCCATATGTACGAGAATCAGAATAAATCTTATACCCTTTCGGCAAATAAATAAATATGACTAATGTTCAAGTGTCAATTGATATGCGCGGTACATGTCGTAAAAAAACACAATTATCAAAATACATACGCACGCGCACATACTGATAATAAAATAGTTGCGATATACAATCATGTGGGATGGTGTTTTTATTTCGGCTTCCAATTCGAACATATTATGCTAGGTAATGAAGAAGCCTCTATACGTGTTTGGAATAAATATATTGGCGACCCAAACCCAAAGGGGGGAAATTGCTTACGAAATTTAAGATTGAACCGTACCGGTTCAAGCGCCAATGGTGTAAGTTGTTTTTCGAATATAAAACCTGCGGTTTTATATTCGAAAAATTGATTTCCACGAATCACTTAAACACAAAACCACAAATATAAACACATTACAACTCGCTTTAAAATGGACACTATCAAACAAAAGAAACTCACCAAATCCGAATGGGAATCCATCGAGGCCCCCGTCACCGACGACGAGCGCGAGATTCTTCAACTCATCCGCGACGGATATGTCGACCCCGATATCCGCTTCAACAAACACCATTCCCTCTTTGGATTCGCCAAGCTTGAAAAAACACCCACCATCGAAAACTACCTCTATACGCGATTTTTCAAATCCGAAATCGACGAAATCCTGGCCATCATCCGCAAAATCCCCGACGCACCCGCCGACCTCAGTGCGTTCCGTGTTGAAGAAGTCAACATCCGACGCATAAAATCCGCCGACCAAATCCGCCTAGAAAACATGAACAGCAATATTGAGCTTAACCGCAACAAAATGATCGAATACACATACATCGGATTTGTGAAAGAGATGTTCCGCCTGTTCGCCGCCGGCAAAAACAATTACGCCTATTATTTGTACACTCTGGTCCAGCTCCGCAATATCAACATTTCGCACAAAAACGCATTCATTATGGACTTTATCGACAAATCGGTGGCATTCGTTTCAAGCAAAACGGGTCTCGCCAACATCATTCACAACGCCTGCGACTTTATTGAAAACAACCCCAACCTCTATAAATACGGCGACATCACCTTATACGACCATCAAAAACGCCTATTCACGCTTTTCGGCCAAACATTTGCCCACAACTACGAACACTACAAATACAAAACGAATCTGGTTCTCTATATTGCCCCCACCGGAACGGGCAAGACCCTGTCGCCAATCGGCCTGTCCGCGGATTATCGCATCATTTTCGTGTGCGCCGCGCGCCATGTTGGCATGGCACTCGCAAAATCCGCGATTTCCGTGAACAAATGCGTCGCGTTCGCATTTGGCTGCGACACGTCGAGTGATATACGACTCCACTTCTTAGCGGCGTCGACCTACAAGCTCAATGCGCGTTCTGGCGGCGTGGGCAAAGTCGATAACAGCGACGGTCGCAAAGTGGAAATCATGATTTGTGACACGCAGTCCTACTTGACGGCGATGTATTACATGATGTCGTTCAATGACCCCAAAAACATCATCACATATTGGGACGAGCCCACCATTGGCATGGATTATCCCGACCACCCCCTTCATGAAATCACTCACCGCAATTGGTCGGAAAACAAAATACCCAATATGGTGTTGTCGTCGGCCACGCTCCCCAAGCACGGCCAGATATTTCCAGTAATCAACGACTTCCGCGCGAAGTTCGACACGACGACGGTTACTACCATCGAGAGCTACGACTGTAATAAATCGATTTCGCTATTGAACAAAAGCGGATTCTGCGTGTGCCCCCACACTTTGTATGCGGACTTTCGCCCAATTCTCGAATGCGTCGGATACTGTAAGGAGAACAAGACCCTCTTGCGTTATTTCGACTTGGGGGAAATCGTCAGATTCATATGTCATCTAGAAGACAGGGGGTGTATTCCGGAATCCATCAGCATTTCCACGTATTTCGACGGAAATATCGCGAATATCAAGATGAACAATTTGAAACTGTATTATTTGGAAATCATCGAGAACATGGACCCCGAGGCTTGGTCGGCCATATACACCTACATGACCACGACCATTCGGCGCAAGTTCGACCGTCCACCCCCCATCAAGAAGAGCACCAGTCTGGGGTCCGCAACCGTGTTCTCGGGTAAGGCGCTCGCGCGCACATCGTCGGTTTCATCGGAGCCGACCTTTGTCGAGAAAGCAAAGGCGATTTCACAAGCATCGGGCGGCATCCTATTTACCACGGCCGACGCACACACGTTGACGGATGGTCCGACCATCTATTTGACCGAGAACATCAAGACCATCGGCAGCTTTTACATCCAGCAATCGAATATTCCGCCCAAGGTATTTGAGACGATATTGAGCAAAATACAGCACAATTCGCGCATCAATGAACAAGTCGCGTTGTTGGAAGCGTCATTGGAAGACATCCTCGGTGATGAAATCAAGAAGGAGAAGAAGATGGCAAAGAACGTGTTGGATTGCCCGGAGTTCCGAATGCCCGAAGTAAAACGCCTAAATGACCAAATCGAGGATTTGAAGTCGGGGATAAAACCGGTGGTGCTCGATTCCGTATATGTCCCCAACACGATGTATCACCAGCAGGTTTGGTCGCCCAATGTCGTGGAGACGGCGTTTGTCCCGGTGATTGACCAAGAGACCGCGAAACAAGTGATGGAATTGTTCATCGATGACCGACTCAAAGTACTGATGCTTCTTGGAATCGGCACATTCGAGAACCATGAGAACGAGGCGTATACGGAGATGATGAAGAAGTTGGCAAACAACAAACAGTTGCTGATGATTGTTGCGTCGTCCGATTACATTTATGGGACGAATTACCAGTTTTGTCACGAAATCATTGGCAAGGATTTGACCAATATGTCGCAGCAGAAGACGATCCAGGCGCTGGGTCGTGTTGGGAGAAACAACATACAGCAAGAATACACGGCGCGATTTCGCGATGATGCGATTATCTTGAAGTTGTTTGAGCGCCAAGAACAAAATATTGAGGCGGAAATGATGTGCCGATTGCTGAAAACCGAAGACGATGAATAAGGGGAACCAAGGTGTTCCGCTTCGCTTACGCCCTTTAACTCCTCCAAGGGGAACCGCTTCGCTCATCCCCTTTAACCCCTCCAAGAGGAACCAACGGTGTTCCGCTTCGCTTACGCCCTTTAACCCCTCCAAGAGGAACCGCTTCGCTCATCCCCTTTAACCCCTCCAAGAGGAACCAACGGTGTTCCGCTTCGCTTCCGCCATTTAACCCCCTCTTTAACTTCTCCCTTAAAGTATGGGATTTAAAGGGAACGACGAGTTCCCTTTGACGAGTTCCCTTTGACGTGTTCCCTTTAAGGGAACAATAATATGTAGGAGTTTTAGTTCTGTTTTTTATCTATTGGAAAGTAGATAAAAAAAGAGGAACCTACGGTGTTCCGCTTCGCTTACACTCTTTAACCCCTCCAAGAGGAACCTACGGTTCCTCTTAGACTCCTCCCTTTAAGAAGGTCACAATTAAAGTATGGGATTTAAAGGGAACGACGAGTTCCCTTTGACGAGTTCCCTTTGACGAGTTCCCTTTATTAATGGTTATTGATAAAAAGCTCACGCCCCGATTCAATCTCTCTAAAGTCTCGGTCCACCTGTTTCGGCAAAGCAAACGGCACTGCCAATGTACTAATGTCTTCGCAGTATTTTAAATATCCAACCGATTCATTGTATACATTGGGCACAGCGTAGTTCAACACAAGGGTATTTAGTCGTTCTACTTGGGCAGTTATGCCAGTCGGGTAATGCTGAGCATACTGTAAGTAAATGCTGCGCATAATGATTTTGAGTGTATCGGGTTTTTGCGGCATCACGGTAAATTGCTGCTTCGACATTTCGTAAACCCCGGCGCGAATTGCATTTTGAATAATCTGCATGTTCTCGGCAGAGAAAAACACCTGCGCCAAAACATTGTCCTCCCATTCGCCAGTTAATGCGCCGCGATACTCGATTGCCTTGTTTTTAACAGCCACTTTTTCGGCCATTTGAAATTGAATGGCAGGGTCGGGCTGAGACACCAAGTTCACGCGACCATTATATCTTGCTAAATCCAGTATTTTTGTATTATATGCGGTTTTCATTTCATCAGATATCATTTGCGCCTCTATTTAGAATACAGTCAGACATTTTTATATAGAATATATATAATGTTTGATATCGACAGTTTTTATTTAATTGTAATGTCCGTAGCCCTTTTTGTTCTTATTGTGGCACTTGGATTTATGGGATGGATGATGTCTCACCAGAAGGATCAAGTCAATTTTCCCAATATAACAACCACATGTCCTGACTTTTGGAGGGTTGCAGATAATGGAAACTGCGAACAACCTACTACTGGCAATTTTAATAGCGGAACCGCAATCACTTCTGATACACCTGGTTTTGTAGCATCTACTCCTGTTTCCGGTGTAACACCGCCTAACAAGTTTAATTCGAATCATGCTGGTTGGGGCTCTGGCAATGCTGCCGTATGTAAAAAGAAAAAATGGGCGGACACCAACGGCATCAAATGGGACACCGTGACCAATGTAAACTATTGTTAAACCAATGAAGCATCGGCTACATCAAATTATAGTTTTTTTCTGATTCCCGAATACTGAATCATAACAAAACCCGAAAACAGCGCAACTCCAGTTGCCAATGACATCCAGGTTGCCTCGGAAATAGTATGTTTCATTGCGACCAACTTGAACAATTGATACAGAGGGTTTGTATCTTCCGCTTCCGTTTTCAAATCACCACTAAAGTCAAGCATTTCCTTTTTCAACGTTATACCCCGGATAGGAGAGGTTTCCGCCGTTTTCATTTTTTCTAAAAACCCAAAAAATCCACTATCAAACATTTTAGTCGACAAAACGCCATACTTGATTTTACTGTCCGACGGATTCGTAAATATTGAGTCTGTAATTGTATCAAGTCCCCCAAAACTGCTAATTCCCATATATCCCACCGTATTTTCAAAAGCGCGACCTAATATTGGCAACATTCGCACAGCCGCCATAGTTAGTCCGACCGCAAGGAATACTGATATTACACACGCAACCAAAATATCGACTATATCATTAATCTTGGGTGGACTTTTGCTCGAGACAACTTTTAATAAAATAACAGAGGCAACGACCCCTACCAAAATAAATACTAAATTAAGAAGACTCCGCATAAATCCACCAAAATAGGTGGTTTCCACTTCAGGTTCAACATTATCTGCTTTTGCTTTTTGCCATTTGGATACCATTTCTTCAAATAGCGGCTTAGCATCAAATCCAATATAACAATATGAACCATATATGGCGGATGATACAAAGACAATAATTGCTATAAAAATATAGGACAAAGTTGAAAATATCATTTATACTATGAGAATATATTGTATTTGGTACTTGTACTAAACGATTCGTTGAAACCGCACTCTAAAAATGTTTCAAATGATATATGGCCGATTCCGCCGTCCCCAGTTTAGTAGAATCCAATGTAAAATATGCCATCAGCGAATCTCTAAAACAAGCTCATAATTACAAAATGAATACATATTCATTTTTTTTAAACCTGGGGATTGTAATATTATTTGTCCTAGTATTTGGAGGCGTGTTATACTATCGATACAAAACGAAACCGACGCCACAAGAGGCCCACGAAAAAATGATGAAGGACCAGGCGATTATCATGTCGAAAATCCACCAGCACCAAGATGACCGGCAGCGATCAAAATATTCGGGAATGACCAAGATGCCATTTGTAGATACGGACTATTATGTATCCTCGCGTCGATAAAGCATTGGACAAATAAATCATTCAGCGGATAAATCGTCGCCCCAATAAATATATGTCATCTCAAGACTTGTTCAATAAAATGGTATCAGATGGTGGAAAGGCCATTGTCGGCGGGCGCTGTTATGTAAACAAACCCTTATCCGGCGACATCGACACCTCTGAATTGAAGGGTCGCGGTATCACTGAACTCTGGTTTACTAAGGGTGGCATCACCAGTTTAAATGGCCTCCCCGATGGTCTGAAACGCCTGGTGGTTCGTGAAAATCAGCTCAACTCGCTCCCCACAAATGAACTGCCCAATTTAGTAATATTGGACGCCGAATCCAACAACATACATGACACAAATATGGAAACTCTACTAAATCTGACTCACCTTAATCTGGCAAAAAACCAGTTGCGGCAAATCGGCGATTTACCCCCCAAATTGATAGAGGCAAACTTTGATTATAATCCAGACCTGAATAGCATTGATTTAGAAGGCGCCAAATTGTGTAAGAAAATGAGTTGCCGTGGATCCAAGGCCATCACAATTCATTGCGCAAACAATGAGTGTAATATTATCACGGATGACGGCGCGCGTATACGCCGGGGTGGTGGGCCCAAAAAAACAGTCAAGGCATCCGATATCATTGCCTATCCCGACCCCGAAGAGGCATTCGACAAGTATTACCAGCTCAAGGCGGATTATGAAGACTCGATTAAAAAGGCCATCCGCAAAATCAAAGGTGCAGAAAAGATGCCGAAACAAGAGCGTGTTAAAAAGGCTCGACAATATGTGCCAAAATGCGTGAGCTGCGATAGGAACGGCGGAACCCATTTTGACCGAAGCATGGACAAGGTGTTGACCGCGCGATGTGCCGTGAAGTCGAACCCGTGTGAGCTTCATATTGAAATCAAATTGGGCGACGACATGGAGCCGAGTGAAACCATCGACTATTTTGAACAATACATTGCCAAAATCAAAGACAACATTATTCGACTCAAGTTGGATACGCTGTTCAATTATGTTACCGAGCATGAGTCGGTTGATAAGTTCACCAAACTGTCGGGCAATTTGAACAACCCGGCGCTCACCAAACAGTTGTCCGAGTACAAGCATTTCTTCGAAAACCAAATGAACAATCCGGAAACCAATCAGACGATTCGCACCGTTACAGAACGCATCTATGAGAGGTTGGCGGATGTACACCGAATCTTGGATGAATATCGGCAAAATAGTGAAAATAAACGACTGATGAAAGACATTGGGCGCATTTTGGCGGAAATCGACATTGAGACAAAGATGTTGCGACGACTGAAATACCCTATTATGGAAATGATAGAGGACCGCGAAGGACACCAAGTTCTCAAACAGAAGCCCTATTATTTACAAAGCTATGTTGAGCCCGAGGTGGTTCATTTCCGCTATGGCAGCAAACGCAAGGATAAGACAACGATGATACAAGATAAATCGACCAAAGATGAATCGACCAAAGATAAATCGATAGAAGAAGATAAATCGGTTACGGAAGAAGACGATTACGTCCAAGTGTCACCCGAGTTCAAGCCCGCTTTGCCATATGAACAAACCGGCACCACCGTTGTATGGAATGACGATGGATACAAAGCAGTTTGGACTCGCTTGCCACAAAAATACCAGACATTGTTGTTACAGCACTCAGGATTGATGCGCGAGACGATGGATGTTTTAGCGGAAAAATACACATCGACCAAATCATTTGTGCCGGAGTTTGTATTGCCGCGCGATACACTTATACCGCCCAATATATCGGGAACAGCGGATCTCGACTTTGGCAATATCATCATCAATGATTTGGTGTCTGGATTGGCCGAGGTTCAGCGCAATATTTTGGCAAACGAAGTTCGTGGTAATCCAAGGACATCGCCCATGACTGAACCAGAGAAGAAGACACTTGAAAACATTTTGAAGCAGATGTTAATGGATGTCATGAGGAAATAGGTGGTTTATAAAACCTTGGTACTTGGTTTATACAAACCTTGGTACTTGGTTTATACAAACCTTGATCAATTATTTATCTCTCAGTCCATAGAATATCAAAATACAATATAATGCTTTCTTATTTTATTGTATGGCTATTTGCATTGTCCGCAGTTGTCGTGGCAAACACAAATGACACCCAGTGTCCTTATATCAACGCCACAAAAACCAACTCCGTATCCAAGACCCGCATCATGCAGTACAACGTCGAATGGCTCTTCCTGAAAACCTACAATGATTGCCCCGGTTCCGGATGTACGTGGAAAACACTCTCCGACGCAACGACCCACCTCAATTATTTAGCAAATGTCATCGACGATTATAACCCTGACATCATCAATTTATGTGAAGTAGAGGGTTGTTATGAGCTCGGACAGCTGAATACCCTTTTGGGCGGCGCCTATCAGCCATATCTCCTTTTTGGCACTGACTCCGCAACGGGGCAAAATGTGGGCATGCTCACAAAGCTGGCACCATCCGCCGACCTGAAACGCACATCGGAAACCCGCCAGTACCCAATTCCCGGGTCCAAATGCTCGAGCAGTTCAACCGGAAGCACCGGCGTTTCGAAACATTACTATACCATGTACAATATCAACGGGAAAACCATCTATATGGTTGGCGCGCATTTGCTCGCATTTCCGACCGAGACATCGAGATGCGCTTCTAGAGAGGCACAAGCGGCAATATTACAAGACCTAATACACTCGTTGTTGTCATCGGACCCGGCAGCGGAACTCATTTTGCTGGGTGATTTCAACGATTTTGACGCGGAAGTTGCGGATGCCAATGACGACAAACCAATTACGGCGGTACTCGATATATTGAAGGGTGTGAAGGGGGATTGGGCGGGGTCGTATTCGCTGGTATCGGCGGCCTCTCTGGTTCAACAATCTCAGAGATATACAAGTTGGTGGGACCCAAATGATGATTGTGTTGCTACGCCAAATGAGATGTCGATGATTGATCATGTGTTGATGACACCGGGACTTGTGGAGCATGTGTCGCAAGTGTTGTTTGCGCATCCTTATACGGAGTTCTGCGGGACGTACAATTCGGACCATTATCCAGTGGTGGTTGATTTTGTTTGGTAAAGCCCGCTTCGCGGAGGCGGGCAAAATATGCGACAAGAGCCCGCGACCTAAGCCTATCTACCGCTTTGCGGTGGATAGGCGACAGTAAAGCCAGCTCCGCCTACTACGTGGCTTATGCGGACGACCCAAGCCCACGACCCAAACCCAGGCTGTCGTTTCAAAATACGGTTTTTTATCCACTCGTGTATTATATTTAAGTCAGCCTCTATGTCTGCCTCCAAACAAAACATATTTTATTATAGCAACTTTTGTCCGCACAGCCAAAAAGTGCTCCAATTCTTGGTTCGCGCCAACTTGACTCAAGAAATCGCATTTATTTGTATCGACAAGAGAGGCAATGACCCCAATACAAACCAGATGTATATTATTATGGAAAATGGCGACCGAGTCTTAATGCCGCCGAATATCCACAGTGTCCCGGCACTCCTGATGTTGGGCGCAAATTACAAAGTGGTCTATGGCGACGAAATCATTAAGCATTATGAACCCAATATTGTGAATGACAAGATGTTGGCTACCAATTTCAATGGCGAACCCAGCGGGTTTAGCCTAAGTGGAAATGGCAGTTCCTTGTTGGATACGGGCTCGGTTGGTATTTCTTTGGCGGCGTCGTATAGCGGGCGCCAGACGATTCAGACCCCGCCACCGGAAAAAGGCAACAACAAAATTAAGGACGGCGATAATACCATGACAAATCAGATGGAGGAGATGCGCAAGGCACAGGATTCTCAATTGGGAATAGGACCTCAGACCAAGAATCCATTTTTACAGACAATATGATTCGACCCATGAAGAATCCGTTTCTAAAAATAATATAATTCGACCCGTGAAGAATCCATTTCTAAAAATACTATAATTCGACCCATGAAGAATCCGTTTCTACAAACGTTGTGATTCGAGAAAAATTAGTGAGTAAAAACAATATAAATATTATTTAGCAAATATTATAAATGGTTGATCGCCCCCTTGTTATCAAAACTTTCAATGAATTATTTTTTGATCTATTGGACGACGTAATTCGCATATTGCCCAATAGCACTGGAATCAAGACCGCTCGTCGCTCTTTTCAAACCCTGGTAGATTTGAACAAGCCGATTCTAATCAAATGCTGGCACAAGTTTGTATATTTGAAATACAAGGATCAGATTTTTTCGGGTGACGTCGATTTCTTCTTTGAAAAAGACTATTCGACGGATATTGTAAAACTCAGTAATCCCGACAAGGTGCTGGAAATCATCGATAGTATACGAGACCCCGTAAAAGAGGCATGTACTACACCAGCAAATAAAATGCATGTTACGACATATATCCAGAATCTGTCCAAGTTGTCGATTGCTTATGGTAGTGAATAAATAATACAATCGCACGTTGATTGTATTATTATTAGTGGATTACAGATTCTTAGGGTCAAACCCTAAGAGTTCTTATGTCGGTCCCAAAGGGACCTTAGGCAAAGCCGACCTTTAGGACCTTAGTCAAAGCCGACCTAAGGCAAAGCCGACCATTTATACTTTAACCGGTACCACAATATTCTCTCTATCCAAGAACTCCTCCACTCGATTCTTGGTGACACGGAATCCCTTTCCCTCCGATTTCAGTCCCGGCAAATACACTTCATAGTGTAACTTCTCGACAAAATACTTGTCACGCCCCGAGGGAACATCACTCAGCTTCCGAGTCTTCAACACATGAACGTCCATATACAATTGATGGATTCGTGCCTTGTATTTACAAAAATGCTCAGTAAATCGCTGAAAAACATCCGTATATTGCGGGAAATAGATCAAAAAATCGACGACTTTATTGATTTTGCGCAAAGTTAAATACTGGTAATACAAACTCGGGTTATTTCCGCGCAATGCCTTGTATTCCAAATACAAATCATTGTATAAGGTCCAGCGAGCACCCGTCTCCTCATTTATCATCATTGTCCCTACAAAGCTCGATAGATTCACTGGTCCTGCCGACGCGGCACTTAGCGATTCTTCGTCTTCTGGATACAAGATACGACCCTCACCAAATCGCCTATCCGTCCTAAGATTCATGAAAAACGACTTCCCGTCTTCATGTCGAATACGATAAATGTAAGTAAGGTATACCGCGGGTTTATCGATTTTCACAACCAAATGGTTTTGTGGGTGCTGTAGAACAAAGGAATAGCAACAACTCTTGTTGAAAAACTCCAGCCCGACATTGTCCTCCAGGTTTTCCAACGATGTAATACCGAGTGCCTCGAAGAACATTTCGCGGAATGTGATTTGTTTCCCTCCATCTGTGCGCATGAAATACCAGCAATTACACCCGATATGCCGTCTCGACGCGATTTCCCACGACTGATTGGATTCATCCCAAAACAAATTAATCATGGTTCCCTCGACAATTTGTGTGTAGAAAGAATTGCCGTCTTTTCCGGACAATGCCTTATTTATATAAGGTTGAAAATTACCACGAGACAAAGATTTAGTCGGTGCCAAACAAATCAATTTGCCGTTGGATACAATGGCGCTTCGGTAGGCGCCGAACTCAGGGTATTCAGTGATATCATCCGACATCGAATACATTTGATATTCCCCATTTTTGTATTTGATGGTTTTCTTGTGGATGCCGGATATGTTGGGATCGGTGTCAAAATGCTGGTCAATTGACATTATTATAGTATTTTACAAAAAACCTTTATGCTCTTTTGAATATTCAATGGTGGACCAAGGTTCAAGGTCCAGAGGGCCGCTCCTTCGGAGCTTGAAGCTTGTAAATCGTACAAATACAAACAATATAGTTTGCTATAATATAAACGAGGAAATGGCCTCTACCGAAATATTATTAGAATTAGGCGATTTCATAAAAATAATATCACCAACCAAACCGATGTATCATCTGAAAATCTTTCTGGTAGATTACATCGACGACGACGTTATCGATATTATCGACATAGAAACCGCCGACAAGTTCTCCCTCGATTTATACGATGACGGGCGTATTATGGATGAACACATATTGTCAATTCATCTGCTTTCACGAAGCGACGAACCCGGCTACGCCCGGCAACACGGATTATTACCAGGACACTGGATAAACATCGAGTTTGCCGCGGATTTGGATTTAACCATAATGGGTCAAATCGTGGAGCTCATCGAGGACCGAATCAAGGTTTTGCCCAAGAATGATGTACAAACCCCAATGTATATCGATTTTGCTTACCAAGGTATCCCCAAAACCATTCCAATCACCAAAATCAGTGTAATTGATATTCCCAGTGTCCAGGAAAGTTTAAGCAAAATCAGCGCAATGGAAGCAGAAAACGCAAAAGACGCCGAAGGCGCAGAAGGCACGGCATTCGCAACCCTGGATACGACCCCCACCGGCGACGTAGTTATCAATATGCCGCCCAATGCCACCGTCGACCGCAATATGTTCGACGTAATCAAGGACATCTATGTCCAGGCCGACGCCATTGTATTCGGCAAAACCGTAAAAGTCGAGATTGAAGAAGAAGTGGGTCGCGCCGAGCAGCGATACGGCATCGAAATACAGACCAACAATCTCCTCGATGAACTGCTTTCCACGATTCCGTCGCACTTGCGCACGCCCCCTGTGATGGAGAGGGTAAAACGCATCATCAGTCGATTCCGCGAACTGCGCGCCGAGTATTCGATTTTCGACGAATATGGCAATGTAACGGGCAGCAAAAACTTCAACGCCGCATACAAGCCTCTCGTGGAACAACTCAAAACCAATTGCGGGGTTCGTTGGATTTTGCCGGTTTCAAACCAGGAATTGAAAGTCTACAACATTCCGGAGAACAATTTAATCGAGTCGCAATCATTGGCGGACGATTTGACGGTTTACAAGAATGCAGTTGAGGCCAATGATTCGGACAACCGGTATGCGACATTCTATAAGCGCATCGACGAGATTTTCAAGCCATACATTGGCACCCAAAATAACGATATCAATATGGCCGCAGTGGGCGATAACATAGAGGCAATCATCACCTCTCTTGACGATTACTCCGCCGCGGTCTACAAAAAATACAAATCCGGCGCCAAATTGGCGAAACAGCGATTTGTTATCCAGCGATACAATTTGGGGACGACCAAAATCAGCAAACAGCTGATGCGCAACGGCAAAACCGTGTATGTGCGGGAGCGAATCACCGAACCCGACAAAATCAATGCGACCACCGTTGTCTTATTACCGCAACCAATGATTGAATTGTCGCGGACCAATCTTCCCGGCACCGATATATTAACTCGCACCAATCTCGGGCAAAACTGGATGTATTATTTCCGCATTCTCAACAAAAAAACCCAGCCGATGCGTATTAATATGACATCCGCCACCGCCGAAATCGACTATGAAAGCATTGCGGAAAACCCCTTCATGACACACATCATTGATTACGGAAAATCCGGTCTTTCTTACCAAGAGTTTTTACGGTCCGCCATCCCGCGTTCGGTCGCCATTATCCGCATGTTGAAACCCGAGACCAACAAATACAATTTCCACGATATTGTCGCGTCACTTGAGCCGTTTTTAATATATAAGGACAATATCACTTATTCCGGCCGCCTCTATGGTGAACGTGCCAAAGAGAAACAGGGCGGTCCTTACCAAGAAATCCGCACGCATATTATCAAGAAAATGAAAGATTATAATATTCGACACGAGGACAAGCGCCGCGAATATGCCCAGTTGGCCACGATTAAATCCGAAAAGATGAGCAAACCGGCATTGCTGACCAATGTCCCGAATGATATGATTTTGGATCGCATTGTCAAATATTACAAACTGGACGAGAAAATGACCGACACGGACATTCTCACCAAAGTTGTCGCGGCGGATGGTGGCCGGGCATATACCAGTCTTATCGCCTACATAATGGCGTCGCTCTATACCCCCGAACTGGCTCTAATCGAGGACAAAGCCGACAGCGCCATCACCAACTCGAAATCGTGTGTTACTCGAGTAATTGCGAAAAAATACACGTCGACCGCGGCCTTGTCCAAAGACAACGGCAAAGAGGAACTCTATTTCGACCGCGAATACGACAATACCCCCTACAAATTGCTGGACAAGTATAAGGGCGAACAGAAGGCAAAGACCCCCGAAGATTTTCTCGAGTATTTCCGCGTGGTTCTCATTGCCAAGCACGGTGCGCGTCCCGATTTGGCCAAAGAAATGGCCGAGACGATAATTGCCAAGCGCAAACAAATCCAACACGGCAATTACGCGGTGTTGGTAGAATACCCGCAACCCAGCGCCGACGTGGATATCGACTCTCTCGGCGAAGAGGAGAGCAAAAGCATTTTGGCCGAGGCTGATATGCGAAAACGCATCCACTACTACGTGCGCAAAAACAACCACTGGATAAAAGACGCCAAGTTGTCCGATCAGGAATTAAGCGACGAGATGTTCTGTAACGTGGAGAACAAGTGTTTCTACGATTCACTCGCCGCCTCGTGCGATTCGGAATCCGCATCCGCCAAACGAATGAAAGCCATCGCGCGCAAGTCCATCGGCGGCGAATACGAAGCGACCATCAAGATGTCGTTAGTCGATTATCAGCACAAGGTGCGCGTCCAGCTCGAAAACGGATTGACCGACCTGAAACGACTACAACGAATCCGCGCCGATAAACGCGAACAATTCACGCGTATGGCCTATCGCATCGGGACAACGGCGGTCATCAATGAAGTTGTCACCTCTCCCTATGCCGAACTGTTTTCGCTCATTTTGAAACAGGGCGACTTTGTAAAAAAACAGTACGACATTCGACAATTCAAAGACCTCTATTGCCGCGAAGCCGTGGAGAACGACGTCGCCCATGAAAGCCAATACTGGTATTATTGTACGGAAACCAATGTGAAATTGATGCCGACGTTTATTTATATTCTCGCAAAAACATTCACGTCGGGCGGCAACTATGCGACCATGTGCGAATGGTTGTGCGGCAAGTTTGGTCGCCTGAGCGACGATGGAGAGGCCATCGTCGATATGCATAGTGGGTATGTAATCAAACAGCTCGATTATTCCGCCGAAGAGGGATTCGATGATGCCGGATTCCGCATCGATACCAACGCGGTGTTGGACCCCGATGAATACGAGTTGGTCCGCGAGCTTATTGGCAAAAAAGACGGAAAAATCGCATCGAAATCCCGCGTTTTTGAAAACGACACAAATGCCTTCATATATTCGGTTTCAAACGCCATCTGCGACAACATGGATATTCGATACGATGATTTGGAGGCCGATATCATGAACATGGTAAATACGTTCCTCATCCGAAAAACAATGTCCCGTGACGTGTATGAAGGCAAAATGAGCAAAATCGACGTGAAAGACGGCAAAAAACAAATCCCCTATGAAAAGTATTTGAACAAGAATATTGTCATTTACACCGCCGCCATCACATTCATGCTGATTCAGGCCCACGTACCCTCGTACAAACCGCGCAAATCGTTCCCGGGATGTAAATACAGTTTGACCGGATTCCCGCTCAATGTCGACGGCGACACAACGGGCCTCACCTATCTCGGCTGTATCTTGAACAACATGAAAAGCAAGACGGCTGAACCGTGGAAAAGCGTCTATAAATCGGACCAAACCGGTGCGGAGTACACGTCCATGGTCACCGACATTATTAAAAGTAAACTGGTTGACGAGAGGGAGATTGCCGCCCTCTACAATATCAAACGCGACTACTTGAAGTTGACCCCGGACCTGGACGATATTCCCAAAGAACTTGGAATCTCCAAATGGGTATTCTTTCAACCACCGCTCAATCGCGTGGATGTATCAAAGAAGCTCACCGGACTCGCCGCGGGCTACAAAACCGAATTAGAGGCGACTGTGAAAAGAGGACACAAGTCTCAGCACGATTTGCTGGGAACCATGTACAAGAAAATCATCGAGCATTCATACGCGGTCAATGAAGAAATCAATGCCGCCGTTGCCGTGGAGGGCCGCGACGCGATGTTGAAAGCGGGGACCGTGGTCTTCTTGGAAAACGCCTGCTGCGACGAGTCATTCAAGAAATCGATTGCTCTTGATTATTTTGCCGGACGCAATCCTACGATTTCGAAAAACATTGACTTTGTGCGCGAATATGGCCAATTGTATTCGGAGTTTGCAAAACTGGCGACGCCCGCCTATTTGTCGACGGGACACAAACGCGCGCTTCCAGTGGCAGACACGATGATGAAGCGGTTTTCGGAAGACGCAATTTACGGCGCTTATATCCACTACTGTAAATTGGACAGCGAGCTTCCTATCCCCTATGATGTAGTACCATTTTGCCAAGAGAAACCGCCAGGACTCGAAAACATGTCGCGCGCGCAAATGATTGATCATTTGAAAGAAACCAGCCATACGCAGAGTGAAGCCTCTCTTGCGCATTTGATGAAACTCGTGTCGCATCGCAACCGTGTGGCCGTATCCTATGGCGAAGAAAAAGTCCCGCGATTCATGGACCACTTTGCAGGTTCAACCGCAACAGATCCTCTCATTACTCATATCCACGAGTTTATATCGGGCAAAAAATCGGTGTCTGTGCTCGCCGAGTATTTGACCGAGATTAACAGCACGATGAAGGACACCATCGTCGAATACATACGCACATTTTCGAGCCGGTCCGCGTCCGGAATCACGCGCATCACCAAATATTTGGCAGAGTTCATGTCCTGGAAAAACACCCAAATGACCCACGACTTTATTCGCGGGTCCGTGTTCATGTTGTCGCGCGTTTTGCCCGCGATGCTCGAAGATACCACCAACACAGTGGGACTCAAAAACATGAACTCGATGAAACACTGGGACTTCTCGCAAAAACACCAGGATTTGTTGGCCAAGATGATTGTTGAATATTACCAGTCGTTTAATTCGTTTCGCCGCGACGAATTGATTTGTAAATTGTTTTGCGTGATTTCAAAGAACCTCTATTCACTGAATATTTTACTCGAGCATTTGCCGGCTGGATTGAGCGATGTCATTCTCAACAAGGTATACACTTATTGTTACTATTCCGTGTTTTACGAGGTGATTACTGAATCCGACAAGGACACGTATGCCAAGTTGAATGTGGAAATCGCAAAGTCCGCGCGCCGATTAGAGGAGGTCAATGTTGTGCCAACCGACAACCGCCAATTCAAAGAAAGCATTTGCGAATTGGCCACCATCATGTTGGAGACCGATATGAAAAATAAGGCTATTGTGGATTTGAACTACGAGATGTTGACTGAGAACTTCCACAAGGCAAAAATGCGCGAGAAGAATAAAATCATCGAAGACCTTGGTAGAATGGACCCCGACGCGCGTAAGATTGAGGATTTAATGAAAACGTACAAGCTGGGTAAATGGAATCTGGGAGAACAGAGGGGTATTTTCCAATATGACAAGGCGCTCCAAGACACTGAGTTGGATGAGTTGTTGCTTGAACCGTCGACGGATATTGCCATGGATGTGGAGGGTCTCGACCAATTAGATCGACATGAAGCCCAAGCGGAAGAAGATGCCGAAGTGAATAACATGGATATTGGTGAAGATTACATGGACGGCAATTATTATGACGAAGACCGCGACAGGGATTTTGAATAGGTCGTGATCCAAGAAATATTTGTATAAAATATTTTATACAAATACTTATGAAAACAATAATCCAACTACCAATATTGTTGCTAAAATATGTGCTACACAATGGGCATACAAATAACGCGATTCGTCTTGATTTTTCCAGTATTTTGCTAAGAAATAGAATCCGATTATCAGAACCAATGGTAAAAATAACGGCAGTGCCCCTTTTTGGATTATGTAAAACGCCAATCCAGTGAGTGCAATGGTTGCCAAAATACGGTCGCCCCATTTCAACCATATATTTGAAGTGGTGTGATTGATTAGCGACGATACAATAACAAGTAATAAAACGATGATTAGAGGCAATGGTAAACGTTTTTTTATATATCCATAGAGAAGCGCACACATTATCAGAAGTCCATTGATACAAGTAGATTTGTACAATGTCAAATCCGCCATCTATACTATTTATTGGTAAAAGAGTTGACAAATATTATGAATTGTTTTTGAAGATAACAAATGGTTATCTTTGAAAAATTGTTTGGTAGTTGATAACCCATAGGGTTTCAACTGCCAAGAAATTGTTTGTAAATAAAACGGACTGTGGTCGGCCCCCCTTCGGGGGCCTCCCGAACCGTTTTATTTATGAATTGTTTTTCAAAGATAACCAACGGTTATCTTTGAAAAATTGCTGGACAAAAAACGGCACGTTTTTGAGGTAAGCTGGTTTTTTGGCGGATAATGTCTACATTATCCGCCAAGAAATTGAAATGTTTATGTTTTATAAATACCAAACTATAAACAACCAACCACTACGCTTTTACCATCGCTACGCTTATAAAAATGACAAGTCCAATTGTATTCACCACCACCGACAAAAAGACCCCTACACTCGTGTACGACGAGGCATACCCCTCATCGCACCGCGCATATTTCATGAAAACCCCCGACAACCGCGTGTTCGCAGAATCGAGGTATCGCGGCGACGGCGTGTTTGCTGGCAAGAGTTATTTTGAACTCCTTGGTGAGCTGAATCTGCCGCCCAAATCTAATATTACGGATATCGCCGCTTTTGGCCGGGCGATTGCCGCAGGTACCACCAAAATCATCCGAAAAACCCGCGACAACAATATCGAAATGCGCGAAATCATTTACCCCGGGATTTATGAAGATGATGAGCTTATTTGGAGAAACCGAAAACCGGAGATTTGTTGCCAATGTGTGTATCCCGAAACCCAAGGCGCTACGGTCGAATGCGAATGCGACTTCTGTTTGGCGTTTCAGTAAGGGGAACCGCTTCGCTCTCAACTTCGTTTATGCCCTTGAACCCCTCCAAGGGGAACCGCTTCGCTTATCCCCTTTAACTCCTCCAAGGGGAACCAAGGTGTTCCGCTTCGCTTACGCTCTTTAACCCCTCCTTTAAGGAGGTCACAATTAAAATGTAAAGAAACATATGTTCTGACTCCTCCCTTTAGTATGGGATTAAAAGGGAACGACGAGTTCCCTTTGACGAGTTCCCTTTAAGGGGAACCGCTTCGCTTATCCCCTTTAACCCCTCCCTTTCCCTTTCCTTTAATATCCCCCTGTAGAATATATGTTGAGCAAACCCGTTATTCGCGAAAACAAACTGGTATTTGCCATCGTATTATTCATGTGTTTTTTTTCAGCAATCCACTATTTGAAACCACGAATAATATACAATGAACAAGGCGGGTTTCGACAATTTGGAATTGGATACAAACAGAAGACGATTGTGCCGATTTGGATAGCCTCTATCATTTTAGCAATTTTGTGCTACGTCGCTGTCTATTATTTGTCTATATAAGACAACTGTTAAAAGCATACAATTTATATCTAGAATTGTAGATATAAATCATTAGTCTAAGGCGTTAAGCCGTCGGCTTCGCCTTATAGGCTCTTCTTGCAAATCGAGTACATCAAGCGATTGACAAAATACACGATAAAATACGCAAGAGAACCACCAAGCACACTGGCATAGAAACCAAGGTCCTTGCCCTTAGTCAAGCCGGTGTACAACCCACCCACTACCACCATCAGGAAGATAGCAAATGTGAGAATAGATAGAAAATAGAAATAGTAGCAATACTCGCCAGATAGAGGCCCAAATAGATTATCAATAAACTCTGACATTATACTTGGTTGTTAGAAAATATACCGGCAATCATTTCTAATAGTGCTACCGTATAAATGTACAACCGTGTAAAACAAATAAAAGATTGTATTGTGATATTGTATAATGGACGAAATCGAGAAAAACGTCTGGAAAATCATCGACTGTTATTTCCGGGACAACCCCCAATGTTTAGTAAGACACCATACCGATTCATACAATGACTTTTTCAAGCACGATATTTTCCGCATTGTGAAGGAGATGAACCCCATTAAAATTGTCTCTAAATTGGACGAGGCAACCGGCGAGTTCACCGCCGAATGTAATTTGTATGTGGGGGGTCGCGACGGAACCCGCCTCTATTTTGCTAAACCCACCATATTCGATGATACGACCGGCGACCAGCCTCCCCATTACATGTATCCCAACGAGGCCCGATTGCGCAATATGACGTATGCGATGACGATCCATTATGACGTGGATGTGGAAGTCAAGAATATGCTAAATGCGGCCGAAATCGCGGATTTGCTAAAACATGGTGGAAGCGCTGCCATACCCGAAAAGATAGATGCGCCTCGATTCACGAATCAGAAGTTTGACCAAAAACTTATGGCTAAAATAGAGGAGAAATCAAAGGCGGATATCCACGGATCAGACGACATCATGGATGGTGGCAAGACTGTCGACGATGCCATGTCCGGGGGTTCAGGCAAAGGCCCCAAGAAAGCCATCACAGTAAGCCAGCACACAAACATCAAGCAATCGGTAAAAGGAGCCAATATTCAAACAACCAACTTCACCATTGATAAAGTGTTGCTGGGGCGGTTCCCCATAATGGTCCAATCCGACCTCTGTATCTTGTCTGGAATGCCGCGTGAAATGCGATTCAACATGGGCGAGTGCCGCAACGACCAAGGCGGTTATTTCATCATTGACGGCAAGGAGAAGTCGGTCGTTCCCCAAGAAAAGTTCGGCGACAACATGCTCCGTATCAACAAATCCACATTTGAAGAGGTCCTCTATTCCGCCGAAATCAAAAGCGTCAGCGAAGATTCTTCTAAACCCGTCCGTTCATTGCGCGTCGACTTGGTTGCGCCCACCACCAAATACAGCAACAACAACATCGTCGTCTCGATCCCCAATGTGCGCAAGCCCGTACCGCTCTTCATCGTGTTCCGCGCGCTCGGAATCACGAGTGACAAGGAAATCATCGAAACCTGTTTACTCGACCTGGACAAATACAAGAGCATCGTCGACCTGTTTATCCCGTCGGTTCACGACGCCGGCCCCATCATGACGCGCACCAGCGCACTCCAGTACATCGCCCAACTCGCCAAAATCAAAACCACCGACCACGCCAATTTCTTATTGACCGACTATTTCCTCCCCCATATTGGCGAAACCAACTTCCGGGAAAAGGCGTTTTTCCTTGGATACATGACCCGCCGACTCCTACTCGCATATAGCGGACTTGAATCCCCCATCGACCGCGATAGCTATCGATACAAGCGCCTCGAATTGACGGGCACCATGTTGTACCAATTGTTCAGCGAATATTACAAGGCTCAGTTAAACGATGTCTATGTCGCATTTGAGCGAAAAATCGTGGGTGACCGCGCCAATTACGAGAACAATCTGGAGAAGCTGATTCGCGACAATTACCGCGAAGTATTTAGTAAAACACGTGTCCTGGAAGAGGGATTCCGCAAGGCGTTCAAGGGCAATTGGGGCTCGACCGCACACACCAAACGCCTCGGCGCTGTCCAGGATTTGAATCGCCTCTCTTTCAACTCCGCCCTGAGTCAATTGCGCAAGACCAATCTCGAAATCAACGCCGGCGCAAAGCTGGTGGGGCCTCGTGTACTCAACGGGTCGCAGTGGGGCTTATTTGACCCCATCGATACCCCCGATGGCGGCAACATTGGTCTCCACAAACAACTGACCATCATGTCTTATGTGACCCGCAACATTTCGCGCGAACCGATGCTGCGCTGGCTACGCAAACACACCGACATGAAACCCACGACGGACTTTCCCGCCCGCCAGTTATCCGCGATGACCAAAGTCATGGTGAATGGATTCTGGGTGGGCGTGAGTAACGATGCGCTCAAAATCGTCAATGATGTCCGGTTCTATCGTCGCATTGGACTGATTCCGCTCTCCATCAGTGTGGGATTCGATATTCGCCAGAATACCATCAATATATTCACCGACGGCGGCCGCATCATTCGCCCTGTCTTCTACAAGCACGACAATACCGGTCAAATGTCTTTCCAGGCAATCGAACCCAAGATGTCGTTATCATGGGCCAACATTGTGAATGGATTCAACAAGCCGAAACGCCCCGACGCGATGCCCAATTATTCCAATTTCTACGAACTCGGCGACATTTATGATATTCCCGCGGATTCCGATGGAAACCCATACCAGTATGAGAGGTTCATCCAGAAGAAGTCGGTCGTGGAATACATCGACGCCAATGAAGAGGAATCGACCTTGATTTCGATGAAACCGGGCCAAGTTACCACACTCGCCTCCGCCGCCCCCTACACGCACTGCGAAATCCACGAGTCCCTGATTTTTGGCATGATGGCCAACATGATTATTTACCCGCAGCACAATCCCGCGTCACGTAACTCGTTCTCTTGTGGCCAAAGCAAGCAGGCGGTCAGCCTCTATCATACTAATTTCAATATGCGAATGGACAAGACCGCCGTCATTTTGACACAAGGCCAGCGTCCTCTTGTGAAGTCTCGTTATCTCGAATACATCAACAACGAGGAAAACAGCTATGGCGAGAATGCCATCGTTGCCATTGCCTGCTACACGGGCTACAACGTGGAAGACGCCATCTTGGTGAACGAGGGTGCAATCAAACGCGGCCTCTTTCGCACCACCTATTTCAGTGTTTACGAGACCCATGAAGAGAGGTCGGCGCAAACGGACAGTTTCAAGAAAATCGGCAATATCGACGCATCGGAGCGCCAGGTGAATGGCCGCAAAATGGGATACGATTACAGCAAACTCGACGAACATGGCCTGGTTTGCGAGGGCACCGAAATCAATGACAAGACCGTGATTATTGGGTGTATGAGCGGTACCAATGATATCACCACCGATTTATACGACAGTTCAAAGACGACGAAGAAGGGTCAGCTCGGCGTGGTTGACAAAACATTCATCACGGAAAGTGGCGAGGGACGCCGCATTGCCAAAGTCCGTATCCGTGAAGAACGAATGCCCGCGATGGGCGACAAAATGGCCTCTCGTTCAGGACAGAAAGGCACAGTAGGAATGATTATCCGCGAAGAAGATATGCCATTCACACGCGATGGAGTCCGCCCCGACCTCATCATCAATCCCCATGCTATTCCCACGCGTATGACAATTGGACAATTGGTCGAGTGTATTGTCGGCAAGGCGTGTTTGAACACCGGCGCACACGGCGATTGTACGGCTTTCACATCGGACGACAGCCAGCTCGCGCCATTTGGCCGCATGTTGGCCAAATCGGGTCTCCATTCATCGGGTAACGAGGTGTTGTACAATGGAATGACGGGCGAGCAAATCGAGGCGGAAATATTCATGGGTCCAACCTACTATATGCGCTTGAAACACATGGTAAAAGACAAGGTCAATTTCCGCGCCACTGGCCCACGAACCGGCTTAACCCGACAACCGGTTTCAGGTCGCGCCAATGACGGAGGCTTGCGTATCGGCGAAATGGAGCGCGATGCCATCATATCCCATGGTGCGACAGACTTCTTGCGCGAGTCAATGTTGGTGCGCGGCGACCAATATTACATGGCGGTGTGTAATAAGACCGGCGGTCTCGCGATTTACAACCCGGAGAAGAACCTGTTTTTGAGCCCGATGGCGGATGGTCCAATTAAATACACCGACACGCTGGATGGAAAGGCGATGAATGTGGAACAAGTGACAAAATACGGCCGCAGTTTCAGCGTGGTTCGTGTCCCCTATGCGTTCAAGCTATTCATGCAGGAATTACAAACATGTAATGTGAGAATGGCGATTATTACCGAGGACAACGTGGACCAATTTGATTCGATGAACTTCTCGAAGAATCTGAGTCTGCTAACCGGATTATCGACGCCTGGTGAAGTGAGCAAGAAGATACTGGATGACAAAGACAACGCCGAATTGATGAAGAGCTACAAGAATCGTTTCCGCGAAAAGAAAGACACGCCGACCCCTGGAGAAGCGGTAAAAGACCCCGCACTCGGATTCTGGCATCATTATTTGAAGTCAAAGGGTCTGCCTCTCGACTTCCAATATGACGACCTGGCGCTACAAGCACCGGCGATGGAATATTCGACGATGACACAGTCCCCAGATGTGACCCCGCGGTCACCGCATTCCCCCTTTGCCACACCGCCACCGGCACAGCCCCCCAATTCACCTGCCGATGCCAATGAAACCGTCTCCGGATATTGGCAAGATTATTTGAAGGCAAATGGGTTGCCGGCGGACTTTGAATATGACGATAGCCCTCAGTATTCACCACATTCGCCCGGGCATGTTCCGACCCCGGTTCGTGAACCCCATCTTTCGCCCATCCAGTATTCGCCGGGGTCCAAACTTAGAGAACCCGGAACACCCTATACACGCCTAGTTAATAATTTGCCGGAAGATTATGATGCGCTTGGCAGTGTGTTGTACAACGAAGAGACCGGTGAAGACTACCCATTTGACGCGGACAAGGGGCATTTTGTTGACCCTCTCACTGGACTCATTGTGATTCGCAAATCGTATTTTACGCCAGCTGGTCCAGAGTACAAAGTGGGAGACGCCGTATATTTGGCGAGACCCTATGCCCCGGAAGAACCCGTGGTCCCGTGGTTTATTACCAGCATTGATGGAAATAATATTGTGATTGGGAACAATGAAGATGAAGAGGTGAAAGTGGTGAACGCCAATGAAATCACATACAATTATCCGTCGCAAGTACAGCATTATAGTATCCCCAGTATAGGTCAACAGGTGAATCAACGCCTAATGGGTATAAGTCCGGCGTATTCGCCTGCGCCCGTGTCTTCGACACCAACAATCAATTTCCAGCCCAATATTATCGTCGCAACGGGTGAACACAGCAACGTGACAGCGCCTACGCCAAGTCCAAGTCAAGATACAATGAGTTATGGAGCATCGACACCAGTTGAATCAAATACCAGTAGTATAGAAAGCTCACCCTCCGTCAACTTTGATGAGCCAATGATTCGAAAAACACCGGAGAAAAAAGAACAAAGCACATCCAGCATGTTATCCGGTGGCAGCTTCATTGTCAAAAAGATATAACCATCCCTGCGTGCTGTCTGTAAAATTGAAAAACATTAATAAATATAAGGACATTATATAATTTCATACAATGTCCTTCTCAAACGCTGAACTAACCTCGATATACAATTCCCGCAAGACCCTTTTGGAAATCTACGGCGATGAAGAAATCTTCTGGAAACTCGACCAGCGCACCGTGTTGGAGTACCACAACTTTACCATCAACGAAATCGAGGCAATGGCCAAGAACAACCAGCTCGACATGTTCTTGAAAAGCCAGACCGACACTGGCAAAATCTATGTCAAGTACATGCTCAACAAGTCCACTATCCGTCTAACGCTGGTGGATGATTTAGTCGAAGAGCTGTTTGAATACGAAGGCGTGCTCGGAAAAAACGACACACTGGTACTCGTTATCAACGACGAACCCAATGACTCGATGGTTGCCAAGCTACAATATCTGTATGATAACAAGGGGTATTTCATAGTATCCCACAACATCAATCGATTACAGCGCAACATCATGAAACACGCGCTGGTCCCCAAACACCGAATCATCGAGGACCTTGTAGGCAAAGATGGCAAATCGACCATCGACACATTCATGACAAAATACAACTTGAAGAGCAAATCGCAGTTGCCAGAGATATCGAGGTTCGACCCGGTGGCTCTCTTGGTATGTTTGCGCCCTGGTCAAATCTGCGAAATTGACCGAAAAAGTCCGACATCCGTAGTTTCCAAATATTATCGTGTTTGCGTATAATTATCCAATACAAACTTTACTTGTTTTTTTCATTCTATATTGTAAAGACAATGGCACAAGCATTTTATAATCGATTTTCAAAGATCGGTAACACAGAGTCATTTAGCACAGATGCAATATTTACGCAATTTAGCAAGACGGATGTGGATTATACTAGTGCGAATTGTGATAGGAATCCCAGTTCAGGATGCAATACATCCGACGCATTAACCGTAGAGGCATGTAAATGTCTCTACAAAGAAAAAGTCGACAAATTGGCTAAGTTTGGAGATTTAGAGAAACGTTCTCAAAAAAGCCTAGACGACGAAGACCAAATATATGCCGCAAGATCTCTTGATATCCTTAATATAAGCATCGGTATTTCCATTATGCTGCTGTCTATTTATTATATGAATGAATGAAGCAAGGAAATCATATGATAGTATATATTTAGTCAAATGATGTTAATGTTAAAAAGCCGCGTAAAATGGGCATATTATATTTTGATTGCGTCTGCCCTTGCCTACGTAGGGTTAATGACACTTTCATTGAATAATACAAGAGAAGCGTTGACACCAAGTTTAACTTTATGGAGCGATCGAGCTTCTAAGACCGAGAGTACAGGTACTATATCTTCAGAAACAACAAACGACGAAAATGCTTTTACGCGCGATATCAATACATATCGCACTAAGCTTGATTTGCGACTAAAAGATTTAAAATCAAGTACCCCGGATTCTTTACACGACTATAATACCACAACGTATACCAGCATTGTATGGGCAATTTTAGTAACAGTACTTTTGTATGTAATTTTTATTGAAATGGAAAATTAAAATGACTATTTTGTATGTAGTCATTTTATAGAATGCCAGTTGAATTATCAGGAATACCAGAATATTTAAAATACAATGAATTAAAAACAGACATGATGAACAATCCGCAAAAATATGATTTTGAATCCGCCGAATTAATAGAATTAAAACCCAAATATAACAATAAAAGCGATGGTCTTGAACATGACAATCAAATGTATTTAGAAGAAGAAAACCGCCTATTTCATGCGGCAATCATAACGATGACTACACTCCTTTTTGCGTCAATTTATATATCGGCACGCCGATAGCATTACTATTTTATAGTAAATATATATAATGCCTACTACAATCGCATCAATATTAAATGATGAAACTGTACGTTTAAATAATCGAAAAACAGCAATTGATAATGCGGAAGAAGAGCGCAAACGCACAATTCGGTTTACAACAAGTGAAACCCAACGCAGACAAGCTTATAATAATTTGTACCTTGTCATTGCGTTGATTCTATTCATAATATTAATTATTAAAATGCTTTATCGATATGACATTGTTCCTGATACAATACTTGATATTTTAATGGTAATTGTCATTTCAGTTGGTATTATTTACTGTTTATTGATGTATAGCGATATTCTTAACCGCAGTAATATGGATTTTAGCCAAATTGAGTTTGAAAAAGCTTCTCCAAAGAGCAAAGAGCAGCAGGACAAAGAAGAAATAGACCGCGTAAAATCGGGTGACCTTTTCGCAAACCAGGCGGCAGAAAACGCAGGCAAATGTATTGGACAAGCATGTTGTCCAACAGATAGCACCTATAACACAACATTTAAGATTTGCGTGCCAAATATTGTTCCTTATGACATAGTTCCGACTGATGCTAGCACTACTGCTGGGGGAACAACTACTTATAAATTAAAATATGGAAGCACAATAATTACTAGTACCGCACAAACTATTGTAAGTGATTTAATTGACTCAACAAAATATAAATATTGCCGCAAAAGCGACGGCACATATGCTTGGTTGCCAATTACACCTTCAAATATGATGATGAATCAAGGAAAAACAGCTTTAATCGCTGTTGCTGCGACAGACCCAAATTATTATTTTGCTTCATCTGATCCAAAATTAAATCGCACTGTCTATGTTGATGCGACAATGTCTACCCGAGTAGCAGAGTCATTTATATCATCCATGCCCGATATACAACCATTTTCGGAGAAAACACATTTTGCTACATATCTGTAAGCGATAAAATCTTTGCGGGTATATATATGGTGGACGCAAACAAGCTGAATGCCATCGATAACGCAATAAATGAAATCAGTTCATCCGCAATGACAAATAATCGTCGTGGATATTATTTTAGCCAAGATAAGACAATTCTTATTTATGTAAATCAAGTTTTGTTGGTCCTGTATTATATTATATTTGTTGTCTTTGCGGTGTCACTGTATTTGAATCGCGAATCATATAAAATAAGTTCAATTATTATTATTTTGGTGTTGTTTGGACTACTTCCGTATATGATAAAATACATAACCCGGTTTGCCTACAATAAGTTTTTGGATTTGACGCATTTGTTTTATAAGGGAAACGCACGTTATCTGAATCCACCTGCAGATACAGCGACTATGTAAATATTTATACTGGTAAAAAAGCATTTACACAATTGTTTGTGTAAATGGTAATCAATGACAATCATTTTCATCCATCTTTATTTTTTAATTGAGTTTGAAATCCTGTTTTACCTCTATTACATCATGCCCTATGAGAAGGCTCTCATATACCGGTTATTTGACATGAGCAAATATACGGACCTACAAAACAAAACTTTTGTAGTCGATTACATAGAGGACGAGCTCGATTGCGTGAAAAATCAACAACGACTCGACAAATACAACTACAAGCTTTGGATACAATGTATGGCATTTTTGGGAGCACTGAACGCAATATTGGCGGGCGTATTTGCGCGCGATGTAATACGGATGCGGCAACAATACACGGCATCCTATGGCACATTGTCCCAACACAATTCGCGCACGGCATTGGTGGAATCGGATTACAAGAAAAATGACGACACGGATATTGAGATGGTACCACTCAGTTCTCCAACATCAAAGGTTAACAATGGATTGGGACCCGAATCATTTTCCCTCTATTATTAGAATAATTCCAAGTTTGTGAAAAACACTGGAAAAACGGTGCGATTTATGATTTTAGTCGGAATCTTCGAGTATGCGTTCTTTACGATTATAGTGGATAAATACAAGATTGTCAATACCACCACACTCTTGTGTAAAATGGCGGAAGAATAGAGGCATCTATACCTTGTTCGCATCATAAATATGAACTTTATCCAAGGTGCCAACTGTTGAAGAGGAGCCAATCTTGGGCGGCGCAATCGAATTGACCATATCCATTTGCTTCGCCATCGCCACTTTCTTGTCGAGTCCCGAAAACAAATAGTCCGTCCCCGGGCTCTCCTCCGACTTCTTAATTGTCTTGTAAATACTGTTGATGTTTTTTACGGCCAATTCGACCACGCGTATATCGGACACCAGCTCGGTCGCCGGGTTCACTTGCTCCGTACAAAGCGACACTGCAAAATACAAGAGATAGCGCCGTTTCCGACAACACGCATTGGTATAGTGTAGCGAAAACAGCGTCAAAAGTGACCCCATTACTTTTTCAACGAGAGGACTGCCTCTCTCTTTCATGTAATGAAACAGTGCATCCCATATCATCCAAATCAGGTCGCGCGCCAGTTTGCGTTCAACTACGACAAACTCACGCACTTCGCACTCGCACACCTGTTTTCGCTTTTTACAAATGGCGTCAAACTCAATAATCCATTCAATCCAATAACACGCCACCACTGTGTTTCGCCGCCCCGCCGACAAATTGTAGGCAAACTCGTTTAGCGCGATATACACTTCTTTGGGGTCTTTCGGTCGAAAAAGCGGCTTGATATAATCCACGCTCGGCGCAACCAATCGTTCGGTCATTTGCGTCATATCAAACTCTTCTTCGCGATTAATTTTAATCGATTCAAAGCTGTGTTTTTTTGTGGAAAGCGACAAAACGCTTACGATTTCGGCAAACATATTGCGAATCGTCTGATTGTTGCGATGATCGAGCGGCGACGTCACCTCGACCGATGACATAATATTCTTGAACACGATGAATCTTTTTTCAAGATAACACACCAATTTGGGGTTGCCAACGTGGATGTGTTTTGCCATATAATAGAGGATGTTCTCCCAAAGTTCAAGGTAGTGTCCGGCACATACCAACTCGGCCGCCCAATTACATGCCGGTTCAATTTTGCCGTTTAGCATATTTTCAATAAAGGCGTCTTTGACCGCTGTTTTCTTGTATTTAGAAAAACTGATGCCTCGAAACTCCGCGGGAGACCGAATATCATTTATTTCACTGGATTCCATTTAATATATAGATGGGAATCGTTTTTATATAAAGCACACCATCATAAATAAAGTATTTTAAAAATATATATTATAATGAGTCCAGTAATGATAATTATGGGAGTGGTGATCGTTATACTCCTCTATATGTATTTTTTTTATAATACGCGAGAAACAGTTATCACCCAAAAGCTTGATTTATCGACACAAGCACCAGAAATTGGCATAGACAAAATAACTGACCCGGGTGCTGCTAGATATGCGTACGAATGTTGGATTTACGTAAATCAATATGATGGCATTAGAAAAACATTATTTTACCGGGATTCTGGTAAAACAAATGGTCTTTGTACCCCCGGCACTGCGGCTTCCGGTCAAATTGCTGCTATCAATGCAAATTATGTATCATCCGCTGCACGAGTAGACAACATTGGCGTTTATATTAGCGGCACAAGTCCAACCCTAAATGTTGAGTATGTTAAAAATAATGCGTTGGTCAATGACCCTCTATGTACTGCATCAAGACAAGCAAATGAAAAGGGCACAATCATCGTCACCGACAATTTTCCCGTCCAGACGTGGGTTCATCTGATTGTCAGTGTTGACAACGCATACATTGATACATATATCAATGGCAAGTTGACCAAGTCTATTTTAGAAAAGGACGGCATTTTAGCTCCATCAAAAGTCACAGCCATGGCATTCGGGGTAGCACCTGGAATATCATTAGCCAAGTTTACGCGATATACTACACCGGTTGACCCGCAAACCGCATGGGATAAATATTCTGCTGGAAACGGATCCAATAAACTTGCCAAATATTTAGGAACACTTGGTATGGATGTTAGTTTGAAAAAAGACAACATCGAATACAGTAAATTGAACCTTTTTTAGATGCATATCAAATCATATTTTATACTGTAAAATATAATCTATAAATATAGTAATCTTATGAACCCGGAACAAGTCCAGTCAAATATTAAAATGCCAGATTTACAAAAAGTAAATGATGTTGCCACCGATGTAAAAAAAACATTGTCCAATTCAGTTGGAGATATTGGCTCACAAGTGGGTAATATTGGCAACTCAATTGGAAAAACAATGGACCAATTTTCGGCAACCTCGGTTGCGGATGCAAGTTCCGAATTTTTGGAGGCAAATACACTCACCGCCAAGTTCGCATTTGTCGCCATTATATTAATCGCATTCCTTTTCCTAATGCGCTTAGGAATGATTGTATTGTCTTATATTTTTTCACCATCAAAATCGCCCTATTTAGTGAAGGGCGTGATGAGTGGAAACTCAGCAAAACAAATAAAACAAGACCCGCGAACAAATAATACAACAGTATATTTGTCTGAAAATGAGACGTCTGGTCTTGAAATGACATATAGCGTGTGGTTATATTTAGATGGCGTAAAAGACACCACCACACTCAGTCATATTTTTAATAAGGGAAGTATCGATACAAGCACGGATTTTGGTAAGATTGGCAGCGATACAAAACCAATAAGTGGGAGTACATTAAATCAAACATACAACGCACCTGGTCTCTATGTATTGAAAAATATAGAGGGTGGGAATAACCTTCGCGTATATATGGATTCCTATGTTGAATCAGGTCCTCCTTTTGGCAATTTAAGCTCTCAGGTAAAGTCAGTGGATATTACTGGTGTTCCAATCAAAAAATGGTTCAATACCATAATTCGCGTTGAAAATCGCGTGCTGGATTTATATGTGAATGGTGTGTTAACAAAGCGAATGGATTTAGAATCGATTCCTCGCCACAATTTTGCCGATGTGTATGTATGTCAAAATGGCGGATTTCAAGGTAATTTATCTGACCTACGATATTTTAACAAAGCTCTCAATGTATTTGAGATCAATGGAATTGTTGGAGCTGGACCAAATACATCAACTGTAGCAGATGAAAATGCAGCACCTAGTAATCCTCATTATTTATCAACAAATTGGTATTCATCCAATACATAAACATGTTAAAAGACATAAATAATAATTCCATCAATAGTTAAATATGCTACCCAACATTGTTTTATCACAAAATATTTTTATAGTTGGTGGGTTATTTAGCGCGTTTTCGGGGGTTTATGAATTATACCATACTACCCTCGAGCAAAGTAATATTAATATTTTAATGCGAGTCGGTGCTCACATGACAGGGGGGTTTATTTATGGGATGTCATTAACTTATTTCTGGCAATTACCAACCGCCCTAAGCTTATATAAATTGGGCGAAGGATTTTATGGGAGATAAATGAAATTACACCATTTAAGATTTTGCAAACTTGTTGAACGACACATTTTGTTGATGGATTAGCCTATTCTCCCAAAGGGAGCATAGACTACATTAAATCGTGACCGGTATATATTCCACAATTGAATATATAATGGGTGATTTAACAACATGTATTACATCCGAACAAAACCGCCGTAATGGGCTCATATTCAATATACCACCCCCACGTTACACACCGCAAAATCCATATGCCGCGGGGTGGACTAAAGCCCAACTTGATATGCGACGTAAAGCAGAAGTCCTCAAATACAACAAAAGCGCGAATGGCCGAATAAGCAAAGCCCAAAGTTGGACCCAGATAGTGAATGGGTCCTACCAACGCCGCACATTTTCGGGTTCATACTTGAATAATGTTATCGACATTAACTGTGATAAAGTTGTCACATACACGACCGGTGCTGGAATCCCCGGTCCACCAACTCCGCTTTATCTTGACCCCGCAGTACCATTGTACAATTACAACAGCCAATCGGCTGGCCTGGGTATTAATAATAAAACTGAAACTGATATGTGGCGTACAAAATACGACACCAATCTTTTATCAAACTCACCTGTTATTTATACATTAAATATTCGTCCACCAATTGACAATCCGCGCTATAAGTTTACAATAAAAACCTCGGTTGGGATTTATTTGGATGGATCCGCAAACGCAAATAATTATACCACAAAAGTAACTATTTTACCGGATTCGATTAAGGTTATGTTTGGCGGACAAATGGTTGATTTACAAACTAGACAACCCACAATTACATTGGAACCCGGATTTAAAACCGATATTTCAGGAAGTTTGACTGGTGGACCTTATGGGGGCGCCTTTTATTTAGGAAACATTGTTATAAGTAATCTTGAATTATCGACGGCCGCCGGAAACACATATGATATTGTGATTCAGCCAACAATCAGCGCATTAATTGTAGGCCGCGAAACAAATGACCCCATTAATAAAATACAGGCAACTCTATACACCAATTTAATTGAATATTCAAATGATCCAAAGACCCTGTCAAACAACACAAAACGGTTTGGAACCAGGATTACTTTTAATACCCCAGCCACCGCGTCTACCATCGTCGCGCCTATAATAACCGGTGTATCTCCCTAAGCCGACGCATTGAGTTTATATGCTCAATATCAATTTGTCCCAAATCAAACTTTACTTCATCTTCGCGATTGATGAATGTGTAAATGATAAGTGAAAAGATATCCAGAATGAGTTCATCGCGATGATTGAAATCGAGCGCACGTCGCTGCCTCTCTTCCCAAATAACGCGCGAATCAAAATACAAAACCGGGTTGCGCAACTGTTCTTCGGCAATCATAATCTCCCCCGATCCAAAATGCTGTCTATACTTGTTGTAGACCGACGCTATGGATTGCTGTGCGTTGTCAAAAGTTTCCATGTATCTTAAATAAATACTTTGTAAATCCTGTATCAATCGGTAATAATGAGTTTGAATATCAAAAAAACGCTTAACCGGATTACATATTATGTCGGTTAGCCAATCCAAATCATGAATCAATTTGCGATTAATTGAATATTCGCATAACTTTTGTTCTAGAAATACATATTTTGTACCATCCGCAATTATTTGGGGCATCTGTTTTTCAACATCATCGGATAACATTGATGTATATTTGTGGGCGCGATTTGCCAATTCATCCGCCTCGCTTGTAAAATACTTGATGGAATCCGAGATACTGTCTCTTTCGACATCCGTTAAAAACTCGGTCTTATATTTTCCACCGCGAACATGCTCAATTCCATACATATGCATGTATTTGTGTACAATTCCGTCAACTTGATAATATTCGACATTTTTATAAACCTCATATTGGCATTCAATGGCGACATCATCCCTAAACCAGTCAAAATATATAAATCGGCATTCAAGCTCTGGCGTCATCGTTTTGATAGGAGCCGCGTACACGACAAAGTTTCCATTGGTCATCTTATAAACATATACAGCGTATAGCGGACAAATATTATTCTGTAGTTCCATTATAATAAAACATAAGCATCTTATATTTATGTTTTAATCAATTATTTATTGTTTTTACTGCTGCTGCTGCTGATTATCGGAAAAATATTTGGATTCGCGCATCCATTTAGACTTGCAAATAATTGTCCCGACATACATTTGTCCTGTTCACCCACTTCGACGCATCCGCGCTTTCCCTCGTATTCGCCGACCAAGCACCACCCAGTCTTGCCAGCCGTAATGGGTTTCTGGATTGGACTCTCCGACGGAGAAGGTGACGGCTCATTCATCCGGTTTGGCGAAACATTTAGCACATTGTCCAATTGCGATGCCGCAGTCGGGTCCACGTGTTTTCGGCTGGCGTCCTTTAATATGGAGCCAACCGATTGGAGCGATCCCTCGGCAACATCGACACCGGTTTTGGCGACGTCGCCCACTACATCGGCAGTTTTGTTCAAAACACTGCCGGTGGTGTATCCAAAAATCGACAACACTTGGGCAAAAAATGGTCCCAAAATTGATACAATCGTTTCAATAACAGTTCCAACCATGGTTAATAGATTTATTCCTAAAAAGGACAAAATAATCAATGCTAATAAAACAAAAATAATGACCTGATTGCTGATACCACCAGTTGAGGTTTCATTCATAAATTGAGAGCTGGATACATTTTGTAAATTGGAATCCATTATTATATACTTGAGAAAGAAATTGATTGCGTTTTATTACCGATTATTAATTTACGTTGTTATAATAAAATGGGAATTGTTTTTGAATCGGCATTATTATTTAGTTTAGCAGTTTTGGTCATTGCTGTTGGACTTTTGGTATATTATTTTAAAAACCGCATTACCGAGATTGAAAGCAAAAATACTAAATGTTTAGAAATAGTTCATGATGTGTTTTTACAACATACGCAATTGAAACAAGATGTTGTACGTATGTCCTATGTTCAGGAGCCAGCAACTATACGATACTATCAACAAAATGGCGGTGATGACCAAATCCAAATACATTTAGAGGAAGATCAAGAAGAAGAGGAGGAAGATGAAGGTGACTACGACGTGGATGAAGGTGTAAAAATAGTCAATGTTGATATGTCGGGCCCAATTGATTCTGACATCAACATTGCAGATGATATTGAAGATGCCGAAGGTTCAGAGCACTTGGAACAGCTACAGACGCAAGTAATGCCTAAAATTGATGTTCATGACTCTGATTTAGAATCCGACAATGAAGACGCGTCGGTAACACATTCTGAACCAAATAATGATGCATTTCGTGAAATATTCAATCCAGATACAAAGGAATCTTATAAGAAGATGGATGTCAAATCGCTGAGAAGGCTAGTTGTATCGAGAGGTCTTGGTACGGAAAACACTACAAGGTTGAAGAAGAATGAGTTGATTGATATATTGCTGACCATTGTTTAAGCTGTCGGCACGTTAGTGCTGACAGCGACCAAAGATCAAAGTACGTTAGTACTTTGATCGACCAAAGCAATAATCCAACCAAATAATTATACACACAAACCTATGTATAATGATTCCACCTAATTATTTATTTTAAGTCGCATATTTATTATTTCACTCAATATGAGTACTCGTTCTTGTTCAGTAAACTTCATTTCCTTCATCAACTGGTCACATGAAAAATGCCGCACAGCATCATAATTGGGTACAAGCGTTCCAATCATGTATTTTACCGGAGAAGAACCATGAAACTTCATAAAATTGGTCCCGTTTTTTCCTCTCACCTTGTCTAAATGTATCAATACAAACCGCTCGGCCAAATTAAACACACAATAACCATTCGACTTTAATTCCTTCACTATCGCATTATCGCACCCAAGTCGCCCAATTTCAATCGAATAACCGGTTGCTCGAACTGGATTCTTGAAAAACCACCCATCCTGGGTATTCGAATGAAAAATATTGGCAAATGCCGGATCTAATATGGGGGTCCCATTTGCCGCGTCAATCTCATGCCGCGACAGTGCCAAAAATACATTGCCCGATGAAAGCACATTAGTGAGTTCGCCATAATCAAAGGCGAGTGAAACATAGATGTCTAAATTAAGAATGCCGACCATTTCGCCATGAGGAATATTGGCATCCGCAAAAGCAAATGCATCCTGATACGTCATTCGTTTACCCAATTTTGAGCTACGATATTTAGGGTGATTTCGCACGGCGTCGTCCAACCCGTCCTCCGATTCGTAAATGTTGTAGACGTTTTTAACATAAAAATGGTTGAGATTATTCAACAAACAAGTAGTATATTCGGCCATTCTTCCCGGATTTGACTCGGCGTAAGTTTGAACAATAATATTCATAATAATATTATTGTGCTGTTTGTTTATGCGTTTTACATACATATTCTTAATGATGTAAAAATAAATTGGAGCTTGCAGTTTCCTCATTATTTGTGTATTCAAATCCGTGCTTTATACACCAATTGATACATTTTTGTATATTTTGTCGAGTATATTGTTCAATTTTATCTTTCTTCGACCGTATTTCAATTAGCCCCAACGTATTGTAAATATTATCCAATTGGGTTTGTCCAAAAATCACATTGATTTCCTCTATCTTGTTGTAAAAAAACAGGGGGACTTTTACCGACAATATACTTCGAATGTATTTTTCTTTATCAAATGATGCGAGCAATGACTCAAATGAATCGCGGATTTGCGGACTTTGTTGAAATCGGTAGCCGACACATACAATATAACGCTCCGAATTGGCGGCGCGGCTCGTATTTGGTTTGACAATATGGACACGGTCATACATTGACGCCAAAAGAAGCAACATTTCTACCGTTGGCTTGTAAAAACTATCAAACATTTTCAACACAAAACATCCGCCCTGTTTTTGTAAACACACCGCATACGCGATTTGCGCAAATAACAGATTGGTCATCGACACCTCTTGATTATTGAAATCCATCGAAAAATCAAACCCGCCGTCTCCCGTTACAAAGTCGATTGACCCGCCGTATTTATCAACTACATGGCGAAAATTGGGAATACTCATCAGATCGCCAGTTCCATCCGCGCCTTTCTCTAAAATTACATTGGGGTTATGTTTTAAAAATCCGCGTGTTTTTTTCCATCCAGGAACATTATGATCATTGGGGTCCTCGATGGTCATTCCATAATATCGACTATGCGGGTTTTTATTGTAATAACATGCCGCCTCGATAAATCCACCAGGGCCTTCTGCCAATCCAAACATGGTTATTTGGGTTTCCGGGGAATTAAATATGGGCAATTTAAAGCTGTCAATGATTTCAATCAATTTAAAAAAAGCGCGCGAAATTGGACGGTATCGGCAAATGCTAATTCGCGAACCTGTATTGTGTATGTATTCGTATGGATTTGTATATTTCTTGTGTATATCCCATTCTTCAACACATTCGTCAATTTTGCCCTTTATTTCCGTTAAAAAATTGTACAATGAGTATGAAATATAATTATTTGGTTTATCGGTATGCTGTGATAATAATAGTTTATTCCAATATATTCCGGATATAATTGGTAATGTATTTATCAACATTTGTCTAGTAATCAACACAAAATATGTTTATGTTGATTTGTTATAATCTATGTTCTCACCGGTAAAACAACTTAGGGAAATTACTGAATATATTCGTATGTCAAAGTTTATAAAGATCACAAATCTTATACTCAATGTGAAATACATACAATCAATCACAGTAAAACCCGATAAATATCAAATTAATATGGTAAGTAGCATGTTTGATGGAAAAAGCATTAGTGTTGCGGGGTTTGGTATTGGTAGTATTTCTTCACACAATGCCGAAATTGAAGTATGTAAAATTAAACACTCAAATGATTACAAAATAGTTTCGGATTGGATTGATAGCCAATAATTTAGAGCTTAAAATGGTGTTCCTTGGTTGGCAGCACATTGGTCGATTTGTATTTACAAAATCCGGCGTCTTTTATGTACCATGGCCATTCATCGCGAACCAATAGGTCGGGTCGAGCCTCTACATCTACGTAGATGATTTCTTCATTGGTGACGGTTTCGAGCGACCGCTCTTTATAGAACATACGGCCGCTTCGATAGGACCGATGAATACAAACAATATATCCTTCTTTCAACCAGTTTATAATATCGAGCAAATTGTTGCCGGTTTGAACCAAATCAGTGTCCATTTTACACATATTGGACTATTTTCTTTATATTATATTTGAAATGCCAGCAATTTTGTACAATGATGGTCTCAAATAATATTTATTATAAAAACAAATATTATTTACACTATCCATATGAACTTTTTATGGCGGCGAAAAGTCCGGCGTTGGGGGCTTTACTGCCACCACTGGACTCGGCGGGGTCACGTGTGTTTTCCCATATTTGGCGGTTTCATCAATCGGGTCATACTTATCCAAAATCACTTGTCGAATGCGTTTGACACGATGTTTTGTTGCCTTTTTCTGTTCCGGTACAAGCTCTTGTTCTATCTTCTCGCTCTTCAGATGCTTCGCAACCTTTGCCGCTTCCACCGAATGCGTCTTTTTGAAGATGAAATACCGGTTCATGAACGAAATCGTCTTTTCTTGTTCCGTCATCAAGGTCGCCTTCCCATAATCATTGCGCAGTTCCGGATTGCGCCGCACTTCATTCATCATCTGGTCATACAATACTTTGAACATCCCCGTGTTGCTGATTCCAATATCTTCAAATCCCGCCAACACAAACCCATAGTCTTCCATCAACCGTGTCAAGTACCCAAAATTGACCAAATACTCCGTCGCGAACTTGTTGATGGATTCCTGGAACACGTCGATGGCATAACCCACGCTGCTTTCGTCATCGGCAAACACAGTCTGCTCATACTTGCGCCTTACTTCAAATATCTTGCGTCCTTCTGAGTAAATCGTCATCTCCGGATTTTTCTCGAGATGTTTGAACACGGTCTCGCCATCATAACACGTCCCCACAAAGTACCCATTGACCGCCGTACATTCCGACACGTTGCGCAGGAAATTGTGGAGAACCGTGTGATTCTCGAAAAAGTAGTGAAGCGCAAATTGGCACGAGCTGACATTGAACCCATTGACGCCCGCGCCAAAACTCTTGTTCACCGCCTTGCCCAATTGCGGCTTGGGACCCGACGTCTTACTCAGAATTGCCGCACCGATTTCGCGCTCCTTCTCCAAGTAAAATGCGTCGCCGTTTTTCAGATTCAGACGACTGTCCGCCGGCAAGAATATTGCGTCAAAGAGTCCGCGCGTCTCCTTTTTCTCCTTCAAATATCGCGCGCAAACCCCGTCCATCTGGTTGTAAATATTGTCTTTTGACAAATCGACACCAAACACGAACTTCAACTTTGCGCTCTTCCATTTCGAGATGTCGCCGCCCTTGCCCACGGCGTAATCAATGAGCGTATCGCCGCGCCGAGCAACTTTTCCAATAATCCGCTTTTTCACAAATAGATTGTGGAAGTTGCGCAGCCCCATTGTGCGCGATTCCTCCGTGCTAGTATTGTTGTAATAGATGTCGTCGATGTTTTCCGTCTGTACAGTCTCAACCCCCGTCAAGATTGCTCGCGTGACAGGGAAATGAATCGACATCCAGTTGTCATTTGCCACAAAATAGTCGTTGCCGTAATTCTTGCTGCCCGACCGCAAATCGTAGGTTTTGTCGTGACGAACGCGCAACGGTTTCCATCGCCACCCTGGCTCGGCCTCTTTGTCATAGGCAAACTCGACAATGGTCTCGTTCTCGAATCGCTCACCTTCCGCCGTATACATATTGTCGCTGCCACCCGCATTGCGCACCATTCGAATATTGGCAATACACGCATCCGGGTCATATGGCAAACTCGGGCGAAACGGCAGGGGTTGGTAAGCGTCCTCGTTCTCGGCCTCTTCCTCGACAAACGCGACTTCATCATTCAACATGGACTGGAACGGGTTCATCGACGTATACGTCTTCACGTTGAATCCGCATCGCAATTCCAGTGTGCGATAATTGCCACTATCATATTCATTGTGAACCATTTCCGCACCCGTTTTGTCCTTCTTATAGGACACCAGGAAATCAATCGTGTTGTATTCGGGCGGTTTCCATTTCAACGAAAGTGGCCATTTTACCTTCTCCAGTTTACCGGCGCGACCATGGGTCATTCCACCTGCGCCCGTATTGATCGGCGTAAATATGATTCCGTCCGTATTGTAGGGATACACTTGGTCGTCAATATTCGACAACAAGGTTGAGCAAATGTTGAAGATGCTCGTGGTTTCGCTGGGCAAATAGAAGAGTTTTGGCACGATTTTGAAGTCATCTGGCGACGCCGTCTTGGTGGGTCGCTTCACTTTCAGCCCATCAATAAAACGCTTCAAATAGAGGAGCCGATACTTGTCTAAATCTTCCTTAGTCTTCGGTTCTTCGAACCAGGCAAAATCCAGTTCACGTACGGACTTTACACGACCATTGCCGGCGCCTACAAAATAGATATCGAATGCCGCATAATGGTTGATGAATCGCCCCGCCTTGTCAAGCAAGATATGTTCGCCATCCAGAATCGTGCCCCAGTCCGTCTTCTCCGTCGACGTGAGCCCCGTGAATTGTACGAGCATATTGGTGTTGATCAAGTAGATGCGCCCGTCGCGCATATCAATGTAGAGCAGCTTGCGTTCTCCGTCCGCCTTGTCCGTCACGCAATAATTTGTGCGAATATTGGGTTCGGTCGATGCCGGGTCAATTTCGACCACATGTTTCAGCTGGAGAGTACACGAATTGGGTCCGATGAAATTGCGCGGAAACACGCGGCGCTCCTCGTATAAATCCCCGTGAACTGTGCGCATATAAGATTGTAGTACGCGGTCGTGCTCGGCATAAGGCGTCGGGTATTTTGTATCTTGGAGCGCGCTCAACACCACGCGAATCACGGATTCGAGCTCTTTCACGATGAGCGCGGGACTGTCATAGGGCGTCCCCACACCGACCTTTTCGTTGTCGATCTCCAGCTCAATTTCGCAAAACTCGTGGTTATTTAGCAATTCCGATTCCTCCATGGTGAACTCGGGCATCATGATTCCGCCCGATGTCTTTGATGTGCGAATGATACTGAGGTCCACTACTATCGGACTCGACGGGCTGTTGAGACGGACACGATTGATGAGACGAAATGTCTTGCGATAATCGCGCCACGTTCCAATAATATCGGCCGCTACTTTCGACTTCAAATTGTAGTCGGATTCCATGTTGAATGACACGTTGAATCCATAGTCGCGATTGGTGATTTTCTGGATGAACTTTCCTTCGCCGTCTTTGGCACTCGACTTCTGCGTGAACTTGATTTTCTTGAAGTTGGCGGGTACATCGGCGAGCTTTTTCAGATTGTTGTCGGCGCGGCAATATTGCTGGATGAGTTCCGCGCCAAACAACTCGGCGCGAATATTGGACATTTGGATGACGCCCGTTTTAGCATTCGTGTGCTGAGACTGGATGCGCAACATGTTGACGCCTTCCATATTGTCGCACACAAACCCGGTGCCGCGCATACGGCGAATCACATTGTCGTATTCGGTTTTGCTGAATGAGTGGCCGCGATGAGGTTTAAATCGGACTTCGAACTCCTTTGTTTGTAGATTGGTATTCGCCGCTAAATAATGGTTTATCATTTTCATAAGGTCATTTTTAAACCCAGACGACGATTCCTTCGGTGTATCTGACATTTTGTGCGATATATTTTACATTGATATTATTAATCCAAATATATTCAATTTTCTAGAGAAAAAACACGACTATATATCTTAGACCATTCGTGCCTCTATACAGGCGCTCATTTTGACTAGCAATTTTTCATAATATTCGGATTTTGACATTTTGTCAGAAGCCGGGCCAAAGATGCGCCTGTACATTTTGACCAATTCGTCCAATTTGTAATTTGATGCGCCCAACATGGGTTTTTCAAAATGGGGGAGTGCCATATAATTTGCTTTGATATCAGTGGCTAGACCAGATTGGTCGAGATGGATACGGCCGCCGGCTTCAACTCGCAACAAGATATCATCTTTACCACCATCATCGTCATCGGTGGACTCATCGTCGTCCACATATTCCTTCGATACAAAGCGCAAATAAGCCCCAATTTCCTCAAACACCACATAAATTGGGCGTTTATAGTAAATCGCACACGCGACCAGACCCCCCGCCGCTTTATCCATGAACGGCTTAGTCATCAAATCGCATCGGATTTCATTCATTTTGGCGATAGTAATTTTGTAGTTGGAAGCCTTGAGCGCATTGGGGTTCTTATTACAATGTTCCGATATCAGGTGTTTTTCATTCATAAGCAGGTTGGTTACATTGATGCCTTTTTCTAACAAGGATTTTTCTCCATGAATGGCGGCATAGACGCATGTAAATACGGAATCTTTTGACCGCGGATAGAATCGGAACCCCTTTTTTGGCGCCTCCTTGGGCAAAGGAGGAACATCCGCGATTAATAATTCTTTTACCGTAACCTCTTTTTCAACTTCCACAATCAATGGGTCGGATGCCTTAGGCCGGGAGAGCCGCGCCGACAAATCTTCCGTCATCATGTATTTTTCCAAACATTCCAACGTATCGTGTTCGAGCATAAAGTCCTTCTGCCCATAGAATAATTTAAACGTCTTTTCATCAATCATTGTTTGTCTATTAATTGTACTAATAGATAAACCTTTATACATTTTCAATATTTCAAGTCGCTTAGGCAATGGTCGCTTCGCTTTATGCTATCATCTGCGGTTCCCCACCAATAAAAAACGTATTCTTAAACTCTTGTTTCTGGTTTTCCACTTCATTGATGACGCATTCTTGGTCGCCTACATATCTCACATACTTCGCGAGTTCCTCAATGGTCTCTTTTGGCAAAAACGAAATATTCACAAACACCCCGCTCTTATTTTCGTTCAACTTGATTGCCGGATTATGCTTAAGAATCCGAAGAACCTCGATTTGATTGTTCTTCGACATTTTTTCGATTTTATCCTTGAGATTGTTGAGCGATTCGGTGGTGATTTGGAATGCGGGGGTAGTCATCGTATAAGTATATTAATTCGATATTTTTATGCCATTTCGTTAAATCATATGAAGGTACCCACCCTGAAGGTTCCCTGTATAGGTACCTCTTAGATAAGGCTGGCGATAGCCGTAATGGACGTATCGTTCAATTCAAATCGCGTGCCAATAATCTTTGCCTTTACCGAATCCGCCTCCTTAATCGTATCAAAGTTCGGGTTCATATTGTGATGGTCCCGCGCAATGAAAACCGTAATCGGCACGTTTTCGTCTTCATCCACAACGTGCGCATGGATTCCCGCCTTGGTGACGTTTCTCACCACGCATAATATTTCGAGGTCTTTTACCGGGTTACAAACCAGACACATATATACTACCTGAAACTCCACGTGGTCGTCTTTGATGAGGCCCGGCGAATAGGAAACGATGTTCACGGTGCTCGGGCGAATAAATCCTTCGATAATACACTTGCCCTCAATGCCGCTGACAATTTTCTTGGTCAAATTGGCCTTGACGTTTTTGCCAATTTCGGTGATTTTCAGCGTGATTTTCTTGGTTAACAACGACTTGATATATACGTCGTATTCGTTTTTTTTAATAGTTTGTTCCATTGTATTGTAGTATAATATGATTTTATATTTTTATAATTAGAAATCAATTTTTTGAAAGTAAAACCTTTAGTTTTACTTTCAAGAAACAACTTACCGCAAAAACGTGCCGTTTTCACGTCAAGCAATTTTTTGATGGATGATACATTATCATCTATCAAGAAACACCTTGGTAGTCAGTAAAACCCTACGGATTTTACCAACTACCAAGCAATTTTTCAAAATAAAACCACAGGTTATCTTGGAAAACTGAACTAAATAAAGAGTAATATTAAAATATACTAAACAAACAATGTACAAAATGGAACCGAACAAAATGGAACCGAACAAAATGGAACCGAACAAAGAAGGACTAAACGACGACGACGGCCCGCCGCAATATTTTGCGTACGAACTCAACCAAACTTACGCCAACAATGTAATCCGCGCGTTCATTTGCTATAATGCCGACGAGCACTGCTATAAAATCTTGGTGGAACACGACAACGTTGTTCTAAGAGAGCCCGATGAATACTATTTTCGGGTGCGGAGCAAAACAAAGGTTATCAACAGTCTGCGCACTATATTTAGTAACGATTTCATGATTGAGTGCGAATTGTATAAATACGAAGCAATGCCAGTGGAGTTGTCGTTTGACTTCTTGGATAACTGGGCAAGGGATTGTATTACTACATCGGAAATAATCGACGGAAAACTGTTTGAATCATCCACATGCATCCATATCATGGAAAACGACAACTTGCGCAAGTTACTTACGTTGCTGAGAAGGACAGTTTGTTCCTAGGGATTTGGAAGAATTATAGATATCTATAATATAATGCCTTCACCCAGTCAAACAGGCTCACCTGGTAAAAAGACTTCGTCCAGTAAAACACCGTCACCCAAAAAACCTTCAAACTTGCGTCTTTATGAAGCCGCAGAACAAGGCGTTATTGATACAGTCATCGAAGAAATTTATTTAGGAGCCGATGTTAACTCGACATATAAAAATAAGCGTGGTTTTACTACACCTTTGATTGCAGCAGCACAAAATGGTCATGCCGAAGTAGTTGAAGCGCTTATTTTACATGGGGCCGATTTAAACAAGCCAAACAAAGCTCTTGAAACACCCATTTTTAAAGCGATAAACCATGGAAATCTTGCCATAGTTGAAATGCTTATTAAGAATGGATCTGACATAAATAAGGCAGACAATATGGGATTTACACCACTCCATGAAGCAGTATTATCAGAAAAATCACCAATAAATAATTACATTAAAATAATTCAACTGCTTGTTGACAATGGCGCCAATATAAATGCAAAAACTAATTCTGGAGCAACACCTCTTCATGTTGCCGCTTCACGCGATAATAAAGATATTATATTCCTACTTATTACAAATGGTGCCGATATAAATATTACAAATAATAATAATAAACGTGCGAGTGATGTGGCAAGAGATTTTAATTTTCCCAAAACTGCCGAAATAATAGAAAACTGGCGAACATTAAGTACAATTGCAATGCTGGAGCAACGAGGGGAATATAACAAACTTGATATGGATAATTTCAAAGATTTCAATGAGTTAATTGGCGGAAAGAGAACGACGAGAGGAAAACAAATATTAGGAAGAAAAACCAGATCAAATAAACGTCAAGGTTAAATTATATATCTATAATATAATGCCTTCACCCAGTCAAACAGGCTCACCTGGTAAAAAGGCTTCGCCCAGTCGAAAGGGTTCACCTAAAATGCTTACTCCTGAAAAGCCTTCAAACCCGCGTCTTTATAAAGCCGCACTTGAAGGTGATAACGCTACAGTCGAAAAGCAAATTGATTTGGGAGCCGATGTTGACTGGACATATGAAACTAAGCTTGAGCCCACACCCTTGATTGCGGCATCAATCAAGGGTCATGCCAATGTAGTTGAAACGCTTATTTTAGCGGGTGCCGACTTAAACAAGCCAAACAAAGCTCTTGAAACACCCATTTTTAAAGCGGCAAAACATGGAAATCTTGCCATAGTTGAAATGCTTATTTTTTATAAAGCTGATGTAAATAGAAAAAGTAATGAAGGATATACACCCCTTCATGAAGCAGCATTTTCGGAAGAATCACCAATGAAAATTACAGAATATATTGAAATAATTCAACTGCTTCTTGACAATGGTGCCAATGTAAACGCACAAAATACGTATGGTACAACACCTCTCCACGCAGCCGCTTCACGCGGTAATGAAGAGATTGTATTTCTACTTCTTAAAAATGGCGCCAATATAAATATTCAGAATCATTTTGGTCAAACTGCTGGTCAAATGGCAAGAATCAGCGGTTCAGACAAAGTTGCCGACATGATAGGAAACTGGCGAACAATAAGTACAATTGCAATGCTGGAGCACCGAGGGGAGTATAACAAAATGGATTTGAACGATTTCAAACGTTTATATCAGTTCATTGGCGGAAAGAGAACAACGAGAGGAAAACGAATATTAGGAAGAAAAACCAGGTCGAATCGTCGACGTCGCAATTAAATTACATATCTATAATATAGAATGTCCGCACCAAGTAGAAAGCTCTCAAAAAAAAATTCGTCATTGGATGAGCGTCTTTATGATGCCGCAATTGGCTGTGATAAAGGTGACGTTCAAAAACAAATTGCATTGGGTGCAGACGTTAATTGGGCAAATCCGAAAAGCTCACAAAATACACCCCTTATTGCTGCCATAGCAAAAAATTGTTCCCCCGATTTAGTTGGTTTGCTTATCGCGGCGGGGGCCGACGTAAACAAGGTGAATGATGTTAATGAAACACCCATTTTTGTAGCAACTTTTATCAACAATCCCAACTTAGTTGAAATGCTTATCACAGCAGGGGCAGATGTTAACAAGAGGGATAAGGACGGTGAAACACCCCTTTTAAAAGCATCCCAAAATGGTGAATACACTATAGTTGGCATGCTTATCAAAGCTGGGGCAGATGTTAACAAGAGGGATAATAACGGTGAAACACCCCTTTTAAAAGCATCCCAAAATGGTAACAACATTATAGTTGAAATGCTTATCAATTCTGGAGCAAGGGTGGATCAGGCAAACCCAAGTGGTAATACTCCCCTTCATTATGCGGCGTTTGGGGAGGATACAGAAATCAATAGTATATCCTATGATATTATAGCTAGGTTGCTTATCAAGGCTGGAGCAAAAATAGAGAGAAAAAATATAAATGGATTGACACCTCTCCATATGGCAGTCGAATGTGGTAAAACTGACATTGTAGTTGAACTTCTTAAAAATGGTGCCAACATGGAAACAACAAATATTGATGATAATCAACCTCTCCATACAGCAGTTTTAGAAAATTGGAAAAAAATTGTTGAGTTACTTCTTTTAAAAGGTGCCGACATAAATGCGCGCGGAGTTTTCGAAAATACACCACTCCATATAGCGGTTTTTGAAAATAATGAAAAAATTATCGAGTTACTTATTTCAAAAGGTGCCAATATAAACGCAAAAAATATGGACGGTACTACGCCTCTTCATATAGCAGCCAAGAATGGTAATAAAGACATGGTAAACTTACTTCTTGCGAATGGGGCCGATATACACGCAAAAAATATTAGCGGTCATACTGCTAGTACAGTTGCGACAAATTTTGGAAAAAAAAATATAGCAAAAACTATACAAAGATGGCCGATGTTGAGTACAATTGCTGTCATGGAAGAAGGTCTAGCCCCGAGTGTATATAATAGTTTGGATTTGGGGTCTCTTCAAGATCTAGCTGACTATAGAGGAAAAGCTAAGGACAACCGGTATCGAGGCGGAAAGAGAACAACGAGAGGAAAACGTATCACCGGAAAAAAAACCAGGTCAAATCGACGTTAAAATATTTTATGTAATACAGTGCGTTCATTGTATTATATATTGGCACTTATAGCTTCAGCTTCTGAATCTTATTGTAATTTGCCATCTCCTGGCGCATATACCACACATGGTCTCGCTGGTCTATTTCCACATCCCTTGGCGTATGATTCATCATCACGATTTCCAAAATGATTCCCAGCGCGATTTTACTCATTTTGACCGTCGTGGCGGCATCATATTGTACCTTGATTCCCGCATATTTCACACAATTGCGCATCGAAGATGCGCAATCAGCAACATCTTCTTCCCTTTGGGAAACCGCCCCCTTTGGGGGCGGTTTTAACGAGAAAAGGTGTAAGACGCTGTTCAAAATTGTAGTAATATCGCCCTTCGCTTCTTGCATCAAATACGCGCCCGGGTTGTTGCGTTTCAACAACAACTGCTTGATTTTGAACACGGGGTAGCCCGTTTTGAACCCCCCAAAAAACCCGACAATCTTGGGGAACTTGGTGGGTTCCACGAAAAACCGCTCTCTATATTCCAGGTCGAATGTCTCTTGTTTATAGGGCATCTCGGTCCAATCCGCCAAATTGAACAATATATTCTCGTCGTCTTTAGCAATGACAATACCCTCTATTTCATCCACTTTGAAAACCAAATATTTGAAATATTGTTCCACGTGCTTCTCAAGGTCCGTTGTTTTGGGGGATTCACTGAATACCCATTTTGCCAGGGTGACGCGGTCTTTGTAGTCCAGCGTGTTGAGCGCGTGGTCCCAAATATAGAGGGTGAGTGCTTGCTCGTCGATTCCGTGGTTTTCGAGCAACATCTTTTTTGCCGTATAATCCGCAAAATCTTTTGGTTTCTTCTTAGAGGGGACTGCCTTGAAATTGTTCATGTGATTGTACCAGTCCTCGTCATTTGGCTGGATTTCGAGAGGGGCACCGAGAGCACGTGATGTGACAATTTCGATTTCGGCCATGATGCTACGTACGCCCATGGGTTTGGGTGTTTTTATTGCTATAGGTGAGCTTTCTTCAGCTACGTGTGGGTTTTCTTCAGCTACAGGTGAGCTTTCTTCGGCTATAGATTGAATTAATGGATTAACTTTGGATTGAACCTTTGGTAAGACCTCAGGTCGAACATTTGGCAAGACCTCAGGTCGAACCTTTGGCAAGACATTTGGTAAGACTTCAGGTAAAACCTGTACATTGATGTCCGCCGGAATGCCCAATCGAACCCGCTCATTTTTCACCTGGACCGGTACCATCGAATCAAATACCGATGAATGCGGGTCCGTCACCTCTATCGGTTGGAACAAATAATACTTGTCTCGATTAATGAGCCGCCCAGTTCGCCCATATTTATCGGTAAATGATGCCGTTGGATTCTTAATCAACTCGGTCAAAGCAAAATACAAATTGTATTTCGAAGGAGACCCCAGCATCTTTTCAAGAACATCATAATGTAGGGCAATTTCCCGACCAATGATAGAGGCTATCTTGTCCATCAGTTTTTGAAGAATAAACGAGCTGGGTTTTGTGATTACGGAACCACTTGGCTGTTCCGGCATTTTTTCTTCCGGCAAACACTTGTATTCACAGTCCTCCATGTAATCGCACGCATACGAATTGGGTTTATCCCCCACTTGAAACCATTGCGGTTCCGACATGGTCGATGACTGAATCATCACGCGACCCACTGCGGTCATATTGACATCGGTGAAATTGGTTTGCGAATGATTGAGCACGCAATCGACCGAAATCTGTTTTAGAAGACGTGTTACTTGGCCAATGTTTTGCGCTTTCTTTTCCGCGTATCGATAGACATAGAGGTCCGCTGAGAATAATGATTGTTCAGTGGATTCTGTATCAGAACTACTTGCGGTTGAATCGCCGCTTTTGCTCGTAGCACTTTGGGTCGTAGCACTTTGGGTCGTAGCACTTTGGGTCGCGGCGGCTCCGCCGCCGCTTACCGTCGTAGCACTTAACGCCGCATGTAAATATATCTCCACATTCCTCTCTTCAAACTCTAACCTACAATGACTCTGGTTTCTTACTCCACGCCCCACAATCTGCTCAATTCGATTCAAATTGTACCATGGGTCCAGAATGTGGACCTGGCGCACATATTTGAAATCAAGGCCTTCCGACGCCGCGCGCGAAATCAGGATAACACGCACAAAATCCCCATGTTTGTTCGCCTCTCTTGTAGCATAATTAATATCGTCCGCATTGTTCTGCGAAAAATATTTGTCACCGGACAGAATCATGTACCGAGCCTGGTTGAACTTCTCACCTGGAACCCCCGGCATCATCGTGCGCGCATCAATCGGCAGACTGTCAATAGCTCCCGGTTTAAAAAGAGACGTCGCCATCGCCGACGTTCCAAACCGCGCGAATCCCATTTCCTCTAATGCCAGCGATACCGGAACAATGCCTCCATCAATATACTGGGTATATACAATAATAATACCGCGCGACCTGCGAATACACGAGCAAATATCGGCGATTTTCGAGCTGTATTTCCGCAACTCGGTCTCGTGGAATATGCGCGGTATGCCGTTCTTGTATTCATAATTGTATTTGCGGTATTCGGACGCAGCGTCCTTCTTTTTTTCCACTTTCTCGACAAAGTTCATATTGGCCTGTAATCCCTCTTTGCCGATGAATCCGACCCCACCCGGCAACCGATAAAATGTCATATTCAGCGCCTGTAGAGGCATCTGAAGCTGCGAATAACCGTAGCTTTCGTCGTTCATATCGACTTCATTGTCACCAATGTATTGGCGCACAACCATTTCATACGACTCTTGTTGGTATGGATCCAAGTTGGTATAATAGAGGATATTGGCAATGTCGTCTGCTTGGTTGCCGGCGCGGTCGGCATTATCCGGCGCAAATGCGTCGGGATATATACGGAACGGAAACGTATATGGATTCTCGCCTCGAACATAGGATACATAACCATTCAGTTTTTGCCGCAACAAATCGGGGTTTGTTAAAGCTCCCTCCTTGGTAAATACGTCCTCATATTGTATTGTGGCGCGACGGTCATTGATATTCAGCAAATTACAAATCCAGATGATTTCGCGGGGGGAATTGAACATGGGGGTGGCGGTCATTAATATGATGCGCAGGTTGTCCGCATGTGCCGCAATTTTGAGCAACAGTTTGGCAAGACGTTTGTCCTCTTTGGTACAATTGTGAACCTCATCGATGATTATTAAGCGGTCATTAAATATGCGCTGAATATTTTGGATTTCAAGTTGTTCTTGCTGTTCTTGCTTTTCATCTTCTTCCGACACGGATTCAAATACTTTTTCTTGGATAAAATTGGCAAATTGGAGGTAGCCCATGAAAGCATAACTTGAATTAATGATGGTTTTTGCCTGAGACGCAATTTTTTCACGCGTCATTTTGGCACCAACAGGATTGATTTCGCGAATAAGTTTGTTGCCGATACACGATTTACTGGTCCATGCACCCGTTTCGCCGTCTTGTTCCAGTCTGCTTTCATCAAATAATTGGAGTCGGAAATTGTCCTGGACGTTTGTAGAGGCAATAATTAGGATTCGTTGAGTGATTCCGGCATTTTTCATATGGTCACGCAGCTCTTCGGCAATCCCAATGGCAGAACACGTTTTGCCGGTACCGACGCCGTGGTATATTAATAGCCCTTTATACGGCGTATTGTACGAAATGAATGTTTTCACAAACAATTGGCGGGTATTTAGCTCGAACTCGGGATTGCTACAAATCAGGTCGGATGTTTCCTTTAATTCGCGGGTGATGTCGGCATCGTAGGTGAATGCACTGAACTCGTTTCGTTTGGCGATTTTCTGGTTTAAAAATGGGTCATCCAGAGAGGGATACAAGAAGTCGTTGGTCTTGTCCTCTACAGATTCAGACAAAGTCTTACCCAACTCTACAGATTCAGACAAAGTCTTACCCAACTCCACAGATTCAGACGAAGGTTGGTCCTCCATAAATGATATATCTTCTTCAGACAACTGGTTGTCAATAGGTGGTTTGCTAGAACCATTGTCAATAATTGAAGGCTGATTGTCCCCAGATTTAGCCTCTATGGATTCTGTATTTACAGAGTTGTTTTCAACAGACACCATGGGTGTAGGGGTCTGTAAATCCGGTCGCTTATATTCATCCGCATTTATCAGCTCAAGACGCTTTAGTTCATTATTGACTGTATTTCCACGTGGCGTCAAACTATTAAACACAGATGTAATCGAGTCAAATAAGGAGGGTTTGTCTTTTTTCTTTTGTGTTTGTTTTTTAGCACCTTTTTTTTCCAATTGTCTTCGTTGATATTCTTCATCCGACATACATTCATTATTGTAATTTGCTCGACGGCGTGTCCCGTTTTTACATCGAGGTAATCTGCCGGTTTGTTCCATATATGTATATTATACCAACATACATATATTATTTACTCCCTTAAACACTAAGCCAGCGTTGATGTACAATTTGACAAAACAATATTTACATTTGATAAAATGCGTTTTTTTTCTAAATTATACGGGCGTATTGCGCTCAAACAATCATTGAAAGATTTCCATTCAACTTTGCTAATTTCCAACTTATCTGTATCTGTCATTTTCTCCGTTAGACTTGTATTGTAATCAACATACATTAAAAAATACCGATGTTTGTATGATTTATAATTGGAACCCATGAATATTTCTTCATATGGAGCAATGTTATTGACAATAAATGTCATATTGCGACTTTTAAACCCAGTTTCTTCGTAGAATTCACGTACAGCACAATCAATATCACTTTCGTTGTAGTTTCGTTTTCCCTTTGGAAACCCCCATTCGGGTTCGACCCACGATTGTTGGCATTCATTTATGAGAGATGCCAATGAATAGCTTGGTGTTATAGGTTGGTCGTATTGTGTAAATATATTATTTGATGCGCAATTGGGTTTTCCTTTTTTGCTATTGTCATAATAAATGCCTCGTTTTAACTGGTTGAACTTATCGCGTGAAATCAATTCCTCTGATTTATATCGATTGTCGCTTGAGTCAGTATGAGACCATTTGTTTAACCCCGAAGAGTGTGTATCTGTGGATGAAACATATAAGGTTTTCTTGGCAAACTCTGCAGCATTGGCGGCAGCATCAATTCTTCGCTGGTCTATAAACAACCCGGGAGGCTTATCCAAAGGCTTGTCCGCAGGCTTGTCCGCAGGCTTGTCCGCAGGCTTATCCGCAGGCTTGTCCGCAGGCTTATCCGCAGGCTTATCCGCAGGCTTATCCGCAGGCTTGTCCGCAGGCTTGTCCGCAGGCTTATCCGATTTATCCCACATTTTAGCCCAGACTTCATCAAATGTATGAGTCAATAACATATTTTTTTCTTCCATTGTCATTTGGAATATCATATTCATAATGTAATATTTGTTGTACACCGAATATTTACCGCGAATAAAATCCATTAATCCTAGAGTATCTCGGCGTCGTATCATCAAATATTCAATTGCCCTTGTTTCCGGATGTTTTCGATACGCAATTATTCCATTGCTTATAATCGGCATTTTACACTGATAATATGTGTGTCCGCGTTTTCCACAGTTATTACAGCTCATTTGATTACGTCTACTCTTATTAGAAAAATACTTCTAAATACTATCTTTTAGTATATTAATTGATGTCACAAGCCTCGGCAAAAACATGGGGTCCGCATTATTGGTTTTTTATGATGTCCGTCGCCCTCTCTTATCCCGACTTTCCAAACGAAACAACCCGGCGCAAATATTACGATTTCTTCACAAACTTTTCTTATTTTATTCCAGATCCCGATATGACGAATCGATTTAGTGAAATGTTGGACAAATATCCAATCACGCCCTATTTAGCTAGCAAAGACTCCCTGGTTCGATGGGTCGTATTTATCCACAACAAATACAATGAAATGCTGGGCAAACACGAGATTTCGCTGGATGAAGCGCTGGCCAATTATTATGACCAGTTCATACCAAAGCCAATTTATTTACACCACCAATTGCGAATGCGGCGATACTGGATACATGCGGTATTCATTGTGCTGTGTTTTTGCCTCATCTTTTATCTAGTTTAACTAGTAGTTAAACTACACCATCTAGTTTAGATACACCCATCTAGTGCATCAGCACCATTTTTATACCGACTCGCAATATATAGGATCGATGCGTATCGAATTACTCATTTTGTTAATATCCGGATTATTAATTGCCAACGTATATACGGATGGCAAATACTGGAAACTAATACAAACCAATCAAAAATATTACAAAATGGCGGGAATCGCTCTCGGCGGGTTTATGATCTTTGTCCTTTTTAAGAAGTTCCCCGCAAAGGCGCACGATATCATTCGTGGGTCAAACGAATATCTCAAATACTTACCGGTCGACCGCGAAACCACCTCTATGCTTAGTCCCATTTTGGACTTCACTGCCAAACAAAATATGTTCGGTGATTCCGATGACATGTCGTATCCCATGATATCTGCGCCGGCCGGGTCGATTGACCGCCTGTCGCGGTCTGGTGGGTCCCCGGTCGGACCAAAAGCCACCAAGCGCTCCGTCAGCGAGACCAAGAAGAAGTTCGTCGCCAGCAGTCAAAACTGGAAATGCGGCGACTGCGGCGAACAGCTCTCCGCTTGGTTCGAGGTTGATCATAAGGTCCGTCTTGAATACGGCGGCAGCAACCACATCGACAATTTAGTCGCTCTTTGCCGCGAATGCCATGGCCGCAAAACAACCATGGAGAACCTATAAAAAATAGAGGTATAATATAAATGGCGTTTTGGAACACAACGGGCGGTACAGCCCTCATTGTATTTTTAGTGTTAGCTGGTTTGGGTATAATTTCATTGGTCATATCATATGCCTTTCCGGATACCAACATTTTTGAAAAGGCATACGAGTTTTTTCAGTACATCTACTCAATGATTGGTTCAAACTTTGCGGTGTTTGGGATATTCATATATTTAATTGCAATTTCCTTTTTTTTGAAAAGCAAGCCAAAGATGGATAGTCCTATTTTTTATATTTTGCTCCTGGTCGTCCCTCTATTAGCAAGCGGGTTTTACTTGTTCTCCGAAAAAATATTTGGTTCAGTGACTAATTTGCTCACGTCACTTCGTGACAATTTTTCGATGAAAACAATTTTGTATATTTTATTGGCAATCGTGGGTTTATACGGATTCTATGAAGTATCCAAATCCGCAATCGCAATTAAAACACTCGAATATGGCTCAATTATTATCGCAATTTTAATGGGTATCGTGGCACTCGCAATCGCATTTAGAACAAATCGTGCAGCCATTTACAATATGAAAGGTCTCGGTGGGTTTATTGTCAACCTCATATTATTTATTCCATGTTTGTTATCGGATTTTGTTGAATACTTATATGGCGATTTTGCTACAACCCCCAAGATTGTGTATTTGTTGTTTTTGATCGAGCTCATTCTCATTCTCCTCTATTTATACATTCCAAAAATTATAAAAAGGATGGAAGAAAAGAGAGGCAAAACTATAATTGACAAACCAATTCGCATTAATTTTGAGAATAATGTAACCAATTACATTGATATGCAATCTGAAAAACCGCAGCCAAATGTTCAATCTTTAATGCCAGATAGAGAGATTTCGATTCGTTCACGATTTGCTTTATCGTTGTGGATATATGTTGTCCCGATGCCGCCGAATCATATTCCGTATAACAAACCCGCAAATATACTCGATTTTAATAATCATCCCGCTATATTGTACAACGGAACCGAAAAGAAGTTCACGATTCATTATAATAATGTAGACTCGGATGTCTTCGATGTGCCTCTCGAAAAATGGAATCAGCTTATAGTCAATTATGATAAGGAGACTGTTGATTTATTTTTGAATGGGGTGTTAATAAAAACTCGGATTCGACGTGCTGTGAGTGAATCTTTTAATATTGGCGATATTTTAACTACGGGACAAGAGAATGGCCTCCAGGGCGGCATTGCCAAAGTAGTATATTATGAGCGACCTCTATTGTCTCATGAAATTAATTCTTCTTTTCAGTACGAAAAAAAAATGGTCGGAACTGAATAAATATATCCAACCAACATATAAATGTTTGTTGGACAGTCATTGGAATCCGCTTATCCTATAATTAAAGAGTCCATACCGGCATCGCATTTAGGGTACAAAACCAACAATCGATATGATGGATTTCCGCCTCTTATGAGCGATGGGCGTTCCGTCGTCGCCGGAGCGGGTTCTGAGACGCTTCACCAGAACTCGATTTTGAAACAGATGAACAGCAATTTGGGATCCACCTCCAGTATCAACAATGCCCAATACCGCGAATACATGGTCAAAAATGCCCGCAAAATCATGGAGGCCGACTTTCGCAATGCGAGCAATGATGTGGGGTACTATGAGAGGTTTGCCGACCAGATTCGCCAGGACAATGATGGCTCTGGTGGGCCTTACCTCTATACGAGTGTAGAAGAGAAGGCCCAGCCGCTGGGCTACTCAGAGAGTGACCTGAAGTCGATTTATTTGACGCGGGAGGAGTTGGATGCGCGCAGATCGACGGCGGCATTTAGACCGATATAAAAACATTACATTTTTACAAATTATCACTTGTAAAAATCTTCGCAAATAATATAATGGCGGCATTTTTTGCTTCTGGTTCAATAGTACATGACTTTATTGATACATATATAACTCAGAATCCTACAATTTTAAAAATTGCGGCCAATGACAATGAAATAGTTAATGAGTGGTACACATTAATTCATTTAGAGTCTGGCGCATACGGTACTGTTAGGATTAATAAATCAAGAGAATATGTTGTCAAACAAATGAATATTATAAGACAAATTGAAAAAGGAGAAATGTATGCTATGAATATTATCAGAAATGAAGTGTTAATTTATCATTATATATCACAAAAATGCGAAGGTGTATGTAGTTTTATTGGTTGTTATTATCATAAATCCGCAAGACTATTATACGTTAAAAGTAAATATTGTGGAAAAGATTTGCATACCAAATTATTTGGCGATTTTCATCAACGATTTAATTTTGATACAAAACGTGCTATATTTGGAAAAATTATAGATAATTTAAAATGCTTACACGATAACGGAGTTGTATATCGAGACTTAAAACCAGAAAATATAACTGTATCGGATGATAATACAGTAACATTTATTGATTTTGGACTTAGTTATTTCTGTGGAAATGCGGTTATTTCTGATGAATTAAAAATGAATCAAGACAGAAACATAATTGGTACTAAATTATATGGAGATCCAACTCAACCAATTGCTGATGACGATGAACTAAAAAAAACGGACACATATTCTCTTGGTGTATTATTTATGATGATGTTTTCAGATCCAAAATATTTAGATTTTTTAATAACTTTTTCTGGTACTTCATTTATGTCTAGAGTTGAAAAATTAGATGAAACTAGTCAGAAATCATTTTGGATAGACTTTAATGAAAAAATTAAATTAATATTGGGTGATGGAATTGATAATACAAACTTTTTTGGAGGGTTTGATACCCGATTAACTAGCGCGGATTTACAAAATGCGTTTAATCGACCAATTTCACCAGAATACCATGATGCAGCATTATTATATGATAATAAAATAAGTAGTATAGATAAATCCATTAGTCAAAGAAGTTCAAATAAGAACAAAATTGTAAGTAAGAGAAGTTCAAATAATATCAAAAGTGTAAGTAAGAACAGCAGCGCAAGTAACAGCAGCGCAAGTAACAGCAGCGCAAGTAACAGCAGTTTAAATAAAATATATATACCAAATCAGAATACTATGCCAAATCAGATTATTATGCCTATAGGAATAAGAGGTCAACCCCCTATTTCTTATAGTAATTCTTATTCAAAGAAGGAGGGTGGAAATAATAAAACAAAACGCCATAAGAAAACAAGAAGCCGGAAAACTTATCGGCGCAAATAATATAATGGCAGCATTCGGAGAAACTATTGAAACGTTTTTTATAAACTCGTTTGTTGGTATTCCCAAAATTAAACAGGAGGATGGGTCTGATATGACCAATGAAAAAATGGATCAATTATGGAATACCCCCGATTCACAATTAATTGGTGACGGGATTTCTGGTATAGTTCGTTTATTGAATGGAAAAGCAATCAAAAAAATAGATATTAAAAATTTGATAACATTACGTATAAACCAAAATGTTTTAAAAAATAATATTCAAAGTGAAATCCAGACTTACTATGATATATCCATGCGTTGTTCTGATTTTGTTTGTCCATTTATAGGATATTATTATAATCAAACAACTCGCCAATTGTATATTCAATCTGAATATTGTGGTAAAGAACTATTTTTAATATATGCGGAATCTTATCCTGAACCAAATATTATAGTTGACCATATTTTTCAGATTCTTAAAATTATTCAATGTTTACATAATCACAATTTTGTTCATCGAGATTTAAAGCTTGAAAATTTTACAATAGATACCAATGGTAAAATACGGGTAATTGATTTTGGAACATGCGTTGATTTAAACAAAGATATTGGTAAAACAATAAATAAAGCAGGCACCATTTTATATTTAGCCCCAGAAGTTTTAAAAATTGATGAAATCATAATCACACCTCAATTATTAGCAAGTGATATATTTTCGCTTGGTATAATGTTTTTACATATGGTTGGAGATAGTCAATATATCAACGGGTTAAATCAAGAAAGTTTTGATAATAAATCGTTAATTGATAGAATTACTAGTTTAAGAACCCAACGCGGAATACAATACATAACTGACTTGTGGGCAAATTTTGAAAATAAAATGAAAGACATATTTGGTCTTACATTTAGTGCTAACGATTTTGTAGGTACACCTGCTGAAAGAAAAACAATTGATGAATTGGTAGCATTATTTGAGACAACTCAAAATATATTAACACAACCAAGTATTTTAGTTGACAATTCAAATACAGAGAACAATTCAAATACAGGCAATAATTCAAATACAGGCAATAAACCAAAAGCTACAAAAAGCAATGTTAGTAAAACAAAAATTAAAACTACAGACACGCCAAAACAAAAGGTTGAATTAAAACGTCTTAAAGGGGGTAAACTAACCCGCAATCATAAAGCAAAACCAAGAAGCCGAAAAAATTATCGGCGCAAATAATATAATGCCACCACCAAAACTAAGTATACAGCGAACTTCCGTTCCATTCGACCACCAAATCGAAACATATATCAACCAATTGCCCAAAGATATTCCAAGGTTTGATAATACAATTATACCTACAAAAGCAACATACTTACATCAGGGTTCATATAGCAAAACCTATTTACATAAAACCAATATTATAAAAGAAATTGACTTGCAAGCCCAAATAAATAACCCAGACCCAAAAATTATTAAAAAAATAAAAATCTCGATTCAAAGTGAGATTGCGCATTATTATGCTATATCGGAAATCTGTCCAAATGTTTGTAAAATGTTAGGTTATTCTTATGATAGCATCAATCACAAATTATATATTCACATGGAAAATTGCGGAAAGGATTTGTTTGATATTTATAGTTATATTAATTTTCCAGAAACAATACATTATTTTATTGGGCAAATTATAAGTGCGGTCAAATGCTTACATCAAAATGGGTTTGTACATCGTGATTTAAAACCAGAAAATATAACAGTAAGTGACGACGGAACCATAAAGCTCATTGATTTTGGGATGGCAAGAAGAGACGGTGATATAGTATTTAAATTAGGAACACCTGGATATGTGTCTCCCGAAAATACGCAGCGTGGCGAGTTGTCATTCGATATGTTAAAAGCATCCGATATTTGGTCGCTTGGTGTTACAATTATGTTTATGCTTTTGCCGCGCGCATTAATCAATGAAATTGGACCCAAACTGTCAAATGATATTATTATTGAATTATTTAGTTATAATCCAAAACCAAATACGCCCCTTACATTTATTGGTAGAATGAATACTTTATTTCCAAAAATATACAATTTATTTCCAAAAGATGATGGTGATTTGATAAAAAGAGTATGTTCTCAAGAATTGGTAAAGATATTTGGTCCGTCTATAACATTTGATTCTTTTTTTAGCAATGATTGGACAAAGCGCGCAAGTATTGAAGACCTAAAAACAGCATTTGATAATCAAACATCCGCTATATATGCAGTAAAACCACCATCACATACTACGGTATCATCGCTCACGCAAAAAACAACATCAAAGGGTGGCAAATCGCTACGCAAAAAGAGAGGTTCTAAATTAGCAAAAAATGCAGGTCCCTATAAAAAAACCCGTTCCTCCAGAAAATAACGTGTATTACCAAAATACAAGGTCATGTACAATATTTATTTATGGGTCGACTCGTAGCCCATCAGATAAATATAGTCGGCTTAGTCGTGGCTATTATTTGTTGTCGCTTCCATTATATGTTCGGAACTGCTGCTGACCCCGCAGTTATCTTCAGTTGCGTATTTAATTTTACACATTTGCACATTTTAAATGCGCAATGGTGTAAGCGCAGTTTCTTTATGATTATTACGATTCCATCGTCCCTATAACGTCTGGATGAAATATTTTTTTTAGAATACTAACGCTATTTCGAACGCTCATTTTGATAATTATACAAAAAACTTTACACCCTTGAAGATTTACACCATTGAAGAATTAAAATGAGACATTTTAATTCTCCTATGGCGCGGTATCGGTAACGATTTGAAATAACACCCCGATGGGGTTCCGCTTCGCTTAACCATTTTAAATCTTCACCGGTATAAAACGGACTGTGGTCGGCCTCCCGAACCGTTTTCAATCTCCAAGGGAGCGGTACCTGTGAGGATTTGAAACATAGCACCCCTTCGGGTGCGGTTTTAAATCTTCACCGGTATATATTAATTATTTATTTCAATTTTTTACGCATAAGAACCGGTCATCCAGAAAATAACGTGTTACCAATACATATTTTACCATCCGTAAAATATATACCTAATATTTTGACCATTTATCGTTGTTGAAACTGCTCAACACCAACAACTTGTCTTTGTTGGCCTTCCAGAATTCCACCTTCATATCGAGCTGTCGTTCTTCCGCCGTCTTCGGCACCACGCGATTCTTCTTCGCATTCATGAGCGCCTGGTCAGCATCCGTGATTTGCGGTCGGACTCCATAACAATTGACGCCCAAGCGCACATTGGGATTGGCAAAGTAGCCTCCATTGACACCCGGTCTTCCTAAATCGTGCTCGTGTCCTTTCAATTCTTGAAGCCGCGCCCACGTCGCTTTTTGCGTAGGAAAATACGCGTGCTGGCCCTCGCTCCACCCGTAGCTCGTCCATTCGGCCCCACCCATGTAGGACGCCTCGATTTCATCATACGTCGCCAACCTCGACCCCATCGCCCTGCAAACCGCTTTCGCATCCTCATAATTATAGAGGTTGTTGCTGACATTGAAAACCTCTTCTTTGGGACCCACGGTAGAACCAGATATATCGGTGGCAACCTCCGTCTTCTTGGTTTCAAAAAGACTCGCCCAATCCACGTCGCCAAAAAGCGCCCCCACAATATCAATCTTGAAAATGTATTTGAAAAACTGGATAATCAGCAGCACGGTCAAGAACAAATACGCCTTTGATTCCAAGAATGCAATTGACCATGGTTTCTCACCAGGACCAGTAGGGATTCCAAATAAATAGATTCCAGCCTTAAATAATATTAAAAATCCAATCACCTCTGCGACCGAATAAGCGTTGTCCAAATATTTGCGCGCGGATTCTTTAAAATCTTTCCAAAATGAATCCTGTTTGTCAGCACTGAGTGAAAAATAATACGCAATTCCAATAATAATAAAAATAACGAGTGACACAACATCGACAAATCCGGCTTTTGTATGATGGTCTTCATCGTCAAAAAACATATTCAACACTCCATATATAATAAAATAAATCGCTAAAAATCCAACAGTCAATAGTGTCGTTCCGGAATCAAAATAATTGTCGGCCGGGTCAGGCACTTTTTTTTTATCCGACGACATTCGTATAATACTCCAAGTGAAAATATTATACAGCGAGTCGATAGAATAAACAATAGGCCATTGGAGTAACAATCGACGCGGGATTGTCGATGATGCTTACCCCATTGTCGTCATAGTGGATCCATTTGTTTGCCGCGTCGTTTTTCACAAACGCCGTATAGTGTCCGCCCATCGGTCCACCAATGTGATTACAAACCGCATAGAGGTTGTAATTGTATTTGTCCGCGCGATATCCCTCTACGTAGGAGGATAGATTGAGCCCAGACAGCGGAAAATCAACCAAGTCATTGATGCGATGAATGTGGCGCCCATGGGTTTCAAACCGCTTCAGTGTGATAATGAGCACGGTCGGCAAGTTCCAGAACAATGTGCGTTTTTGAACCACCTCTTTTTGTCCCGTTTTCTCATTGAACCACATGTTGTCGCCCGTGAGCTGCTCCGGCGCCACAAACAAGTTGAAACAATTGGTGAGCGTGGGGGCCGCGCGGTCAATCGGCAAATCGAGAATGAAGAATTGTTCGGGTTTTTGAGAATGAATGAGAGAGGCATTGCCTAAACCCCGGATTTCGGTGACGCTGATTCCGTAAAAAAGGTCCATTATTTCCGAGTATTCTTTCGAGTACATGGAGGACAACATTTCATAGCAATTGACTGCGAGAGTGTCCACGGTCGACTGCGGTTTCCCGCTAATATTCACCTTGACCGATCGCGAAATCGAGTTGTGGAAACAGTTCACGACAAATCGCAAGAACTCGCTCACGTCGTTCTGGGCGTACCCGGTGAATACTTCCACGCCTTTTTTCTGGGCGATTTCGTGGACGGATGATACGAATCGGAGAGGTTTCACGGCGCCGTTGCCCGACCACATCAGCTGAACCAGCGATTTCCATTCGTTAAATATGAGGACGTCGAGTGAGTCGGTATTGGCCGCCATTTTGGTTTGGACCGCGGGTTTGTCAAATACGGCGTGGAGTTCATAGGTATGCGAGAGGGCCTGTAAACACGAATTGAGAAAACACGTATTGCCCAGATTGACAAGCCCAGTAAATCCATTTGCCGTGTATTGTTCTTTGGATATGTTCATTCGATAAAATTATATATAGAGAAACGGCAAAACTCTTTATACTGTTCAATTATATCATGGAAATATCATCGTCGCAACCGCAAAATATGTATACGTTTTTGAGCGACTTACAAAACAACCATCGACGGTATTTACAATTGATGGAAGACGCGGTCGAAATGATACGCGAACAACGTCCCGTGAGAGGTGGATTCCGAAGTAGTTTAGAACAATATCGAGGGACAACGACAACTGCAGCCACGGTGACCCCTACACCCCCTGTTGGGCAGAATGAAGCATTGTCGTTTGAGTTTGTCAGCTTTATGAATCCAGCATCTATTTTGGCGGCAATGAGCGGACAAGCCTCCAATGGCGGAGGAGTGTTGGATATTGATATTTCGAACAATACGACAATCTATGAACAACCCGAGTTGCCGGAACAAGTAACCTGCCCAATAACATTAGAACCAATAGAGATTGGTACGAGTGTTATGAAAATTACACGATGTGGGCACGTGTTTAAAGAAGCAGCACTGAGACGATGGCTTAGACGCGACGGTCGATGTCCTGTTTGTCGAGGAGGATTATAGTTAAGGATTTGCGGCGATCATTGCTGCTAATGCGGCATTATTAATTGCTGGAGGTCCGGGTCCGGGATTTGGACGATTATTTTCCATAGCGGCTAAGGCTGCTATAATAGCAACATTTTCATTTTGAATTGGGGCAGGAGCAGGAGCAGCACCAGGACCAGGACCAGGAGCAGCACCAGGACCAGGAGCACGACGATTATTTTCCATTGCAGCTATTATGGCTGTTATTGCGGCATGTCTTGCTTCCGCTTCACGGTTAACAAGAGGATTTGCTGCTGCTAATCCCGGGTTTGCTACTGCTGCTAATCCCGGGTTTGCTAGTGGTCTAACTGCTGCTACTCCATATTTCGCACGTTGTGTAAGCGTGCTTGATATAATTGACGCATTTATTAGCAAATATCGAATATTGTCATAGGTTTCTTTGTTTTTTTCAGAATATATAAGATTGTATTTTTTCTTATCATTAGCGAATAGGTTCATAAATGATTTAATATCATCATCTGTAATATCCTTGTAACATTTGATTAACAATCCGTTTGAATAAATATTGGTAGAGATTTCATTTACATTTACATTCAAATTAAAATTACTTTTAATATAATTAAAATCATCTTCATAATATTTTATTAAACCAACACTTTGTGGAATAACATCTACACGTAACGCAGCATTAAAAATAGGAGTTGTACGAATATCATCAATATCTGAAATTATTTCATTAAGATCTTTTTTGTCATCATCAACATGGCCAAAATAAATATATACAAGTATTCTTAAACACAATAATTTATTATATAACCCCGTTTTGGTCAATATACGAATAATTTCTCTTGTAAAATTATTATCATCATTATCAATATCTTGTAATAATACTCGATTTAATGCAAACATCTGCATATCCCTTGCGCTGTGATTATACATCATTTTTTGTTTTGATTGTAGTCCATCCACTGGTTTTCCAGTAATTAAATCAATCAAATCACCTTCTTCTCCATTCAACACGGGTAACAAATCCATCATTGAAAAAGATGAATAATGTGGGATTATATTAAATTGTGGATCTCGCAAAACCATTTCCCCATATTCCTTTGATTTAGAGTATGGTTGTTCTTCTATTAAATTATAAATTGGAATACCATTTCGATTTGTCAATCGCATTAGATTAACTAGGGATCCACCCTTTTGTTTTCTTTTGGTTTTTCTTCTATTTTTAATATTTCGTTTTGTTTTTTTAGATACCATATACTATTGTATGACAAAATAACATTTATTTGGGTCGATTAAAATATTTGCGCCGATACCGCGTCATGGCCTTATCCGGCATTCGTCCTTTGAGTGCAATGTTCAGCATCTTGTCATAATCATGGAGCATTTCAATGATAAAATGAATCGAATATACGCCGCATTCCGTGTTTTTCTTCTGGTGCTCTTTCTTCGTCGCGATAAACTTGTATTCGGGGTTCTGACTACGCACCAATTTTACAAATCGCCGGATTTCGGCGGGCACCCCGCCATTGGCACTATCAAAAAACACGATGGTTTTCTTGGGCACGCTGAGGAACATTGAGACCCAATGTGAACCTGGCTCGTCGTGTTTGTCTAAATTAAACACTGCCGCAAATCGCTGTTTGCCTCTCGCAATCGCCTTGGCCAAATCAAACTTACACAACAAATCTTCGACGCATGTTCCGGTCGACTTGTCAATAATGTAGTCATAATCAATCGAGGTTGTTCCTAAATATTCGAAATCTGCGTATTTTTCTTGATATTGTTCCATGACACTATCAATGTCGAGATTGGTTAGCCATTCAAGGGGATTTTTTATCCATTCGGGTGGATGGTCGGGCGCAAAAAGCTGTTTTTGAATGGTGTCGCGCTTCACCTTGTCGTCAATTTCGCCGAGCCAGCACTTCTCATCTTCGCATTGGAGCCGCATTTTGAGCTCGTACCAAATGAGGGCGGGTTTGTCCGCGATAATTGGGTTGGTTGGATGGTCTTTGTTGTATTCGTCGCGCAACAAAAGGAGTGATTCAACGGTCATACATGATCTTTTAATGGGTGTAGAAACCGCTGGATTACAATTGAGTGGTCGGAACTTGCGCGTGCGGACCATTATATATTTGTTTGTCAAATAAGTATTTGACAAATAAGTAACGAATAAAAAACAAAAGCAACTCGATGTGCTTTTCTCATCAGTCGGAGTAAGTCAAAGACTTACTTCTTTGCAACAACCTTCTTGACAACCACCTTCTTAGGCTCGGCCGCAGGAGCGGGAGCAGGGGCTTCAACAACCTTTGGCTCGGGCTTAACAACAACCTCTTCCTCCTCCTCATCACTATCCTCAACCTGAGTAACCGGGGCAGGAGCAGGTGCCTCAACCACCTTCTTCACGATAGAAGCCGGCTTCTTTGCGGGCTCCTTCTCGGGCGCAGGAACATCCTCGGCATCCTCATTGGTATCGTTCTCAATGGCAACGCGCTCCTCACTCGACAAGTTGATGTGGCAAGTTCCAAACACAGTCGCAACCTGCTTGGGCTTCACAACACACTGAACCAGCTTCCAAGTAACACCCCAGCCCTTGCCACCAATCCAGATGCCACCGCATTGGATGACACAGGCAACATTGCTGAGCTTGGGAATCAAATGAGCAGGGGTAATCTCCTCATTCTCACAGGGGAACAAGAGCGCCTTATTCACATCGTAAATCTCGACATTCCATCGCCCCTCCTTCTCATAATAAGGGACCTTGGCACTGATGCTGGGACTCTTGGACATGTCCGCCTTCTTGGTTCCCTTCACCTTGGGGTACTTCAAGGTGGGAAAGAAGGTGTGCTTCAAAATGCCCTTGTCAAGGGTCTCGCCCCACCAGGAATCGGAATTGGCAACGGCGGCATCCAACACCGCATCCTCAAACTGCTTCATCTTATCCAAGAAAGCGTCGGTGTTCTTGTTGGTGTATCCATCACTAGGGAAAGACAGCGAAATGCTGTACTTGCCATCACTGACGCCGGTGTTGGGGTCTACAAAATCACTGACACCCCAGGTGTTCATCATAGGAGTGGTTGTCGCTAATGCGCGACCAGTTTGAGTGCTAATCAAGTTGATAGATTTTCCGCCCTTGTCATTGACCTTGGGGGGCATAAACTTGAATGCGGCGGGAGTCCAGATAGCGTTGTCGAGTACGGGGGATTGGGCAGTAGATGTCATCTTAGTGTATTATTGGGATAATCTTTATATCGATTACAAATATATTTTATATTTTTTCAATTTTTTGGCTCGATGCGGTGTCTGGGGGAAACAATTTACACATGGATTATAGCATAAACATAAAATATAAATAGACCATATATTGCCCATGCTTTCCAAAATGGCGCGACCTCTATTGACCAAAGATGATTTATACGGCGACCTTTATAAAAACCGCGTAGTCGATTTGAAAAATATAGCCAAATATCTCAATTTGCGCATATCGGGCAACAAAACCGAATTGATTGAGCGCATCCTCAAATATCACAAGGAATCGGCAGCGGCGACGCGGATTCAGCGGACAGTCCGCGGCCGATTTGCGCGCACATGGATGATGTTGAAAGGCGGGGCCAAACGCAGCGCCTGTGTGAATGATACGGATTTTTATACAATGGACCCACTCACCGAAATCCCGTTCACCGAATACATCGAATATGCCGACAACGCTGGTGTCCGATATGGCTTCAATATGCGTTCCCTCTATTACTTGCTTTCCAAAATGAAGAAGTTCGACAACCCATATACCCGTGAAGACATGAAACCCGCGCTGGGCGAGCGATTTGTTCGTCTGCTGCGTTTGACCAACCTGGTTTTTCCGGAAAACACCATTGTTGCGCCAGAAGACAATGCGGTCGAAATAATCACGGACCAAGAAGTGAATGAGCGGCGGATGAATGACCTGTTTATCAGCATCGATGCTCTTGGCCATTATACCAGCGTGAGGTGGTTTACTGACCTGCCAACTGCGGGGTTGTTTGCGTTTTTGACGCGCCTCTATTATATTTGGTTGAGGTTGGAACCCGAATTGCGCCAGCGAATATGTCCCGGACCCAATCCTTTTCAATTTGCCGAAACCATCAATATGCGCGACCAAACGTTGGAAGAAAACCGCATGATGATTGTTCGTATGGGGGAATCGCTGATTTGTTCAGATGTCGATGAAGAACATCGTAATTTAGGCGCAATGTATTTTTTGACGGCGCTTACGGTAGTTTCACCGCAGGCGCGGAATCAAATGCCGTGGTTGTATGATAATTTCTTTGTTATGATTGCATAAAACCCCCGAATCTAAAAATGTCAAAAAAAGACGTGTTTCCGCCCGCAAACAACACACGAAAATATAAATGCGCTAAACTACTTAAAAACGAGGTCGTATAGAGTTATATAAAAAGAAATGGTCCGAGCTTCCAAAACTACTTCCACTGCTACTACTACCCCCGCTGTTGTCTCCGTTGCTATTGAGGTCCCCGCTGCCGCCCCCGCCGCAGAGAAGAAGGCCCGCAAGCCCAAGACCGCTGCTGCTGTCGAGGCCGCCGCCCCCGTTGTTGCCCCTGTCGTTGCCCCCGTTGTCGAGACCGCCGCCGCCGAGTCTGAGGCCGTCGTCGACACCTCCTCCAAGTTGGCCGAGTTTGGCGCCAAGATTAACCAGGTTGGCACCTTGTTGGCCTCCATCAAGGCTGACTACAAGGCCCTTGAGAAGTCCATTGCCAAGGACTTGAAGAATGCCAGCAAGTCCAAGAAGTCCAAGAAGTCCTCTGTTCCCAACCCCAACAGACAGGCCTCTGGCTTCGTCAAGCCCTCCGCCGTCAGTGAGGAGCTCCTCAAGTTCTTCGGCAAGGAGGCAGGCACCATGATGTCCCGCGTCGAGGTCAGTAAGGAGATCACCGCTTACATTGAGAAGAACAGTCTCAAGGACAAGGACAATGGCAGACAGATCAACCCTGATGCCAAGCTCACCAAGCTCCTCAAGGTTGGTGAGGGCGAGGTCCTCACCTATTTCAACTTACAGAGATACTTGAAGATCCACTTCATCAAGACTGAGAAGGCTTAAATTGACAAAAAAATAACAACAAACTTTGGTTTATTGTTATTATTCAAATAAATGATTTAAACAGCAAGCACATAATTGTGTATAAATGCAAGACGCAAACAACATTTGGTCATTTGAACCGCCAACTCCTGGCTTTAAAGAGTCGGCCCAAGGCCTTCAACAGTCGGGTCCCGTCCTTGAACATCATTCATCCTCTATAATTCAACACAACGACATGGAATCAGAGGTCAGGCGATACATCCTATCTGCCAAGCCATCCTTGGTGATTTTGACCCCCTGCTACAATAGCTCAATGTACGCCGGATACACGGAGTCGCTCTTGAAAACCATGTTTCTGTGTAAAGACTTGAATATTCCTACAACCATCCATTTCTGTCGAAACGACAGTTTGGTCAGTCGCGCGCGAAACAATCTGATTGCCAAAGCAATGAGTATTCCAGGTTCGACGCATTTTCTATTCATTGACGCCGATATTACCTGGGATCCATATGATATCGTAAAATTGCTGCTTGCTGACAAACCAATTGTTGGCGGAATATACCCAATCAAGAACTACCAATGGGAGAAAATTATGGATAATCCCAACATGATCCGTGATTTGATGGAACGCAAAAAAAAGTCGCAATTAGACAAACTTTTAACAAACGAGGAATATCTTAAGATGAACATGGTGCGATACAATATCAACTATTCATCCAATATGTTGTCGATTCAAAACAATTTAACCAAGGTCAAGCATTTGGCGACCGGGTTTATGATGCTTAAACGCAGCGTGATCGAGACAATGGCGCGCGCGTTCCCGCAAACCAAATACGTGGATGATGTGGGTTTCTTGACGGGCAAGGAGAACGACTACGCATTTGCGTTGTTTGATTGCGGGGTAGAGGAAGGGCATTATTTCTCAGAAGATTGGTTGTTTTGCCATCGTTGGTCAAAAATGGGGGGATCCATCTTTGCCGATGTCAGTATCAATTTGGACCACACGGGTATTGAAACTTATCGCGGGTCGTTTATTTCATCGATTATGTAAATAATAATAATAATACTCGTTCATGTGTTATTATTTTGTGTAATAGGTCGGGACCTTTGGTCCCTTGAAAAAAGGAATATCATCTAGGTTGATGATAACCCTTTTTTCAAAGGAACTGACTAACCAAATAAACCCCACCTTTACCACGCCGAGGTAATCTCCATGATCTCCTCGTGAGTCAACTGGCGCTCCTCATCGTCCGAGTCCTCGAGTAAGTCCGCGTAACGATTTGCCAGACTCTTTGACTGTGGTACAGTCACGGAAACCGGGACCTGTGCTGGGGCATCCGTGTCGCTAATCAAGCACACGCCAGCGGTCAACTTCTGAGACAAGAGCTTCTTGCACTTGTCGTAGGTGTGGTTCTGGCTAGAGCAACTGGTACACACTCTCTTCAAGAGCTCAGGGCAGGTCAAACGGCTGTTTTCGCTGGGGGTCTTGTGGACGAAATGGGTCGTCCACACGGACTCGGGCTTGCCGAGCGAGCGACAATAGGCGCAGCCGGACTTTTTGGCGGTAGTGGTTTGGGTTTGTTTCGACATTTGCTGATTTGTTATACAGGGGGTTTCGTATTTATGTTGTTTCATTTTATCTTTTAAAAAGATTTCAATTTTTTGGAGTGCTCCCGTAGGGAGCACTTCAAAAAGCACTTTGGCCATGAAACTGATTGTTTCATGACCAAACAATTTTTTGATGCCCCGTTAGGGGCATTCAAACAACACTTCAAACTGGCGAAACTTAGCGTTTCGCGTTCAAACAATTTTTTGGCACGCACTCAACGAGTGTGTGCCAAACAACACTTTAAAAATAAAACGTTTAGTTTTATTTTTAAACAATTTTTCAAGGTCAACTCGTAGAGTTGACCTCAAACAACACCCCAAACTGGCAAAACTTAACGTTTTGTCAGTTCAAACAAGTTTTCCCTCTATTGTATATGGCTGGAATCTTTTTGTTCCACCGCGACTTTCGCATAATCGACAATGTTGGATTTTCCGCAGCAACCCGCGAATGCTCAAAGCTGTATCCCATTTTCATATTCACCCCCTCTCAGGTCACCGACGAAAACAAATATAAATCCACCAATGCCATTCAGTTCATGATAGAGGCTCTCGACGATCTCGATTCGCAGCTCCAAAAACACAATTCCAAATGTCATTGTTTTTACGGTGATACCACGACTATTATACGCGATCTAGTCAAAAAACTCGATATTAAAACCGTGTTTTTCAATCGTGATTATACGCCCTTCGCCGTAAAACGCACCGCCGAATTGACTGAGCAATGCGGCTGCGAATGCAAGACATACAGCGATTATTATTTAGTCGAACCCGGCACATTGGTGAATGGCAGTGGCGAACCGTATCGCAAGTTCACGCCATTTTACAAGAAAGCGCTGGCCTCTCGTATCAAAACGGATGCTGCGCTAAGTCCCAGATTCTCCGTTCTCGACAAGATACCGGATACCATGGAACACAGGATTCTGTTGAAAGACGCCTATTTCCGCTTCACGGGGTCCAATTTGAACCCCGACATTCTCGGCATTGGATGCCGCGCCGAGGCACTGGCGCGACTTACGCGAATCCCACAAAAATACGACGCCACCCACAATACTCTCTCGGTTTCTACTACCGAATTATCCCCCTATATCAAGTTTGGATGTGTTTCAATACGAGAGGTGTACCGGTCTATCCAGAATACCGCCATTCGACGCCAGCTCCTGTGGCGCGATTTTTACGCGCATGTCTTGTTTGCGCACCCCCATTTAGGCAAACCGCTCGACCCCAAATATGAGCGAATTGCGTGGGACAATAACCGCACGCATTTTGCCGCATGGTGCGCCGGCAAAACTGGATTCCCCGTGGTCGACGCCTGTATGCGCCAACTCAACACGAGTGGATACATGCATAATAGAGGCCGTCTCATCGTCGCGTCTTTCCTCGTGAAAACACTGCTGATTGACTGGCGCTGGGGGGAAAAATATTTTGCCACGCATTTAGTCGATTATGACGTCGCGAGCAACCATGGAAACTGGCTATGGATTGCGGGCGGCGGTGCCGATTCACAAGAATATTTCCGCATTTTCAATCCATGGTCGCAATCTGAACAAAATGACCCCGACGCCGTGTACATCAAACGATGGATTCCCGAATTGGCGGATGTGCCAACTCGGGAGATTCACGCGCCAAACCCCGACAACTATTTGAAACCGATTGTGGATTACGCCGAACAAAAGACGCATGTCTTGGCAGAATACAAGAAAATATTCGCATAATTGGCATAAATAGAATGAACAATAGAGGTATATAGTAAATGAGTTTTCTCGAGCATTTTTACGGGATAGTAAATTATGTTGTTAGAGCAGTACAGACTCGAATTACCAACTTTCTTCTTAACCTTTTTTGGAAATACAACTATATGATGATACAAATTGAGGACAGCCGGATTGGCCAATATTTGAAACCCGCGGATACACGATTGATGGAACCTGCGCTGGAAACTTGGTCTTGCGTTGCCTCGATTGAGAATGGGCGATTACTTGAGAAATATGTGTTTAACGAGGAACCCGTGTTCAATGAAGACGGCGAATCATTGTTGATTTGTAAAACCAAGGATATGCGGCAAGTTCAGGTATCGCGGGACGATGATGCGTCGGTGCCGAGTCGAGTGAGTTTTATTACGGTAAACTATGAACATCCAGATATGCCGAATGGGGGGCTACGTCTGGTAATCGACCCACAATACATGATGGTAGGGAATTGTTTGCTGAATCGCGTATTTGTATTGCGGTTGCTGAGATACCAATACAATAGAGGGGACTACGTATTTGATGATAGATACACGCTGAAAGTCATGGACTTGAATATCAATGTTCGTACTTTAACCTCGAATCAAGGAGTAGTGATTGGGTTGAAAGATTACATTATTACGCCGCCCTAAGGGGGCATCAAAAAAACTGTTTAAGGAGACCTCTATAAGGAGACCTCTATAAGGAGACCTCTATAAGGTCCCCTTGAAAAATTGCGCAAACGCAAAACAGAAGGTTTTGCCAGTTTGGGGTGTTGTTTGACTGCCCCCGTAGGGGGCATCAAAAAATTGATTTGGACAAAGCAAAACACTCCATTTGTTATATTACATCTACAAACATATTTAAAAAAACAATGTCTATATCTACTATAATGGCGACCGAACCCCAACCCTTCCATGCGTTGGCGAATAAATGGAACTTGTTCTATCATCTGCAGACAGACGTCAGATGGACAATTGACAGTTATCGCACGATAATGCGGGATATACAATACGCCGAGTCGGTCATTGCGCTCAATCGCAGCATACCCGACTATTTATTGTATAACTCGATGTTCTTCTGCATGAAGGATGGCGTGGGTCCGATGTGGGAGGACAAGAAGAACAGGGACGGCGGCTGCTTCTCTTACCGTGTTGCCAACACGGATGTTGCCAATGTGTGGCGCAAGTTGTTGTGTATGATGTGCGGCAACAATCTTTGTACCAACGCCAAATATGAATCCCACATCAACGGAATCACCATTTCACCAAAGAAGAAGTTTTCTGTGGTGAAAGTGTGGCTCGATGTGTGTACTTTTCAGGACCCGGGTATTATTCGGGATGTCCAGAACCTGCCGAAAGAGGGATGCTTGTTCAAGAAACATGCGCCCGAATTCTAAGCGAATGAATTGGATGGCACGTGTTGTAAAAATGTTATTGTCTATTTACGTATAGACAATAAAAATGGTTATTTGTTTTTTATGATGGAGGCAGTGGCGCCAAGCACAACTTGATTTCGCCCAGCGACGCCACGTCATACTTCACAATCAGCGGCAAATCGTTGCCTAAATACATCTCGAGATGACTACACAGCGGTGTACACTTGATAAAATTGTTCAAACTCTTGACGGAAAACTCACCCTGAATAATGACCGACGGGTCCGGTTTTACGATGAAGTCCATATGGTGGTCCGACTCTGACCGCTTGAACTTCGTCTTTGCGAATGTGCCCATACACGAGAAAATCAGATCATCGCCCACCGACTTTATCTCGACTCGGTCCGTGAGCGCATTGAGGTCGCGCACGATTTTCTGGAAGTCCGCCGTGGGCAAATTGATGATGGTCGAATATTCCACATCGGGAATCACGAGTTCCTCGGTGTCAGGCTCGATTAAGCGCAGCTTATAGTCGTAGGTTTGCCCCACGTTGCGGTTGTCAAACTCCATGCCGAGGTAGGAGACGATGCCGTCCTGGTAGTCCTCTTTGTCGATATACATCGTGAGGGTGTCGTCATTGGACAACGTGGAAATCAGTTTGAAAAAGTGCATAGTGTTGGTACATACCACAATTTTGTCAGGGACGCAGCGATACATCTCGAACTTGTTGGCGTGGAGGACGACGCTTACCAACATGGTGTGGGTCTTGTCGAAGTTGATGATGCGCATACCCTCTTTGGTGAATGTGATGGTGGCATCGGTCAAGATATCTTTTAGCGCCGTCGTGAGATTTCGAATCGGCTGGATACTGACGGTTTTGATTGTGAGGACATGGTTGTTTTCATTTTTTACGGAATCCACATTGACGGGTCGGTCAGTTTTGCTCATCTAATAAGAAATCAAACGCGTTTGTTTTTATATATTTTTGGGTGGTTATTATTGTTTCTTGGGGTAATGTATAGAATGAGTGAGACCCCAGTAAACAATTATTCAGCCAAAACACCATCAAAACACCATCAAAATCAAAATCAGCAAAAAATAGTGTAAGTCCACCACCAAAAACAATATTTGTTGGTCATTCTGGAATTGAATATAGTGATACTGATGAATCAGATAATGAATTAAGTACTATTGTTACAAATAATACACATGATAAACCAAAGAATAATAATAATGTTATTCATTCAGAAATATCAGCAATAAAACTATACGATGACAATGGTATACATAGACCAACTGGTACATATCCTGGCGGTAAGAGAAAGACACGTCGACCCAGAAAATCCCGGCGTCAAACAAAGAGGCGTCGGCAAATCAAGAAGAAATAATAGACACTACTTACTATACACATAATAATTATTATTATGTGTAAATATATAATGACAAAAAAACAAAGGGGCGGCGGCGGTGGAGTAAGCGGCATGTTAAATGAAATAATTAGAGTTCCAGAAGATCCTGTAGAAAGGTTTGTACATTATGCTATGACACACAATACAGAAATGTTGTCTTCATTATTTGAAATTACAGAAGAATCAAAAAAAAAAGAATTATGTTTATCCGCATTTAAATTATTGTTAAAAAAGAACGAGAAAGATGGTATACAAACTCTGTTAACAATATGTAAATCATCAATCGACGATACTATGATGAGTCAATATCTTAATTTTGCTATTGATGAAGGATCAATTAATATAGTAAATCTTCTTTTGACAAACGGAGCGCAAATAGAATTAACAACAGCTATATCCGGATTTACTTCTTTATATAGAGCAGTAAAAAGTGGGTCAATTAAGATTGTAGATATTCTACTTAAAAATGGAGCAAAACCAAGTATTGATATTATTGATACAAGTCAACTTTATAGTTGTTTACATTTAGCAGTTTTAAATAATTCAAATAAAATTATAAAACTTCTCCTTGATAATGGAGCAGATATAAATAGCAAAGACATTAAGTTACAAGCTCCTTTACATTTTGCAGTATCACAAGGTTCACTAGAAATTGTTAAATTATTAATTAAATCCGGCGCAGATATTTCTTCAAAAACTAAAAACGGTCAAACACCACTTCATATAGCAACCATGAAATATTCACTTGATATGGTTAAGTTATTAATTGACAATAAAGCAGATGTTTCTTCAATAAATAATTTTGGTCAAACACCACTTCATATAGCAACTATACACGGTTCACTTTATATGGTTAAATTATTAATTGATTCTGGTGCGGAAATATCTCCATCAGATGATTATGGACATACTCCGGAAGACTATGCAATCCATAATGATAATCCAAATCAAAAATTGATTAATTATTTTAAAAGTTTTAAAGGATTACCGGTAATAGCAGAATCCGATGAAGTATCTCTTGTTCCTATAAAATCACAAATAGCTGAAAAACTGCAGTCTGTATTTTCACTACCATCATATCCAACTGCTACAAGCATAGATCCAACTCCTACAAGCATAGATCCAACTCCGGGGGGTAAAGTAACAAAAAAATTTAAAAAAATAAACCGACGAACTAAGACTAAATCGAGATTATTAAATAAAAAACGTAGGTCTTACAAGAAGAAATAATTGGACATGTGAAAATAACAAGAATACGTATTATTATTGTTGTTATTTTGTTATAAATATATCTACAAAATGGGGGTATAAATATACGTTGATTCATATATTAAATGTGTGAATACACCTGGGTTACTATGTTTGATTCTATATTATGCTGTGAAACCACACGATAACTATTTAGAATGACCAATATTTATAACTTCTTGGAAAGCATTATATTTTTATAGAATTTATTTTGAAGCAGTGACATCGACACAAAAGTTTGCAAACTCTTTTTCAAAAGACCCCCAAAAGGTGGGACCCCTTTTTTTGGACCCCCTCCGGGGGTCCTACCTCCGGGGTCCTCGACCTCTTTATTTAGGCATTTTACAAACATCCTTTGAACCCAGTTTTTAAAATGATATTCAAATCTTACTCCAAAACCAGTACAATCTCTTTAAAAACACTCAATATTTACGAGTTCTTGGAAAGCATTATATTTTTATAGAATTTATTTTGAAGCAGTGACATCGACGCAAAAGTTTGCAAACTCTT